>ENA-OXUB01000092-OXUB01000092.1-human-gut-metagenome-genome-assembly--contig:-NODE-92-length-59805-cov-44.934444_pt1 | contig 59805 bp, 53 predicted proteins | sample MGYA00249345_ERZ652652 | MGnify/ENA primary metagenome ERZ652652 (study PRJEB26925, sample SAMN05826496) | human gut metagenome | biome: ENVO:2100002; feature: ENVO:00000062; material: ENVO:00002003... | reverse complement strand
GAGATCAGCCTCGGTCTCGTGGGCTCGGAGATGTGTATAAGAGACAGAAATAACTTCGCTTCTTTGCCATGAAGCTATTACAAAGAGCTGTATGAGCTATTCGATAACACTCTTTTTTTTAAGAAGGCAAAAGCAGAGAAGTCTTTTATCAGTTACCATTATTATACAGCAAGACAATGGATAAAACGAAGCAATATTTTATTTTTGTGATATTGCTTGGCTTTTTCTTTTGTCGGACAAAAAAGCTAAAGGAGGGGAAATGAGCGAGTTTTAGTGCTTTAAAAAATGAGTTTATCAGCATGGCACAAAAGGGGTTTTGTTTCATGCGCCAAGGACTGCTAGTTTTTTAGAAGTCGGAGTTGGTGGGGATAAGCATAGGAGTTAGTGAAGAGGGTGATAGTATGAATTTTAGAGATATTTTAGGGGTAAGCAATCTGCGGCATCTGCGTTTGGTTGAATTACTTTACGCGTGCCGCATTGGTCTATCAAGTGATCAATTACTTGAAGAATTGGAATGCTCATTATCTGTATTATTAAAGGACGTTAAGCTGATCAATAGCCAGCAAGACGCTTTTCGTATTGTAAAATATAAAGGACTTTATCAGCTGCAAATCAAATCGCATGTCAGTATCAATCGACTATATGCCGACACGATCCAGCAATCGCCGGAGTTTCAAATTATTGAGGAACTGCTGTATGAAGAGTGCGAGAATATTATCGATCTGTCGAAGAAGCTTTTTTTGAGTCCATCGAAGACCCAACGGAATCTGAAGAAGATTGAGAGTGTCTTGTTGAAAACAGGTATCACCTTGCAATACCGTCCGTTACGTTTGGAGGGAAATGAAAGTGTGATTCGACACATGTATTACCGCTATTTCATTGAAAAATCAGACCGTTTGGACTCGTTATATCGGGATTTAAAAGAGTTCCAGATCAAAGCCATCACGGAATTGGTGAATCAATTCATCCAAGTGAATAAACTAGAGGATAATTACATTTCTCGTAAACGTTTAGGCTATAACATGTATATCAGCTTGTGGCGGATTAAAAATGGACATTATTATCCAACCTTAGAACTGGATAGTGATCTGATGCTGCCGGAAAGACAAATCTTAGATGCCTTCAAACGGATGGCGTTGGAAGTTTTTCGCGTGAAGCTGTCTTCGGATAAAATCAAGGATTGTCTATGGTTGTCGTATGCGGATGTGGTGGTTGCCAGCAAGACGCAATTGAACAGTGCACTAAGAAGAGAAGATGAGTACGCGAGCTATTATTATCGTCACTTAGAACTAGTGGAGGAGTTCGATAGCTTATTGAATTTTTCATTGGGCAATGACAAAAAACAGGAATTGGCGATCGTTTTGATGAACGAGCATCGGATTTATGAGCCGGATGGACAGCTGATTGATATTTTATTCCGACAGCGAAGAATCTTTTTAGATAAATTGTCTGAGACCCATGACCAAGCTGTCAAAAAGGTAAAGAAAATTGTGGATCATTTTGTCCGACGTTATCAGATCTACCAAGAAGAGGATTTTATCTGGAATTACGTATATCTTTTGATAACAATGGTTCCTCAAAGTCTGACATTGTTGGCGAGCTGTGATCGACCATTGAAGCTGCTGCTATTGTCTGAGTTATCACCGACAGAGGAATTTTTTTTAGGCAGTCAAATCGAGAATCAAATTTACGGGAATTTTGAAGTTCATTATGTAGAGAAAAAATTGACCAATGTGAACATCAATCGTTCAGAGTTAGAAAAATATGATGCACTGATTACTTCAAGCAGTGTAGAAGAAGTACCGGAGGAATATCCGACTGTTGTCATCGATCCATTTTTGACGAATCAAGATGTGTATCAATTGCAGCAGCTAGTTAGCAAATTAGCCGGATGAAAGGGTACGTTTCCACCCAATAGAGGGCGTGGCTTAGACGACCACAAAAGCCCTAAAGAAAAAGGCAGCGAGGAAAGCGACTAGCTTTCTTGGCTGCCTATTTGTGAATTAGTTTCTTTTGCAGTTTAATAATTTTGATAGGCAGAGATCACTTCTTAACCAGATGGGAGATAGGTGGTTTAGCCTAATTGTATGTGCAGTGAGAATTAGGTTTTTTCTCGTAACTGAATTATCCATTTAGATGAGTTTTTTGTTTTTGTCATAAATCTTCGTTTCTTGCGGATTTTTTTGCGGATTATCTGTGAGTTGATTCAGGATTTTATAGGCGTGGCTGAAATTTTTCGCATCGACTTTATCAAAGAATTGCCGGCCTAGTTTTTCAAATTCTTTGGCTAAACGCTCTTCATTCGTAGGAATTTCATATTTAGGGTTCATAATCGTCACCTCTTCAAAAAGACAAACACGTCAGGTTTATACATTTATCTTAACATGGTTAATTGAAGCGGGAAAATCTGGTTACAATAAAAAATCGTTAAAGAAGGGCCATGATTGCCTTCCTTAACGATATTTTTTCACGTTTTTTAGTCTCGTTGATTGTGCGGTAGTCCGAAACGGTTTCTTGAAGCGTTTTGGCAAGATAAGTGAGATTAATTCAAACGGTGTAGCTAATACAGTCCAAGCGACTTGACGGGCGCTTGGATGGAAATAGTAGACCTGCATCAATACAAAATGGAGCAGTAATAATCCTGGCAATAACTGAAGTCCAATCTGCCATACCGCATCCCATTGGGTGAAGTAACGCAGGATACTCAAGCCTAACGGATACAAGTAAAATAGTGAAGTTACGATATTTACCCGCCAGCTTTTAGTCAATAAACGAATATTTAATAGGAAAAAAAGTGCGGAAAGAACGACACCGATTGGCGGAAATAAACTGACTAACAAGGAATAGAGAGCCCCAAAAACTAAGATTCCCGGTCCTTTGATCAAGGCGGAAACAAGGATCAATCCACCGATTAATAGCAATTGCTGCTTGATTGTTGCGATACATAGCAGGGCAAAAAGTGCTAAAATCGCCCAATGCCAAAAGCTGCTTAGTGGCTCCTTATCAGGATAGCGTTGTTTCAGATATCGCGCGGCATTTGGAAACTCCTTTTGAAAATCAGGCATACACTCACCTCTTTCTAAATAGTAACTTACAACGCTTATTATAGAGAGAATATTTGAAGGAGACATCCGACTTTCGGCGGATTTTCTGTGGGATTTAGACGGAGTATTTTTTTAACTATAAGGAAAGAATAAAATTTTCACATGATTAAGTCGCTTTACAGCAGGTGTATTCATGTCCGGCTTCACGAACTAGCTTTTCTACGCATACAGTTACTCTAAACTCCGTTAAGCAGAACTAACATTTCGGCAATAAGCAAAAATATTTCTAAATTTGAGAAGCACCAGGTAGGTACCAATCAACATCAGTTCTCTTCGATCACTGTGTTTCTTGGCAATTTAGAAATATTTTGGTCTTATTGCTGAGACACACAGCGACTGCTTGCAGAGCTGATGTGGAACAGTACCTACCTGATGCTCAAAAGCTAGGCGAGTTTTCTCAATGAAGTTTCGCTTGACCTGAAATGCGTCCCATAGTTTATGTTACTCTTATGAGGACGAATAAATAGAGGGAGATGACTAAAATGAGTATAAAAATGATTGCAGTTGATATGGATGGAACCTTTTTAGATGATCAAAAAGAATACAATCGGGAGCGATTTGATCGGATTTTCCAACAAATGAAGGAAAAGGAGATAAAATTTGTTGTTGCCAGCGGGAATCAGTACGATCAGCTAAAAAGCTTTTTTCCTGAGAATCATGCAGAAATGTCCTTCGTTTCGGAAAATGGAGCCAATATCATTGTTGAAGGGACGCATTACTACAATGCACGACTAGCAATAGATAAAGTGTTGGAAACATTGAAGGAAATCAACGCACTGCAACCGATTGTTCTAGTCGTTTGCGGCAAAAAAAGTGCCTATGTTTCAAAAGATATTCCAGATGATGTGTTTCGCATCGTCAAATTTTATTATCCAAGTATAAAAAAACTTGAGCGGCTGGAAGATGTCGCAAATCAAGAGGATGAAATATTCAAATTTGCCTTGACCTTTTCTAATATTGGCATTGAGGAGAAGCTGGCCGCTTTGGAAGAAGTGTTGGCAGATCAAATGATTCCAGTGTCTAGTGGGCATGGTGACATTGACTTGATTATTCCTGGCGTTCATAAGGCCAATGGGTTGGCAAAATTAAGCAACGAGTGGGGCATTGCACCTACTGAGATCGCAGCTTTTGGTGATAGCGGCAATGATATCGAAATGCTGGAATATGCCGGCTTGAGTTATGCAATGGAAAATGCTCAGGAAAAAGTCAAACAAGCTTCAAAGGAAGTGATTGGTTCGAATAATCAAGAGGGAGTTTTGGAAGTGATTGAACAATTGTTAAACAACTAATCAAAGAAAGGGAACTCTAGAACATGATCGTTTTAGAGTTTTTTTGTTGTACTAGATTTTCGTTTGTTTGCAGTCAATGTGTTAAAATAGGTTGATTCTAAATGGATTTTGAAGATAAGAGTGAAAGATTTAGGAGGACTACACATGATTTTTGATTCTCACACACATTTGAATGCGGAACAATTTGAAAATGAGATTCCAGAGACAGTTGAACGGGCGCGTGAACTTGGCGTGACAGAAATGGCTGTAGTTGGTTTTGATACACCGACGATTGAAAAAAGCTTGGAGCTGAACCAGCAATACGAAGGAATTTATTCCATCATCGGCTGGCATCCGACAGAAGCGGGCAGCTACACGAAAGCAATCGAAGAAGATTTGATCCAGAAATTGACATTGCCTAAGGTTGTAGCACTTGGCGAAATTGGTTTGGATTATTATTGGATGGAAGATCCAAAGGAAGTTCAAGACAAGATTTTCCGTCGTCAGATCGCGATAGCTAAAGAAATGAATTTACCTATCAGCATCCATACTCGCGATGCGCTGGAAGATACGTATAAGATTTTAAAGGAAGAAGATATTCGCGACATCGGCGGCATTATGCACAGCTTCAGCGGCAGCGGTGAATGGGCGAAGCGTTTTTTGGATTTAGGAATGCATGTGTCTTTTTCTGGGGTTGTGACCTTTAAGAAGGCTTTAGATGTTCAAGAGGCGGCAGCGGTGGTACCGATGGATAAATTATTAGTAGAGACCGACGCTCCTTATTTAGCACCAATGCCTTATCGCGGGAAACGCAATGAACCCGGCTATACCCGTTATGTTGTAGAAAAAATCGCGGAACTTCGGAATTTACCAATGGAAGAAGTAGCACGGCAAACGACGGAAAATGCACACCGCTTATTCAGGATCAAAGCCAATGGATAACAAACAGAAGGAAAAAATTGAAGAAATCATCGTAGTCGAAGGCAAAGACGATACCAAACGTTTGAAGGAAGTTTTTGATGTGGATACGATCGAGACACGTGGTTCGGCCATCAATGAAAATATCCTAGAACAAATCGAACATGCTCAAGAAACCCGGGGAGTGATTGTGTTTACTGATCCTGATTTTTCCGGCGAGAAGATTCGCAAGACAATCATGGAAGTGATCCCTGATGCGCAACATGCTTTCCTATCTCGGAGAATGGCGGCACCACAAAAACGAGGGGCAAGTCTTGGGGTGGAGCACGCCAGCGATGAAGCGATCATCGACGCGCTGCACAAGGTTGTCACTCCCGCTGAGGGCGATCAACCAAAAATAGCTAGACAAACGCTGTTGGATTATGGTTTAATAGCGGGAGCTCAAGCCCGTGAACGGCGGGAACGTTTAGGGGATGAGCTGAAGATTGGCTATACCAACGCCAAACAATTGGAAAAACGTTTAACGATGTTTCGGATCACTGAAGCACAATTGCATGAGGCTATGAAGAAAGTTGAGGAAACCTCTTGAACAATTATAAAGACATTGCAACACCTTCTAGAACGAGAGAAATTTTGCAAAAGCATGGCTTCTCCTTCAAGAAGAGTCTCGGTCAGAACTTTTTGACCGAACCAAATATTTTACAAAAAATCGTCGCCACAGCGGAAATTGATAAACACACCAACGTAATTGAAGTCGGTCCAGGGATCGGTGCATTGACTGAACACTTAGCTCGTGCGGCTCACCAAGTCTTGGCCTTTGAGATTGATGATCGTTTGATCCCAGTGTTAGAAGATACCTTAAGTCCCTATGACAATATTAGCGTCGTGCACAACGACATTTTAAAGGTGGACCTGAAAAAAGAAACCGAGTATTTTGATCAAACGCTGCCGATCAAAGTCGTGGCGAATCTGCCGTATTATATTACGACACCGATTATGATGCACATCTTAGAATCAGATTTGGCTGTTGATGAGATGGTGGTCATGATGCAGCGAGAAGTCGCTGATCGAATCTCCGCAAAACCGGGAACAAAGGCTTATGGCTCCTTATCGATCGCTGTTCAATATTATATGGAAGCAAGTACGGCCTTCATTGTTCCAAAAACAGTGTTCGTTCCACAGCCGAATGTGGATTCTGCGATTTTACGTTTAGTACGACGCGAAACACCTGCAGTCGAGGTGACAAATGAAGCGGAATTTTTCAAATTGACTAAAGCCGCTTTCAATATGCGCCGTAAAACGTTATGGAACAATTTGTTAAGCAGTTATGGCAAAGACGAATTAACGAAAACTTGGTTGGAAACAAGCTTAGAACAAGCCGAAATCGACCCAAAGCGTCGCGGTGAAACGCTATCTTTAGAAGAGTTTGCGCGACTGTCCAATGCCTTGGAAGCGAATAAAAAAAATTAATCAACAAGCGCTCGGATTTTTCTTTTGAGCGCTTGTTTTGTTGTATCTTCTTGGCTTAAAGTTAGTTAAGTAGCCATTTGCGAGTAAAAATGTCATCATGGCAACCCATGCTGTTGGCTTATTGGCATTTTGAAGTTGATTTCTAATGATTACTCACTAATCCATAACAAACAATTCATAAGCTTTTCTAATTAAATACACAGGGAATTTGTCAAATAAAACCGAACTACCCTATAATGAGGTACATAAAATCTTTTTGGAGGACACAATGAAAAAATTCATTATTGGACTATTAGTAGTAGCTGTATTGGGTGTTGGCGGCTACTATGCTTATACGACTTTCTTTACTAGCGAAGAAGCACCAAAGCAAGAAGCTCGGAAAACAACGATCAAAAAAGCAAAAGAACCAGAAAAAGCCGGCGAAGCCATCAAAGCCAGCGACTATAGCAATGCTGATAATTGGCTGGCAAAGCCAACAGAAATCACGAGCCAAGCGGATGTCTTTATGTTGTATCCAACGGCTTACGCACAAAAAAATGAAAATTCATCTCCCGTAGCAAAAATCGATAACCCAACGATGCGTGCTGGAGCTCAAGTATTTCTAGCGACACAAGGTTCAGCCTTTGATACAAGCGGCAATGTTTATGCACCTTATTACCGTCAATTGGATGCAAAATGGCTGCTGACAAAATCTAAAGAAGAGCAGGCACAATATACGGATGGTGTTCCTAAAGCAGATGTGATGGCAGCTTTTGATTATTACATCAAACATGAAAACAACAATCGTCCTTTCATTTTAGTGGGACACTCCCAAGGGGCTCGGATGCTCAAAGCCATCATGTATGATTATTTCAAGAATAATCCTGGAGTCAGTGATCGGATGATTGCCGCCTATGTATTAGGTCAATCGGTGACTCAACAAGAAATGAACGACAATCCGCAAGTGAAATTTGCGACAGGACCGGATGATACCGGTGTAGTCATTTCATATAATACGGTTGCGCCAGATTTTACTGGTACTTTGCCAACTTGGGATGAAGGCGCACTAGCGATTAATCCAATCAACTGGAGAACCGATGGCACACCAGCGACAGCTGAAGAAAATCTAGGTTCTTATGTGCGAAATGACAACGGTGATTACTCGAAGGTCATGAATCTTGCAGATGCGACGGTTGATGGAACAAGAGGTCTGGTGGTCTCCTCTACTGTAGATAAAGCCAAATATGAGATGCCGGAAAGTACGCGTAAGATTTTCCCAGCTGGTTCATTCCACAATAATGACATCAGCTTCTATTATTACAACCTGCAGCAAAATGCTGAGAATCGTGAAGCACAATATTTCGCGATGCATCCGCAAGGAACACAAACAACAGATCCAAATCAGCAACCGGCCCAACAAGAACCTCAAGCTATTGATCCGAACCAGCAAACCGTACAATAAAATAAATCAGAAGACGCTGCCTGTCGAAGAAGATAGGCAGCTTTTTTGATCGTGATTAAATGAAGCTTTACTTAGCGGAAAAAAATTGAAAGAAGATTTTTCTCCGCCAAATATTATAAAATGGCGGAGAAAAAGGAGTGGTTGTGGTGAAAGAATTTAATTATCAAACCTTGGAAAAGTTGTCGTTAAGTTATGACTTATTAAATATGTTTACAAAAATTCGTGAGTACAAAAAAGGAAAGCAAGGGCTTTACATCTCTAATAAACCTGAAATTTTAAGCAAACTAACTGATCTAGCATTAATTTAAAGCACAGAAGCATCCAAGAAAATCACTAAATTACCGAACACCATTGGAAGTATTTTTGAGCTGCATAGATAAAGATATATTGTTTAGCTTAATTTGACAAATCAGAAAATTATATCCTTTTTGTTGGTATGGGTTCATCATGAAAGAAAATGAACCTGGATTTCCTGCTACATCTTACGAAGAAAAAGCCGCTTCCCTAAACAGTTTCTCAAGGGTGAGCGGCTTTTAACTATCAATCCAAGCTTTTATCCAAAATAGAGCGTAACACGGTTTCTCTTAGTTCGATTGTGTTTACGTTATTTTCGATCTCGTAGCTTTGAACAAGTAAATCACACAAATATAACTGGGAGATCTTACCTGCCAGTGAAGCGCCGTCCAAAAATTCATCGATCGCTGTTTGCAGGACAACGTCAGCTAATTGGGCGATAGGTGACAGTTGGTAATTGGTAATGGCGATGATCTTCGCATGATTTTTCTTAGCGATATTCAAAGAATCATGGGTGTCTTTTGTTCGACCAGACAAGGAGAAGCCGATCACTAAATCATTTTCGGTAAGCAGAGAAGCGATTTGTGCTTGGAAATGAGGATCGATCACTGAGCGTGATTGGACACCGACGCGCAGCAGCATTGCTTCTAGATCATTTCCAGTATTGCCGCTAGAGCCTACGCCAAAGATATAGATTTGATTGGCTTCGGTAATCATCTGGACAGCCTGTTTAAGCTTATTATTATCCAAACGTTGATTCGTGGTTTTTAAAGCTTTGTCGATGGTCTTAGTACGTTTATCAAAAAAATCAGATTCCTGTGAATCTTCCTGCTGTTTGCTGAAATCTTCTTTAGCGATGGCGATCTTTAAATCTGAAAAGCCAGAAAAGCCAATTTTTTGGCAAAAACGCATAATCGTTCCGTCGCCAACAGTTGCGGCTTCCCTGATGTCGCTCATGGTGCTGTGAACGATTTTTTCACCGCTGGACAAAATATAGTCAGCAATTTTTTTTTCGGATTTTGTTAGGGTCGCATATTTTTCTTGAATTGTATATGAAATGGTCATTCTTTCTCCTTTTTCCTCTCAGTTGTCATCTTCGATTATACGTCAAAAAACTTTTTTTTTCATTTTCTATTTACATTTTTGAAAGCGCATGCTATATTTTTGGAGTAATAATCCAAAATAATTCAAAAACGGAGTGAAAACGGAGCGTGAAAAAAAAAGAGTTTTTAAGTATTATGAAAGGCGGCTTGATTGTTTCTTGTCAAGCTTTGCCAGGAGAACCGTTGTATACAGAAGAGGGGGGGATCATGCCATTAATGGCTTTAGCGGCAAAAGAAGCAGGAGCAGTTGGGATTCGAGCGAATACCGTCAGAGATATTCAGCAAATACAAGAAAAAGTTGATTTGCCGATTATTGGAATTATCAAACAGACCTATCCAAATTCTGACGTTTTTATCACACCTACGATGAAAGAGGTCGATGCGTTAGCGGAAACGAATGTAGAGGTGATTGCCCTTGATTGTACTTTGCGTGAACGTCCCGATGGCCAGACAACGAATCAATTGATTAAACAAATCAAAGAGAAATATCCTAATCAACTTTTGATGGCCGATATTTCAACCTTTGAAGAAGGGGTTAATGCTTGGCAAGCAGGTGTCGACTTTGTTGGTACAACGTTAAGAGGGTATACCCAAGCTGATTCGATCTTAACCAGTGATTTAGTAAAAGCCTTGGTTGATGAGGGGATTCATGTGATTGCGGAAGGACAAATTCATACACCAGAGGAGGCAAAAAGGATTCAGGATTTAGGCGCCGTGGGCGTTGTTGTTGGCGGAGCGATTACTAGACCGAAGGAAATTGCGACGCGTTTTATTCAAGCATTGATGAATGAAGAATAAGGAGGATAAATCATGTTTAAAAAGTTTTCACAGTTAGGACGAGCTTTTATGCTGCCAATCGCGATTTTACCGGCGGCAGGTTTGTTGTTGGGATTAGGTGGCGCACTGACAAATGAGAGTGCGGTAGCGGCTTATCCATTTTTGAATCAGCCATGGCTGCAAACGATTTTAAGTGTCATGAGCTTTGCGGGAAATGCCGTGTTTGCCAATCTTGCCTTGATTTTTGCGATTGGTCTTGCAGTTGGGTTGGCTAAAGGAGATAAGGGGACAGCCGGTTTAGCAGGTGGTGTGGCATTTTTAGTTTATACAGCAACGATCAGCGGGTTATTGGAATTATTTTCTGCTAAAGATGCTAGCATTGATACTGGTGTGGTTGGTTCGATTGTGATCGGTGGAACGGTGGCGTTTCTGCATAATCGTTATCGTAAAATCGAGCTGCCGCAATTTTTAGGCTTCTTCGGAGGTTCTCGTTTTATCCCGATTGTTTCTTCTTTTAGCGCGATTGCGATTGGCTGTATTTTCTATCTGATTTGGCCGCCGATTCAAAATGGGATGGTGGTCATTGGGCAGCAGGTAGCGCAAATGGGCAGTATCGGGACCTTCTTTTATGGATTCTTATTGCGTTTGACTGGCGCGGTGGGCTTGCACCACACGATTTACCCGATGTTTTGGTACACTTCTTTAGGCGGGGTTGAAACGGTTGCCGGACAATCGATCTCTGGAGCACAGAATATTTTCTTCGCGCAACTTGCAGATTCTAGTCATACTGGTTTATTCACTTACGGAACTCGCTTCTTTGCGGGCCGTTTCGCAACGATGATGTTTGGCTTGCCAGCTGCTTGTTATGCGATGTATCGCGCGATTCCAAAAGAAAATCGCAAGAAAAATGGCGGTTTGTATTTCAGCGGGGCATTGACGTCTTTCTTAACTGGGATTACAGAACCGATTGAGTATATGTTCTTATTTGTTGCTCCTTGGCTCTACGTAATTCATGCCTTCTTAGACGGATTGTCCTTCTATTTTGCTGATATCTTGAATATTCGGATCGGAAATTCGTTTTCTGGCGGCTTGATTGATTATTTGCTATTTGGTGTTCTGCAGGGAAATGATAAGACCAATTGGATCAAAGTGATTCCATTTGGGATCGCTTGGGCACTGATTTATTTCTTTGTCTTCAGTTTTTGTATCAAAAAATTTAAAGTTGCGATTCCTGGTATGGAAAATGATGAGGACATGCTTGAAGTAGCCGATGACTCTGGTTCGGCGAGTTTGAAGGAACAAGCGTGGCAGATCATTGAAGCACTTGGCGGAGATGAAAATATTGAAAACGTGACAGCCTGTGCAACGCGTTTACGCGTGGCGGTAAAACAAGGCGATAAGGTTCAAAAACCGGTATTCAAAAAACTTGGAGCAACTGCGGTTTTTGAAGTTCAAGGTGGCATCCAGGCGGTCTTTGGCGGAAAAGCCGACTTGTTTAGTCAAGAAATCAATCAATTATTAGGACGCGATGATTAATACGCAGGATTGGAGAATAGAAAATGTTTGAACGCTTTAAAAAGAAAAAAGCAGAAGCTTTCTTTGCACCCGTGGATGGGACGTTTGTTCCGTTAAGCGAAGTAGCTGATCCTGTGTTTTCACAAAAAATGATGGGTGAGGGCTTTGGAGTTCAACCGACTGCATCTGAAATTTATGCGCCGATTCAAGGGACGGTCACCACGATTTTTAAAACCAAGCACGCAATTGGCTTGACGAGTCAGTCAGGTAGTGAAGTCTTGATTCATATTGGTTTAGACACGGTGGAATTAGCCGGTGCTCCCTTTGAGATGCATGTTCAAGAAGGACAAGCAGTAGATGAAAATACACTACTAGTCATTGCAGACTTTGATAAAATTCGGCATGCAGGAAAAGCCGAGGTTGTTTTAACGCTGGTTACCAATGGCGGGGAAAGTTTTGATTTATTGGATAAAAATCAGGTTAAGCATGGGGAACAAATCAGCAGCTAAAAATAAAGTCGTTTCATCCTAAGTATTTTCTAGGATGGAACGACTTTATTATTTCTTTCTCTTCATTAGGATAAAGCTGATAGCTATTAACAATAATCCGCTGAAAAGCAGGACAAATTTAGAATCGGTATCTTTCTCTACCAAAGCAAAGAGATAAAACATCTTTAAATATTTTTCACCAGCGAACAGACTAGCCACGTAATAGCCCAAAGGCAGAATCAAGCCTGCAACAGGTTGGGTAGTAAAGAAAAAACCAATCGCGTATAGCCCGCCCATAAACAGCGCATTAGCCAAGCCGCTAAAGAAAAAGAGATCAAGCTCGATCGTTGCGTTGCTCAATTCAAAAATCAGTAAGCAGCCGCAAGTCAGTAATAGTAAAGTGATAAGAATCTGAAGAAAACGTAAAAATAAGATGCCTACATAGGAAAAACGTTTGGTTTTGATCAGTAATGTTGTTTCTTCCGAACTATCAGGCAGATAGAGGGGGATAAACAGGATCAATCCGATCAAGGGAAAGAAGCGTTCATAGATCTCCGCACTTTGCAAAAATGGCGCATTTTCGACCCCAAAGAAGGTGGGAAAGAGCAGCGTTAACAGGAACGCCGTAAAAACTGCTGGGTAAAAATGAAATCGCCAGAAAGCGATGGATACTTTAGCGAGAATTCCCATAGTGCATTCGTCCTTTCCGTTTCCGATCAAAGATCACGCAGCTTAATAAGAAACAAATCAAACCGAGAGCAAACCAAAGGACGCGGTTGATAACTAATTCAGAAAAAATCTGTTCAAAGACTTCGCGAGACCCTACTGTATTAAATCGCGGGATCAGATTGAACCCAACGCTGCCAACGATATTACGGCCGTTGCTCATAAGTGATAAGAGCCAAAAGCCTAATTGGAAGATGACGCTCACCAACCCATTAAATACAGTAGTGATCAGGAAGCTAATTCCGATAACCGCTACGATTGTTGGTAAGGACCAGCCGATAATGTATTGATAAAACAGCAGCAAATCTCCAACATGTTGATATTTTTGAGCGACATAGACGGATTGAATGGCCGGCAATAGACTGAACAGAATAACTGGCAATAGCACCAAGAGAACGGTCGCTAAAAAACGAGTGCCGTATAATTTAAAGCTAGAAATTCGTTTAGAGTGAATCACCAATTGGCTTTGCGCACGTTTATCCCGCAGAACGACGGTCGCCGCGATAAAGACTGGAACCAAAGCCAGCACCAATCCAAAATAATCACAGGTCATACGAGCAAAGGCGCCAGAGACTCGGTCTTTAGTCAATGTTGTTTGAAAGTTCTTCGTGGCTTCTTCATAGGTTAATTGTCTTCGCGTTTGATTCAAATAGACATTCTTAGAGAAATCCGACCCTTTACCAATCAACTCTTCTACTTTTCGCATATCCTTTTCGAAGGCAGGATAGGTGTAGTCTTTAGCTAGTACAAATTTTTCTGCCAAAGCAAATTGATCGATTTGCGGATTTTCGATGGCCAGATTCGATTGGGCTTGATTTAATTCCGCGACTGACTTTCCAGTCGCTCGCTCTAGAATTTCTTTGATCGTTGCTTTATCGGATTTTGACGGTGTAACGGTTTTTAAGAAACCAAAAGGATAGGTGTTAAAGCCTTTACTGTTGTATTGCTGCAACAATGAAAAGATCGTTTGCTGTTGAATGGCGTGCTTATCGGTCGCTCGACCGATACCATAATCATTTTTACCTGGTTCAGGCTGTTTTAGCGAAATAAAATCAGAGCCTAATTGTGTAAAGAGAAAGGCACCGATGAAGAGGACAACCAGCCAATACGTTAGACTTTTCAACGTTATTCCCAGTTCTTTCTTCAGTAGCATACTAATCCCCACCTTTCATGGATAATAGGTAGAGATAAGCATCCTCTAATGTCGGACGCTCTTCAATCACCAGCGGATGGCGCATGATTGATGCAGCTGGATTACCAATGAAGCGCAGGTGAGAAGTACTACCTTCTTGCTGCAGGCTGATAATTTGAACTTGTTTTTTTGCAGCATTCAACTCTGTTCGCGGAACCTGAACGCTAAAGATTTTTCCTTGGGCGTTCAATAGTAATTGTTCAATTGAATCTGAAAAGATGATTCGTCCCTGTTCCAAAATCGCGACATTTTCTGCAGCAGCTTCAATATCTCCAGCGATATGGGTCGATAGTAAAACGATTTTGTTTTCACTGACCTCCGCTAAGAGGTTTCTAAAGCGTAGTCGTTCTTCTGGGTCTAACCCCGCTGTCGGCTCATCCACCACCAGAATTTTCGGGTCGTTCAGCAAAGCCTGCGCAATTCCTAAACGTCGTTTCATCCCGCCGGACATGGCTTTGACTTTGACATTTTTATGGATCGTCAGATTGACTTGTTCCAGCAAGGCGTTGATCCGTGTTTGGCGTGTTCGTTTATCTAATTCAGAGAGTACGGCCAAATAATCCAACGTCTGATACGCAGTCATATTGCCGTACAGCGAAAATTCCTGCGGTAAAAAACCGATGATCGAACGGATTCTTTTCTGATCATGAATGTCGATCCCGTTCATGCGGATCTCGCCCTCATTTGTCGGAAGCAGGGTAACGAGGGTTTTTAACAGAGTCGTTTTGCCGGCGCCGTTTCGTCCCAGCAGGCCGAACATCCCCGTTGAAATAGACAGGTTTATATCGTAGAGAACTTGTTTTTTGCCATAGTATTGATTCAAATGATTGATTTCGATTTGCATCGGTGATCCCTCCTCATTCTTCTGTTGCCTTACTTAAAGGATACTCATCAAATCTCTATAAATTCTCTACAATTGTCGATTTTTCTATTAATCAAGCAAAAAAACAGCCGAAACGATCGCGCCACTATCAAGACTATTCGCAATTTTTAATTGTCCGCCATGTTTTTGAGCCAGCGCTTCGGCAATGGTCAAGCCCAGTCCAAAATGACTGTTTTTATTTTGTGAGTAATAGGGTTCTGTCGCTGTTAACAGTTCCTTTTTAGAAAAACCAGGGCCATCATCCTTAGCATAAATAATGACTAACTGTTCCTGTAGCGCAATGGTAATGTCGATTGTTTGCTTAGCGAAACGATAAGCGTTATTTAGCAAGTTCTCCACTACTTCGTTAATCAGATCAAGATCGTATTTCGCAGTGATTTTTGGATAGTCTTTCGTAATCAGCAGCTCTTTTTCCGGATAATGTTGATCAATCTCTCGAATATGCTCTTCAATTAGACTCAATGGTTGCATTTTTTTGTGTAGCGGACGATCTTCTAGCTTCTGTAATTGCTGCATCGTTTCAGAAAAGGAGCTTAGCCGGATAATACTGTTTTTGATTTTTGTCGCGGATTTATCAAAGGCTTCCGGACTCAGACAATCTTGTTCATAGTAGGCTTCTAGTAGCTCCAGATTATTTTGGATTGTTGCTAATGGTGTACGTAGATCATGGGAAAAGGCGGCGTTGACTTTTTTTTGATCACGATACATTTCTTTGAGTTTTTTCTCGTTTGTCTGCAATGTCAGTCGCAGATGCTCCAGCCCAAGGGAGGTTTTTTCAAACTCATCGTAGGTATTGTAGTAGACCGGCTGTTGATAATTTCCTTGTTCAATCTGCTGGAGCTCTTTTCTAAAATCGTAATCGGCTGCAAGATTCGTTTGCGGTAAAACATTTTCGTTGTAAAAAAAATCCCCAAAAAGCTATATACAAAAACCGCAGACTGTCGGACCATTTCCAACAGCTTAATCGTTGGTAATGAAGTGCTAGGCGGCGCCCAAGTCAAATAATTCCAAAAAAAAGTAGGTTCCTCTTCTGGCATAAGTATTAGCCGTTCCCAGCTAACACAGATGGAGACGGTGATAAGTGTTGCACAAACGATTCCTAAGATGCCAATTAAAAGGTAAAGGAGCAGACTTTGGTCAAGGCTGCTCCTTTTAGCAAACAGCCGAGCAATTACATCATCTAGCCAATCCATTTATAGCCGACCCCCCAAACGGTTTGAATATAGTCAGTCGCTGAGTATTCTGAGAGCTTCTTTCGTATCCGCCGAATATGCTCCGTAATGATTGCGGCATTACCTAGTTTATCCCAGTCCCAAAGATACTGATAGATTTCTTCTTTTGAAAAAGCTCTTCCGGGATGCTTAGACAACAGCTCAACGATTGAAAATTCGACTTTAGTTAAATAAATCTCTTGTTTGCGATAGAAAAGTACCTTTTGATCATAGTTAATCATCAACTCGTCAAAATATGTTATCTTTCGTGCGGATTGTTTACGATTTTCTCGTCTAAGATGCGCCTCAATTCGCAATCCCAGCTCCTTTAAGCTGACGGGCTTAACTAAATAATCATCGCCGCCAATCGTCAACCCTTGTATTCGGCTTTCTTCATCTTCTTTCGCAGATAGAAAAACAATTGGACAAGTAATTTGTTCTCGGATGGCTGCACAGAGCTCAAAGCCGTCCATCTCTGACATATTAACATCTAAAATAATGATGTCTGGTTGATACTGAAGCTGCTTTAGTCCTTCGTAGCCATTTTCAGCGGTGTAGACGAGATAATTCATCAGTTGAAAATAATCCCTGAAGGTTTCCAGCAGATCTCGTTCATCATCAATAATTAGTATTTTTTTCATATCGAGCCTCCTGAATAAAAAAATGGATTTATTTCGAAATTACATTAGGAATTCTGTTCTAATACCTAATCCAAAGTTCTTGCCCGCAATCTAATAAAAATTGAATACCTGAAAAAAGTAAAAATAACAGAATTAGAAGGGCTAAAACGAGGGTAATTAAAGAAATCAAGGTTCTATATCCAGCGTGAACCAAAAGGATTCTCCCTTTGGAGTCCTTCGAATATTTCAGCTGCCATGGTTATTTCATGTTAGGAAATCGTCGTGGATAATAGTAAGACTGCTTATGATTAAGACAAGACACGATCCCTTTTGGATTGGCAGGTGATTTGAAACGTCTAGATTTGAACAGCAGCCGAACGATCATGATCCTTTTATGAGCTAAAAGAAAGCTTTCCTCATACATTTTCTCTGTCGCCTTTGAATAAGGCACTAAGGAGATTGTTTCACCCAAAAGAAGCGTTTTTAGTATTTTAAAAAAGGCTAATGAAAAAAGGAACATCAAACCAAGTGTAATTGCAATAACAATCAGTGACAGCAGTAAGCCGATAATGGCGTTGAAATTTGTTGAGTTCATACTTCCTCCTCAGTTCAAATGGCTAAAGATATCATGGAACGTTCAATAAATCTGATTGGCTTCATTTTTCAAATCATTATTAGGAGATTATTATTTTAGTAGAAGTTTTTTGGAATAAGATAACTTTAATATAACGGAAACATGAAGAATTGGAAAGGTGGTACGGTGTTCTTTAGGGATTTGACTGTTTTTAAAAACAGTTATGAGTGTCGATTATCGATTCTTAAAGAGTGTGAAGTCTGAAATCGGTTCATTAAATTACAGGAGGTTAAGATCGGATGATCGGTAGGAGGAGGTGTATTTTACTTTAGCATTTGTCTCCGTCTTTTTAGAAACTATATGCTGAAGTTGTATGCCTGTAGTTAAAAATGTAAAACAATAACTTATCCCTGTGCTTTATCTCATTAATGAGATTTGTAATGTGTTGTTAAAAGGGATAATACTGACATTTTTCTTGTTGATAAAATAACGATATTCTATATATTTCAAAGGGTGGACCAGATTAACCAAGGATGGTGTGATAATTACTCTTTCACCCCTTATTCCTTAATTCATTTTGTACTTAATCAGGTATAAGACTTAAAGTTAGCACCAAAAATAAACCTCTGATTTCTTATTTCTTATAAACAGAAGCTGTATACTTCCTGCCTAAAAAATCAAGAATGACTCAATTTTTTTAAGAAAATCCCTTCAGACCGCCTTCCATTCATTTCAATGATTAAAAATAAAAATATTGAATCGGATATTTTTCAATAATTCATTAATTTTTTTAAATTTTTGACGTATATTAATTTCGAAGAGTTGTTTAGTGTTGCTATCAACTGAAAATATATATTTTAAAATAGTGAGGAGAGAGTGTCATGTCAGTAAAGGAAATAACTAGTCGTCAAATTTTTGGTATGAAAAGAGAGTCTGTTGAAAAAAGAATTGAAGAGTATTTCGAAGAAACAAAAGATGCTGCAACTGTGCTTCAATTTGTGTTTGCTCTATTATTACGCAATGCGTTGACGGTAACTGACTTCTCAGGGATGCTAACAACGATTGTTCAACAGATTCTTCTGTACTCACAACCTGATGACACACTGCGTGCGCTCGCTCCATTCTTCAAAAGTTATTTTTCTGGTGGGGATTGGAAACAAGTAATGACCCGCTTATTTGGCAATGAGAAAAACTATCATTCTTATGATACGGCAATCAGTCATTATAAAGAGTTTTTATTTGAAAAGACAACACCCATCGAGGAGCTGGAGGATCAGCAATATAAACTTACCTCGATCTTTTTAAAAGAAAATAAAAAGACACAAGCTTGGAGCCTGCGGGATGCCGATCCCTATCTATCGGAGGAGAAGGTTAAGGCAATCTTGGAGCTTTTAAGTCTGTTAACTGTTTTTGAAAAGGACGGGGTTCGTCTTTTTGTAGAGGTAGTTAGTTCAGATGTGATGAACTGTACCCGCCACTCACTGATTAAAAAAAGCAAAGCTCCAAAAAAAGGAGAAGAGTTTGAGGAGCTAGAAGTAGTCGAAGAAAAGCAGATTGCGTTGCCGGCAGGGATTAAATTGGAGAATCTGAACAGCGAGGAATTGCTGGAAATTGTCAAAGAACAATTACCAGAGGAGGCTACTTTGACGGATTTGCGACTTGTGTCAGAGGGGGAATCGGAGCAAGGAGAAATTCTGCCGTCTGATGACTCGAAGAATCTCACATCAAAACAAGCTGATCATTCACTGATGACTGCACTCATGTCGCCGCCTAAGGATGATCAGAAGCCAGTAACAGGATTATTAGATAAAAAGAAACCAGGAATAGAAGCAACCAAGAAGATGTTGAATGACTATCACTGCAGGCAAAAGAAAAGTAGAATGAGGAAAAGAAGAAAATAATCAAATGATCAGATGAAGTTGCCAATATAATCATCTATTGTTTTTGTTGTGGTCTAATTAAATGAAAAGAATCAATCCAGTAGAGTAGCCTGACAAATGCTGTGTCAGGCTATTTTGCATGCCTTTTTCTAATACTCCATTATGCGAATTCGACTATTACATGATTTCTTGAGCAACTTATTTTTCAATTAAGCGCTTAAATGCTAGTCTGTCAGCATCAAAAAGATTTTTATAATAACAAAGGGGGATTAACGATGAGTATAAGAGAGGAAGAACAACAATTAGAGAAATTAGGTGCGTTTGAAATCAGCAACGAAATGTTGAAATTAGCTCAGCACAACAAAAAAAGTAATATTTTTCTCAATGCAGGCAGAGGAAATCCCAATTGGATTAATACAAAAGCACGTTTAGCATTTGCGCGAATCATTGAATTTGGTGCTAAAGAATCCAGTCGTACAATTTCGGAAGGCGATTTGGCAGGATATACTACACTTGAAGGAATTCGCGAGCGTTTGGAAACTTTCTTATCACCTAAAACAAGTGAAATTGATCAATTTTTGATCGATGCAGTGAATTACGCACACGATACGCTAAAAATTGATAAAGATGAATTTGTTAAAGAATTGGTAGATGGTGTGATTGGCAATAATTACCCAGTTCCCAGCAGAATTCTGAAACATAGCGAACGCATAATCAACGCTTATTTAGAATCTACTTTGTATCGTGGTGAAAAACTAGCTGAACAAACTGATTTATTCCCAACAGAGGGTGGAACTGCGGCAATCGTTTATATTTTTAGTTCACTAAAGGAGAATAAATTAATCAAGCAAGGAGATAAAATCGCGATTAATACACCGATATTCACGCCTTATTTACAAATTCCTGAATTAAATGATTACGAAATGGTCGAAGTCGATCTACGTTCTGATGAAGAACATAACTGGGAAATTCAAGCTAGTGAACTCGACAAGCTAAAGGACCCAGAAATTAAGGCTTTCTTTGCGGTCAATCCATCAAATCCTGGAGCAATGGCCTTCGATGATACGGCGTTAGAAGAAATCAAAAAAGTTGTAGCTGAAAAACCGGAACTGATTATTATTACCGATGATGTTTATGGGACATTTGTCGATGAGTTCAAGACGATTTATAGTGTGGTTCCATACAATACACTATTAGTATACTCGTATTCGAAGCTTTTTGGATCAACGGGTTGGCGTTTAGGGGTGGTCGCTGTGAACAAGGAAAATGTTTTTGATCACTTAATCAGCAAACTTTCACAAGAAAAGAAAGCTGAGCTGACGACACGCTATTCAATCAATGTGCTGGAACCAGAAAAGATGAAGTTTATTGACCGAATGGTAGCAGATAGTCGGTCAGTTGGACTTTACCACACATCTGGATTGTCGACTCCACAACAAATTATGGAGGTTCTTTTCTCGTTGACTCATTTACTTTCACAAGAAAAAGATGTATATATTGAGACCTCTAAAGCCATTGTTAATCGTCGTTATGAAGATTTGTTTAAAGGATTGAATATTGAGGGAAATGCCAGCAAAGAAAACAGCAAGTATTATTCTTTGATCAATATTTATCAGTTAGCAGAAAAAATCTATGGTTCAGAATTTAAAAAATATCTGATGGAACAGTTTGAACAAGTCGATTTTCTCTATAATTTATCGCAAAAAAATGGTGTGGTTTTGATGGACGGTGTAGGCTTTGGTTCTCAGCCGGGAGAACTACGCGTCTCTGAGGCCAATCTTCCTGATGAAGATTATGAAATTATCGCGAAACAAATTCTTGAATTAATTGATGAATACCATCAAAGTTTCTTACAGCAGTAAGGAGGAAGACCGATGTGGAAGGAATTTAGCAGTTTTTTAATAGCGAATCCGATCATCAGTATCTTTCTGGCACTTGCTGGGGGCTATTTTATCGGCAAATTTAAAATTAAATCTTTTAGCTTAGGTTCGACTGTTGGTGTCTTATTGGTGGGGTTGTTGGTCGGGCAATTAGGTATATTTACGATCGCACCGATTCTTAAAAGTGTCTTTTTTGATCTCTTCATTTTTGTTGTTGGTTATGAAGTTGGACCAGCCTTCATCCAAAGCTTGAAAAGTTCTGGATTGAAGCTAGTCGTTCATTCGGTCTTTTTTTCAGTGGTGGGATTTGGAGTTGCAATGATACTCTTCAAACTATTTAAACTTAATGCCGGAGAAGCGGCAGGTATTATCGCTGGGTCCTTGACTCAATCAGCAACGATCGGTACAGCAACTTCTGCCATCAACGGACTAAATATCTCTGCAGCTGCCAAAGCTACTATGACTTCTAATGTTGCGATTGCCTATGCGGTGACATATGTATTTGGAACGATGGGGGTAACGATCTTTTTAAAGAATATCGCCCCTGTACTTTTACGAGTTAATTTGAAGGATGAAACGAAAAAAATGGTTGAGTCCTTGGACATCGGCTCAGATGATCGCAATGTTTCGCCCTTATTAAGCAATATGTCCACAAGATCTTTTCAAATCTTGCAGATACCAAAAGAAAATTTGACGATTAGTAGGTTCGAAAAAGATTTTCATAACAAAGTCATTGTTCAGCAAGTATTCAGTAAACATAAACCCCAGATTTTTGACAGTCACACAGTTTTGAAGAAAGGTCAGGTACTGACAGTTCTTGGGGACAGTGAAGATTTATGGAAAGTTATGCAAGCGGGCGTTTACTACAAAGAAGTCTTTGATGATGCTTATCGAAAAATACCGCTGCGAACCGTTGAGCTGATGCTGACAAACGTGTTCAGCCATCATGCATTATCGACATTGATTGATGAGAATATCGTCGTAATCGATGCCACCCGCGACGGGAAAAAAATCGAGGATCTTTCTACTTTGACGCCTGGGGATCGCTTGACGATTGCGGGACCTGATCGTTCTGTCAAAAAAGTCCTGCCTACTTTAGGCTATGCTGTGGATAATAGTTCTGAAACAGATGTTACCTTTATGTCGATTGGGATTGTTTTAGGTATCTTGATCGGAACTTTAGTATTGACGATTGGCGGCATTCCTTTGACTCTGGGTGCTGGTGGCGGAGCGTTATTTAGCGGTATCTTCTTTGGCTGGCACCAAAATAAAAAGGCTTATCTTGGCAATATTCCTAGTGCTACACGTTGGTTCTTAAAAAGTGTCGGATTGAATCTTTTTATTGCGACTGTCGGGTTGGAAGCTGGAAGCCAATTCGTTAAAGCATTAGGGTCAATGGGGGGGTAAGTCCTATTGATTGGCGCGGTAATTTCCATTTTACCGCATGTGATTACATTGTTTTTCAGTAAATATGTACTCAAGTTGAATGCAATTGATAACATTGGGTCTTTGACAGGAGCTGGAACAATCAATGCGGCCTTAAACGCGGTCAGCGAAGAAACACAGAGCAGCGTCTTCTCAATTAGTTTTACTCCCGCTTATGCGATTGGAAATGTACTGCTTACAATAATGGGACCATTAGTTGTTGCTTTATTAGGATGATAGCTGGAAATCAGAATAATGGATAGTCATGACGAAAAGCGGCGTTTGGTTGTTTAACGGTGTTCAACTGCCTTTCACCGCATTGGTGCTACACAAGATTTTTACGAATGACCTTGACGTAATTAAATAGACGATCCCATGAGCGAAGGTCTGCATAAAAAAATAAAAACCGTGAAGTTACCACCTACCTAGGGTCAAGGGTTACTTACACGGTTTTTATGCAGCTCTTTTTTTAAAAAATTAGTGAACACGGGGTTCTGAGTTTAATTGATCACTTGTTTTGGCTTTTTGATTGCTTAATGCATTTTTTGCTCGATCGGTTTGTTTAGCAGCGAATTTTCCAGTTGTTTGAGCAGCGCTGCTGACCTTATCTTGAACGGTTTCGCTATCTTCTTCATATTCTTCTCGAGTTTTAATATCCACAACATTTACGTTGACTTCAATGACCTCCAAATGAGTCATCCTTTCAACCTCTTTAGAAATTAATTCTGTCATTTGATCAAAGACCTTTTCTACATCTTTACCATATTCTACAACGATATCCATATCGACAGCTACTTGCTCTTTCCCAACTTCAGTTGAAATACCAGCGGTCATGTCATCTGTATTTACCAGCTTCTCTTTCATATTTGAGAAAAAGCCGCCGTCTACTGTTAATAGCCCATCAATATTTTCTAAGGCAATTCCGATAATTTTTTGAATCACTTTGTCTTCATAAGTGAGATCACCCTTCACGTTTTGGTTGTTCACATTTGTGTCTGCACCACTTTTAGTTGTTGTGTTTTCCATTGTCTATTCCTCCTATTTCTTTAGATAGTCATCTAAGAGATGATTGTTCTTCACATAGATGCCGATCGCTCCTCCGATGATCGTAATAAGAATCAATAGGATTGTTTTGAAGAAGCCGACTGTAAAGAACAATACAGCCAAAATAAAACCTAAGATGCCGCCAATCAGAGGCAATCTATCTCTAGTTAAAAAATCTTTCATCATATTTCCTCCTAACCTACTCGTGATTCTACAACGCCTGTTTTAGACGAATCAGAATCAAAAGAATAAAATTTTACGTTGATCGAGAACTTCTCTTTAGATCCCAATAATTGGTGTATTTGTTTTTCTATACCTTTGGCCCAATTATCAGTTTTATCAATTAATGCCGATGTTTTTTTCAATTGTCCTCGCACATTGACTTTAAGCTTATTTTTTGTCGCAATCACATTGACTTTTGGTGTATCCATGAAGTTTTCCTGTTTTAAACTTGTTCGAACATACCCTTCAATTGCGCGCTTATCTAAAGCCAAAGCTCCTCGTTGTTCTTTCAAAATGAATGTTGACACACGTTTTGGATAAAGCAAAATAATCAACATAATGACTACTGTTAAGATTGATAGGACAATCGCAGTCCAGAATAAGTAGCTTTGAATATACTCATTTGTTAATACAAGACGTTGCAGAGAAGTAAGATCTAAAGATTTTGATGCGACAAAATAGTAAATCGCGATGATTGGTAAGAAGATGGAAAGCAGGATCAATAAGATAATGATCAAGATAGCTTTCAGGCCTTTATTCATAACAAAACTTCCTTTCTAATTTGTTTACTCTAAAAGCATAAGATGCTAGTTACTCTTTGTAAAAAAGCCTGCTCGTCTATTTATCAATAAGAGTAATAAGGAGTGGAACAGAGATATAGTCTTTGAGGAAGGGTTCGGTTGTTTTTGAGAGAGCTTCAAATTTTTCTTAGAAAAGGAAAAATTATAAAGAGCACTATGTTTGACTAAATATAATAATTAATTGTATATAAATTTGATTTATTAATGCAAAATGTTTTCGAATAATGTTTTGCTCACCATAAAAATCAAAAAAAGATAAAAAAGTGAAAAAAACATTTTTACTCCAATTTTGTGTAACGTTTTAGTCACTATTTTAAGAGTGAAAAGCATCTATTATGTTCATAATTTAATCTGTCTATTTTATTGATTTAATGCTATTTACAGTTGTTTTTGCCAATTTTAAAAACAGCTGTTTTTTTATATGGCTATGGTCGATTATTATGTCATTTTTTGGTGTTTTTTGTTTATTTTTTTAACGATATTGAATAATTGCTGAGCGTATTTTTTGAAATTGTTGATTTTCCGTATTAGGATGGTCTCAACGAAAATTAATTAAAAATAATAAAAAGGAGAGAATTTTAATGACAAAGCTTTTAACAATGTGTAACGAAATGGATATTCCAATTGTTACAGCCTCTGATGAGAATTATGTTCCCTGTTTGAAAGTAATGATCCGTTCAGTAATGGATACTATTTCTAAGGATAGGAGGGGAATCTTCTTTGTAATTGATGATAATATTTCCTCTCAAAGCAAAGATGAGCTGGAGGCTTTAATAGATGCATATTCAGGTAAGGCAGCAATCGAATTTTTAACCGTCAATAGAGGGCTTTATGAAGAGTTTATGATCAGTGATCATATTAATACAACTGCCTATTTACGCATTTCATTGCCAGAATTATTAGAAAATTCTCCTTATAATAAAGTGCTTTATTTAGACTCAGATACATTTGTTTTAACTGATGTGGCTGAATTATACGACCAAAATTTGGGCGATCATATCATTGGTGCCGTGATTGATCCCGGTCAAGCAAAAGCTCTTGCTCGACTAGAAGTTGATTCACATGACTATTATTTTAATTCAGGTGTGATGCTGGTCGATTTGGATCAATGGAGAAAGAATAATGTAACTGAAAAAACCATTCAATTCCTTGAGGAGAAAGAACAGCTCATTGTGTTCCACGATCAAGACGCGTTGAATGCTATTTTGCATGATAACTGGAAACAATTGCATCCTAAATGGAATATGCAAACCTCATTGATGTTTGATGTTCATCCGGCTCCAACGAAGTATTATGATCATTTGTATCAATCAGGTAGAAATAAACCGGCAATTGTACATTTTACAGGGCATGATAAACCATGGAATACGTTAGAGAATCATCCTTATCAAGAGCAATATATGCAAATCTTTACTGAAGATAAATCTTATGAAGTAGGTGTTAGCAATGAATAATCAGGAAGAGAAAAAGATGCATTTAGTTGCCAGCTGCAACACACAATTTGTTCCCCATCTAGCTGCTTTATGGGTATCTATTTTAGATAATTGCGAGGATCGGGAATATACGTTTGATTTTTATATCGTTGACGATTCAATCGAAGATGATTGTAAAGAAACGCTGCGTGAAACCTTAGAGAATTTCGAAAACTTTGGGTCTTTGACGTTCTTAACGATTGACAAAGCAATTTTCAAAAATGTCGTAACTAGCGATCGCATTCCGGCGACTGCCTACTTCAGAATTGAAATTCCAGAACTATTCCGAGACAAGAATGTTGAGAAAGTATTATATATGGATTGTGATATGATCGCTCTTACGGACATTACTAAACTATGGGAAACAGACCTGCAGGATCATATCCTAGCTGCCGTAGAAGACGCAGGATTTCACCAGCGATTAGAGAAGATGGGGATTAAAACAAAATCAAATCGTTACTTCAATTCTGGTTTGATGCTGATTAACGTAAAAAAATGGCTGGAGGAAAATGTTACCGAGAAAGTCTTTCAATTTATTGAAGAAAATCCTGAGAAATTACGTTTCCATGATCAGGATGCATTGAATGCGATCTTGCACGATTGCTGGGTTCCGCTGCATTCAAGATGGAATGCCCAAAGCTATATTTTGAAACGTGAAATCGTAAATCCTCGGAAAAAAGGCGAGGAAGAATACGAGGAGACACGACAACAGCCAGCGATTATTCATTTTACTGGACACATCAAGCCGTGGAACAAAAAGAAGAAGAATGTCACAGCTGGAAAGCTTTATATTAAATATTCACGAATGACAGAATTTGAAAAATAAGAAATTTATCGAGGAGGATACCTATGGAAATGCTAGTAAGTACTGAAGCAAAGGATGTTTTATGCCGTCAGCTGGGGGAGAATCATGCGTTTATATTGGCCTCCAGAACGGAAGAAAATCAAGAACTAAGAGATAAAGGCTGCTGCGCAAAGGGCAGCTATTTCCAAATCGTTCCTATTTATGGAAAAAGCCAGCAATACAATCAATCGATAGAAAACGAGGAATTTCAAGTCTTTATTTCTACTGAGGATCAAGCTAACTTAGGCACAGAGATTGAATTGGATTACTGCAATGAATTGAACAGCTTCATTTTAGAAAATTCAGATGGAGTATTGGATTACAATATGAAACTGAAGAATTATTTCTTTAGTTAAAAGACTTAAAATATTAGTTGTTTTAGGAGGTGCAAAAATGGCTAAATTAGCAAAAAAAGTAGTTATTCCAACGCTGCTGTTTTTGATTCCTATTTTCTTAAAGAAGAAACAAACGAAAACAAATTAAAAATACAACAGTGAGAAAAACTTTTGATAAAACAAGAGAGAATATAGAAGTGAGGAGAAATTTATTATGGGTTTATTATGGTCATTAATTATTGGCGCAGTGATTGGTGCAATCGCTGGAGCGATTACAGGTAGAGGAAATAGTATGGGCTGGATTGCTAATATCGTTGCAGGTTTAGTTGGTTCAGCACTAGGTCAAGCGTTACTTGGTTCTTGGGGACCATCGTTGGCGGGCATGGCCTTAGTACCATCAATTATTGGTGCTGTGATTTTAGTACTGATTGTTTCGTTTTTCTTAGGACGACGCAAATAGACGTTTTTTAGGCAGGATCAGATTATAGATAAATCAGGTTTCACTTTCAGAGGATGAGAGGGGAACCTGATTTTTTCTGTTTTCCAGAAATCTAAAGTAGTAAATTAAGACAGACTTATCCATTTAGTAAGGATAAATAAAGACGCATGATCCAGCTTTTGATTTCAGACCAGGTGTTTATCATTAAAAGATATGTAGGCAGAAGTGTAGATTGACAGGATCAAGGGATCATGCTATTCTTTTTACGAATATAATTATATAAATATTCGTATAGTTAGAAAGGAATTCGATCATGCCTAATAAACCAGTATTAAGTCCAGAGGATAAATTAGTAATCAAACAGAAGCTGCTTCAACTGTGTGAGGATTTTTGGATTGCTCAGGGCTATAAAAAGACGAGCATTAAAGCCCTTTGTACTGAGGCAAAGATTTCTATTGGTACGTTTTATGTGTTGTTTGCTACAAAAGAACAGCTATTTTTAGAAACAGCGCAAACAATCCAGTCACGTTTGACGGAACGATTTAAGGAGACTGTCCTCCAGACACCTAATCGTATGGGATTATCAAAGGCATTAAAAAAACTAGCACGTGAGTTTGATCATAACCCATTTCTTTATGATGTAAACTCAGTTGATTTTCGTGCGTTTGTTACAAAGTTATCAACGGAGGAAATAGAAACAATCAAATTTGAAAGTATGTCTTTTTTCAAAGAGGTTTGCCAGATTGTTAATTTGCAACCTGTTATTGATGATGCGACTGCTTTTGGTGTACTGAGTACCTTGCTGTCTTCTATCGCTACGAAAAAAACTATCGAACCAGTTTGCGACTTTTTTACTGTTTTTGATTTTATGACGGATAAATTGATTGGAGAATTATTTGTAGAGGCTTCAGGTTAGAAAGGCTTTAGAAAGTTGTTTTGGATTGTTTATGTCAACAATGGCTGTCGTTGCAGTAAAAAGGAGGAGCAGAAAGATGATAAATAAATCAGCAGATTTTTTTGAAGCGTTTGGTGAAAGATTAGGTGTGAGTGTAAAGCTTCCTCGACCAGACAGAAAAACAAAAGAATCGATTGCTCGTACAAATAAAATTTTAGGAAGCTATTTCTTATTATCAGGGGTAGTGTTTAAGAAAAAAAGTTTTGTAGTATTAGGGATTGGGTGTCTTGCTAATGCAGCTATTTTAAGTACTGATAAATCAATAGAAACAACGAGTGATAAGGTTTGATTAGCAGCGTTAGGACACGTTGATTTATCAGAACTTAGAATAATCTCCAGTGTATTATAGAAAGGTATAGAAAGAAAAAGGTAAAATAGCTCCTGCAATCACAAGCAATTTTTTCTCGAGAGATGGTTATAGCACAGATTGGTGGTACATTTGATCTTGTTTTCAACAAGTGTCGAATGCACCACTAATTTTTTATTACTCCCAAACTTGAGAAAGAATCCACAAGCATCAAGCTCGAAAAAACAGGGTCTATCTCCTATAGTAGTAAAGGATAAAGAAACAGGAGGAATCATCATGGATTATCGCGTATTACTTTACTATAACTACACAACAATCGAAGACCCCGAAGCGTTTGCTAAAGAGCATTTAGCTTTTTGTCGTGATTTAGATATTAAGGGACGGATTTTGGTGGCACCAGAGGGGATCAATGGCACTCTTTCAGGAACGAAGGAAGCTACGGATCGCTATATGGATGTCATGCTGGCAGATGAACGCTTCAAAGATACTTATTTCAAGATGGACGAAAGTGAGGGGCATGCGTTTAAGAAATTATTTGTCCGTCCTCGAAAGGAATTAGTAGCGTTGAATTTGGAAAAAGACATTGATCCGCGGCAATTGACTGGAAATTATTTAGAGCCTCAAGCATTTCGTGAGGCTCTGTTAGACGAAGACACGGTGGTCATTGATGCTCGAAATGATTATGAATATGACCTGGGGCACTTTCGCGGGGCGATTCGTCCAGAGATTCATAACTTTCGTGAGCTCCCTGCGTGGATTCGCGAGAATAAGGAACAGTTCATGGACAAAAAAATCGTTACTTATTGTACTGGCGGTATTCGCTGTGAGAAATTCTCTGGCTGGTTAATCCGTGAAGGCTTTGAAGATGTGGCGCAGCTTCACGGTGGGATTGCGGCTTATGGTAAAAACGAAACTACCAGAGGCGAGTTATGGGATGGGAAAATGTACGTCTTTGATGAACGGATCAGTGTGGAAATTAACCAAGTCGACAAACAGGTGATCGGCAAAGAATGGTTTGACGGTACTCCTTGCGAACGATATATCAATTGTAGCAATCCAGAGTGTAATAGGCAAATACTTGTTTCTGAAGAAAATGAAGAAAAATATTTAGGGGCTTGTTCGATTGCCTGCGCCAAACATCCTAATAATCGATATTTGAAAAAACATCACATGACGCTAAAGCAACGGGATGAACATTTAGCACGAATTGATCAATAATGAAATTTTTCATAAAATTCTCACTCCAACTGTCTTGACACCTGAGTGGTTTTGGACTAAACTGAAACTCAATTAAGTGTCTTGACATATCAAGGAGGAAAAAATGAAAAATCATTCTATTAGAAATTTGACGATTTCAGCGTTACTGATCGGACTGGGGATCTTGATTCCGATGGTTATGCCGAAAATCGTGATTGGGCCAGCGTCATTTACGTTAGCCAGTCACGTTCCCGTGTTTATTGCGATGTTCTTCTCACCGCTAGTGGCGATCGCGGTTGTTTTAGGAACTACATTCGGCTTTTTCATTTCTACTACGCCGATTATTGCTTTACGAGCCTTTTCACATTTAATTTTTGCGCTGCTTGGTGCTTATTATCTACAAAAACATCCTGAGCTTGTGCTAAAAAATGGAAAATTCACATTAGCAAATGGGCGTTTTCAAGTATTTAACCTAGTCATCGGTCTGATCCACGCGATTGCTGAAATGATTGTCGTCTCAGCCTTTTACTTTATGGGAAATATGCCAGACACCTTCTATTCACAAGGATATATCTATACCGTCTTTATTCTGATGGGCGTTGGTGGTTTAGTTCATAGCTTAGTTGATTTCAACATTGCTTACTTCGTGGCAGGTGCGTTGTATAAACAATTCAACTTACCAATTTTTGAGAAAGCTGTGAAACATACAAAAGAATTAAATAAGGTGACTGCTTAACCGTGATAATAAATCACGGTTTTTCTTTATTAAGGCTTCAAAAAAACGATATAATTTATAATGTTCAATATTTTGTTTATTATCCTCTAAAAAAAGAACTTTTATTTACTTAAATTTAAGTTATATTCTATTCATGAGTATTATGAGTAGAAAATGAGGGTATGAGAATGGTTCGAATCTTAGTTTTAACAAAAAATGTATTAGCAGAAGAAGCTTTAACAAATAAATTGCAGCATTTAAATTATGAAGTATTTTGTTCCACCAGTATTCTCAATGAGATTCAGATGGAAGGACGCGTTTCGAATTTAGTTAATCATTTTCCGATTATCATCATCGGTGAGACCATTTCTAGCTACGAGATGGAATTGATGTTACCGAAACTACGGGAAAATGGTCAAAACATACTGAGAGAAGTTGATCATTCACTCAGTGAGAAGGAACGTTCATTGTTAGAAGTACAAGGAATAAATGGGATCGTACAAAATAGTGATTCGGTAGAGCTGTTGAGAGAACAATTAGCCGAAGTTGCTACACAATATCAGAATAAATCCTTTGAACCTGTGGTAACGGAAAAGCGTCAGGAAGTAGTCGAAGAAGATCTGGATCTTTCAGCGATGACGCTAGTTAATTTATCGTCATTAGAGCTGCAACTTTTAGAAAAATTACGGAGTAACCCAGGAGAGATCATCTCGCGAGATGAGTTGTGTAAGAGCTTGTGGGGACATATTTCCCAATCGCGTTTAGCCCAGCTTTCTTCTTTAGTAAAGAATATCAAGCTGAAGCTGGAAATTATGGAGGTTGATCACGAGATTATTCAAACGATTTGGGGCAAAGGCTATCGTTTTCGTAAGAGTGCTGCAATTTCATACAAGTAAAGCAATGCTGAGAAAAGAAGATATCTTCTTTTCTCAGCATTTTTTATAGAAAAATTTGAAATGACGCTTTCTTTTCGCAAGCTGTGCTAGAATATATCGTAAATATTAAAAAATATCCGTTCTGATATTTATAATCCGCCTTTTTATAAATGTGAAAAAATAATAGAATATTTACAATAAGCATACAGAGTTAAACGGAAGGCATATATTAGTGAAGACAATCTAATTTATTAGATCACCCTTCACATAAGGAGTGTATCCAAGTGAAAAAAAGCGTTGTACTGAGTTTGATGATCCTATCAGCGGTCCTGAGTTTGACTGCGTGTGGAAATTCTAAGAAAGACTCTTCAATAACTAGTGACTCAGCAAAATCAAGTGAGTCCGTAAAGCAAACAGAGCAGACGTCTGAATCCCAGAAAAAGGAGTCGACAATGAAAGAAACAGTTGATAAAACAATGAATGCCATGACCTTGGAAGAAAAAGTCGGGCAATTATTTATGGCTCGTGTACCAGAGCAAAATCAGGTAGCCGATATCCAAAATTATCATTTAGGCGGTTATTTGCTTTTTGACCGTGACATGGAAGGAAAAAAAGGGCAAGCAGAAGTGAAGCAGGCGATCACAAGTTATCAAGAGGCCAGCAAAACGCCAATGTTTATTGGGTCCGATGAAGAAGGCGGTACGGTGAGTCGTTTGAGCAGAAATCAAATCGTTTCGCCGCCTTTTCAAAGTCCTCAAGCGCTGTATCAAAAAAATGGCTGGGATGGAATCAAACAAGACATTGATCGTAAAGCACAGGTCTTTGGTGAATTAGGAATTCAACTAGGGATGTTTCCTGATGCGGATGTCTCAACAGATCCGCAATCCTTTATCTATGATCGGACGATTGGGATGGATGCAGCTGGTACCAGTCACTATGTCAAATTAAGCGTAGAAGAAATGAAAAAGCAAAAGCTGGGTTCAACTATCAAACATTTTCCCGGTTATGGGAATAATCGCGATTCCCATGTAGAAATTGTAACCGATAATCGTTCGCTGGATGAACTGCGAAGAAATGATTTTCTCCCCTTTGAAGCAGGAATCAAGGCAGGTGTTGACAGTATTATGGTCTCTCATAATATCGTTTCTGCAATTGACGGTCAGCGGCCAGCTTCAATTTCAAAACCAGTGCATGACTTGATTCGCAATGAATTAGGCTTCAAGGGTGTGATCATGACAGACGATATGGATATGGCTGGACTTGCTGATTTTATCTCTCAAGAAGAAGCCGGACTACAGGCTTTGCAGGCGGGAAATGATATGATTTTATCCTCAAGCTACAGCAGCCAGATTCCTTATATCCTAGAGGCGATCAAAAATGGTCAATATAGTGAAGAGCAGCTCAATCAATCGGTGGAACGGCTGTTGACATGGAAAGTTGAATTAGGTTTAATCAAGTAAAATAGAAAAGGAGGAATTCTTATGTGTGCTTCGATGCGTTTGAAAATTAACCGATTCGCCAAATAATTAACGTTTGACGAACTTTTTGTTTGTTCAAACGACAAACAAAGGAGCAATGATGGAAAAACAACAGTGGAGAAAGAAGTATTTAACAATTTTATCTGGACAGACAGTTTCCTTGATCGGGAGCTCGGCCGTTCAGTTTTCATTGATTTGGTGGCTGACCAACGAATCAAAATCAGCGATCATGTTGTCTTTAGCAGGACTTTTCGCCTATTTACCTCAAATGTTCTTAGGTCCTTTTGTCGGTGTCTGGCTGGATCGGCTGAAACGAAAATATGTGGTGATTTTTGCTGATTTATTTATGGGGCTTGTTGCATTCATGCTGTCTATGTGGTTCTTATTAGGACAACCGGGCTTTGCTGTAGTGATCGTGGCGTTGTTCTTGCGGGCATTGGCAAATGTCTTTCACACACCCTCGATCCAAGCGATCGTACCATTGCTGGTTCCAGAAGAGAAACTGGTCAAAGCCAACAGCTGGAACCAATTTTTACAATCTGGGGCGTTTATGCTGGGGCCGGTTTTAGGGGCTGCAATGTTTGCGGTGATGCCCTTGTGGCTGATTCTACTAACGGACTTGATCGGTGCATTGGCTGCCTCCTTCACCTTGTGGATTGTGGCGGTACCAAATATTGTTCGCAATGATGAACATCCGCAGCATTATTTTCAGGAGCTGAAGGATGGATTCAATGTATTTAGAGAAGATCCGCCGATGTTGGTGGTCATGATCTTTTCCTTTTGCATTATGATTTTCTATTTGCCGTTGGGCACACTATTTCCTTTAATGACAAATGTTCATTTTGGATTGTCCGCCTGGTTTGCTAGTATGGTGGAGTTTTCTTACGCAGCTGGAATGATGATCAGTGCATTTCTGATTGGAATGAAAAAGGAATGGCGGGAAAAATTATTAGCAGCACAGTTGTCATGTGTCGGATTAGCCTTCACGTTTATCGGTAGCGGCTTAGCGCCTGCAAACCAAAACGGTTACCGGCTGTTTGTCTTTTTCTGTATTCTGATGGGCGGCGTGGGAAATCTGTACAACATTCCCTTTACGGCTTACCTGCAAGAAACAGTAGCACCAGAAAAACTGGGTCGGGTTTTTTCTTTGTTTGGCAGCGTGATGTCCGCCGCCATGCCTGTTGGTTTATTACTGGCAGGGCCCTTTTCAGAAAAGCTGGGAATCGCACGCTGGTTTTTGATTTCAGGAATTTTGACGCTATTCTTTAGCCTTTTATGTTTAGTGTTTTATCGCCGAGCGAAAGTGAAATGAAACTCATTTTAAGTTTCAGACTGTAGATAAAAAGCTGTACCAAACTCGTAATTCCGAGCTTGGTACAGCTTTTTGTCTGGTCTTTTTCTGTGTGAGTTGTTAAAACAATATGATGAGCTAATGAAATACCCAAGATACAGCTGGAAAAAAACTGTGCTGAATAAATAAAAGAAACGGCCGGTCGTTTTATGAGGAATAAAGCGAGCTATTTAACTTAAGCATGTTTAGTTAGAAGTTTTATTAATAAAATTATTTTGCTTAATATAAATAACTGTTTGTATAATAATTTTAGTTTTTTAACTAATTTGTTAATAGATAGCGGTTTATTTATATATTTATTTAGAAATACGTTGGCATTGAATGACTGTATAAAAAAATAAAAAGATTATTTGATTTTAAATGAATATTAAATTTAAAAAATATGATATTCCCATTAGTTTGTATATTGAGTGTCAGATGTTTATATGTTAATGTTATGTTATAAAGTAATTACGATGTGTGTAAAATATATAAAATATTGATAACTAAACTTATTTATATAACAAAGTAGTTAGATATTTTTTCGTTGGAAAAGCTAGCAGCACTTTAGCATCTTGAGGTGGAAAAATGATCGAGAAAAAGAAATTGGAAAACAATCGGAAACCAGATTTTTCGTTACTTAGAGAAGAGATTTTTTCTCTAATTGTGAAAGTGATGATCACGATTGCATTTGTCTATGTTGTATTGACATTTGTCTACGGGGTGACACGTTACACTGAGGATTCAATGTGTCCAGCTGTGAAAGCTGGAGATGTACTTTTGTACTATCGGTTGAACAAGAATTACGTAGCTTCAGATGTTCTTGCCTTGGAATATGAAGGAGAGGTACAGACCCGACGTGTCGTGGCGATTGAAGGTGACACTGTGGATATTACAGAAGAAGGGGTGATCATCAATGGCAACCTTCAAGTAGAAACACAAATATATGATGAAACCTTGCCTTATGTAAAAGGAATTGATTATCCGGTAAAAATTGGAACGGGTCAAGTATTTGTTTTAGGAGATAAACGGACTGTTGCGGTTGATAGTCGAGTCTATGGTCCGATTGATGTGAATGATTCACTAGGAAAAGTAATTACTATTTTGCGAAGGAGAAACATATAAAATCTTAAAAACAACAAAAATAGTATATGAATGATTTGAGGGGGAAAGATTATGAGGAAATATTTGAAAAAAATGATGTTCGGATTAGCAGTAGTAAGTGCAGTAGTTGGTATGGCTCTAGCAGCAACGACAAAGGTAAGCGCAGAGGATATATTATACGAACAAGAAGCAGTAGTAACAAAGGAAATCAAAATACCTCAAGGGGTGATGGTTCCAGATATTACCTTTGAATTTAAGGTAGAAAAGTTGGGGACTGAAGACACGGATGGTGTGGTGACTCCAGATAGTACGCAGCCGGAGTGGTCTATTCCATCAATTACCTTTTCGAATGCAGACAAAGGAACAGCGGACAATAAAGTAGTGAAATCTACGGATGATTTAATGGCTACGATAAAAGGATTAGCTTTCACTCATGCTGGTGTTTATCTGTATAAGGTTACGGAAAGAAAAGAGAATCCAGTGAATGTCATTACCCATTACTCTGAAGCAGAGTACACAGTAAGGGTTTATGTAGAAAATACAGACACTGGTGTGGACGTTAAGGGAATTACTGTTTTGAAGGCGGCGGATGATGAAGGTGATACTGTTGGAGCAAAGGTCAATCCAACGCCAAATCCAGGAGATTATGGTGGAAGTGAGTTTCGGTTTGTCAATAAATTTTGGGACGCTACGAATTTAGAGGTGGAAAAACAAGTTAATGGAAATTCAGCAGATAAGACCAAAGCGTTTGAATTTAACATCAGCTTGAATTTGCCAACTGTCGTATCGGCTCCAGCGGATCATAAAATTACTTATACCTTATCGTCAGATCCTGATAATGAGATTGAATACAGTACGAATCCAATTACGGTTCAATTGAAACATGGAGAAAAAATCAGCTTTAAGAATCTGCCAGTGGGTTCTACTTATCAGGTAGTAGAGAAAATTGCCAAGGGCTATGAGCCTTCCGCGATAGTGACTGGTAGGGGAACGAATGGGACAGCAAAGGAAGCAGAAGAAGGTTTGGCTGATTATACTGTGACGATTGTTGAAGGGTCAAAAGAGATCACGAATTTATTAGTTGATGCGGAAAAGGACGGAACAACAAACAAAACAACGGTAACCAATACTTTAAAGGACCCTAGCATTACTGGGGTCATTACGGACAACCTACCATTTATTTTGATGATTCTGGTGGCAGGAGCAGGAGTGGCTTTCCTAACCGTTTCAAAACGAAGAGCGTAATAGAATGTCAAGACCGGAAAGAAACCTAAAAAGAACAACTGTTTCTTTCAGTGTTCGTTTAGTACGTCAGCTGAGTCGAATCATTGATCGTATAGTAATAATTCTTTTATTACTGCTATGTGCTTACGGAATATATGGTATATGGGATACCAATCAGTTGCTTTCCAGCGCACAGGCTTCGAATTTGCAGCAGTATAAGCCAAAAGAGGACGATCTTTCATTCCAAGAATTGAAAAGGCTCAATCCCGAAGTAATTGCTTGGTTAACAGTTTATGGAACGAAGATTGATTACCCCATTACACAGGCTGATAACAATCAAAAGTATGTGAATACCAATGTAATGGGGGACTATTCTTTAGCAGGTAGTCTGTTTTTGACGAGTGAGAACGCTGCGGATTTCTCTGACTTTAATAGCATTATTTACGGACACCATATGGATAAGGAAGCGATGTTCGGCGGGCTAGATCTGTTTCAACAAAAGCAGTATTTCAATCAGCATCAATACGGTAATCTCTTTTACGAGGGAAATGACTATGGGATTGAATTTTTTGCTTTCATTAGAGGGGATGCTTATGATTGGCGCTTGTATGATCCGGGGATTCAAGAGCCAGCTGCTCGTGAATCTTATTTAGCATATTTACATGAGCAGGCGAGTCAAACACGGGAGCTTACGATGAGTAGAAATGACCGAATTGTTTTGCTCAGTACCTGTGCTTCTGAGCCAACGAATGGTCGTCATATTTTGATTGGCAAGCTTTACAATATGCCTTTTAAGGATCCATTTTACAAAGAAAAGGGAGGCAAGCCTTTCTTAGGAAGTGTCTCGCAATCGTGGTGGCGAACGCTTCAACGTTTTCTAAAAGTAATCTGTAGTTTGTTTTTGGCTGTTTGTGTTCTAGGTTCAATCATTTTATTTTTAAGAAAAACAGGTAAGAAGAGGAGCGAGCAAAATGAAGAATAAGCAAGGAAATCGAAAATATTTGTTTGTTTTTGTTTTGATGACAGGACTATTTTTTGTTGCTCCAATATCTTACGCCAAAACGGATGTTAGCATTCCAATTGAGCAGGAATTAATGAATGCATCGGGAATTCTTGAAGAAAAATCCAGGACTGGTGTGTATCTGCTTGAACCTCTAAATCTAGAGAATCCCATGCCAAACGGTCATTCAAGGTACCAAATAGAATTGACTGGCAACATGACCAGTACAATCAATGGCTTTGATTTTTCTCAGGAGGGGACGTTTTTTTATAAACTTTTTCAGCAAATACCAAAGGAAAGCCCTGATTTCTCTTACGATGAACAAGTTTATCTAGTGACTGTCTATGTTATAGATACATCTAATGGTTTGCAGACGGAGGTCATAATAGAAAACAACAAAAAACTGAAAGTGGCAGCGGCTAAATTTATCAACACATATTCAGCCGAAAAATCTGAAGAAAAAAATATGGAGAATATAGTTAAATCTGACTCAAAAACGAAGCACGCTGAAGAGGATCTCAATAATTCAGGACAGGAGCGTCGCTTGCCCAGAACTGGCGAATTGGTAGAACACATTTGGTTACTCGGGTTGGGATTATTGCTTATAATTTATTTCTTCTATCAACGTAAAAAACGGATGAATAAAATTATCTAGAATGTTGATTCAACCCTGATTGGATGGGTTCTTTTTCCTTTTTCTAAATAAAGGAAAAGTCGATTATTTAATAAAACAGATAATTTCAGCATGGAAAGAGTAAGAGGGGGGAGTATAGTGGGACAGAGACGAATGTTTGTATATAAGATGAAACACTGGCTGTCTATTTGGCTGATAGTCACACTGTTTTTAGTAAATACGCCTTTTTCGATCTTCTATGCTTATGCTGAAACGACTGAGGGAACCACACCAACGGACGAAGTTCTAAAAGTATCGCAGGATCACAATATGGAAAGTTTGCCAGATGCAAGCTCTCAACAGGAAGTTCAGACGTCGACGGAGAGTGCTGAATCAGTGGATAATCCCCCTTCGGAAATAACGAACATGACAGGGAAGATCGCAGGAACTGTCTGGTTAGATGAAAATGAAGACGGACTATCAACTTCTGAAGAACGTCGGATAGCTAATGCTGAAGTCTACCTAATTGCAGGAGATGATCGTTCAAAAGTACTGAATACAACGTTGACTGATAATCTAGGCAATTATGAATTCAGTGATTTGTCTGTGGGGCGTTACTATGTCGCAATTAGTGAACAAACATTAGAAGATAATATCTACTTAGCTCCGCGTTCTGCAAGTCAAACAGGTGGCGATAATAAATTTGCTTATGATGCCAACGGCGATCCGAAGCTTTCTTATACGGAAACTATTAACATAACAGAAAATGAAGCAATCACTGCTGTTGATGCAGGAATGCGACTTCAAAAACAAGTTAAGCCAACGGCAGAAGTCGGTCTCTACGAAGTCTATGATGAGACTAATCAATCTTTAGGGTCGTATCAGAGTTTGAAGGCGGCGATGGATTTTTGCAATAGCGCGACAGGAACGACCTTTACGATCTTACTTACGGCAGATGATCTGGCTCAAGGTGCTGAAGCAACAGTGGTGTCTGGGAAAAATATTTGTTTAAAATCGAAATCAGTGACGCGGCATACGATCAAGCAAACGGATGAATATGAAAATGGGAATGAACTTGCTAAGAAACATATCAGTATTCAAACAGACGGCGGTTTGACGCTGGAAAATATTGTCCTTGAAGGTATTGGTCGATTATATGGTTATGAATCCTATTGGGCAACCAATGGCGGAGTCAAATTGACTGGTGGCACATTGATCTTAGGCGAAAATGCAATGATCACGAAAACTTTTGGCAACAAGGGTGGAGCAATTGAGGCAATTGAAAGCAGTTCGGTCTATCTAAAAAGTTCTGGGAAAGTACATTTCAATCAGTCTAGTGATACTGGTGGCGGAATTTTTGCTAAAGATAGTACCGTGGTCTTATCTGAGACAAGTAGTGTTTCAAATAATATTGGTCAATGGCGAACAGGTGGAATTAACTTGGATCATAGCTTACTCACCATAAGCAATGAAGCCGCGATTACTGGAAATATTGCCATGCATAATGAAGCGGGCGGTATAAAAGCAGAGAATAATAGTCGTGTGACAATGGCTGGCGGAAGTATTGCGTCCAATAGTGTAGAAGATAGCGGTAAAGGCGGAGGTATCTATGCAGATGGTGGAAGTTTAGATTTATCAAACGGAATGATCCAGTTAAACAAAGCTAGTGAAGCAGGTGGCGGCATCTACGTAACCAATGCCGCAATCACTGCAAGTAACAGCAGCATTAATCAAAATTCTGGAAAAGATGGAGCGGGTATTTATAGCAATAATAGTTCATTGCAATTGAGCGAAGGAACTATTGTTCAAAAAAATGAGGCCTCTCTAGATGGCGGCGGTATTTATGCGGTAAATAATGAAACCAGCCTGACAGATAGTAGAATTAGCGAGAATATTAGTAATACTAATGGCGGCGGAATTTTTACGCGTGGTAACAAGCTTATTGTGAGCAATGGAGAAATTAGCAGTAACACTGCAAGTAATGACGGCGGGGGGATTCGAGCTACTGGCGGTTCAGAAATTGAGATGTCAGGAATCAAAAGTCTAGTCAGCAAGAATCATTCCTCCTATGGCGGCGGAATTTCTGCAAATGAAAATAGTACAATTACGGTGACGGATGGAAAGATTACTGAAAACGAAGCGGATCAACGTGGTGGTGGCGTCAATTTAGATGGCATAGGGACCACTTTTAGTATGTCAGGAGGTGTTGTCAACGCGAATATAGCACTTCAATGCGGTGGTGTATTAGTTGATAAAGCACTTGCTGATATGAAGAACGTAACATTTTCAGAGAATCAAGCAACTGGTAATCAGGTAGGAACTGGATATGGCGGTGGAATATTTGTAGAAAATGGCGGAAAGGCTGCGGTTACTGAAAGCTATTTTGGTGGAAATACTGCTTATGATGGTGGAGGAATGTTTGTAAGTGAAAACAGCCAAGAGTTAAAAATTTCGAATACAACGTTTAATGGGAATAAGGTACGGAATCATGGTGGTGGACTCGTATTGAATCGAACAACCACGGAACTAAATAATGTGGTCCTCGAAAATAATCATGCTGATCGATATGGTGGCGGTATACGAATTAGTGATGAAACAGTACTTACAATGATTAACAGTAAGATTAGTACCAATATAGCGCGCTATGGTGGTGGACTTTCTGCGAATACCGGAAGCAAAATTAGTTTAACCGATACAGATGTTTTAGAAAACAAAGCAATTCGAATCGCCAATGAAGAAAATGAGTCAAATAAAGGCGGCGATGGCGGCGGTATAAATATTGACTTACCAAATACGACTTTCACGATGACTGGTGGGAAAATAGACGGCAACATTGCTGAAAGCAGTGGCGGCGGATTAATTGCAACAGCTCAGTCCCAGTTTAGTTTAATCAATGTACCTGTAACGAAAAACAGTGCTAAGTTGGCACATGGAGGAGGAGCCTTTCTCAAGGGATCTTCAAAAGGTACGCTCAGTAGCAGCGATATTGAAGAAAATGAAGCAGCTATCAATGGAGGAGGTATTCGTTTAGAAGATCACGGAGATTTGGTAATCGATGAGAGCAGTGTTAGTAAGAATACCGCACCCTTCGGCGGTGGGATATCAGCAAACACGGCTAGTACTGTGGAGATGCTTGGTAGTAACAGTAAAATTTCGGAAAATATTACGACGCATCTTGGCGGGGGAGTTAATATTGACAATCAAGGAACAAAGTTTACGATGAACGAGGGCTCGATTGACCACAATCCAGCTCGAAATGGCGGGGGAATTTTTGCTAGTGATTATGCACAATTTATCATGACGGGTGGATTGATTACCCAAAATACCGCTAGTAATAATGGTGCGGGAGTATATCTGCAAGCGACAGCTCTTTTAAATGTTAATCAAGGAAAGATATCAGCCAATACAGCTGGTAGAAGTGGCGGAGGGATTTTTACCGAAGATTATGATTACAATAATCCTGTTAATGCTAATTTAGCCTATAAAAATATTATCGTAAGCGATTTAGGAGAAGTGACTGAAGACAATCGCTCTCAAGGAAAGCAGCCAATACCAGAAATAACAGGAATGCTGAATTTTAATAAAGACTATCTAAATGATTTTCGAGTGAACTATTCTCCAGATTCTTACATGCTTTTTTATCATCCTAATGGCGGCGGGGCGCCCGATCAAGTTCCCTATCCTAAAGGAGAAGTTATTCAAGATGCTGAAATTCTTTCAGCAGAAGCTCTAGATTATACACCGCCTCAGGCAGGATATGTCTTTTTATACTGGGCTCAGAATCCTGAAGGAACTGGAACTCGTTATAGCGTAAACGGGTCAGAAAAACTTAGGATGGACAGCGACAAGCATCTATACGCGATTTGGGGACCACCAACGACGCTTTCTGGCACAGTTTTTCTTGATAAAAATAGAAATAGTACGTATGAGTCAGATGAAATATTAGAAAACCGTGAAGTTACTTTGTACAAGAAGGATAAAAATGATTCTAGTAGTTACGCAGCGGTAGAAACAACAAAGACAAATCAAGGTGGAAATTATTATTTTGCAGTAGCAGATGGAGAGACCTATAAAATTTCCGTTAAAGTAATAGATGGAGAATACGGTAAGTATGGGTTTGTCAAAAAGGGAATATCAAAATTTAGTAGTCATGTAAACACCGATGGTTTTTCTGATCCGCTTCTGATCAACATAGAAAATGAATTAAATCCAATTCTAAATGCCGGGTATATTGCTTCAGTCGTTGAAACAGGAGTCAAGTTGGATACCACAAATTGGATCTTCTATCTGATGCTACTCTTGTTGATTAGTTTGGTGACAAAACGAGTTACTATGACTCGAAAGTAAAATAAATGGTCATATCATTTATATTTTCGTTTTTCAAGTTGATGAATGCCTTCGAAAAGTATAGAAGGCGGTATTTTTATTTTACTCTGTGTGATTTTAGACATTATGAAGACGGTCGATGATTTAGACTTCTTCCATGATGGAGCTCAAAAGTTGATACAAACCCAGACGTATCTGTTGAAGGTAGAGAGAAACTGACTGAAGAAAATCTAAGAATAGTTAAAAACACCGCTGTGAATTTTGATCGCAGCGGTGTTTTTAGTCATTAAGGTAAGATACTATTAACTTATTGAGCATTCAAAGAAATAATAGAGCAATAATCTGAACGTTTTTCATTCATTTTTTTATTTAAAAAGCTGAGCATCCTAGCTAAATCTGCTAGGATGCTTCTTCGTTATCATTTTATTTTTTTTCGACTAAAAAGCAATAAGGCAGTCGCGAGGAACAGAGTACAAATACCCGCAATAAGATAATTCGATACGATAGTTTCACCAGTCTTTGGTAATTTTGTGCTTGTATTTTTGGTAGTTACAGTTTGGTGACTAAGATTGTTCGATGATCCAGCAGGAGACACGTTATTATTTGAATCAGAAATTTTTCCTGTCGTGGATTGGCTGCTGGAATCAGTGCTCGTTGTTGGCGCTGAGGGCTTGCCAGACGTACTCGAATCGCTTGTATCTGTAGTCGGTTTTGTTTGCGGCTGATAAACGTAGGTGACGATCTGCGTTTTATCACTAAAACTTCCTTTTGCATTTTTCGGCAATTGTTTTTCATCTAAAACATATCCCTTGATTACTGGTTGATACTCTTTGCCGGAAACATCGAAGTCCGTGCCTAATTCACCCTTCACAACTTTTTCTTCATGGATTATTTTACCAGCTGGATCAACATATTTAACAATGACTGGTTGAGCTTTTTTTTCAGTGTCAATCACGGTAACGGTAGCTTTTACTGTAGCATGATCGCCCGTCCATATCCTATTTGGCACACGATTGTAAGTATAAGTGATCTCATATTTACCAACTTTGGTATTATCGACATCACCAACAACAGAAACATCTTCAAAGGTGATTGGATTTCCTTGAGGATCAGTTCCGCCGTCAAAATTATCTTCTGCCTTCCAACTTTCACCAACATAAATCGTAGAGTCATGCGCCTTTAATTCCGCGACGTTTCGTTGATAGACATAAGTAACGGTTTGCAGGTCGGCAGTTAAGCTGCCTTTTGCATTTTCCGGTATGCTCGTTTGATCGAGGCTATAGCCGGGAACAATCAACTGATAATCTGCTGTAGTTGTATCGTATTGGTCACCAACGTTTCCTTCGATTGTTTGAGGTGCATGGATATTGTCGCCATCTGCGTCAACGTATTTGATCGTTACCCCGGGTGAAGCGATAGTGTGTTGAACATTGAATTGATGCAAATAGGTTCCTGATGAAATGGCATAGAAAGTAAAGCGCTCAGGTTGATTGTATGTTCCAGAAGGATTATTCAAACGAGCGTTGTATTCAAAGGTTTGCAGTTGATCGAATTCTTCCTGCGACACCCCGGAAACAGTAATGCCTTCATCTGTTATTGTCAATCGGCTGCTGTCTAGCTGTACACCATTGAAATCAAGATAGGTCTGACTGGAACTATTTGACGTAGTGAATGGGGGAACATAGCCGTCATAGTTAGTCATTCGATTTGGCATAATTGAAAATGGAATATCGATTGTTTGTTTATCTGCATCATAATTTAAGTCTTTAGCATTGATGTCTGTTGCAGGATCATTCCGTCCGGTATTTTGGACAAAAGCAGCAAGTTGCGTCAAAGCAGGCATTTGATTTATCGGTCTAAAATCAGTAATACCGCAAAATTGGACACGCAATTCATTCAATTTTTTTAAAACAGTGAGTGGTTCAATTGTTGTGATATTCATATTACTTTGGAAGACCAAAGATTCTAAATTGGTCATTTTAGTAATTTTGTCGTATACACCGTTAGTTACACTACTTCCAGAAAGGTCTAAGCGAGTGATCGTCGTGCCGAAAGCAGGTACATTTTGGTCAGTGACATTCGTGCCCATCAAATAAACTTGTTTCAAATTTGGCAAGCCAGCTAATACAGAAAAATCACTGATTTGATTGTTTGAATTCATATAAAAATAATCAAGATTCGTGGCCAGTTCTAAACCTTTTAAACTAGCAATGGCACTGTCTGCGTTTTGGATATATAAACTAGTTAACTTGGACATATCCTCTTGAGTCAACGCTTCCTTTGTTTTTCCGATCGCCTTTGCGACGATTTCTTGTAAGACAGGATCAGGTATCCATGCATTGATGTCCGCAGCACGCGTTTCAGGTATACTCGGCGTTGAACTTGTTTCAGTTTGTAAAGGAACCATGGAGCTTTCAGTTGAATTCGACGTGCTGTTTGAACTAGCTGTTTCAGATTGTGAAGAGGATAAACTTACGTTATTTGTTGAACTAATAGACATGAGTGGTTCAGAGAAATTCGAAATAGCAGATTCACTGCTGTATGTCGTTGTTTCAGCTGTGACTTGGAGAGGGAGACTCAATACAGATCCTAGTATTATAGAACTCTTGATAAGTAAATATAATTTATTTTTCATAATTCAAATCCTTTTATAATTTATTGTGTGTAAATAATAAATCTTTTTTTAAGGATATAATGATCAATTTTTAATTAATAACTTTTGTTTTTTGAGCAATTTATTTTATTTAAATCAATTGTCGCAAAATCGACTTATTTTTAACGAAAGATTCTATGATCGATTTTAAATAAGTAGTATTTTGTGAAGATTAATATACATAAACTTGTTCGGTGAGATTTTTAAACAAACATAGTCTATCGAGCAGAAATGGCGGGTTAAGGATTCTCATAAAATGACTAAGAAGCAATTCTTCACGTTGTTTAATGTTAAATATCAGATGATGAGATAGGAGATTGATTGTGTGAGTGAGAGATGCTAGTCTTTTTAGTTCTTTTCGCCGATGGTGGGTGTCTCTTTTATATATAATATAGAACCATAAAAAAGGCATACTAAGAATAGAAGGAAGAATGGCGCTGACGCATTCCTTTTGTCTTAGCATGCTTAATGAAAAGGTGAAATATATCTAAAAATAAACCTAACTCCGTGAAAACTGTGCTTCATACAACTTCTTATAAAAACCATCTTTTTCCAACAGCTCTTGATGACTGCCAATTTCAACGATTTGTCCGTGATCCAGCACGAGTATCTGATCAGCATTTTGGATTGTTGACAGACGATGGGCGATCACAAAGCTGGTATGATTCTTCATCATTGCCAAAAAGGCGCTCTGGATTTTTTGTTCAGTCAAGGTATCCACTGAACTGGTCGCTTCATCAAGAATTAGCATGGAAGGTTGACTGATCATCGTTCGAGCGATCGTCAGCAATTGCCGCTGCCCATCGGAAAGCTTAACACCGGCATCGCCTACAATAGTATCTAATTTATCCGGCAAGCGCATCACGAAATCATACATATAGGCATCCTTCAATGCTGCATAGATTTCTTCATCTGTTGCTGACTTACGGCCGTAACGCAAATTGGCTCGTAAGCTGCTATCCATCAACCAGGTTTCTTGCAATACCATGCCGAATTGCTGGCGAAGACTGTCTCGGGTTAAATGGCGGATATCCGTACCATCAATCGTGATCGTTCCTTTGTCTACTTCATAAAATCGCATTAGAAGATTAACCAGTGTTGATTTTCCAGCGCCGGTTTTTCCAACGATAGCGATGGTTTCACCCGGTTCGACAGTTAAATTGAAGTCTTCAATCAATGGCTGATCCTTTTGATAAGCGAAATCAACATGCTTGAAAACCACCTTTCCCTTTGCGGCAGTTAAGGTGAAGGCATCAGGATCGTCGGCTTGTTCAACAGGCTCCTTCAATAATTCAAACGAGCGATCAAGACCGGCGATCGCAGTTTGAATCTGAATCGTGATTCCAGATAATTCAATAAAAGGCTTTGTAAACTGGCTGGAATAGATCGTGAAGCTGGAGATAATCCCGATTGTCACCCCGCTATCAGTTTTTAATGCTAATAAACCACCCACCAGGCCAACCATCAAATAGGCTAGATGATCGACAAAACGCGAGGAAGGATTGGTCAGGGAAGAAGCAAACTGAGCTTTTTGTCCCCGTACATACAGCTCTTGATTCAACGCTTCAAAGTTCGTTTGATTTTGGTTTTCTCGTTGGAACGCTTTGACGATTTTTTGATTGCCGACCATTTCTGTAATGAAGCCAGAGATCGAACCGACTAATTGCTGCTGACTTGTAAAGTATTGCTGCGAGGTGCGAGCGACGATATAGGTAATCAAAAAGATGATCGGCGTTGCCACCAGTACAACGAACGTCAGCATTGGACTAAGATAAAGCATAAAAACTAAGGCGACTAGAACAACGGTCATGCCAGAGAATACCTGATTGAAGACCGCGGAGATAGCAGTAGAGATATTATCCATATCATTGGTAAAGCGGCTGACAATATCGCCTTTTGAGCTTTGATCGTAATAACTCAGCGGCAGTTTATTCATATGAGTAAAGGTTTCTTCCCGCAGTTTAGCCACTGAATCAAAGGCAACCGTGTTTCCTAATCGCTGAATAAAATATTGACTGATAACCGTTACTAAAAAGATGCCGACAAATAATTGAAGAATCTGAAAGAGTCGGGTAAAGTCAACGGCGCCTTGATTGACCATTTGATCGACAGCGACACCAATATAATAGGTCATCAACACAGAGGTGATCCCACTAGCGATTCCTAAAATAATTGCTGCAAACAATTCCTTTGGATAAGCCGCTAAATAAGGAATGAACAATTTCAATGAACGGAAAAAATTCTTTTTCTTGATCATTGAACAGCACCTCCTTCTGCTTGAGATTTGACCAGTTCCTGATACAGCTCAGATTCTTGCAATAGCTCTTCATGACTGCCTTGAGCTGCGATTTTTCCGTTATCCATCAAAAGAATTGTTTCCGCATCTTGGATTGAGCGCAAACGCTGAGAAATAATGATTACACCACAATCAAGCTCGCGTTTCAGTGCTTGGCGCAAATCTAGGTCAGTCTGATAATCCAACGCAGATAAGGAATCATCTAGGATCAACAATTTTGGTTTGCGAATCAACGCGCGGGCAATTGTTAAGCGTTGACGCTGACCGCCAGAAAAATTCTTTCCATTTTCCAAGATCATGGTATCCAAGCCCTTTGGCAGGGTTTCAACAAATTCACTAGCCTGAGCGATGGCTAAGGCTTCCCAGCAATCTTCATCTGTGGCATCCTGTTTTCCCCATTGCAGATTTTCCCGAATCGTTCCACTAAAGAGGACAGCAGTTTGGGGTACAATCGCGATTTCAGAACGTAAATGATCCAACGACCAGTCTTTGACATTGCTCCCAGCAAAGCTGACTGCTCCCTTTGAAGCATCGTAAAACCGTGGGATCAAACTGATCAGAGTTGATTTTCCACTACCGGTAGCGCCAGTAATACCGAGAATTTTATTTTTCTGCAAAGTGAAGGAGACGTCCTGTAAAGCCAGACCAGATTTTTCTGTATAGCGAAAATCGACATGCTCAAAATCAATTAAAGGTGCTTGTTCGTTAGCATTTTGAACCACGTCATCATCTTCTAAGGTCGTGTCAGTCGCAAAAACTTCATTAATCCGATTCGCAGAGGCGGCTGCACGAGTGAACAGTACAACTAGGTTAGAAACGACGATCAACGCTAAAAGCATTTGGTTCATGTAATTGATCAAAGCTAAGACCTGACCTTGTTCTAAATGTCCAACATTGACTTTAAAGCCGCCAAAATAAAGCAGCGCCACGACACCCGCATTCATAATCAGTGTCGTACTAGGAGAAAGCAGGGCAGAGATGTTAGCGACCCGCTGATTTAAGCGGGAGATTTCTTCTGTTTCTTCATTAAAGTGAGCCGTTTCGGTCTTTGTTCGGGCAAAAGCGCGAATCACTCGGACGCCGCTCAAATTTTGGGTCACCAATTGATTTAACTGATCGAGTTTTTGTTGAATTTTTCTATATAAGGGCACAGAATAATGGATAATCAAAAAGAGAATGAAACAGAAAAGCGGCAGCAGAATCAAGAAAATCAATCCCATTTGCCAATCGATATAAAAAGCCATAATGACTGAACCAATACTTAGAAACGGTGCTCGAACGACTAAGCGGATCAGCATCGCTAGAGCCCCTTGCATCTGATTGATGTCATTGGTCATGCGTGTGATTAAGGTATCTGTCCCAAAGCGATTCAATTCCTTATGGGAGAAACTGTTGATTTTCTCCATCAAGCGATTTCGCAGAACCGTACCGAAGCCCTGAGAGGCGATCGAAGCATAATACTGACAGATCAAAGCGCAGAGCAATCCGACGATTGACAAGCCCAGCATGGCGACAGTCATCTCAATTACTTTGCCTTGATCGTGGCGAGCGATGCCTTCATCTACTAATCGAGCCATGAATAAGGGCAGAATCAGTTCGAAGACAGCCTCTAAAAATTTGAAAAAAGGGCCAAGAATAATCTGCTTTCGATAATCTTTGGCATAACGTAAAAGCTGAAGCATATAAGTTCCTCCAATAGATAAAGTAAATAATCTGCAAAATAGGATCGCTTCTATTGTAACTTACTTGTCAATCAAGTCCGAAGAATATACTTGGAAATACCAGAAAACTTGTCTGCCAAGTAGAAAACGAGTCAAAGAAAAAGAGTGATAGAATTTCCCTCACTCTTTTTTGTCTTCTCTATTTTTGGATAGCTCACTGATTGTTTCTTGAATGAAATTCCTGCTTTGATTAGTAATAAACGGATCAATCACGACGACTGGATAATCTTTTGGTAGTCCTTCGGAAGAACCTGTCGTGATTAGGCAATCATAATTTTTTAATTCCTCTTTTAGGTTAGGCAAGCCGCCTGATAATTTTTCGAAATGTGTGATCGTGAAGTTGCCATAGACCTTTTCGGAAATCTGCTTTGCTAAAAAGGTCTCTTCTGTTGGAGATAAATCGGACAGTAACAGAACTTTTAGTGGCTGATCTTGACTGGCTAGCCATTCCATACTATACACTTCGGTTGTAATCAGCAAATACATATAATTTTGGATAAAATCCTCTTCTTGATACATGTTGTGTCTCGAGACAAACCGTTCTACTAATTCCCGAATCTTTTGAACCCCTTGACGATAGACCTTTGAAGCTTCTTGTACGAATACAGAACGATTGCGCCATAATACGCCAATGTACTTTCCATTTGGATCGCATAAGTAAAAATCATTGCATAAAACTGTCGCTATGTCTAATCGATTCAAGTTGCTGAGACGATTTCCCAGCATTTCATCAAATTCTTTCGCTAAAGCATAGTGCTGTGTAAATAACCGACGATATCTTGGATTTTCTAGCAGAGCGACATCTCGATGCAGTAGGCTGAAGACAATAGCGTCAGAAAAGGTTAACCAAAGTGCGTCTCGAACCATCTCGATTGTTAGTTCCAAGCCGACACCTTCTCTAAGTGCCTGCTTTAATTTTTTGTAGGCGAGTCCTGTTGGAAGAATAATGGCGTTTGTCCTTAATTCTTCCTTAGGAAACCTATGACCTCTTTTTAGTCGCCAAAAACTAATGTACATATTGTAAATCAGGCGTTTCTCGTACACATATTTCTCATGAATACAATTCATATCAATAAATTCTTGAACATATTTTTCGATGATATAGTAATGATCAGGCGGCAATTTAGGAAGAGTGCTTTCAAAGGCGCTTTGTCGTTCTGTGTAAAAACGATAATAGAAATTTCGAATCTCACCTTCGTTTCCTTCTATTCGCAGGGGACGATAGTGAAGCTGCATCCCTGCTTTGGTCAAGGTAGTTTCGATTTTTTTTAGGTAGCGTTGGGTATTAGAGGAGCTTAAATATAGTTTTTTTGATAGTGCAGTAATATTTTCGCATTCTTCATACAGAAGCTCTTCGATAATTTGAAATTCAGGACAAGCATTTAAAAAATCTGCATAGATGACACCAAGGCTGATCGATTTATCCATGATAATTCGAAACAAGCCCTTCACTTTGACTATTTGAACGACATTTGGTTTTTCAGAATTGATCAAATCGATATCGTTCAATAGGATCGGCAGGGAACAATTTAACAGGCTTAATAATTGATCACTGGATAGACCATCTCGCCGGTAGTATAAATGCTCCAATAACAACAAACGACGTTTATTGCTGGTTCCTAAAGTTGTGCGAAAATCCATCGTCGTTCCCTCCTTTTTTTGAGCAAGTTCTTAAACAATTAGAAACTACAAGCTAAGTACAATCCTTTTTTTGCGAAAATAATAAATTTACAATTTTTGACAGTTGAAAGTGATGATGATCGAAATAAAGATACGAATACGGTAACAATACCACTGTGATTAAAACGTTTTCTATATAAAAATGATATAGGGAGAAAGCGTTAAAAACAAGCGTTAATTGTAAATACTCTTAAAAATAAGTGTTTTTAGCATATTGAACACAGATTTATACAAGTAGCTGCTCTAAGTTTAGACCTTAGCAGCGTCATTTGGTTTAAGACTGAATGGATAGTGAACAAAACCTGCAAGCGATCTTTTGCCTATTATCAATGTGATTCATTTACTAGAATAGTTAAAAGTTGGAAAGGCAAGACGCTTTCTAAAGTTAAGCACAAGGCACATAGTGGAAGCTTTACCCATGAAACTAGCATTTTCTGACTATCCGTGGAATAATGAAAGCCAAGCATTCGTTTAATGGAGGAAGAAAATGGAAAAAATATTTACGATCATTGTGCTCTTATTTTTTTGCTATTCATTTATTGGTTGGTTATGGGAGACGATTTATTGCTCGATCAAGGCGAAACATTTCGTGTATCGCGGCTTTCTATTAGGACCAATCACACCAATCTACGGCTTTGGAGTCGTTGGCGTGCTTTATTTTATTGAACCCTATCAGCAGAATATCGTGCTCCTGTTTTTCTTAGCGCTGATTCTCGTGACCGCCTTGGAATATCTGACCAGCTTTTTATTAGAGAAAATTTTTCATCTGACATTATGGGATTATAAGGATGTTCCATTGAATATCAATGGACGGGTGGCCGTACCAGTCTCCATCTTTTGGGGCATTGCTTGTGTGTTTATCGTTCGCGTCTTAAATCCTTATTTAATGACTGTCGTTAGCAGCTGGCAGCAGCGTTTTGGAATTTTTCTACCGATGTTTCTATTAATGCTAACAAGTTTTGATCTAGGTTTTACCCTAGCGAACCTTGCATCATTGCGTCAGGCGATAAACAAGATGAGTGCTACGATCCAAGATAAGAAAGAACAGCTGCAAGCAGATCTTGGAGAATTAAAGGTAGCAGCAGAAGAACGTCGCCAGGGTTGGATGGCTGAAATCAAAGAACAGCCTGAGTGGCGTAAACAACTGCCAAGGCTGAATTTCCAAGAACGCCGCTTCTTGAATAGCTTCCCAAATATGAAATCGAAGGAAATAAAAAGTCCTTTAGCGGAGATTCGCCAGTTATCTAAAGAGCTGCGGAAAAAATAATATTACAAAAATATGACAAAAATTAGTCCTTTCAAAGCTTGAAGGGACTATCTTTTTTATGGTGTCTAGGGAAAATAAAACAAATGTTACTAAAACATGTTTCGTTTTGTAATGAAATGTAATGTTGGTGAAACAAAAAGTCCGTCATTTTCTCGTATAATAACTGAGGGTAAATAGAAAGGTGGACTTTTAAGTGAGAAAGCAAACGTTTGGGTTCGTTGCCACGCTATTGTTGGGTGCTAACGTACTTTTACCAGTCTTTGCACAGGCAGAGTCACTGAATGAGTTAGATAAAAAAGAATCCGCAATCGCTCGACAAAGTGATAAAATCAGCGGAGAATTACAGATCGCACTGAATGATGTCAACGAAAAATATCAAGAAGTTAACGATATTCGGACAAAAATCAGTGAGAATGAAGCAGTTTTGGAAAAGACCAAAACAGATATCGTGGAAACAGAAAAGAAGATTGAACAGCGTAAAGAAGCAATTGCAGAGCGGATGAAAACTGCTCAAGTCAATGGTATGACGGATCGTTCGATTAATGCATTATTGGAATCAAAGGATCTTGGCGATTTTTTGAATCGTGCCTTTGCGATGTCCGTTATCCAAAATGCAGAGAAAACAAAAGTTGCTAGTCTAGGCGAGGCCAAAGACAAATTAACCGAATTAAAAGCAACACAAGAAAAAACACAAGCCCAATTAAAACAAAATAGTCAAAGTCTGGAAGCTGAAACGACGAAGTTAGATGAAAAAATGGCCAACTTAAAGCAAGAGTTAGCCGATAATAAAACTAGCTTAGAAAAAATCAGCCAAGACAAAGAAGTAGAAAAAGCCCGCCAAGCTGCTGAAAAAGCACAAGCGGAAAAAGCGGAGAAAGAAGCCAAAGCAGCAGAGGCTGCAAAAGCGGCGGAAGCCGAAAAAGCTTCAAAAGCTGCGGCAGCACAGGCACAAGAAAAGGCGAAGGCTGAAGCGTCATCGCAAGCCTCTGCTCAAGCGTCAAAACCAGCTGCATCAGCGTTAAGTTCACAACAAACAACACAAACAAGTGAACAGCCAAAACAAGAACCAACGCAACCAGCACCAAGCACACCGACGACATCTGGTCGTACGATGCAAATGGAATCAACGGGTTATTCATGTGCAGAGTCAGTGAATACATTCTTTACAGCGATGGGGATCGACTTACGTCAAAACCCACAGGTTGTAGCCGTTGATCCAAGTGTCATTCCATTAGGTTCAATGGTAGAAGTATCTGGCTATGGAATTGCAATCGCCGGTGATACCGGTGGTGCCATCAAAGGGAATATTATTGATGTCCATTTTCCAACAGTTGAACAATGTATCCAATGGGGACGTCGTTCAGTAACTGTGACCGTTATTAGTTAAGACAAGTGAAGCACCGTTTGAGATCATAGGATTTCAGACGGTGCTTTTTTTGCGTAATCAGCTATTTAAAGAGATCCATGGACAATTTATCAACCGTGTCAAAAGCCTTCATTATTAAACTACAGGTTACTTTAGCAGAAACTGTTAAATCAAAAGTATAAAAAATCGACTAAGCTGACTGACAGACCCTGAAAACACGTGTATAAAATTGTTTTATGTCTCCAAATAAACACGCGATCTGCATATTTTTATGGAGAAAAGGTAAGAAGGGTATTTTTAGACTTATAGGATGAAATGAGTTTGAAGAGTAAAAAGGGTGTTTACGAAGAATAGTTGGTTGATAAATTTGCTGTAAATAGTGATACATATTATCCATTAGAAAATACAGATATCATTAGTATTACTATTATTAAATCAGAAAATCGTCATAATAATAATGAAAATCAGAACTTTATAATTCACAATCATCTTTTGGATTGACAAAGAAATTATTGAGTAATCACTTTAGTAAAACATTACACTAGTTATGTATATTTTCTATACAGGAATACTTATTATGCCTGTATTGCTTAGAATCATTCTATCTTATCATGTATACCTTATTGAGAATATATATCAATTTTAGTTATAATAAGAAACTTTATCGTTCGCTGAAGTAGCCTTTTTCAATATTTTAGCAAATGAAATATTTAACATTAGTTTAAAAATCTTGTATCGTAATATGTGTAGAATGACTCGTGTTACTTAATAACTTAAATTGAAAAACAGAAGGGTGAATGTAAAATGATTAAATTGTATACGTCAGCTAGTTGTACATCATGTAGGAAAGCCAAAGCATGGTTGAGAGAAAATGGATTGGCATTTGAGGAAAGAAATATAATGTCGAATCCTTTGACAAAGGATGAAATCAAAGAAATTCTTACGATGACCGAAACAGGAACAGATGAAATTATTTCCACGCGTTCAAAGGTCTATGAAAAATTAGACGTTGATTTCGATGAGCTATCTCTAAGTGAATTGGTCGGTATCATCGAAAAATATCCAAGCTTGTTGAGACGTCCGCTTGTTTTTGATGAAACGAAATTCCAAGTCGGTTACAACGAAGATGAGATCCATCAGTTTATTCCGAGAGAAGTTCGCAGAGTGACTTCGAAGAAAATGGCTAGAGTCTTGCTTTATATGGATTTGCAAAAAGAAAGTCTTGTATAAAGACATAATTATAGATAAATCCCCATCCCGTTCTTTTTTGTTGGTAGGAACAGGCTGGGGATTATTTTGCGAGTTAAGCTTTTCGCAGTTTATTCGGTATGAAATGTAGACAGAACTTTTTAGCAAAAATAATGGACAAGCAGTTTAGCTTAATCGTATGCGTACGAGAATAAAATCATTTTTCGCGCTTTTGGAAAAATGATTACTATTCAATTGAGGTAGCTGCGAGTTAGATTTTTCGCAGTTAATTAAGCTTGAAACATAAACATTGCTTATTTACCAAAAAATGCTTATGCAGTTTAGTCTGAATATATGCGCACGAAGACAAGAGCTATTTTTCAGATAAAATGTTTCCTATCCTATGTGCGAACTGTTTGACGAATCAAATGGTCAAAGGCGCCAAGAGCGGCGGTAGCTCCAGAGCCCATTGAGATAATGATTTGCTTATAGGCGCTGTCTGTACAATCACCTGCGGCAAAAATCCCTTCTACATTGGTTGCGCCATGTTTGTCTACTAGAATTTCGCCACGATCGCTCAAGGCGACTGTATCGGCTAACCATTCAGTGTTCGGCATTAGACCAATCAAGATGAAGACCCCTTCAACATTCAAGGTATGTTCTTCATTTGTTAGACGATCCGTATACGTCAATGCTTCAACGTGGGAAGAACCGGTGATCTCCTTTGTTGCTGCATTGGTAATTACCGTGACATTCGACAATGAATAAAGCTTTTCTTGCAACACTTGATCGGCCTTTAGTTCAGGAAGAAATTCCAGTACATAAATATGTTTCGCTAATCCAGCTAAGTCAATGGCGGCTTCAATCCCTGAGTTTCCGCCACCAATCACCACAACTTCTTTATCTTTGAACAATGGGCCATCACAATGCGGACAATACGCAATGCCTTTGTTCTTAAATTCCTTTTCACCAGGAACATTGATGGCACGCCAGCGAGCACCTGTTGAAAGAATCGCTGTTTTTGTCGTTAAATGAGCACCATTTTCTAATTCAACTTCGATCAAATCCTTCTTCTGAATGGATTTGGCACGTTGTCCTTTCATGATATCTACATCATATTGTTTCACATGTTCTTCCACTTGACGCATTAATTGCGGACCTTCCACGTAAGGCGTGCCGATCACGTTTTCGATTCCCAGCGTTTCTAAGACTTGACCGCCGAAGGTATCCACGACCATTCCGGTCTTGATTCCTTTACGAGCAGCATAAATTGCTGAGCTGGCACCAGCAGGACCGCCCCCGATGACTAAAACATCAAAGGTTTCTTTATCGGCGAATTCATCCGCGCTCAAAGGTCCGCTGACTTTCTCGATAATCTGTTCGATCGTCATCCGACCGCTATCAAATTCTTCATTGTTTAGGAAAACAGTCGGTACGGCCATGATTTCCTTTTCATCAACTTCTGCTTGGTACATCCCACCTTCGATCATGGTGTGCGAAATCTTTGGATTCAACACAGACATAATGTTCAACGCTTGGACGACATCCGGGCAGTTATGACAGGTTAGGCTGACATAGGTTTCAAATGCTAACTCCCGATCAATCGATTTGATTTGTTGGATCAGCGCATCATCGATCTTTGGTGCCCGCCCGCTAACTTGCAGTAAAGCTAGAATGAATGAAGTAAATTCGTGTCCCATTGGTAAGCCGGCAAAGACGATTCCGCTAGCATCTGGGCCCACCTGATTAATCTCAAAGCTTGGTGTACGCTTTAAGTTTTTTGTTTCGATCAAAATCTTATCATCCATCGCCGCGACTTCAGTCAAGAAATCTTCTACTTTTTTCGACTCTTCAGATTCATCCAAACTTGCTGAAAAAACAATTTTTGATTCTAATAAGGCTAAATATTGTTTTAGTTGTTCCTTCGTTTCATTATCTAACATAGAAACACCTTAAATCTTGCCGACTAAGTCAAAGCTTGGTTTCAGCGTTTCACCGTCTTCTTTCCATTTAGCAGGACAAACTTCACCTGGATGAGTGCGAACATATTGCGCTGCGCGAATTTTGTCGATCAAGCTGCTGGCATCACGGCCAATTCCGTCAGCATTGATTTCCATTGCTTGGACAACACCGTCTGGGTCAATGATAAAGGTACCACGCTGTGCCAAACCTGCTTCTTCATCTAAAACATCAAAGATACGTGAGATATGATGAGAAGGATCGCCGATCATGGTGTAGTTAATCTTACCGATCGCATCAGATGTATCGTGCCATGCTTTGTGGGTGAAATGAGTATCTGTTGAGCAAGAATACACCTCAACACCTAACTCTTGTAATTTTTCATATTGGTCTTGTAAATCCTCTAATTCTGTTGGACAAACAAAAGTAAAATCTGCTGGATAAAAACAAACAACGGACCATTTGCCCTGTAAGACTTCTTCAGAAACCTCGATAAATTTTCCTTGACGATAGGCTTGGGCTTGAAACGCTTCAACTTGTTTTCCGATTAATGACATAGATGTACCCTCCTGTTTAATAGTGAGAAAATATTCTCGTAATTGATAAAAGAAAATCTGAAAAAGCTAGTATTGATCTTCTTTTATTTAAAATAATTATAAACAAAAAACAATTACATTGTAAATGCTTTTTTCGCATATTTCTGAAACTATTTACCCAAAAAAGCGAAAGAATATAGAAAAAATGATTTTTTGCAAGCAGGGTCTTTTCATTCATAAGCAATCAAAGTAAGGAAAAAGTGATTGCACAGAAAGCGAAGAACCGCCATAATTGAGGAAAAGTAAAGTGGGTGAGAAAATGAAGCGGGTACTTTATTTTCTTTCGTTGGTACTAATAGGATTATTCTGGTGCGGCACAGTTCAAGCAGAGAATATCTATGTGGAGGATCATGCAAACGTCCTGTCCTCCGAAACGAAAGAACAAATCTATCAATACAATCAAAAATATAAAGAATTAGAGCTACGTCCTCAGCTAGCCGTGGTAACTTTGAAACAACTGCCAGCTGATCAGTCAATCGAGAGCTTTGCCAATGAGAAGTTCAATCAACTGGGAGTTGGGGATAAAGAGTATGATTCTGGAATCATGTATGTGATTGCGGTAAAGGATCGTAAACAACGGATTGAAGTAGGCTACGGTCTGGAAGGGGATATCCCTGATGCCTTGGCGATGGATCTTATGACGGAAGAAGCAAAGGACTATTTTCGCGGGGAAAATTATGATGAAGGGATCAAAATCGTTACAGGCAATATTAATCACATTTTAATAGGAAGAAAAACGATCAAGGATTTTGAACCAGGGTTCTTTGAAAAGCATTTTGCAGGTAAAAGTGCTTGGGAAATTATCCGCAATTATGTATTTCCAGCCCTGGTCGTGATAATGATCCTCTATGCTTTTTTAGAGACGCCATTGGTGAAGCTTTACATTTATTGGAAAGCTCGCAGAGAATTTTCCGCTGAGCTGAAGAAGGATTTAGTGAAGGAAGATCCGAGATTTCAACGCTATTCGGTTAGAAAAATGATTCACAGTAAAGAGCCGGAAGTAGTGATCGCTAGAGAAAAAATCGTAAAACGCTATAAGCGGTTAAAAAATAAAAAGCCGCTATATTACCATTTTTGTTACGCCTTTGGTACTTTGAAGTTCATGGATTTATTTACGAAGAAAAAGAAAGAGATGAAACGCTACTCCGTCTATTATCACCATAAAGATTTGTGGAATGAGGGCAGCTCCATTAGTGACAGATACGGCAGTGGAAGCTCTTCTAGCGGCGGAGATTCATTTGGCGGCGGCAGTTCTGGCGGTGGTGTCGCAAGTTCAGATTGGTAAAACTGTTGAGGAATATTCCTCAGCAGTTTTTTTCACGAATAATGTTTAGAAAAGTGTTAAATGCAAATAAAGAGTCAGATAGCTAGTATTTAATACAAGTGTTTATCCGAAAATTGATAAGGATAAAGAGATGATTTATTAGTTATGGAAGATATTCTCGTTTTGAACAGTCTACATTAGGAAAAGAAAATAGTATAATCCTTAGGGGACTTTGAAAAATAGACTACATTTGTATTTAATTAGTTCCATGAAATTAAAATAATGAATGATAAATAGGTATGTGATACTTGCTGTGTGTCGGATACCTATTTATTTTTGGTCAAATTTTATCGATAAAACCTAAGAAAAGTCATACTAAGGAAATAATTAAATCTTAATTTTAAAAAAATCGTCAAAAGGATTGAAAAATACGAAATATTGCTCTTTTAGAAATGAGCACGAACGATTTGTGTTTTTTCATTAATAACAGTGTGATACATCGATGTAGCGCGATAAATCAACTTTTGTAGAATAACAATTCAATTTTAGGGAATAACAAAAAAATGACCGTAATTGATAGCGCAATCAAAAAGAAAGGTTTATTCATTTTTAACTATCATAGATATATTCGAAAAGCAGAAATTTAAAATGTGTATCGAAAATATTGTAGCGTTATTTAATAATATGATGAAGATATGATGTTAATCTCATATAAATGCTTTGTTTAAAGATTTCAAAAAAGATAAAACAAGTTAAGTAAAGTGAGTTTCTATTTGTAGAGAAGGGCATAAATTTATGAATATGCTTGAGAAATTAATGGCAGAGGCAATTATCTTCATATTATTTCATATTTATAAAAAAGTTGGTTTTATTTTTAATAATGATAAAATAATACGGATTTTTTATTGTTGTTTCATCATTTTGATATTCTTATTTTCTGTCTCTTATACACATCTCCGAGCCCACGAGACCGAGGCTGATCTCG
>ENA-OXUB01000086-OXUB01000086.1-human-gut-metagenome-genome-assembly--contig:-NODE-86-length-61457-cov-32.704847_pt1 | contig 61457 bp, 59 predicted proteins | sample MGYA00249345_ERZ652652 | MGnify/ENA primary metagenome ERZ652652 (study PRJEB26925, sample SAMN05826496) | human gut metagenome | biome: ENVO:2100002; feature: ENVO:00000062; material: ENVO:00002003... | reverse complement strand
AAATAGTTAACTTTTCTTTGACTTTCAACATCTGAGTGCGTGTCGTATAGGAACCGTTGCGGATAATACGAACCGATCGACAGTGTTCACAATAGGAAGGAGAGTCATCCAATTTTCCTTTAATAAACTGCGCTTGAACGCCTTTATATTCTTTTTCAATCAGCCATTCTTCATCAAAAAATAAATGTTTATCTGTTAATCCGAGTAATTTTCTAGTATGATTATCCATTGAGAGACTCCTTTGGTAGGGTGACGTTTTGGTCGACTAAATTTTACCAAAAGTGAGTCTCTTTTTGAGTTGAAACGAAGAAAAAGTGTTAGTAGAAAATCGCCTTCGATTTTCCACCAACACAAAATATTATAGAATCTTTTTTATTTGGGAGCTTTTTATGTCTACTTTATTTGTCTTTTTCTTTCATAAAGGAGCACTTGTTGAAGTACAAAAAAGAAATTTCGCGTACTTTTTAATGAGGTTTGTTAGATAGATCACTAGAGATTATTTTTACACAAGGGAAGTAGGCGGATTCTTGAAAAAATGTAAGGATGTGAAGGGATGAATGGAAGAGTTGTAATAGTGGATGATGAGCCAATTACAAGATTTGATATTCGCGATATTCTGCAAGGAGCGGGCTACGAAGTCGTTGGCGAAGCAGCAGATGGTTTTGAAGTCATTGAAATTTGTAAGAAAACGCGCCCGGATGTTGTTTTAATGGATATTCAAATGCCCGTTTTAGATGGACTAAAAGCAGGAAAAAAAATTATTCAGGACAATACAGCCAGCAGCATTGTGTTTCTATCAGCCTACAGTGATGTTGAAAATACGACCAAAGCAAAGAATCTTGGCGCAATTGGCTATCTGGTAAAACCCTTAGATGAAAAATCATTGATCCCAACGTTGGAAATGAGTATTGCTCGCGGTAAGGAAACTCAAGATTTAATCAAGCAGGTTGAAAAATTGAAGACAAAATTAGACGAGCGAAAAATCATCGAAAAAGCAAAAGGCATTTTGAGTAAAGAAAACGGCTTATCTGAAGCTGAAGCCTACCAAACGATTCGTAAGTTAAGCATGGACAAGCGTTGTCCAATGAGTGAAATTGCTGAATTGATTGTGATAAACGATGAGTGATGCCGGAATGATTCAACTTTGTCAGGAATATACCTCTCTTTCTCCTGACGACATCGAAGCCTTGCTTCATTCAGCTCAGCAGGTTGAAAAGAATCCTCATTACGAAGAAATCGATGTGTTCATCGATGTTTATAACGAAATGAAAAAAGAAGCATTGGTGATTTATCACAAGCGGCCAAAGACTCAAAAATCCTTATACAAACGCGATATTGTCGGCGAAGATGCCTTATTAAAAAATGAACCGGGGGCATTGAGAACCTTAGAAACGGGTCTAAACTCGGTGAAGCTCATAGACGTCAGCCAGGAAAACATTTTAATTCAGCAATCGGTTTTTCCAATTAAAAATAACGGAAAAACGATCGGCGTGATCATCCTGGAAAAGGGGGTAGCCGAAGACGATATAAAAGAAAGCAATGAACGAATTTCTGATAGGCTTCCGTCATCAGAATCAGAAACTCTAAGTCACTTAGATCAATCCTTCGTCAATCAGCTGCCTGAGGCGATACTCGTCTATGATAAGTATGGATTTTTAATTTCTAGCAATAAAGAAGCGAAGAACCTTTATCGCAGGTTAGGCTACAAAGATCGAATCAAGAATATGCACTACGATAATTTGACCCTTGATTACACAACCTTTGATTACATCATGTATCAAATCGGCCGGCAAGCTTCCAATCAAACGATTGAAAATGAAACAGCTTATTTGAGCTATTATTTTATCATTAAGAAGATCTGGATTGAAAAGGGCGGAAAATTATTAGTCATTATCCAGGACAATACCGATGTCAAAAGCAAAGAGGCCGAGATCATTTCCAAATCGGTTGTTATTAGAGAAATCCATCATCGTGTAAAGAATAATTTGCAGTCGATCGTCTCTTTATTAAGGATTCAAGAAAGAAGAACTAGCAGTTCAGAAGCCAAAAAAATTCTTCGGGAGAGCGTTTCACGGATTATGGCCATTGCGGCTTCTCACGAATTACTTTCTAAGCAGGTTGAAGATCAAGTTTCGCTGTATCAAACTCTGGAGGCAGTTGTCTTCAATTTTCGTCACATCATCCAAAGTTCGCCAGAGCGAGAAATTGACTTGACTTTAGATATTGACCCGGAGATTCAGGTTCTAAGTGATGAAATGGTCACCATCTCTTTGATTGTGAATGAATTGCTGCAAAATGTGTTCGATCATGCTTTTGACTCCCACCAATCGGGACAAGTAAGGATTATCGGCAAAAAGGAGAAGAGTTTAATCTCCATTACAGTCGAGGACAACGGGAAGGGCTTTGATCCAAAGGCGGATCACGGCGACAGTCTTGGATTAATGATCATCACTAGCTATGTAAAGGATAAATTAAAAGGCAGGATAAAAATTGAATCGGGGAGAAACGGTACAAAAGCCTGTTTCACCTTTGAAAATGACAACATTGACGTTGTTTAAAAATTAAGCAAAGACGCTTAAGAAAGTGAAAAGAAATTTTCTCTTTTTTAAGCGTCTTTTTTATGTTTTGACAGGAGGGTAGGCTTTGAGAAAAGAAAAAATGTTAACCGTTGGCATCGACTTAGGAACATCAACTACGCAGCTAGTCTTGTCGGAGCTGACGATCGAAAATTACGCATCTGCCTTCTCAGTTCCCAGAATTATGATTTCTGACAAGAAAGTCATTTATCGCAGTGAGATTATTTTTACACCTCTGATAAATCAAAAGGAAATCGATGATGAACCCATCAAACGATTCGTGACCGAACAATACAAACAGGCAGGAATCGAAAAAGGTGATATCCAAATGGGTGCTGTCATTATTACAGGTGAGACGGCGAGAAAGACAAATGCTAGTAAAGTGTTGAAGGCACTCAGCGGTTATGCCGGGGACTTCGTAGTAGCCACTGCAGGACCGGATTTGGAAAGCATTATTGCAGGAAAAGGGGCAGGAACGGAGAAGTTATCGAAGCAATACAAAGGAACCATTGTCAACTTAGATATTGGCGGAGGAACCACAAATTTAGCAGCCTTTAGAGACGGAGATACGTTAGATACAGCTTGCTTTGATATTGGCGGTCGCTTAATCAAAATAGACCAAAAAACACAGATCATCCAATACATTTCACCAAAGCTCAAACAAATTATCAAAGAACAAAAGCTTTTGATAGAAGAGGGAAAAGCAGCGGAAAAGCAAGAGCTCCAAAAGATTGTTGCAGAGTTAGTAACCGTTCTTGAAAACAGCGTGGGAATAGGAGAAAAAAGTGTCTATTATGATTTGCTGATGACTAACCATGGTTTAAAGCTGGATTACGATCTTACCTCTCTAACATTTTCAGGCGGAGTCGCAGATTGTCTTGAAAGTCAGGAAAAAGATTGCTTCAAATACGGAGATATCGGTTTATTGTTAGGCCAGCAATTAAAAGAATCCAGATTATTCTCAGAGCTGGATATCCTGCCTTCCGAAGAAACGATTCGAGCAACGGTCGTCGGAGCTGGTTCTCATACTGCTGAGGTGAGCGGAAGTACCATTTCCTATACAGAAAAGTTATTGCCATTAAAAAATTTACCGATTCTGAAACTTTCGAAAAATGATGAAACACAAAACACAGAACAGATGGCGCTTCAAATTAAGGAAAAACTGAACTGGCATCGGTTGGAAGATGATTTGTCGCAAATCGTTCTAGCTATTGAAGGGAAAAAGAACCCCAGTTTTATCGAAATTCAAAGATACGCAGCCGGAATTGTTAAAGGATTGAAGCCAATGATTGATGAAAAATTTCCTTTGATCGTACTCGTCAAAGAAGATATGGCTAAAGCTTTAGGGCATAGTCTCTATGCCCAGCTGCCAAGGAATTATCCATATGTCTGTCTGGATTCGATCTTAGTTGAAAACGGCGATTATATTGATATCGGAAAACCAGTGGCTGGCGGAGCAGTTCTGCCAGTGATTGTTAAAACACTAGTATTTAATTAAAAGGAGTGAAATAGAAATGATTTTGAAAACCATGCTTTTTGGTAAGACTTATCAGTTTCGAAGCGTCAAGGAAGTTCTAGCCAAAGCCAATGAAGAAAAATCCGGCGATAAGCTGGCAGGAGTAGCGGCTGAGAGCTCCGAGGAACGAATTGCTGCTAAAGTAGTTCTCGCGCAATTAACTTTAGAGGATTTATTTAATCATCCAGTTGTTGATTATGATGAAGACGAGGTAACGAGAATTATCGTTGATCAAGTCAATCTTAAGATTTTTGATTCAATTAAACACTGGACCGTGGAGGAGCTTAGGGAATGGATTCTATCTGATAAAACAGGTGACTTTGATATTAAACGAATATCCAGAGGCTTGACAGCTGAAATGATAGTAGCGGTTTGTAAATTAATGTCGAATATGGATTTGATTGTTGGTGCTAAGAAGATCAAAATCCAAAAAACTGCGAACACCACCATCGGAAAAACAGGAACATTTTCTGCTCGTCTGCAGCCGAATCATCCTACTGATAATGTGGATGGAATCATGGCTTCGGTCATGGAGGGATTGTCATACGGTGTCGGTGATGCTGTTATCGGTCTAAATCCCGTAGATGATTCAACTGAAAGTGTCGTGCGTATCCTTAATAAGTTTGAAGAATTCAGAAGTGAATGGAACATTCCGACACAGACCTGTGTGCTCGCCCATGTAACGACGCAAATGGAGGCGATTCGCCAAGGGGCTCCAACAGGACTAGTCTTCCAATCAATTGCAGGTTCAGAAAAGGGCAACACGGCCTTTGGAATTAGCGGCGGTTTAATTCAAGAGGCACGAGATTTAGTTTTACAGCAGGGACAAGCGGTAGGGCCAAACGTAATGTATTTTGAAACAGGACAAGGTTCTGAACTTTCATCAGAAGCCAACTTCGGGGCAGATCAGGTTACGATGGAAGCTCGCTGCTATGGTTTTGCTAAAAAATATGACCCTTTTATTGTCAATACCGTTGTAGGTTTTATTGGGCCAGAATATCTTTATGACTCCAAACAGGTTATTCGAGCAGGTCTTGAAGATCACTTTATGTGCAAGCTAACAGGCATTTCAATGGGCTGTGATGTCTGCTACACCAATCACATGAAGGCTGATCAAAATGACATGGAAAATCTTACCGTCCTGCTGGCCGCAGCTGGTTGTACGTATATCATGGGAATTCCTCATGGGGATGATGTCATGCTGAATTACCAAACCACCGGCTTCCATGAAACAGCGACGATACGCGAAATGTTCAATTTAAGACCAATCAAGGAGTTTGAAGAATGGTTGAAAAAAATGGGCATTATGGAAAATGGCAAGCTGACTCAACGAGCTGGCGATGCCTCATTATTTCTTAAATAAGAGAGGGTGAAGAAAATGAACGAACAAGATATCAAGAAAATGGTGGAATCAATTTTAACCGATTTAGTGGATCAGCAAGGAAACACGGCAGTAGCAACTAATAATGTTTTGGAAGCAGCAAATGATAAAGCATGCGAAAACGTTGATGAGAACTGTAGTATCGCGGACATTACGGAAGTTGATTTAAGAAAGCAGCTGTTAGTAACTGAACCAAATGATGCGGATGGCTATTTGAAAATGAAATCCTTTACGCCGGCACGTATCGGCGTCGGGCGTGCGGGACAACGTTATATGACTCAATCCGTCTTGCGCTTTCGCGCAGATCATGCTGCCGCACAAGATGCTGTGTTTTCAGATGTTTCAGAGGAATTAATTAAAGAGTTGAACTTAATTCCGACTCAAACCATTTGCCAAAGTAAAGATGAGTATTTAACCAGACCAGATTATGGTCGAGTTTTCGATGAAACCAATTGCGAACTGATCAAAGACAAATGCCAAAAAGGCGCTAAATTACAAATTGTCGTTGGTGATGGACTTAGCTCAGCGGCAATAGAAGCCAATGTCAAAGAAATTCTCCCATCTATTAAACAAGGCTTGAAAATGTATGATCTGGATTTTGACCAAGTACTATTTGTTAAATACTGTCGAGTTCCTGCAATGGATAAAATTGCGGAATTAACCGAAGCAGAGGTTGTTTGCTTGCTTGTTGGAGAGCGGCCTGGTTTGGTAACCGCTGAATCCATGAGTGCTTATATCGCTTATCGTCCGACAGTAGGAATGCCAGAAGCGCGCCGAACGGTGATTTCCAATATTCATAAAGGCGGGACTCCTGCTGTTGAAGCGGGTGCTTATATTGCCGAGCTGATCCATAAAATGTTGCAGAAAAAGAAATCCGGAATTGATTTGAAGGAAGCGGAATAGCCGAAGGAGGGAAAAAAATGAGAAATGATCGTTTAGGAGCAAACGTCCTAAGTGTAAAAATGATCGCCAATGCTGACGAGGACTTAGCAAAACAGTTTGACCTGCCAAAAGGAATGAAATCATTGGGCATCATTACTTCTGATTGCGATGATGTAACCTATGTCGCACTGGATGAAGCCACGAAAAGCAGCAGAAGTCGAAGTTGTTTATGCTAAAAGCATGTACGGAGGAGCTGGAAATGCTTCAACCAAATTAGCGGGTGAAGTGATTGGAATCCTAGCTGGTCCCAGTCCAGCAGAAGTGAGCAGTGGCTTAGCCATCGCTATTCAAGTCATCGAAAATGAGGCGAGCTTTATCAGTGCCAATGATGATGATAGCATTCCTTACTTTGCTCATGTGATTTCACGTTCTGGCCGTTTTCTATCCAAAGAAGCCAATATCACTGAAGGAGAAGCGATCGCTTACTTGATCGCACCACCACTAGAAGCGATGCTAGGTTTAGACGCTGCACTTAAAGCAGCAGATGTAAAAATGGGGGTCTTTTATGGACCACCATCAGAAACCAATTTCGGCGGCGCCTTGTTATCTGGTACACAATCAGCTTGTAAAGCAGCTTGTAACGCCTTCGCACAAACTGTTCAAAATGTAGCAGCCGATCCCAAGGATTATTAAGGATGTGATACTAGATGACAGCACTAGGAATGATTGAAGTCCATGGATATTTAGGAGCGATTAGTGTTGCCGATACAGCACTCAAGGCGGCCAATGTAACGTTGAATAACGCGGAAGTCATTCGAGGCGGTATAACGACCATTCAATTAACTGGCGATGTAGCAGCGGTAGAGGCGGCGACACAAATGGCAAAAACTTTAAATTGCCTTCTGTCTAGTCATGTAATTGCTCGTTTAGATGAGCAAACTAAAGCTTTGATGAGGGAGCCAGAACAAACAACTTCTCAAACGAATAGTGAAGAAATACCAGAAGAAACGACTCATCAAGAAATGAATGAGAAAGAAACCGCTGAAGCAACCACTATAGAAGAAAAGATTCCCGACCAGCCCATTATCCGCGAAAATGTTGAAGATGAAGAGTTGAAGAAAAAATTAGTAGATAAAAAAGTTTCTGAGTTGCGAACGATCGCCTATAAAATGAATCTCCGATCACTGACGAAAAAGGAAATCAAATTTGCAACAAAAGAAAGCTTAATCAAGGCTATTTTAATGGAATCCGAGGGGAGTGAAAGTGATTGGGATTAATCGACAAAGATTTACAATCGATTCAAGAAGTTAGAAATTTGATCCACGAAGCCAAAAAAGCACAAAAAATACTAGCGGGCTTGTCACAGCAACAAATTGATCGTATCTGTCAGGCTATTTCTGAAGAAACCTATAACCAACAGGAAAAACTAGCGAAAATGGCTAATCAGGAAACTGGTTTTGGCATTTGGCAGGATAAAGTGATCAAAAATAGCTTCGCGTCAAAATCAGTTTATGAATATATCAAGGATCTGAGAACAGTTGGCGTAATTAAAGAAGATGTGGAAAACAGAATTACAGAGATAGCTGTACCAGTAGGCGTGATCGCCGGTTTGATTCCTTCAACTAACCCAACATCAACCGTGATTTATAAAGCCCTGATTGCTCTTAAGGCAGCCAATAGTATTATTTTTTCACCACATCCTAATGCGTTAGGCTGCATCACAGAGACAGTCAAAATTATTCAAACAGTTTTAGAAAAAGAAGGAATTCCAAAAGCCTGTGTATCCGTTATGACCATGCCTACCATGGAAGGAACCCATGAACTTATGGTCAATAAAGACACAAATTTGATTCTGGCAACCGGCGGAAACGCCATGGTGAAAGCGGCCTATTCTTCAGGCACGCCAGCAATTGGGGTTGGGCCTGGAAATGGACCAGCCTATATCGAACGCAGCGCTGATATCAAGCTAGCAGTCAAGCGAATTATGGATTCAAAAACCTTCGACAACGGAACAATTTGTGCATCTGAACAGTCGATTATTGTGGAGACGGCTAATGAAAAAGAGGTTCGAGCTGAATTAGTCCAACAGGGAGCACATTTTCTATCTGAGGAAGAAGCGGCAAAGCTAGCCAAATTTATTCTACGACCAAATGGAACAATGAATCCGCAAATAGTCGGAAAATCTGTTCAGCATATCGCTGAGCTTTCAGGTTTGACTATTCCGAAGAGCTGCCGCTTAATCGTGGCCAACGAAAAACATGTCGGACCAAAATATCCATATTCCAGAGAGAAATTAGCACCGATCATCGCTTTTTATACAGTTGAAAATTGGCAAGCCGCCTGCGATCTTTCAAAAGAAATTTTGAAGGAAGAAGGCGCTGGACATACGATGGTCATTCACACCGAAAACAGGAAGGTTATTCAAGCTTTTGGCTTAGAAAAGCCCGTCTCGCGTTTATTAGTGAATACGCCAGCAGCACTAGGCGGAATTGGCGGAACGACCAATCTAGTCCCCGCTCTCACACTAGGCTGCGGTAGCATCGGAGGAAGCTCTACCTCCGATAACATTGGTCCGCAGCATCTATTCAATTTAAGACGGGTTGCTTATGGAACCACAGAGTTAGAAGAGATTCGTAGTAATGAAACGTCGACAAATGAGGAAGCATCCCCAATAACAGCTAACGAAGAATTAATTAATACGTTAGTGTCACAAATTTTAGCACGGTTACAATAATTTGAAAAAATTTTAACAATAAACTTTTAGGAGGAAATAATAATGTCTAGTACAAACGCTTTAGGAATGATCGAAACAAGAGGATTAGTAGGTGCAGTAGAAGCAGCAGATGCTATGGTGAAGGCAGCAAACGTAACATTGATGGGCAAAGAGCAGGTTGGCGGTGGATTGGTGACAGTCATGGTTCGCGGCGATGTAGGTGCGGTAAAAGCAGCCACCGATGCAGGAGCCGCTGCGGCAGAGCGAGTAGGAGAACTACTGTCTGTTCATGTGATTCCACGTCCTCATACCGAAGTTGATGCAATTCTACCAAAAATGATTCAAGAGTAAGTCTCCTAACAAACACATGAATAATTTTACTCAAAAGCGTAGTGCCTTTCACAGCGCTTTTGAGTTCCAGTAAAAAGATTCTTGAATGAAGGAGGCTAAAATGTGAAGCAATATGATGCACTTGTCGATGAAATTGTAAAAAAAATAAAGGAAACACAACAATCGCAAATTCCGGTAGAAGCATCAGGAAGACATGTCCATCTCTCAAGAGCACATGTCGATCAGCTTTTTGGAGAAGGCTATCAGCTTACTGAGGCAAAAAAACTGTCTCAACCTGGGCAGTTTGCTTGCAAAGAGCGAGTGACCATCGCTGGACCAAAAGGAATGTTCCAAAATGTAGTAATTCTAGGACCTGAACGAAACGAATCCCAGGTGGAGGTTTCATTAACCGATGCACGAATTCTAGGAATTGATACACCGATTCGAGAAAGCGGCATGATTGAACAAACACCTGGCATCACCGTGTTAAACGGGGATCAGGTCGTTCAATTAACCAAAGGATTGATTGTTGCCAAAAGACATATCCATATGACACCAGAGGATGCAAAAAAACAACAGGTCTCAAATAAGGAAATCGTCAAGGTCAGAATAAATAGTGAGCGCTCCTTAATTTTTGATGACGTAGTAATTCGGATCAGTCCAGATTTTACTACAGCTATGCATATTGATTATGACGAGGCAAACGCTTGTGGATATAAGAAAGGTATTACGGGAGTGATAGTAAAATAGGAGATTGCCAGTAATGAAGATAAATGAAATCGAAATTATCATTGAAAAAGTAACTCGGGAAGTTCTAAAATCCGTTCGCCTTCCTACAACGGACGTAACTCTTTCAATTGCTTTGCTTCGGCAAATTGGCGAGTACCCAAAAGCAGTCATCGAAGGTCTTTCCACTAAAGTGAACTGGGTACAGACTGATACTCCTACAGCAAGTGCCCTTCTAGTCAACTCATTATCCTTATCGCAGCTTGCAGCTGTAGCCAATCTTCAGGTGATCGATCCTACAACTGCAGCGATTCTTCAGTTTTTAATAAAGGGAAAACCAGTTTGGGTACTGGCTAGTGAAGTCGATCGCAATAAATTGAAAAATCAAGCAAGATTCACATTATTAAAGAAATATGATGCACTAAAAAAAGAAACCGTTCAATTTGGTTTAGACTTTGAATTTTCTATCGATAAAATCGATCAATGGATACACAAGCAAAAAAGCAAGGATAGCCCCTTCAAGCGAGCGAAATACTTAACACAAAAAGATTTAATTGAATTGACTAAAGAAACGAACTCTTTAGTCATTCCTGAAGGCAGCCGGTTGACACCTCTGGCTGAAGATTATGTTCAAGAGATGAATATTCAGATTGGGGGAGAAGCGGATGCTGCTGGGAAAAGTGACAGGAAGTTTATGGGCAACACGGAAAGATGAAAAATTAAATGGCTCTAAATTTATGCTGGTAAAAACTTGGAATATGAACTTAGAACAAGCAGAAGGACTATTAGTTGCAGCAGACAATGCAGGAGCAGGAATTGGCGACCTCGTATTGATTACGCAGGGAATGGCAGCAAGAATTTCCGCGGAAAATGAAGGAATCCCGATAGATGCCATGATTGTTGGAGTGGTTGATTCGGTGGAGACAAATAATTCAAGGAGTGATGAGAATGAGTATAAATGAAATCATTATGTATATCATGGTTATCTTCATGATCATTGGTGCGGTCGATCATGTAATCGGCGGTAAATTAGGATTAGGGGAACAGTTTGAAGAAGGAATCATGGCGATGGGTTCGCTGGCATTATCAATGGTTGGGATCATCACCTTAGCACCAATCTTGGCAAATCTATTAAGCCCAATTGTCGTTCCTTTATACAGTATGCTTGGTGCTGATCCATCTATGTTCGCGACAACCATTTTAGCAAATGATATGGGTGGTTTTGCTTTAGCACAACAGATGGCTGTTGATCCGCAAGCGGGTCTTTTTGCAGGAACAATCTTAGGAGCCATGATGGGGCCAACGATCGTGTTCACCATTCCAGTTGCTTTAGGAATCATTGAAAAAGAAGATCAACAATTTTTAGCCACTGGTGTATTAAGCGGTATGGTAACAATTCCAATCGGGTGTTTGGCTGGTGGTCTAGCTGCGGGGATGCCTATTGGAATGATTTTAGTCAATTTGATTCCGATTGTAATTTTTGCTGTATTAATCATGATTGGTCTATGGTTTGCGCCAAAAGGGATGATCAAGGGGTTCACAATTTTTGGAAAAGGCGTGGTAGCGGCAGCGATCTTCGGATTGGTTATTGGCGCTATCCAACAATTGGTCGGTATTACCGTTATCAAAGGAATTACTCCAGTTACAGAAGGAATTGAAGTAGTTGGTGGGATCGCTTTGACTCTATCTGGAGCGTTTTGTTTAGTAGCTGTCATTACCAAAGTCTTTAGTAAACCCTTATTAAAACTGGGAGAAGCCATGGGAATGAACGAAGTGGCGGCCGCAGGTTTAGTCGCTACTTTAGCCAATAGTATCCCGATGTTCCAAATGATGAAAGATATGGATCAAAGAGGAAAAATTATCAATGTGGCATTTGCCGTTTCTGCTGCCTTCGTGCTAGGAGATCATCTTGGGTTTACAGCAGGTGTTGCTAAAGAAATGATTTTTCCAATGATGGTAGGCAAATTAGTGGCTGGCATCACTGCTATTTTTGTAGGGATGTTCATGGCAAATCGCGTGTTAGGTAAGAAGGAGGGGTAAACAATGACAGAAATGAATCAAGAAATGCTCGAAAAATTGATCCGAAAATTAGTAATGGAAAACTTGATGCCGACAAAAAATGTCGATCCAAGCGGCATTTTATCTATTAAATTACCGGAAATTGAAGTAGCGGAAGAGGATCTTTTAGACACAGGTAATCCCGCTGACATCGTTTATACAAAAGATCTAGTATCTCTTCAAGAAAGCCCTCGTTTGGGTTGTGGATTAATGGTAATGAAAGACACTACATTTGATTGGACTTTAGAATACGATGAGGTGGATTATATCATCTCTGGTCAATTAGATGTAGTTATTGATGGCAGGACAATATCTGCTAAAGCTGGCGAAATTATTTTTATCCCTAAAAGCAGCAGCATAAAGTTTTCAGTGACCGGAGATGCACGGTTCATCTATGTTACCTATCCTGCTGATTGGCAAAGTCAGTAGCATAAGTTATTTTTGAGACTGGTAGAATTAATTACTTCTACCGGTTTTTTTCATATTTCAAAAAAGACGTTAAGTGGCAGAAAAATGACGATCTAGCTATCAAATCTAATACTATTGAAAAGTATATTAGAAGCTGAAAATGAGGTTTAATGGTATAGTATTTTCAGAAGTTTTTAGAAGATAGCCTATTTAACTTTTTCGACTATCGAATAGAATGATTCTTCTAAAGGCAAATTAAACATCTATACGAATAAGAGGGTCCAATATGTATGAGAAATTTGTAAGCAATACTCGATTACGAAGAGTCACAGTCTTAGCACTGGTTATCTTCATTTTATTTTTAGTCAGAGATTTTATGACACCCATCCTATTAACTTTCATTTTTACATTGATTTCCGTTAAGATTGTCAAATTTATTCAGCGCTATATCAAGGCTCCGACATTCTTGCTGGCGACCATTCTTTATCTGTTTGAATTGTGGCTTTTATATCTTTTAATCTCAAGATATTCAACCATTTTGATTGATCAAGTCGTCTCGACCTATAATTCAATCGTTCATTTTTATCAGCATAAAGAATTCAATTCTGACGTGGTAACGAACTTCATTTCTAGTTATTTTAAGAATCATAACTGGCAGGATAAGGTTGAAAGCGGTGCTGGAATTATTTTGGAACAATTACAAAATGTTGGTCGCCTAGCCATCGCTTTTATTGTCTCGTTTATATTGAGCTTTTTCTTCATGGTAGAAAAAGAGAAAACGATCCTATTTTCAAAGAATTTTCTGAGTAGTAATTATGCGTGGTTTTTCCAGGATTTGTTTTACTTTGCCAGAGTCTTCGTTGAAACATTCGGTGTTGTCGTAGAGGTTCAATTACTGATTGCGATCGTCAATACAGTAATTACCACAGTTGGTCTAAGTCTGATTGGTTTTACACAATTGCCGACACTAGCGATTATGATCTTTTTCTTGAGCTTAATCCCTGTTGCCGGAGTGATTTTTTCTTGTATTCCATTAACGCTAATTGCTTATTCAACAGGAGGGATTCAGACCGTCATTTATGTATTAATTTTGATTGTGGTGGTTCATTGTATTGAGGCCTATATTTTGAATCCAAAGTTTATGTCGAGCCGGACAAAGCTACCGATTTTTTATACTTTCGTTATTTTATTAGTCAGTGAAAAATTTTTAGGTGTATGGGGATTGATCGTGGGTATTCCAATTTTCAATTTCTTCTTAGAAATCTTAGGAGTTAAAATCCGTACGAAGTTGACAAAAGACTAATCTAACAAAAAAATGGAACAGCCAAATTAGGCTGTTCCATTTTTTCGTAATTGCTCAATAACTGATTCTTCTGGTGTTACGAACAACGTTTTTTGATTTTCATAAATCACAAATCCCGGTTTAGCACCATTCGGTTTATGAACATGTTTAACTGCGACATAGTCAACCGGGACCTGTGCCGATTGCCGGAATTTTGAGAAGTAGGCTGCCAACTCAGCAGCTTCCAGTAACGTTTTTTCACTAGGCGTGTCATCTTTTACAATGACGTGAGAGCCAGGAATATTTTTGGCATGTAACCAAATATCGCTTTTCCGCGCTTGCTTCAAGGTCAATTGATCATTTTGCAGATTATTCTTTCCAACGAAGATCTCTGTCCCATCACTCGCAACAAAGCGTTCTGGTTTAGAAGGGGCCTGTTTGCGATTTTTCTTGCTGCGTTTTTTCTTTAAGTAGCCGCTGGCAATCAGCTCTTCTTTGATGACTTCAATATCCATCGGCCCAGCGATTTCTAATTGAGCTAGGACGGATTCGAGGTAGGCAATTTCGTCTTTAGCCTCAGCAATTTGATCGTAAATCAATTTGACCGCATTTTTCAGCTTTTGGTATTTCTGGAAGTACTTCTGTGCGTTTTGATTAGGGGTTAATGCGGGATTCAATTTGATGGTTATTGGCGCATTGTCCTCATAATAATTCTGTAATTCAATGCTTTCCGCTCCCCGTGGAACTTGCGCCATAAAGGTGGTCAGTAATTCACCATCGCGACGGAATTCTTCGGCATTTTCAGAATCGCTTAACGTTTTTTCACGTTTAGCCAGTTTTGTCTGATTGCGTTTGATCTCATTTTCAACTTTGCGAATCAAGTCATTTCCTAATTGCTTCACGCGATCTTTTTCGGCTTTTTCTCCGTAAAAGGCATCTAGCAAAGCGCTCAAACTATCGTATACGGTACTTTCTTCGAAGGTTTCAAAGTCCAACGGTGCAAAGAATTCTTTTTTATTTTTGAGTCCCAACGTCGGTGTAAGTTCGGATTGAACTTTTTCCCAAAAATCAGCCCAAACAACCATTTTTTCATTTGGACGTTTGCCAATACGATAAGCCAATTCCTCGGCGGTGTCGCGTCCCAATCCTTGGAAATTTTGCTGCAAATATCGTCCATCCAACGTTTCAGCAGTTGAAAGAATCTTGAACACTTGCTCCTTGGTTGCGTGAAATGAATTCAGCTGCTCTTGCTTTGGCGGTTCAATATATTCGCTGCCGGGCAGGATGGAGCGGTAGGTATTCTGTGAATGCCCAATATGCTTGATGGCATCCAGAATTTTTCCTGTTTGCTTATTCAACAGAACAATCGTTGAGTGACGTCCCATAAGCTCAACAATCAGGACGATATTTTGCAAATCACCTAATTCATCACGTTTACTGAAGGTGAAGTGAACCACACGATCATTTTCGACTTGATGAATATCTTCTAAAATCGCGCCTTCTAAATGCTTCCGCAGCATCATTACAAAATTCGGCGGATTGTCAGGATTTGTATAAGCAATTTCAGTTAATTGAATTCGCGCGTAGCTTGGATGAGCTGAAAGCAGCAAGCGCCGATTCTTTCCTTGAGCTCGGATCACTAAAACAACTTCATTTTCATAAGGTTGGTGGATCTTCGATATTCTTCCAGTAACGAGCTGATCCTTTAATTCTCGTACCATCGCATGGGTAAAAACTCCATCAAAGGACATTTTTTATCCCTCATTTCTATTCATAATAGCTCTATTATAAACAAAAAAACGCCAGTGACCAAGCAAGTCACCGGCAAAAACTTAGACAGTAATAGTTTCTTTGTAATTATGAAGCTGATCCAGTAGGTATAAAAGTAATTGTTCCGCTTCATTAGGAAGGCGATCATAGCCGCCTTGATAAGTTTTCCGAGACTGAACAAAGGCTAAACGAGTTTCAAGTCGGGTCATTAAATGAATCAAATAGTGATGACTATTAAAGTCCGGCTCATGCTTTTTGACCGGTAAATAGCTGATCCCTTTTAGCGGACCAAAGGGTTTAAACTCAGCGGAGCCATCAATGATTTTTTCAATACTGCCAAGGGTTTCTTCTGGCGTCACTTTCCGTCCTTTAAAGTCACCGGTATTCAAAATGTAGCAATCCGTCTTTTTCTTCTGGAACAGGTCTTTGAAATCCTGATAATCTTCCTGTAAGGGATAACAGCGGAACGGATTCGCAAATGGCTCAATGACTAATTGATCGGCAACTTCACCAACGACATTTTCTGCAGTTGAACGCTTCGTAGCCAATGTCGCCCCAAAAACCGCTGCAAGGGAAGGATCTTCGATTTTGATTACTGGCGGAAGGCTGTCATCCTTCATGATCCAAAATAGTCCGTCGACTTTTTCATCGATATGATCCACTCGATTTGGCGTTGCGTAGCGACTCTTGATGCTACGACCATTTCCATTTCGGATATCTTCAGTCACTAGCACTTTCTTATTTTCTTCATCTAAGGTCACACCAACATTTTGTGCCGTAACAATATATTTGATCTGTTCACTAGACATCGGATAATCCTGTGTTTTGTCAAAATAAGCCGGTTCTAGCGCAGTGGTCGAGCCCTTATCCTTCGAAATGACAAACGCATCGTCATGCAGAACATGAACTTCGCCTTTATTTTTTGGTTTAGCTAAAGTAATCGTTGACTTGCCTGATCCAGACAATCCAAAAGCCGCCATCGTGTATTTTTTATCTTCTAATAGATACTGTTTCATACCGCCATGACAAGCGATAAAACCATTGCGATGAGCAGTTGCCCAAGCAAGTGTCAACGTCGCTTTCTTCAGCTCGCCAAAATAGCGTAGCCCGAGAATTCCTGCACAATTATGCAATGGATCAATCACCACCACACCATCAGGAAAATCAGGATGCTCCCAGTCCGGGTCAGCAAAGATGAAGATATCTCCAGTATAGATTTCGTCCGATTGCTGATAGAAAAGGTGTTTCGCATCGCCAATTTGAAAGTTCAATAAATAGGAATAGAGGTTCGGGCTATAATCTGCAGGAACCATCAAATGTGATTTGACCGTAAACTCTTCATCTAGACCCACGATGACTTCCCCAGAATAGAACTTCTTCGATCTTGCCTGAAAGACTGCTTCTCGTAAAAGCTCACTATAAAAATCAGCATCAATTCCTTCTTGCCCAATAATTCGACGTGCGGCTGCTGTTCGTCCAACGATCTTGCCATCATTTGTGACTAATACCTTAGCATCAGTAGGCAACTGCAATCGACTGGTGTAGGCAACATCAAGATCAGTGGTGATCGTTCCAGGACTAGACTTTGCCAACGCATAGGCATCCGTTAGGTGACGAATTCGCGTCACATTATTTCCATAAAAAGCTGTCTCGATCACACTACGAATATTCGAAAAAAGTCGATTCTTTTTATTGATATCCTTGTGCGAAAAATGTTCAATACTGCTCATCTTAAAACCTCCCCGAAATCAATTGTTATTATTATAATAGCATTAAGATAAAACGCTAACAATCCAATATAGAACAGATTTTTTCAACTCCAATACGCAAAAAAAGCCAAAATGATCGCTGGTGGTAGCGCTCTTAAGGTAAAAATAATATAATGATAAGCAAGGAGGCGTTATTATGGAAAGATATTTAGCGATAGTTAAAGAAAAAATCCTTATTTTTTGGCGTAAATTTATTATTGTTGTATCAGAAAATGAACGCCGATCCTTATTAATTGCAGCAAGTCTTGTTGTCTTTGCAATCATTTTTTCAACTTCTGCAGCTTTCGCACAAAAGGTGATTCGACAAGACCAACTAAATGAGCTTGTATTTGATTCTTTAAAATCAGACCATCTCATTCCACTTGAATATCAAAAGGTGGATCAAAAAATAAAAGAGACCAAAGCCATATCCATTATGTTTAGCCAGCCAGACGGAACATCCTTCAACAATGTCATGACGATTCTTGATGATCCCGAACAAAAACCTATGCTAAACCGGCAATTTTATTATTATCCGATCGTCTATGATAGTGAAACGATTGCTGAAAAGTATCAGCTAGATCCGAGACAGGTAACCTTTATTTTCTTCCACAATGGCAAAGAAAAAAATCGCTTTGTGGTGGAGAGTCTAAAGGATTTAAATCATGAGTTCATTCCTGAGTTAAATCGATTGCCGATGTGGAAGCTAAAAAACTAAAATGAGATTTCGAATAAAATAAATGAGCATTTTTTAATAAAAAGAGTTGACACCTGATTTTTTTTCCGCTAAACTAACTTCAACATTAAAAAAGGAGTGACATTCATGAACAATGCATACTTATCTAATCAATTAAATAGCTGGCAAAACTGGCGTAGATAAGTTGTATTTATGAATTCACTCATAGATACAACGTTTAGACAACTTCTAAATCTTGTATCTATGCTGGATATTTTTTCATGCTTATTCCCGCATAGAGACCATCTATGCGGTTTTTGTTTTTTTCGAGGACAACTACCGTTAAATATTTAGGTAGCTGTCCTTTACTTTTTTCTAAATCAACTAGCAAATCGAAAAATCATACATTAAAAAACAAAAATCGGAGGAATTTATCATGAAAAATAAAGGGATTATTGGATCAATCATTGCATTAGCCGTTGTATTAATCGGAGTTTTTGCATATCAAATGGGGTCACGTCAAACGGGCGCGGCAACAGATAATAAAGAAGAACTGAAAACTGTCGGAATTTTACAATTCATTAGTCATCCATCGTTAGATCAAATCAAAGACGGAGTGATCAAAGGCTTAAAAGATGAAGGCTATGAAGACGGTAAAAATATCAAAATCGAATTTTTAAACGGTCAAGGCGACCAAAGCAAATTAAACAGTATGAGTCAGCAATTATTAGAAAAAAACTCCGATGTATTAATCGGAGTTGCAACTCCAGCTGCTAAAGCATTGGCAAACGCGACCAGCGATACACCGATCATTATGTCAGCGATCAGCGATCCGATCGGCGCAGGCCTCGTAACAGACCTTGAGAAGCCAGGTGGAAATATCACTGGAGTCAATAATTTAACACCGGTTGATCAGCAATTAGATATGGCGATGGAAATGTTTCCAGAGGCGAAAACAGTCGGTATGATCTATTCATCTTCAGAAGAAAATTCTAAATCACAAATTGATCGAGCGGAAAAACGCGCAACAAAAGATGGCTTAACCGTGAAGAAATATGCAATCAGCTCAAGTAACGATATCGCTCAAATCACACAGCAAGCTTGTCAAGAAACCGACTATTTATACATTCCACAAGACAACACGATCGCCAGTGCTTTTCAAACGATGATCAATGAATCAGATAAAGCGAAAAAACCAGTATTTGTATCCGTAGACAATATGGTAAAAGAAGGCGGAATTGCAACTGTGGGTCAGAATCAATTTGAGCTAGGTGTGGAATCTGGAAAAATGGCGGCAGATGTCCTAAGCGGCAAATCAAAACCCGCATCGACACCAGTCAACGTGATTGATTATGGGGATATGATTATCAACGAAGACAAAGCGAAAGAATTAGGAATCACGATTCCAGAAAAAATCAAAGAAAAAGCAGAAGTAGTTAAAGGGGAGTAGACAAATGGTTATTTCAGCAATCGGACAAGGATTTCTATGGGGGATTTTAGGATTAGGCATTTTCATGACCTATCGCATCTTAAATTTCCCAGATATGACAACAGAAGGTTCATTTCCGTTAGGCGGTGCAGTCTGTGTAACGGCAATCACAAACGGAGTATCGCCAATTTTTGCGACCCTGTTAGGAATCGTCGCTGGAATGTGCGCAGGTTTTATTACCGGCATGCTGTATACAAAAGGAAAGATCCCGGTCATCCTTGCTGGAATACTCGTTATGTCGGGATTGAACTCGGTGATGCTGTTTATTATGCAGACGCCCAATCTTTCTTTATTAAAGCAACCAAAGATCCAAGATTTCTTTACGAATTTAAATCTGCCGGATCATTTTGATATCGTCCTATTAGGGCTAATCGCAATCATAATTATCGTAGGCCTGCTATTGTTTTTCTTCTTTACTGATTTCGGTCAAGCCTACATCGCGACTGGTGATAATGAAAATATGGCACGTTCAATTGGTATCAACACTGACCGCATGAAAGTCATCGGACTAACCTTATCAAATGGCGTGATCGCTTTATCCGGTGCATTGATTGCCCAAAATGACGGTTATGCCGATATCGGTAAAGGTGTTGGTGTGATTGTTATCGGTTTGGCTTCCATTATCATCGGAGAAGTCTTGTACGGAGAAGTGACCTTCATTGAACGGTTAGTTGCGATTGTTTTAGGCAGTATCATTTATCAATTATTAATTTTAGTCATCATTAAAGCTGGTTTAGATACCACCTATTTGAAGATTTTCTCTTCAATCATTTTGGCATTGTGCTTGATGATTCCACGCTTAAAAGAAGCCTTGAACCTGAAGACTGGATTAGAAAAGGGGGAGTAGTCAGATGAACGCTGTAGAAGTAAAGAACGCCAGCAAAACCATCAGTAATGGCATGAACGACAAACGCAAGATTTTAAATAATGTCAGCTTAACGATCGCTCCTGGGGAATTCGTTACAGTCTTAGGGGGAAATGGTGCAGGAAAGAGTACATTATTTAACAGCATTTCCGGCAGTCTGCAATTGGACAATGGAACAGTTTCGGTGATGGGCAAGGATTTAACTAAGCTTTCTGAAGAACAACGAGCGACCTCGATTGCCCGAGTCTTCCAAGATCCAAAAATGGGCACCGCTCCTCGTTTGACCGTGGCAGAAAACTTAGGTTTAGCAGAAAAACGTGGACAAAAACGCCGTTTGCGCCAACGCCAGCTGAATCAAAATAAAGAAATGTATCGCGAACTTTGCCAACTGATCGGAAATGGGCTAGAGAATCATCTCGATACACCAACAGGCTTCCTTTCTGGCGGACAGCGTCAAGCGTTAAGTTTATTGATGGCGACAATCACAAAACCAGATTTACTATTACTAGATGAACATACAGCTGCACTTGATCCGAAAACCGCGAAGCAATTAATGCTTTTGACCGATCAACGAATCAAGGAAGAAAATCTCACCTGTTTAATGGTCACCCATAAAATGGAGGATGCATTACATTACGGCGATCGCGTGATCGTGATGGAAAAAGGGGAGATCATTAAGGATATCAGTGGCGAAGAGAAGAAACGCATGACATTGGCGGATCTATTCCTGCTATTTGAAGAGAGTGACACAATAGCTGAAGTAATGTAAAAAAAGTTTTTTTACAGAAAATTAGAATAATGGGTTGACTTATGAGAAAAACAAATCTATACTAAGTTCAATCTTAAATCAGTTTGGAGCGAATTTTATGAATAAGAATAAGAGTACGCACACACAACTGAATAATTATTACTTTAGCTATTTTAGATAGGTTTGTGTTCATGGTTCATGGATGCAAACGACAACAAGTTTGTATCTATGATGGCTAAGGATTTTAAGTTCGACTTAACGCCACATAGATGAAAATCTATAGTGGCTTTTCTTTTGGTATTTTTTTGGGAGACTAGGCTCATTGTAGATTTTCTACAGTGGGCCTTTTTTGTCAGTCCAACTTTTCGCAGAATTTTGAGTTTGATGAAAATTAATAGTATCAAAAATCAATTTTTGAACAAGAAATTTAGTTGGATGTTAGGCGTACGAGAATAAGTTCATTTTTCTCGGTTTTAGAAAAATGAATTTCTATCAGTCGAGCTAGCTGCGAGTTATAACAAGCAACAAAAAAAGAAAAAATGAAGGAGTGAGGAAAGATGGAAAATGAAATTTCAGGAAAGACACGATTAGCCGGGTTATATGCACTGCCTGCAAGACACAGCTTTTCACCGATCATGCACACAACAGCGTTTCAAGCAACAGGGGTGGATGCCGTTTATCTAAGCTTCGATGTTCAGCCAGAAAGACTTGGCGAAAGTATTCAAGCCATTCGTGATCTTGAAATGTTGGGAGTCAATTTATCGATGCCTCACAAAATGGAAGCTGTCAAACATATGGACGAGCTTAGTCAGGCCGCTCGATTAATCGGAGCGATCAATACCATTGTAAATCAAGATGGGAAGCTGATCGGACACATTACAGACGGAATTGGCTGTATGGAAAGCCTGAAACAAAACAAAATTGACATCATCGGCAAAAGAATGACGATTCTTGGAGCTGGTGGAGCGGCGACTGCCATTATCACCCAAGCGGCGATTGATGGAGTAGCAGCCATTGATGTTTTTAACATCAAAGATGATTTCTATCAAAAAATTGAACCAAAGCTGGCAATGATCGCAGAGGAAACGAACTGTCACATTCAATTACACGATTTAGCGGATGAAAGGCAATTGACTGATGCGATAGCGAAAAGCAGCTTATTGATCAACGCAACCAATATTGGTATGGCACCTAATATCGATCAAATGCCAATTCCAGATGAAAAAGTATTAAGAAAAGATTTGCCAGTTTTCGATGTCATCTATCATCCTGGTGAAACGAAACTTTTAAAAGCAGCGAAGGCGACTGGAGCAACTGCTGTTAATGGCTTAGGAATGCTGTTATTCCAAGGAGCTGCCGCCTTTAAATTATGGACAGGCAAGGAAATGCCAGTCGATCAAATCCAACCGTTATTGGAAAACGAAATTAAAAAATAAAAAGTGAAGGAAGTTATTATTATGATCTTAATTATTAAAAAAGGAATTCAAGAATCAGAATTATCCCCAATTTTATCTCGTATCAAAGAAGAAGGGTTAGGCGTACAAATCAATCATGGGAAAGATCGTTTAGTTCTTGGTCTTTTAGGAGATCCAAAGATTATCCAGAATGTACCATTCCAAGCCTACAGTGTAGTTGAACGTGCAGTGGCGATTTCAAATACCTACAAGATCACATCAAGAGAATTCCATCCACAAGATACAGTCGTTGACGTTGACGGAGTAAAAATTGGTGACGGAAGTTTCGTAACGATGGCTGGTCCTTGTTCCGTTGAAGGCGAAGAACAAATTATGGAAACAGCACGGATGGCAAAAGCTGGCGGAGCGAAAATTTTACGCGGCGGTGCTTACAAACCACGGACTTCTCCATACGCTTTCCAAGGATTAGGTGAAGAAGGCTTGAAGATCATGCGTAAAGCCGCTGACGCTCATGACTTGAAAGTGATAACAGAGGTGATGGATGAAGCCCATATCGATGTTGTATGTCAATACGCCGACATTATCCAAATTGGTGCTCGCAACATGCAAAACTTCCGTCTATTAGAAGCAGTTGGTAAAACTGGCAAACCAATTGGCTTGAAGCGTGGGATCTCAGGTACGATCCAAGAATGGTTAAACGCCGCTGAATACATTGCTGTTCAAGGCAATTCAAACATCATCTTCATTGAACGAGGCATTCGAACTTACGAAACAGCTACACGAAACACATTTGATCTAAGTGCTGTGCCATTGATTAAAAAATTGAGTCACTTCCCAATTATCGTTGACCCAAGTCATGGTACTGGTGTTTGGGACTTAGTTGCACCTATGGCTCGTGCAGGAGTAGCAGCTGGGGCTGACGGAATGATTGTGGAGATTCATCCAGACCCATTACACGCTTGGTCTGATGGAGAACAATCACTGAATGAGAAAAATTACCTGCAAATGATGAGTGAGGTTGAAGTTATGGTTGATGCAATGAAAAAAATCAAAGACTTAAACAAAGAAACGTCACTTATCTAATCAGGAGGAAACGTTCATGGAAATTGTGCTACCAGAAAAAACTTACGAAATTATCGTACGACGCCATGCCTTAGATTCCGTCGGTGAATGGATCGCCTCACTTTGGCAAAACAAAAAAATCGCCATTATCAGTGATGAGAATGTTTATCCCATCTACGGTGAAAAAATCTGTCAGCAGTTAACTAACTATGAGGTCTGTCATTATGCCGTACCCGCAGGCGAAAGCAGTAAATCTCTAACCATGGCCAATAATCTCTATGAATTTCTAGCCGATCAACAATTCACCCGCAGCGATGCTATCATCGCTCTGGGTGGCGGTGTCGTTGGCGACTTGGCAAGCTTTGTTGCCTCAACTTATATGCGAGGCATCGCGTTTGTGCAGATTCCCACGTCTTTACTGGCGCAAGTCGATTCTAGTATTGGCGGGAAGACAGCAGTCAATTCAAGTAAAGCCAAGAATATGATCGGAACCTTTGCACAGCCGGATGGGGTCATGATTGATCCAGAGACCTTGAACTCTTTACCCGAGTTACGCGTACGTGAAGGTATCGCGGAAATCATTAAATGCGGCGCGATCAGTGACGCTTCACTATGGCAAGACCTTGAGAAACTAACAGGACTCCAAGATCTGCTGGAACATAGTGAAGCGATCATTTCAAAGGCGTTAAGCGTGAAGAAAACCGTCGTGGAAGAGGATGAATTTGATAATGGTTCCCGACTACTGCTGAACTTTGGTCATACTATCGGACACGCGATTGAAAACACTGCCGGCTATGGAAAAATTAGCCACGGTGAAGCTGTCGCAATCGGTATGGTACAAATTTCTCAAACAGCAGAAGAAAAAGGACTTTCGCCAAAGGGTATCACAGATGAAATCATGACAATGAATCAAAAATACGGGTTACCGAATGCTTATCAACCGTGGGAAGCGGAGAAATTTTATTCCGCAATTACCCATGATAAGAAAGCCCGCGGTGATAGTTTAAACATCATCTTGCTAGATGAAATCGGTCAAGCTCGCATTCAAAAAATCAAATTAATTGAAATCAAGGACTTTTTAATAGAAGGGAAGTAGTCATTTATGCGTTACTTAACAGCTGGAGAATCTCATGGACCAGAATTAACTACAATTATTGAAGGTGTTCCAGCAGGACTAACACTTTCCGTTGAAGCCATCAATCAAGATTTAGCTCGCAGACAAGGCGGCTACGGTCGTGGGGGACGAATGAAGATCGAAAAAGACCAGGTCCGTATCACATCAGGCGTACGACATGGGAAGACATTAGGTTCACCCATCACCATGATCGTAGAAAACCGTGACTGGAAAAACTGGCAGAAAGTCATGTCCGTTGAACCAGTCGAAGAAAAAGCGGAAAAATTACGTCGAGTAGCAAAACCACGTCCAGGACACGCCGATCTCGTTGGGGGCATGAAATACCATCACAGCGATTTGCGAAATGTTTTGGAACGATCATCTGCTCGTGAAACAACGATGCGGGTAGCTGTCGGCGCACTGGCGAAACAAATCTTAGCTGCTGTAGATATCGAGATCGCAAGCCACGTGGCCATACTAGGCGGCATAGAAGCTACCGTACCAGAAAAAATGAGTGTATCGGAAATTCAATCCAAAACAGCTGCTTCTGAAGTAAACATGGTAGACGAAACGGTTGAAGAAGCGGTCAAAGAATTAATCGATCAAACCAAAAAAGCCGGAGATACCATCGGCGGAGTCGTCGAAGTAAGGATCGACAATGTTCCCGCAGGTCTTGGCAGCTATGTCCAATGGGATCGAAAGCTTGATGGAAAGATCGCGCAAATCATGTTAAGCATTAATGCCTTTAAAGGCGTTGAGTTCGGTATTGGATTTGAAGCAGCACACCAACCAGGTTCAAAGGTTATGGATGAGATCGTTTGGAATAACGGCTACAGTCGGACAAGTAATCATCTTGGCGGGTTCGAAGGTGGGATGACCAATGGTGAACAAATCATTGTTCGCGGCGTCATGAAGCCGATTCCGACACTATACAAACCATTGATGAGTGTCGATATTGACACCAAAGAGCCGTATAAAGCCAGCGTTGAGCGTTCCGACAGCACAGCTGTTCCCGCGGCATCTGTCGTAGCAGAGCATGTGGTGGCAACTATTCTTGCAGAAGAAATTTTAGAAAAATTCTCGTCAGATACCATTGATGAGCTGCAACAAGCGGTAGCAGAATATCGTGAAGCAATCAAAAACTTTTAAGAGAGAGGGTACGTCTATGAGAAAGAAAGTGTTCGTCTTAGGACTTGGTTTAATCGGCGCTTCACTTTGTAGAGCAATTAAAAATCCAACGATCGAGTTGTTCGGCTGGGATTATTCGCCTGAAACTCGTGAAATCGCTCGTGGAGTTGAACTGGTTGATCACATTGCTTCTATTGAAAGAGCACCTGAGATGGATGTCATCATTTTAGCCGTACCCGTTCTATCTACACTGCACTATTTACATGAGTTGGCACGTTTGCCGCTAAAAGAGTCAGTGATTGTTACTGATACCGGCAGCACCAAAAATGAAGTCATGAAATTGGCGCAGAGTCTGCCGTTTACTTTCATCGGCGGGCATCCAATGGCGGGCTCGCATAAATCAGGAGTCAAAGCAGGAAATCCGAATCTTTTTGAAGAAGCTTACTACATTTTGACACCACCTGAAGGAGCAGATGTCGATCCCTTAATGGAATTACTAGAGCCGACGCGGGCAAAATTTGTTGTGATCGAACCTGATTCTCACGATGAGATTGTTGGTGTTTTGAGTCATTTACCACACATCGTGGCATCAGGTTTGGTAAAAATGAGTGATCAACTAACAGAAGAGCATCCACGAGCAACACAGCTCGCAGCTGGAGGTTTTCGTGACATTACGCGAATTGCTTCATCCGATCCGCAAATGTGGACAGATATTTTATTAACCAATCGTGAAATTTTACTAGATTTAATTACCAACTGGCAGGATGAAATGTCCAAAATCCGTGAGAGCTTAGTTCAGGAAGACCAGCCAGCAATCTACGACTTTTTTAGTCAGGCAAAGCATTCTCGCGATCATTTACCAACCAAAGACCACGGGGTCATTCCGGCATTCTACGATCTTTACATCGACATTCCAGATATCGCCGGAGCAATCGCTAAAGTAATGACTATCATAAGTGAAGCCAATATCTCTATTATCAATTTGAAAATCCAAGAAACGCGCGAAGATATTTTCGGCGTTTTAGAGCTTTCTTTTAAAAATCAAGCAGACTTGGAAAAAGGGCAGTTGTTAATTGAAGAAGCAGATTTTCGGTGTTGCAGAAGGAGCTAACAAATGAAACTATTAAAAACAAAAGCAGGACTCACTGGAGCATTGACTATTCCCGCAGATAAATCGATTTCTCATCGCAGTATTATGTTTGGGGCAATCAGTCATGGAAAAACAATCGTTCATAATTTTTTAAGAGCAGAGGACTGTATGAGTACTATTGCAGTTTTTAAAGCATTAGGTGTAACGATTCATGATGACGGAAAAGATATTTTCATCGAAGGAAAAGGGTTCGAACATTTACAAGAGCCAAAAGAAATCTTAGATGCAGGAAATTCCGGCACTACGATGCGTTTGGTTTTAGGAATTTTAGCAGGACAACCATTCACTTCAAAAATTGCGGGGGATGCGTCATTGAATCGGCGTCCAATGGAACGGGTTATGGGACCATTACGATCAATGGGGGGCAACTTGCAAGGGCAAGATGGCAGTGAATTTCCACCAATCGACATACAAGGCAGTGAATTATCAGCGATCACCTATGAAATGCCGATTGCGAGCGCACAGGTAAAATCATCGATTCTCTTTGCTGCACTACAAGCAAAAGGAACAACCACTATTATTGAAAAAGAAAAATCACGTAATCACACAGAAGAAATGATCAAACAATTCGGCGGCACTATTTCAGTAGCTGATAAAACCATTACTGTAACGGGCGGGCAACAATTAATCGGACAGGAAGTAACCGTTCCAGGAGACATTTCCTCAGCTGCCTTCTATCTCGTAGCAGCAAGTTTATTGCCAGATAGCAATCTGCAATTAAATCATGTGGGAATCAACCCGACCCGTACTGGTATTTTAGATGTTTTAGAAAAGATGGGCGCGAATATCAAACAAGTCGCTTTAGATAAACAAAATCAAGCAGCGGACTTATTAATCAAGACTGCGCCATTAAAGGCAACAGAAATCAGTGGAGAAATCATTCCACGTTTGATTGATGAATTGCCAATCATTGCCCTAGCAGCAACTCAGGCAGAAGGGACAACCGTTATCCGCGACGCGCAGGAACTAAAGGTCAAAGAAACGAATCGAATTGATGCTACTGCTCAGGAGCTGAATAAATTAGGTGCCAAGATTGAAACGACTGATGATGGATTAATTATTCACGGACCAACACCTTTACATGGCGGAAATGTCGATAGTCATGGTGATCATCGAATCGGAATGATGCTCCAGATTGCCGCATTATTGACAGATGATACCGTTGAATTGAATAATCCAGAAGCGATTAACATTTCTTATCCAAACTTTTTCACAGATTTACAGTCATTGATCGAAGATTAGCAGAGGAAATGTTGGCGGTAAGGTTTATAACTGAATCGAAGCATTATCAAAAAAGTTCAGTCCAACTTTTCACAGGAAAACGAAAAAGGAGAATGTTTTATGAAATCAATTGTCTTGATCGGTTTTATGGGAGCCGGAAAAACGACTGTCAGTAAAGAACTTAGTACTGCATTAAACGCTCGTTCAGTAGACATGGATGATATCTTAGTTGAACGGATCGGCCAACCCATCAGTGAATACTTTGAAGAACATGGGGAAGCTTCATTTCGTGAGCACGAAACCAATCTTTTAAAAGAAGCATTAAACGAAGAGACGGTCATTGCCACTGGTGGCGGCGTCATTTTACAAAAAGAAAATCAAAAAGTCTTGGCCGATAAATTAGTCGTCTATTTAAAAGCTGACGCGAATATTCTTATAAAAAGAATTCGCGAGGACAAGGTAAACATCCGTCCTTTGGCCATAAAAAATGATGATGGCGATTTAAAACGACTGTTCTTTTCAAGAGAAAAGCTCTACGAAAAATTGGCTAAAATTACCGTAGACACTTCAGAAAAAACACCTGCGGAGATCGTTAATGAAATCCTTCGACAAGTCGAGGTTATCTCCTGATGAAAGTTGGCTATTTAGGACCTAGAGGGTCATTTACTTACAGTGCAGCGATAAGCTTTTTTGAGGAAACTGTTTTGTTTCCTTATGATTCATTGACTGCATTATTAGAAGAACAAAGAAAAGGAACCTTAGACTATTGTGTGGTTCCAATCGAGAATACGATCGAAGGTTCAGTATTACCCACGCTGGATTTGATCTTTCAGACACTGCCAACAATTCAGGCAGAAATTGTTTTACCGATCCAGCAGCAGCTGATGGTGCATCCAGCCCATGCAAATTCTTGGCAGGATACAGAATTAATTTGCAGTCACCAGCAGGCTTTGGCACAGTCCCAAGTATTTCTGCTGAATCATTTCCCAACGGTCACTATTGAACAAATGGGATCAACTGCACAGGGTGCTCAAAAAGTCGCAGACCATCCAGAAAAACGTTACGCAGCAATTGGTTCAAGAGCAGCCGCGGAACAATTTGGATTAACAATCGTACAGGAAAACATTCAATCCATCAGCGAAAATGAAACACGTTTTTGGGTAATGGGCAATCAACCGTTGAACAGCAGTTTAGAAAAAGGAATTAACAAAGCGACGGTCTTATTTGATCTAGCTGCAGACCATCCAGGGGCACTGTATCAGTGTTTAGCGATATTTGCAGCTGAGAAGCTTAATTTGACGAAGATCGAATCGCGAACTCAAAAAACAAAATTAGGCGAGTACTTCTTTATTATTGATCTTGAAACTCCTGAACAAGAAAAGCTGCAGAGGGTCTTACGCCAATTTGAAGAGGAACATTTTACGGTAACTCTAATTGGTAATTATCCAACATATTTTCCGAATCTTAGAAAATCTTAGTAGTTAAGGTTTTCTAATTTTTTTGGTGAAAAATAAGACAAACTCTAGATGATTTGCTATTTTTATACTAATAGCAATGAAGATGAAGAGGTGCACTATGAGCCGAATGGATAAATATAAAAAAATTCATGAGGAGAGTCAAAAGGAAGAGAAAAAACCTTTTGGCTTTCGTCGTGAGATGAAGAAAGAGAAGCAAACAGAAAAAAGGGATTTTGAAGACATTAATTACGAAAAAGTAGAAGAATCTCATCAAGAGCCAGAAGAAGAATTCTATTATGAGGATCATTATCAAGAATCCAAAAAGAAGCGGCCAAATATTAAGCTTCCGGCTATCAAAAATCCGTTTAAACGAAAACCTAAAAACCCATATGAACAGAAACCTAAGAAAAAGCGCAGCTGGAAAAGAATTTTAGTGATGATTTTAGTCGCACTCTTAGGCTATTCTGTTGTAGCCTTTGGTGTTGGGAATATTGCTGCCAAGACTGATTCTTCTATGCCGAAAATGGAGACACAAGAATTTAATGGTGCAGCATCAGAAAACGGCTCAAAAAATATCCTGCTTTTAGGCAGCGATACTCGGGACAATATCAGTGGACGTTCTGATTCTATGATGGTGCTGCAGGTTGATGGTCGCGGCAAACCTAAGTTAGTTTCCTTCATGCGGGACATGCATGTTAATATCCCTGGTGTTGGTGAAAATAAACTGAACGCGGCTTACGCTTATGGCGGCGCAGATTTGGTGCGACAGACCTTGAAAGAAAACTTTGGAATTGATTGCCGCTATTATGCGATGGTCGATTTCCAAACATTTGAAAAAGGTGTTGATGCTCTTTTTCCAAGAGGAGTACAAATTGATGCTGAAAAGGATATGAGTGCGTATATTGACGAGCCGATCACGAAAGGCCCACAACGAATGAATGGACACACTTTGTTGAACTACGCCCGTTTTCGAATGGATGAAGAAGGAGACTTTGGGCGTGTTCGAAGACAACAGCAAGTGATGCAATCTGTCTTCGGTCAATTAAAGAATCCACTAGTCTTATTACGCGGTCCTTACGCAGCTGGAAAGATTTGGGGATACTTATCGACAGACATGCCAAACATGTTTGTATTAGGAAATCTATTCAACTTTGCTAAAGCCGTCGGTGGAATCGAACGCTTGACTTTACCCGTTGATGGTTCATGGTCTTACATTGATACAGCGAATGCCGGCAGCGCATTAGCTGTCGATACTGCTCAAAACGCTCAAGCGGTTCAAGACTTTTTAGGGAAGTAACTGGATTTTTGATTCCCATGAATCTATGAGTGTGCTATATTATAATTATTGTAAATTTTGATTGAAACGAGGAAAACTATTATGAAATTAGCGATCGTGACAGATAGTACCGCCTATCTGAATGAACGCATACGCAATCATAAAGATTTATTTATTATTCCGATTCCGGTCATCATAGATGATCAACCTTTTGAAGAAGGGGTAGATATTGGATATGAAGAGTTTTATCAGAAATTGAAAACCAGCAAGGATTTCCCGAAAACATCGCAACCAGTACTGGGCGAAGTATTCGAATTGTATCGCTCAATCAAGGAGCAGGGCTACGATACTGTTATCAGTATTCATTTGTCTGAAGGTATCTCTGGTTTTGTCCGCACATTGACAGCAATCAAAGAAGATATCGATGGACTGCAGGTCATTCCATATGATTCAAAAATCACCAGTGTTCCTATGGGCTATATGGTAGAAAAAGCACTTGAGTTAGGCGATGAAGGAAAATCACTGGATGAAGTATTGGCAGCGATTGATGAGATTCGTGACACTACTAATGCATACATCATCGTAGACGATCTAGACAACTTGGTTCGCGGAGGACGCTTGACGAACGGCGCAGCGATTATTGGTGGGTTATTAAAAATCAAACCAATCCTTACCTTTGAAGATGGCAAGATTGTTTTAGCAGAAAAAATTCGTTCATTAAAAAAAGCCTTACAACGTACGGAAGAAATCATCGAAGAACGTCGTCAGGAAAATGGTCATGATTTACGAATCTTCGTAATCCATGGAAACAATCCTGAGTTGGCTCAACAAGAATATGAAAAGCTAAGCAAAAAATATCCAGATGCGACGATTGAAATCGGAACATTTGGACCAGTAATCGGCACTCATTTAGGTGATAAAGCTATCGCTCTTGGTGTTGCGAAGTAATTATCCGTTCATTGATTATAACAAGTTTAGAAAAAATCTAACAAAAAGAAAACCGAACCGTCCTATATCTTTCCATTGCGAAGGTATATGGCAGTCGGTTTTTTTGTAGTATTTTTCGTAGTTCCACGTAGCACAAACGAAAAACTGATATTCTCTATAAAATCTCAATAGAACCGTTTAGTTTGATGGTATACGAAACGAAAATAAACCTCTTTTTTACGGGTTTTAAAAAATGAATACATTAGTAGGAGTTAGTTGCAAAAACTTGTTTTATTTCGTATTCTTTTTTCATTAGTAGTTTAGTAATTTACTAAATTACTAGTGCGATTATTAGAAACTTATTCAATGAATGAAACAGACTAGGAGGAAGTTCAATGAAAATCCCTACTAACTTAAAGCACAAACCAGTTTTTCTGGTTGAAGATTATGATAAAATCGACGGACATCATGCCTGGGATAGTGACGCCAAAGGATTAACACTAGGCTTAGCACAATGGAACGATCGCGGCCGCGTGGATATTTCTGGAAAAGTTTGGCGTCATACTGGTGAAAAGTGGTCCCGACAATCAGAAGAATTACCCATTACGAGAATTTTGGACTTGGCAATCTTAGTAGCGCAATCAAGTATCTATTTGCAGGATGCTTATCGCTATGAGAAATTTTATGACCCTGAAAATCCTAAGGTAGAAATTATCGGCCTACAAGGAGGACGGATGGAGGTTCAAGTTGACACAGAAAATCCAAAAATAGATGAAGATATCATTTTATTCAACGATACAATGAATAAAGATGGCGATTTGATTGCACAGCGTTATCGCACCTTGAAACGTCTTTTGGATGAACTAGGCTACTAAAACAAAGGAAGAGGTGAGAAAGGATGGATCATTCTTTTGTCGTTACAAATGGACGAAAGTTTACCAAAGTAGAAGAACAGATGATTTGGCGCAAACCGGCTAGTCACAAAACGAGTCAGGAAGAAGTAAGAATCGCATCAGAAATCAAAAACAATTGGCTCGATCCTGAAATGAAGATCATGAACGTGCTCCTAGAAGGAGACGCCGGATCTGGCAAAACACAGCTGGCACGAGCTTTATCAGATGATTTGCAGCTTCCCTATACTAAAGTCACTTGTTTTGCTGATATGGATAAAACAGACGTCTTCGGTGCGCTATTACCAGTTGTTTCAATAGATAGCGATGAGGATCAAGAATTACTTGAAGCTATATATCAAACGGATTCTTTACAAGAAGTTTTATCAGTAATTGCAACTCACTTTCAAATTGATGCGAACCAAGCAAAGGAACGCTTAAGTAAACTAATCGAACGCATCGATCAAGTGGATAATACTACGAGTGTTGAGTATAAATTTTATCCTTCAGAGATCGTTCGTGCGATGCAAAGAGGTTACTTATTGGAGATTCAAGAGCCGACAGTAATTCGCGATGCTTCCGTTTTGGTTGCATTGAACTCAGCTTTGGAGCCAAATGGCTTGTTGAATATACCAACCGGAATTATTCGCAGACATCCGGATTGTGTCGTTATCATCACTACCAATCGCAACTATCAGGGGAATCGTCCGCTAAACGAATCCTTGCGGGATCGAGTGCAGCACGCTGAAAAAATGGATTTACCTACTATCGAAGTAATGGTCGAACGGGCAATTGCTAAAACTGGTTTTACGGACTATGATTACTTGGAAATTATGGCTAAAATCATTCGATTATTAGATGAAACAGCTAAAGCCAATGCAATCAAAGGGGTTGCTGGTATGCGCTCCTATTTCTTTTGGGTCAATAGCTTGAAGCAGGGACAGAACCCTTTGGAGAGTATTTTTCCTAAAGTCCTGTATAAGTTGACTACAGATGAGATTGAATTAAAGATATTGCAAGAGGCTTTAGAACAAAGTAGATTACTAACAGAACTACAACAAGTAAAAAATCAGCAAAAATTAAAGCAAGGCAGAAAAATCAGCCAAGCGGAAGCCGACCAACGAAATATCGTAGAAGAGGCGGAAGAGGCAACGTTAAAAAATGAAGCGATAGAGACTGAAGGCTCTGTAGAAAACGAGGAGGAAGCAAAGCCAGAAGAAGTTGCTTCGGAAAAAGAAAAACAACCGGATTCTATAGAAATTCCTGATGATGCTACCAGAAATGATGTCGAAGCCGAAAGTGCTTCCGCTTCATTTGATGAAGAAGAAAAAATCGGCTCTGCTATGTCATTAGATGAAATGGCCGAAATCGATAAAGCGAAGCGAAAAGAACTGAATCGCGAGATCCGTGAGAGCTTGAAGGAAACAATTCATGCAAAGGAAGGAACGATTCTTCATCGACCAACAATTAATGAGACAGCCATCAAAAACGGTCAAGAATTAACACAGCAGGTGTTACCAGAAGTTGAAAGCTTAAGTCGCGTGATCAATGACCTCCTGACTAAAGAGGTAAGTAATGATTTTTCTAGTGGTAAATACTATGGGGCTCGTTTTAATCCAAGTCATGTGGCCTATGGTGATCTGCGAAATTTTGACAAGAAAAATCCACCAAGTGAAAATCCATCATTGGCATTAGCCGTCCGTGTCGACGAGTCAGGTTCGATGCTGCGAGATGACCGGATTCAAAATGCTAAATTAGCAGCTGTTGCACTAAGTTTATTTGCCGAGAAGACAAATATTCCTTTGATGCTTTATGGCGACTCTGCTGATCTTAGTCAGCGAGAAAAAACATCGATATACTCCTATAAGGAATTCGATGATAATTATGATTTCATAGCAGCAAAGCTGTCTACAATGAAGCCGCGTCAAAACAATCGTGATGGTGTACCTTTGCGATTATTAGCAGAAAAATTGAGTCATCAAGCAGCGGATACCAAAGTTTTATTATCCATCAGCGACGGACAACCGAAAGCATTACCGGATTATACTGGAGAAAAAGCTCGGCAAGATATCCAAAACGTGTTAGCTGACTATGAGCGAAAGGGCATTCTCTTTATTGCTTGTGCGATTGGTGAGGATAAGGAACAGTTGCGGGCTTTATATGGTGAAAATAATTTTGTTGATATTTCAGATATTTCTACCTTACCACAACAATTACTTCAATTAATCGCCCGTTTTATTTAAAGATTAAAAAAGTCAAACACAGAGACACTTATTAATTGGAAGTGTTTCTGTGTTCGACTTTAACTTTTTAACTATTTCTCTAAAAGAAGTTCGTTCAAATCGATTTAGTAAGTCGCGCGTGGTCCGCCAATATATTTTGGACGACTGCGTAGAGCTGTTACGTGAGCGCCACCTAATTCTTTGATAGAAGGACGAACAGGAACCTGAACGTGTTTGACATGCATCCCAATCGAAGTATCACCAATATCAATTCCTGCTTGAGCAACAATATGTTCAACCTCCACTGGATCACTAAATTGTTCAAAGGCTGCTACAGAGCAAGAGCCTCCTGCATGTAACGCTGGTTTAACGGATACGATCTCCCAATCCTTTTTCTCGGCAATCTCTCGCTCGACAACAACAGCACGATTAATGTGTTCACAGCCTTGAACACCCAAATAGATCTTTTTAGGATCAAGGATCGATTTCAATGTTTCGATAACCCATTGACCAACTTCTTGACTTGAATTTTTTCCGATCCTTCCACCGACGATTTCACTAGTCGTACAGCCTAAAACAAAAACGTCACCAGCTTTAAGGTTGGCTTCTGCTAAAACATCGTTGACAATCGTTGATAAATCTTGTTGTAATTTTTCTTTTTCCATTTGAATGACTTCCTTCTATTAACTATTTATATTGAGGGTGACGTAGTACTCTTTGCAACGCGTGATAAAGAGGAATGGTCACCGCGATACCAAAAATATTTTGTACAAGATTACCTGGCAGCGAGGCTAAACCGGCTGGCCAACCAAATAGCAATGCCGTAGCTATTGCATAGCCGATAATCATGAACAAACTGGCAAACAGGAATCCAAAAAATAATCCTTTTCGATTTGGAAATTTATTATACAGATAACCTAGAATGAAACCTTGTAGTCCATGAATCACAATCGAAAAAATTGCCCATTCCGGATATCCAGAAATCAAATCGATCAAGCCTCCGCTTAACGCACCTACTAAAAATCCACCAGTCGGACCAAAAAGCATAGCTGAAGCATAAATGCCCACTTCACACAATGTCACGAATCCCTTAGTCGCAGGAATCGGAATAATGAAAAGAATTGAGAGAGTGACAGTCAGAGCCACCATCATCGCCAATTTTGTCATTTCTTTTGTTTTCATGTCATAACCTCCGATTTTACGCTATCACCGAACCAAACATTTCCCTCTCCGTTTTTTAAAAGTAGTCCATTTTTGATCCCCTGATAAACGTACTCCTTGCTATCTTCAATCGCGTTAACCAAATCTTTGCCTAAAACTAAATTCGCTGCAATAGCTGATGCAAAGGTACAACCTGCGCCATTAATCGTTACGTTGGACAATTTAGGTTTAGAAAAATACTGAAAAGTCTCGCTATTATAAAAAAGGTCCGAAGCTAAATTGCCAGAAAGACGTTGACCACCTTTAATTACAACTGATTGTGCACCAAGATCAATAATTTTTTTCGCAGCTTTCTCCATTTCCGTCGGATTAGAAATTTTCTGCTGACTTAAAAGCTCTGCCTCTTTTAAATTCGGCGTAATTACCGTAGCAAAAGGAAATAGCTCAATCAATTTTTCTCGATAGCTATCATTATATACATGATCAGTTTCTTTGAAGGCCATAACTGGATCTAAAACGATTGGACCATCAAATGAACGCAAAAAGCTTTTGACGATTTCCAACGACTCTAATTGATGGATTAGCCCAAGCTTTATCCCATCTAATGAAAGGTTATCTTTTATTGTATTCAATTGATCGTTTAAAAGTTCAGTAGGCAAATTAGTGATTGCAAACTGTCCATTTTTAACAACCGCAATACAGGTAATCGCAGTCAAACCAAATAAATGATAGTCCTCAAATGTCTTTAAATCTGATTGCAGACCACCACCGGCTAAAGTATCCGATCCTGCAATAGTCAATATTGTCCTTGTCATAAAAAAACTCCCCAATTAAGACGTATAGATGCAAATTATTTTATAATTCAATCAATGACCTCATTATAAAGTTATACAATAAAAAAGAAACAGCCAATTGGTCGTTTCTTATCTCATCCAATTTTAAGTGCTATTATTTGTACCAGCTAGGGAAATACGTTAGCATAACTAGTGAGGAAGGGGATTATGTATATGAAAATATTTGTTGCCGGAGCTACCGGAAGAGTAGGCGAAGAACTGATCAAAAACTTAGTTGAAAAAGGACACACCGTTTACGCAGGCGCACGTCGTGATGACGCGATTGAAGCGAACGAATCTGTTACCCCGGTTCATTTAGATCTACATGGCACGATTGATGAAATCGCCAATACATTAACTGATGCAGAAGCAGTTTATTTCGTAGCTGGTTCACGAGGAAAAGATCTATTACAAACAGATTTATATGGCGCTGTAAAATTGATGCAAGCAGTTGAGAAAAAGGGAATTAAACGGTACATTCATTTAAGTTCGCTATTTGCTTTGCAACCAGACAAATGGAGTGGCGCATTGACTGACTATAATATTTCAAAATTCTTCTCAGACAATTGGTTGATTGATAAAACCAATTTAGATTACACAATTTTGCAACCCGGCAGTCTGAAAGAAACTCCCGGAAGCGGAAAAATAACTACAAATATCACAGAGAAATCTGAGAATTCTATTGAAAACGTTGCTGCTGTTTTAGCAGAGCTGCTCGAACAAGAAAATACCATTAAGAAAGTAATTTTAATGGGAGATGGCAATACACCAATTAACGAAGCGCTAAAAAAAATATAAAGAAATTGGTCCACTCGACGAGAATCCTAGTCTGAGTGGATTTCTCTTTTCTTAATTCAGTCGAGGCGAAAAATATTAAAGAATTTCTTAGTCTTTCTACTAACTTAATGATAAAATAGAGACTGCCGAACATAGAATTCCGTGATTAAGGAGTCACCTTATGAATCTTCAACATATCCATGATCTTAGAATCGAAGAGGGGGTTCAAATGATCAGAAAAAGAAAGATTGCGAAATATTATATGAAGCAGCAAGGCTTTACTAAAAAAGAAGCGTACGATACAGCAATTAAGACACAGCCTGAATTTGCTGAAGCGCGTAATCTTTATCTTGCCTTGTTTAATGAAGCAAAACCCATATTCGCTGATCGTAATGAAAGAGAAAAGGCACTCAGAGTGTATCAGGTTTTCAGTATGATCGCTTTGATCTGCTTTGTTATCTGGTTATTTAGCAATGGTTATTTAGACGGTTCTAATGTAACAGATAATTTCCTGTTGATTGCGTTGGTAATCAATGTTGCAACTACAAGTTATTTCGATGAAAAAGTAACAGAACGAATTCATGAAAAAAAAATTAAAAAGCTTTTACGAGACAGATCTGAAGCATCAAGGAAATTGCAAAAGGTAGAAGAAATCAAGCGAAATATTTTTCGAGCGGAGCATCGTGGTCTGACGTTAGTAGAAGAACGCAAAGTAGAAGACGAAAAAAATACTGAGCCGCAATCGAAAATTATTACACTTGAAAAAATAAAAGCCCTTCGAGGGAAAATGAAGAAATAGCCGACTACGTGAAGGAACTACGTAATTGGCTATTTTTTTGTGTTTAAATCTTAAATCAATTTGCTTTTTATGAAAAGGTTTGCAATAATTCCCATTAAAGAGATCAAGGAGGCAAATGAATGATTAAGGCGATAATATTTGATATGGATGGCGTGATTGTCGATACTGAGTTTCAAGATTTTCGCATTCAACAGGAATTCATCAAAAAAGAAAATCCATCGATTAATCAAGTGAAAACCAATTTCGACGAATTGATTGGGCAGTCTTACAATATGCTTTATGAAACGTTAAGAAAATTTATCGGCAGCAACGATTCTTTAAATGAAATTAAGCGTCGTTTTGAAGCATACAATGCCATTGCGTATGAATCAATTAACTACCAACAACTGTTCCGGAAAGAGCTTCTTCCAATTTTAAAATGGGCCAAATCAAAAGGAGTTTTGCTGGCAGTTGCATCATCTTCAACCTATGAACACATCATCGAAGTGTTGAATTCTTGTAACATCAAGGATTATTTTGACGTGATTTATAGCGGCGAATTTGTCGAAGAAAGCAAGCCAAATCCAGCGATTTATTTAAATACATTAGAGAAACTAAATGTCTCAGCAAATCAAGCGATCACCATTGAAGATTCTTGTTATGGCATCAGCGCAGCAAAAGCGGCTGGTATCACCACGATCGCCTATAAGGAAACGAGAGCTGCTATTGACCAAAGTGAGGCAGATTATTTAGTTGAAGACATGACGGAAGCCTATGAGATTATTCAGACATTAAATAAATAGGAGAGAGGGAGGCAAATAAAATAGAAATAAACAATCAATTTAATATGATACACCAACTATTAATGACGGTACAAACGAACTTCATTATGGTACCTTGTACTCAAAACAGCTGAGGTGATTTTCATGATTGATTTTATTTCTAAAGAAGAATTTTTAAAGGCCGGATTGGATTTTACAGACCTTTTTGAGGAATCGCTATTCGAGTATTATCTAGAATTAGATGGATTAATGTATTACGATCCTAAATCAAAATATATGTACGATAAACAAGGAGTAAAAGCCTTTTATGTTGAACAGGTTTTCACTGGTGTAAACAGATAGAGTTTTTTAAGACGCTGTAAAAAATGCAGCGTTTTTTTTTTTGGATTTTTTTGCAAATCGTTTTTCTAAATTTTTAGATCATAAAATCAATTTGATGAGATTATTTTTCATTGATTTTATTTGATAAAATAATTAGTTGGAAAATAATAAAATACTTAAGCTAACTGAATGAACGGAAAATCGGTATAAATTTTAATAGATAAGTTGTAAAAATGTAAATGATAATAATATACCGTGAAAAGCTATGAAGTCATAATTTAGCTTGAATTAGTGAATCAATTCAAAAGAAACTTACTATTTAACTTTGTTTAATGTATATTATGTAAACTAAAATAAAAAATTTTAAAGGAGCTGTTGTTTAGACTCCTTTATTCATTAATTATTTGTTTCTCAATTTTATCTAAGTATTTGTTTGCAGTAGCTTAGAAATATTCCCATAACCTAGTTCATTTGCGTAAACTTTAGCAGTTTTACCATAATTATCGACAATGTTAGGATCTGCGCCATGTTTTAACAGTTCAGCAACAATATCTTGGTAAACCTGTGAACCGTCTCTTAATGCAACGGCTTCAATCAACGCTGTATATCCATAATCATTTTGATGATTAACATTCACATGACCATCATTTAAAAGGATTTTTACATTTTCTAGATGGCCTTTTTCTGCAGCCGGAATTAATGCGTTTCCACCAAAACGATTCGTAATCGTTTGATCTGGCATGCTATTAGACAGCATATAAGCTAAAATCTCTGTTCTGCCTTCTGCACCTGCATACAGATATGGACTGTCCTGAATAGTATCCTGTTGATTGATATTTGCGCCTGCCTTAATCAAATTTTTGGCAATTTCCACTTGATTATTATGAACAGCAATCATTAAGGGTGTTTCTGCTTTTTCATTCATTTCGTCAATCGGATACGAGGGAGATTTAAGAATCTCTGTTACTTCATCAAGATTATTAGCTGAAACTGCCTGTAGCAAACTTCCTGAAGCATAAGTCAATGCCTTCTCCTCCTTTGTTTTTTGTGTACTGGATAATTTGCTTTCCGAGTTTTTCGAAGAAGTCTTGGGTATCGATTCATCATTTGAAGAGCTACTCGTTTTTTTATTTGATGAACCAAACTGACAGCCCGCTAAAATAAATAAAAAAAGTATCATGATAATGATTTTTTTCACACTATCTCTCCTCCCGTAATTATTTTCTATATTCACAATCTGTGTTTCAGATAACTTCTCTTACTTTTTTGCACATTATAGCATTCATGAGATAAATCATTCCTATAGAATGCTTCGATAAAAGAATCATTCTAATTCATAAATCATGTTTATTAAGATTTGCTTATGTTCTTTAAGGCAGCAAATATAAATGCTGATGTATCAAGGCATTTTACGGTACTTGGTTTGACCTTCGATTAAAAAACCGATAAACTATTTAAGGAAATGGAAAATAATGATGAGGAGCATGAAAATGTCTCGTTTAAAAAAATATAATGAGTTTATAAATACTAGAGTTGGCTTTTTCAGCCTGCTGATCGGTTTGCTTTGGCTGAAAAATATGTTTGCTTATGTGGTTGATTTTCATTTAAGTATTCAAAACCCGATGCAATTTTTTATTTTATTAATCAATCCATTAAGTGTCTCGATGCTGTTAATCAGCATTGGTCTTTTTATTAAACGTTCAAAGGTCGCTTATACGACTTTATTTATCATTTATGGGATTTTGTCAATCTGGCTCTTTTCTAATGCTGTCTATTATCGTGAGTTTACTGATTTTATTACGATCAATACGATGCTTGGTGCGGGTCAAGTTTCAACTGGGTTAGGTGAAAGCGCCGTTCGTCTTTTTCGCTGGTACGATATTTTTTACATCTTAGATTTATTTGCTTTACCTGTTCTGCTTTTTAAGAAGAAAATTATCGTTGAGGAAAAACATCCGCGTTTTCGTAAAGCGGCGGCTCTTTCCGCCCTCTCCTTACTAATATGCAGCGGAAATATTTTTCTGGCTGAAATAGATCGTTCCGGACTTTTGAGTCGGCAATTTTCTCGTGAATATTTAGTTAAATACCTTGGTGTCAATGCTTTTACTGTATATGATAGTTATCAAACCTTTCAAAATAACCAAATCCGAGCAGAAGCAAGTCCAAACGATTTGAAGGAAGTTAAAAGTTATATCAGAGAACATTATGCTGAACCTAATGATTCTATGTTCGGTATTGCTAAAGGGAAAAATGTGGTCTACATTCATTTGGAAAGCTTCCAGCAATTTCTAATTGACTATCAATTAACTGATGAAAATGGTGTCAATCATACGGTGACGCCGTTTCTAAATAGTCTGTATCATGGGGAAAGCACATATAGTTTCGATAACTTCTTCCATCAAGTGAAGGCTGGGAAAACTTCAGACGCGGAAACCCTGATGGAAAATTCTTTATTTGGATTGAATCAAGGTGCATTATTCACACAATTAGGGGATAAAAATACCTTTGAAGCAGCACCGAATATCTTAAACCAAAAAGCTGGCTATACATCTGCTGTATTCCACGGACATTCTGCGTCTTTTTGGAATCGTGATAAGACCTATAAGCATTTAGGCTTTGATTATTTCTTTGATTCTTCTTATTATGATGTGAATGATGACAATTCCTTCCAATACGGAATGCATGATAAGCCCTTCTTAAGTCAATCAGTTCAATATTTGGAGCATTTACAGCAACCGTTTTATGCGAAGTTCATAACTGTGTCTAATCATTACCCTTATTCTAGTTTCAAGAATGACGAAGATGGATTCCCTTTGGCAACCACTAAAGACGAAACAATTAATGGTTACTTTGCCACAGCGAATTACTTGGATACCGCTCTCAAAGAATTCTTTGATTATATGAAAGCTAGTGGTCTATATGACAAATCTATTTTTGTTTTGTATGGCGATCACTACGGCATCTCAAACACACGTAATAAAGAATTGTCTTCTCTGCTTGGAAAGGATTCAGATAGCTGGACCGATTTTGACAATGCTCAATTACAGCGTGTTCCGTTTATGATTCATGTTCCTGGCACGACAAACGGCGGCATTAACCACACCTACGGCGGACAGGTCGATGCTCTCCCTACTCTGCTGCATTTATTAGGGATTGATTCGAAGAAATATCTGCAGTTGGGACAGGATCTATTTTCAGCTGACCACAAACAGGTTGTCGCGTTTCGCGATGGGGATTTTGTTACACCGCAATATACTTTCTACGGCGGAAAAATGTATGACAATCAAACAGCTCAAGTAGTTGATGAACCAACACCAGAACAGGAAAAAACCTTTATTGAATTGAATCAGGCTGTTGACGAGCAATTGATCACCTCTGATAAAATCACAAACGGCGACTTGCTGAGGTATTATCAAGATAGTGGCTTGAATTCAATTGATCCAAGTTCATATGATTACCGCAACCAGAAAGAACGTTTGGAAGAAATCGAACGACAAAAAGGAGCGCAGTCTTCTAGCTTGTATAGTGAGAAGAATCAACGATCAACAGTCGGTCTATATAAAACGAAATCCTATCAACAATATGAGTAAAATAAAAAATCCTCCAGTCAAAAAAACTGGAGGATTTTTTTAGCTTTGTTTTCTTTTTAGAGCTTCTTTTCTTAATTTGCGTTGAGCTTTCTTCGAACCGCGATCAATATCACGACGCTCCTTACGCGTATGGAAGTCTTCGAATAGATTTTCAAGCTCATAATCTGCTGGGTAAAGTTTACTAGCCCGGAACTCGAGCTTGATTCGGCGCTTAGGAGCTTCGACAAACTGATCATTTAAAAAGACTGTTACATTATCCTTAAATGGAACTTCCTGATAAACAAGGGCTGATTCTTGCTGTTCTAACAAGAAAACTTTATCGCCTTTATAATAAGTTATTTCAATAGATTCAGATATCTGCTTTTTAGCTTTCTTTTTAAAGCTTTTCTTTTCAAGACTATAGTTACGATCTGTAAAATAATTCTGTGCTTTAGCGATAATCTGATCAGAGATCGCCATTTTTTTAGCAATCCACAGAGCGTTGCTTTCTCCCGTTTGTCCAATTAATAAACGATACTTCGGCGTCAAATGCTCAGCATCAAAATCCATAGCTGCGGTAATGAAATCCGGATGCTGTTCAGCAAAACGCTTAATCTCACCGTAATGTGTAGTAGTTATTAGAATACTCCCTTTTTGATAGAACTCTTCCATGATCGCAATCGCTAGGGCAGCGCCCTCATTCGGTTCGGTCCCGCTCCCTAATTCATCTAATAAAATCAGGCTGTTCTTATGCGTTTGTCGGAGAATTTCGGAAATATTTTGCATATGACCAGAAAAAGTACTCAAAGCATTCTCGATACTCTGTGCATCACCGATATCAACAAAGATCTGATCGAAAATGGCGATCTCTGTTCCATCTTTGGCCGGGATTTGTAAGCCAATCATCGTCATCAGCGTCAGTAAAGCAACGGTTTTTAAAACGACGGTCTTCCCACCGGCGTTTGGTCCGGTGATGGTTAAGCCGCGATACTCTTCACCGATGGTTAAATCAAGCGGTACAGCTTTTTCAATTAGCGGATGAATGGCAGATACCAAGTGAATATACCCATCAGTATTTATCTCTGGTGTTATGCCCTTTAATTCACGACTGAACTTTCCCCGAGCAAAAATGTGATCAAACTCAGCGATAATTTCAATATTTTGTTGAATTAATGGGAATGCTTCAGCTAGCAAGCCCGTCAAAGTTGCAAGGATTTGATAAACTTCTGACTCTTCAACAAGTTTATGATAGGTCAATTGCTCGTTCCAACGACTGACATTGCTAGGTTCGATATAAGCAGTCGTTCCTTTACTTGAAAGCTCCACGATCGTTCCTTTGACTTGTTTCTTATAGGCGGCCTTAATAGGTACCGTAAAAATATCATTTCGTTTAGTGATGATTGCCTCTTGCATTTTCTCTTTATTTTGACGAATAAATTTCTTCAATAATTCTTGAATTTTATCTTGTGTTTCTGCAATATCTCGCCGTGCACGGCGCAGTTCACGACTGGCATCATCAACAATCCGACCATTACGGATCACCTGGTAAATTTCTGTCTCAATTTCATGGAAATCATTTAACCCTAGAGCATAACGATTCAATGTTGGAGCAATACTTTGGTTCTTCTCGAAGAATTGCTGAATCAAACGTAGACTACGTAAGAAGTCTGCATATTCTAATAATTCTTGAGGGGTTAGGACAAACCCTTTTTCTAGTTGATTGGTGATATGTTCGATGCTTTGCAGCCCCATAAATGGTACATGCAGATTGCTATCAAGTAAGTTTTTGGCTTCGGTTGTTTCTGTCAGCCTTTTTTTAACAACTGAAAGCTTAGAATGTGGCTGTGTCCCTTCTATAAGTTTCTTACCAAAACTGCTAATTGCATAGCTGCTTAGTTGTTGTTTGATTTCATTAAATTGGGTTTTTGTATATGTTTCGTTATTCATGGTCTCTTCCTTTCGATTGAAAAGACACCTATCGAGGCTTTGGGAAACTTAGCAGTAATGTCATTATGAATTTCGTATACATATGATTTTATCAGCTATGGGAGTACGGATAAACAGACTCTCAACTAGCTCACTTATAAGTAAGGAAGTACTTTTCCAAAAAGCGGAAAAATAATCCTATCTTCGTATGCATATGATTCCACTAGGTGCGCTAAAAGCGCACAGTGGAAGTCGCAAAAAAGCTGTGAAGATTCCTCTTCACAGCTTGAATTCGAGTTCATCAGCTTTGATAGGTATCATCTAATTTGGCATGCGAAATAAACCTGTTAAAACAGTCTTTTTTCGCTATCAAGTTACTCCAAATTAAATAACTACACTCACCAAGACACCTCATAATTTTTGTTAAGTTTCCTTGTTCCTAGTCTAACCTGACTGAATATTTTTGTCAAATCCAGTTAAACAATTACGCGATTGTGGCTGGAACTGGTTTTACGCCATCATTGATAAAGTACACTTGGTACCAAGTCAAAAATGTGTAGATTGTCCAGATTTTACGACGACCGTCTGCTGTTCCAGCGAAATTATCGTCTAGTAGTTTCACAATTTTCTCTTGATCAAAGAACTCTTTGACAAAGTCTTGCGTAAAGACATTCCGCACGATTTGATAAAATTTCTCCTCACGCAACCAATCTTTGATCGGCACTGGGAAGCCCAGTTTTTCACGATTGTACCATTCCTCTGGCAAATGACGCGCGGCCGCTTGACGGAAGGCAAATTTCGTATTTTCAGCATTGATCAAATATTTCGTTGGTACAATTTCAGAGACCTTCATCATTTCTTTGTCTAGTAATGGTACCCGAACTTCTAATGAATTAGCCATTGCCAATTTGTCAGCCTTCAAGAGAATATCTTTCGGCATCCATTGGTGCATGTCCAAATACTGCATTTTTTTGATTTCAGACATATCTTGAACTTTTTCGTAGTGAACATCAACAATGTCTTTGATCGTTGGACTTTGTTGGTATTCAGGCTGTAAATAGTCAACTGCTTCATCTTCTTCAAAGACCTTCGCTTGACCAATAAAGAACTCTTCCGCTGGTGCTAAAGAAGTGTACAAATGCAATGCACCTTTAAAGGTTTTGCCCTTCAATCCTTTAGCGATCGAGTAACGCATACCCTTTGGTAATTTTTTAAGACCTTCAGCTACAACCTTAACTGCTTTTGACTTTGTATTCATTCCATAAGCTTGGTACCCAGCGAACAATTCATCAGCGCCTTCACCACTCAACGCCACCCGTACATCACGGCTAGCAAGTTCAGTTAAGAAATACAGCGGCACACATGAAGGGTTAGAATCTGGTTCATCCAAATGGTATTGGATCAACGGGAAGTATTCGAAGGCTTCATCGCCGGTAACGACACGAGAAGTATTGTTTAAATCAATTAAATCAGCCAATTTTTTGGCTTCAATCGATTCGTTATAAGACTTGTCCCCGAAACCAATCGAATAGGAATGTTCTGGGCGTAAGACAGCTGTTACGTAGCTTGAGTCCACACCAGATGACAAGAACGAACCAACTTCAACATCGGCAATTCGATGCGCTTCAACTGATTTCACCACGGTATCATCGATTAAATCAACGGTTTCTTCCAAAGTCATATTGGTTTCTTGTTCTTTCACATCCCAGTATTGTTGAATGTCTAATTTACCATTTTTGTAGATGAAATAATGGCCTTCTTTGATCCGATAAACATTTTTGAAGAAGGTTTCATCCAGTGCTGAATATTGGAAGGTCATATAAGGTTTCAAAGCTTCCTTATTTAGTTCTTTAACAAAGTTTGGATGCTGTAAGAAGCTCTTGATTTCTGAGCCGTACATAAACGTTCCATTCATTATGGTGTAATAAAGCGGCTTAATTCCAAAATGGTCACGAGCGCCAAATAATTCTTGTTTTTTCGTATCCCAGATGACGAAAGCAAACATGCCGCGAATTTTTTGTAATAAGTCAATTCCATATTCTTCATAACCATGTAATAGCACTTCAGTATCTGCATGTGTTGTAAACACATGGCCTTTTGCGATCAAATCTTCGCGAATACTTTGGTAGTTATAAATTTCTCCGTTAAAGGTGATAATTTTTGTACCGTCTTCATTTTTGATTGGCTGTGTACCGCCCTCAAGGTCAATAATACTTAAACGACGGAAACCTAAAGCAGCACCTTCATCAATAAATTGTCCAGCGCTATTAGGTCCGCGGTGAACGATTGTATCCATCATATTTTTAACAATTTGTTCTTTTTGCGTTGTATCTGAATGGTCAATAAATCCTACAATTCCACACACAATCTCTACCCTCTTTCAAACATGGTAAACTGATACTCTTTCATATCAACTTTCAAAGTATATCATAGGATTTACGGACTTTCACGAGTGAACGTGATTTCCTACAAAAAAAGCTCAAAAATTTAATTTTTTTCAAAGGGAAAAGAGCAGGGTTTTAAAATGAGTCAGATTTAGAAAGGCTTCGCGAACTCGCCCAGCTTTTACATGAGGCTGAACATGGATATAGCTGCTTATTCATGTAAAAATTTAATCCTTTACACAAGTAAAAAACAACACGCATTTCACCAAAAGACTTTGGAGCAACACGTGTTGTTTCATTATTCAGTAATAGTCAATGGTACTAAGAATGGATAGCTGCCAAAAAATTCGATCAACGATTTATTTTTACGATCGGTATTTAGCTTCAAACTACTTGACTCATCCTGTAAATTCTGTTCGATTGTCACCGTCTGATTGCCGTCTAAAGCGATCAGGTAACTATTTACATCAATTTTTTTGAAGTCATAGTTTTCGTTATTCATAGTAGTGATAAAGATTCTGTCCAGCACATCAACTGGTGTCTTATGATGAAGATCTACTGTCAGATCTAGTGGCTTGCTATTATCTAAAAGATTGTCATCAAATTCGAATCCTAGCTCTTTCATATGTGCCATGACATCATTCATTTCACGACTGAACATTGAATTTTGTCCGCTAGTGTAAATATGCTTGTTATAGCAATCTCTCAATAACGTCAAAACAGCTTCATCTAAAACAGTGACTTTCATCGTTTCTGGGTAAACTTGCATTAGTTTGATCTTTTCATTGCGGAATTTACCGTCAGAGGTCGGCATCATGAAACTAAAGTTGATAACATTCTCATTAGTTAAGCGATAGGAAAGATTGAAATGCTTGCTTTCCCAAGTTGAAAAATCATTTGTTGAAAGGTAAAGTCCATAATTTTCTAATGGCTTAATCAACTCAAAGGTAATGTATTCCAATAAAGCGCCCTTTGCGATCGCCGAAATCGAAAACTCTTCCTTCAAATAGATTTTACGGAAGTAATCCAACAATGTCGGAAAATCTGATTCCATTAACACCTTTCGGAATTTTAAATCAGCAATTTCTTTTTCTGCATCATCGATTAAGCGAAGTAAATCCTGATAGTTTTCACTGCGATTATCATAATAATTTAGGGAAGAATCACTAACAGGTTTGTTTTGAGGCGTTGCCTTAAAGGTTTCAACGGATTCCTCCGTCGGCTCATCATCGGGGTGAAGAATTTCTTTCTCACGAATATTCAAGCCTGGTTCTTCAGACTCGACCAGTGCATCGTAAATCTGATTGATTTTATTTTTTTCTTCAGTCATTTATTCTGCCCCCCTGTGTAAGAAATCCTTGATAAAAATTTCAAGTGCGGCATCCATTTCTTCCAAACCGCCGAACCTTTTTTTAATCAAGCGCAGCTCTTTCAATGCAATTGCTTGTTCTAACTCGATTCTGGCAATTTTGTTCTCTAAAGCAATCTTTTGTGACTCTCCAGATAGCTGATCACCAACAAAAGGAGTCCATTCGCTTCGCTGTCTTTTTAGTTCCTTTAGCTTGTCATCGATTACTTCGATTTCTTCTTCGATTTTTTTGCGATTCATAAAGCTTTTCGTTTCTTCAAGCTCAGCCTTGAGTTTTTCCTGATGTGCAATCTTGCCATTTATCTCACGAAGCTCTGATTGAGCGGCAATTGTTTTTGCATCAAAATCATCCTGTTGGTTTTGAAGTTGCAATAGTTGTTCTTTATATTCACCATTCATGACCTTTTCCCATTGTTCACGAATCTCAGGCAATATTTTAATAGTTGGTTGTGTAGCATCGACTTGCAGCACCGACCGGTCTCGATAGTAACTGCCAATCTGATAATTTATCAAAATCGGTGAGACGACATCTCGCATGATCATAAATGGGAACGTCCTCTGAATTTCTTGATCCAATTTGCTTGTCAAAAAATTATCGATTTCATGATTTGCGTTACTGGATTGTTGAATTGAAGCTGGCAATTCATTCCAATAGATCTGGTAAACATCGCCCATACGTTCTTCTTTCATAGCTTCTTCCAACCGTTTGATCTGCCCCATCAACCCACCTAACACATCGGAAGCAGATTCCTTCACTGAATCAAATGATGTTTCAGTTTGAAGTTCTTCCTGTTTCTCTGGAGTCTCCATCTAAGACCCTCCTTCATTTTTAATAGTTAACTATATAATAAATATTACCATAATTATTATTGATACTATTCATTGTGAGAGAAAATATCTAAATATTTCCTTTAGAATCAGAAACCACTCCTCTATTTTACCCTAGCCGAGAGATAATGATAAGCATAAACTGTTGACGTACGTAAAAAAAGATTGTGTCAGACTTAAAAAATGACACAATCTTTTTAATTAATTTGTTAATCCGCTGAAGAAATCTTTAATTTGCTGCCATAAATTTGCAAAAAATCCTTGATTATCTTCCAATGTACCTTTGAGTGAATCACCAAACTTTCCTAGTTGATCAGAGACTTTATTGACCGTTCCTTTAAAATCATCGCTAATTTTATCTAGTTGTTGAATGGATTCCTTGTCTAATACGCCGTCGGTTGTTTGATACTGTTGTGCAAGAGCTACTAATTTGTTGACATCATCTTTCGTTACATATTGGGAAAGATTATTTTTTTCCAATGCATCATTGACAATTTTTTCAACATCTTCTTTCGTCGCCAACTCATTTTGTTTTTCCTTAAGCTCAGCCAATTCCTTTTTAATATCTACTAACGTCTGGTTCAATTGTGCCTTATAGGCTTCATCAGCCTTTTCTTTTTCGCTGTCCGACAGGTTTTGATTTTGACTTTGCTCATTGGCTTTATTGACAACCGATTGTGAAACATCAGAAGTTGTGTCTAATTCGGTCTGTGCTAATTGAGCTCTTTCAGGATCAACAGTCTCGCCATTTGACTCAAACGCTTTATACACACCTGTCAAAGCACTTTCCCCTGTCACTTTTACCACACTAGCAACTTTAACTGTCGCATCAGTAATACCCGCTGTAACTAAAGGATTTTTATATTGATCTGCGGTAATTTGCGTAATATTTTGCGGAGTTAAGATGTTGACATTGATCCCTTTTCCCTGATCTTCTCGATTCACAACCACTGAACTCAACATGACACTATCATCACCGCTGCCATAGCCTAAATATTTTACTAAATCAGCGCCAGTTGCTTTTTCCATCTTTACGCTGTCTTGATTGATTCCCAATTTATCCATCGTTTCGTTTAATTGTTGCTGATTCAAGCCTGCCCCGGCAACAAATGTTGGTTTTCCCCAACGCTCATTAATTGCTCCATCATTAGCCTCCGCGTGGACTTTAGAACTGCCGATCAATCCAGCACCTATTGAGAGTCCTATACCTGCTAATAAAATATATTTATGAAATTTCATAACAATGCCTCCTGTTTCTTGATAGTCTTATTTTAGCTGATTTACTTCTGTTTACTAACTCAGAACCCTTTTGTTTAAATAATAATTTACCAAACTAAGAATCTCTTAAGCTTTTTATCAGTCTTAAGTTGGAGGTAAACGTGAATTTTACATGATATAGAAAAAACTTCCCAACAAAAGCTGTTGAGAAGTTTTTGAGAATTACTTTTCTTTTGTCGTAAAATGGATCTTACCTTGATCATCACGTTCCAAGTAAGTTACTTCCTTTAGGTAGCTGAAATGTAGTTCTTTGATGCTGTTATCCTCCAACATCGTCTCGTAACCTTCAAAAATTGCTCGAATGTATTGTTTGTATGCTTGCTTTTTTCGTTGTCGCTTGTTCATAAGACACCGTCCTTCTTGGTTATCTTACCAATCTACGGCTTTTCAGACAAGTATTTTATTGATATGTTTGACTTAAATAGGTCAATAACTCTTTGGATAGATCTGTTGCGGAGGTTCCTTCAGGCTTATTCTCAAGGAACTCAACCACTGAGTAATTCTGTTTCTCGGAATCAAAAGCATATAAGAAACTATTTTCTTGTCCCTTTTCATCTTGCTTTTGTTTGATTTCTGCGGTGCCTGTTTTTGCAGCTAAAGGAATATTTAGCTCAGCCAGGCTGTGGGCCGTTCCATTTTCATCACTGACCACCGCCTGCATATCAGCAGTAATCGTTTCAGCTGAGCTGGCTTTAATAACTTCTTTTTCATTCTTTGTCTCTCTGTCAGCAATCAACTTAGGATAAACCATCGTTCCTTTATTAGGAAAGACGGAATAGGCAGTGATCTGCTGGATTGGATTAAGTAATAATTGTCCTTGTCCATAGCCGGTATCCGCTAATAAGATTTCTGAGTCAAAACTGTCCTTGCTAGAAATTTGTGCTTTATTCATTGCAATCGGTAGATCCAGTTCCTTACCAAAAATAAATTTGTTTAATCCATCTCGGAAAGTTTTTTCACCCATTTTCAATGTCTCTTGCGCCATATAAATATTGTCAGAATAGACTAATGCAGTCCTTAAGTTGACTGGACTAACATCTGAGACACGCGTCACCTGATAGGAACCCCAAGAGCTATCCTTTTGCCATTTCAAACCGTTAATTGCCAACTCCTCGTTCGGATTCAGTGTACCGGCATCCAAGCCAATCGCAGCAGTAATCGTTTTAAAGGTTGAGCCTGGCACATACCCATTTGCGAAACGACTCATAAAGGGCTGATTTTTATCATTGCTATAAGCTTCGTACTCAGACTGACTAATACCATTCGTCATTTTATTTGGATCAAAACTTGGTGAACTTGCTGCCACTAATAGCTCACCAGTTTTTGGAGCCATCACCACACTTGAACCAGCTTGTCCGTTCAAACTGTTATAAGCGATTTGCTGAGCGCGACTGTCAATTGTTAATTTGACATTTTCACCATCTTTTTTGTCGATCTTCTGCAAGACCTTTTTCTCATTTCCTTTACTATCAGTAATAGCTAGTGATCCGCCATCTTTACCTCGTAGCTGCTTATCCAGAGCCATTTCTAATCCGCTACGACCAATCAAGCTATCGCTAGCAAGTTCACTGTTTTTCTTCATATCCTCGGCAGTCACTTTGCCTACATATCCAATTAGTTGTGCTGCTGCTTCTTTTAGAGGATACGTACGACCAGTTACTTCTTTGACTTCTAACCCTTCTGGTGTTTCCTTCGGTGCATCTGCGGTAGTTTTTAATGGTACAAAGAAATCATCTTGGACCCATCCCTGTGCTAAAGCGGAATCCACATCTTTAGCAGTAATATCTAAACTTTTAGCAATCGCCTCGATTTTAGCCGTCCGTTCTTCTCCAGAGCCAAGATTTTTGGGAACGATTCCCGATTGGTAAACTGTTCCATTCGTGGCAATACCTTGACCGCTACGATCTAAAATCTCCCCGCGAGTCGCTGGATCAACCGCGTAGTTGACCTTATCCTTTCCAGACATTCCAGGAAAAATCAAATTCGGTTTCCAATTGATCTCTTTTCCAGCATCTGTTAATGTGCCAGAGTATTTTTGGTTACTTATTTTCCCAAAGCCCGTATTCACTGATAACTTGTAGCTAAATCGATAGGTGCCGTCTTTCTTATCTACCGTCAAATCAGTCATTTTGATATTCGACGCACTGATACCAGAGAAGATTGATTGATACTTTTCGGCTACTTGTTTTTTTGAATAGCCGCTCGCCTTCACTGAATCAGCATTTAGATTTTTGGTGATATCTTGATAGTTCTCTTTTTGCAAGCTTTTAACAAAGGCCTTGACGGTTGCCTCTCCTTGTTTTTTTACTTGACTCGCTTGATAAGCGCGAACACCAAAGAAACCAGCCACCAGCAAAATTATGATCCCAACAATAATAATTGGCAGTTGTTTATTAGTTTGTTTTTTTGTACGTGTACTTCTCTCCATACAGGATTCCCTCCCTAGCTTCTTTCGTCCAGTTTCTTTATACTATAAAAAAGGACGTGTTAATTATGAATCATTGTTACCTATTCATCGGACCAAGTGGTTCAGGAAAAACCAGCTTGGCTGAAAAAGCCTTCGCTCCTGAACAAAAAGTTATTTCGTATACGACGCGCCCCACACGTGAAGGTGAGGAACATGGTCGTGACTACTATTTTGTTTCAAAAAAGAAATTCAAGCAAATGGTCAACGATGACCAATTTGCGGAATATGATGTTTATGATGAAGAATTTTACGGCATTGCTAAATCAACTTTGCGAGAAGCCCTAACTGCCGGTAATTGCTATGATCCGATAACCACAACCGGTTTTATCAATCTACATCGGATTTTTGGTGATCAAATGGTTCCTATTTGGATCAATATTTCGCAGGAAACAATGATCGCCCGTCTTGAAAAAAGAGCAACACCTGAAGAATTAGAGCGCCGTTTAGCAATTTTTCAAGAGGATGTAGAAAGTCTTGAACGATTAAAAAAATTTCCCAATCTGATTATCATCAATGGTGAAGCTACACTAGAGGAAATGCTGCTTCAATTACGTCAAGCTCTGGATTAATTGAAATGCTTTGCGTTCTCCGTGCTCAAATGGGAAACAGATCATTCCACAATAAACAAACCCTAATTTTTTGATCAAATGCAACATTGGCTGATTAGCGGGATAGGTATCGATCCGAATGTCTTCAAAGCCTAAAAGCAAAGCCTGCTGAATGGCTGAATTTAGCAATTTTTCCCCTAATCCCAGTCCACGATAATTTTGACTGACTGCGACATGATGCAATGCTACATAAGGTCCATTACTCTGCCATGTCCCATCAATTGCTTCATAGACAGGATCTTTTTCAGCAATCAGCGCAACCGTTCCGACGATCTCACCTTTAAGAGTCAGCACATAGCTGGCTTTTTTTCGTATATCTTCGCGAATCACCCCTTCGTGAGGCTCGTGACCATTTTGCCACTGGGGTGGTCCTTGATCCTTCAAATATTGTTTAGCCCGATTGATAATGGTACCAATCTCTGGAATATCCTCATAGGTGCTCAACCGAAAATCAAAATCCTGTTCCTTCAGATCGCTAGTTTTTGCTTCATTGCCAAAGGTTAAGATAGTTTCCGCATCTTTTTTACCCAGAATGCCTCCTAAGATTTCCCCCATTTGTTTGGCTTGTCTGACAATAAAATCTTCATCTTCATATCCCATTATTTTTTCCATCCTCTCTGCCAATGATCCCCATGTTCTAAAAAGGCTCCAACCAACTCCAAATGATGTGCCAATGACCATTTCTTGATTGTCCCCAATCCGGGAAATTTTCGTGTTTCTTGGTAGTGTAGTAATTCTTTTAAACCAAGAGTCAGTAATAGCTGATCCTGATTACGAAAATACCATTCAGACAATTTCTCTAATGCTTCGAAAAATTTCCCACTTTGATCCTGCGCGGATTCATTACTATCAGATACAAAATGTTTCACTCTAAGATTAAAGTACGCATCAAAATAGCTAATATGAATGGCAATCGCGCGACTTGGACCACCTTTATCAAAATAATGACTGTCTTCAATTGTGTAATCGCTAAATCCCTTTGAATCAGGTGCTAAATAAAGATGCTCATCGCTATAAAAATCATCTATCTTTTCAGCATAATTAGCAACATTTTTTTTCGCTTGAAAAGCTTCTCTAAGCAAAATTTTATTAGGTACATCTAAAACTCTGAATCTTCCCTGATCTGGGATGACTGTCAGTGCACTGTTTGGGATGGCTAAATCTTTCACTTTACGCGAAGAATGTGCGTTAAATATATAAAGTTCAGCCTCGAAAGGAGCTTCTTTTGCCACGATTTCCGCCATTTTTACGCTGGAATCCGTACTCACTTTCCATTCAAAACGTTTTTCAGTAAAAAGCTTGGCTGTGCCTACTTGAGGATTTGTGATTAAATAGCAAACAAACTTCTTTTGATCAAACAATTCAATCGTCTTTTTTAATGTAGGTGAATCACGAACAGGTTCGATAATCGGACGAATTTTTTTCGACCAGCGCGCTTCTTTAATTAAAGTATTAACCGCAAGCAGGTCGAATTGTTTTCCGCGTAAATAAGGATAATACATAGGCTCACTCCAATGGTTCAGTCGGACGCCGCCGAACCTGTCTTTGCTGACGTAAAAACTCATAATCTTGCTCTAATGCCCGTAATTCTTCTTCTAAACTTTCGATGCGAGCTGCTTGCACATCTTCAATGAAGCGCTGATAGTAATTATTTTCCTGTAGGCTGTCCTTTTCATCCAAGCGTCGCCGCAACTCTTTATAAAGCTGTTCTGTCGAAAAAAAGCTTGTGCCATATGACATGCGCTTCGCTTTTTGGACCTCGCGAAGCGAAGCCATGAACCGTTGAGTAAGAGCCGTTTCTTCAACTTGCAAGGCTCTTTTTACTGGTTTCTTTGCAACAAAGAACGTGCCATCAGCAGGAAGTTCATCCGCCTGTGTGTATGGTCGGTAAACTAAAACGCCAATCTCACTTGGAATGTCCTCTAGTACCTTCAAATACAATTCTTCCGTTAAAACAAAATAATTGTAATGCCCAACAAAAGAAAGTTTTGCCTTTGAATAAAAATCAGCTCTTGTCACCTTAAGCTCATAGCAACGCCACTCTGTAGTATCTGGTTTAAAAAAACAAGCTAGTGTATCGACAATTCCTTGATCATCTGGCATTGTGACTTCTTCAACGACGATGCCACCAAGTTCAATACAATAATAATAAAGTGCCTTCTCGATTTCTTGTGTTAATGTTGTTTTCATCTTCTCACCATGGGAACGTATTTTCGTAAACTTTAGCATAATTGTACTAAAAAAAACAGAGGTTGCCCTCTGTTTTAAATAAAATATGAAAGATCACTAGCTGGACTTGGATAGGCGAAGATAAATTTTTCAATTTCTTCATGTGTCATTTTCTTTGTTAAAGCGATCAAGAGATAATTGATGACTTCATCTGCTAATTGACTTAAACAAGTTATAGCAGCGATTTTATCTTCTTCATCATAGACAAACTTAATTTTTGCCCCTTGATCGTTGATTCGCTGATAAGTGTACCAACTGGACAAATCCATTGTTTGTGAATGGTATTTTTCCGGATGAGCAGTAAGCTCTCTTTCACGTATCCCTAATCTTGCAAGACGTTGATCTCCAAAAACAATCGTCGGAATCAATGGATATTTGATCGCTTCAGCGGAGTCCGCCATAGCTTTGACAACATAACCTGCTTCAAAACTTGCTACAGGAGTCAGTTTTGGTTGACTCTTCGCTACAACATCTCCGCAAGCAAAAATATTTTTTTGTGTGGTACGTAAATGATCATCAACTTTTATTCCTTTTTTATCATAAATAACACCGGCTTTTTCTAAATTCAAAGCCTCCACGTTTGGTATTCGACCAGTGGCACCGAAAACTCTGTCGGTGATCAGTTCAAAATCTTCACCCGTGATACGATATTGCGGATGATTCAATTCAATTGCTTTTGTATTTACATTAAAGTGAAAATGAACGCCCTCTGATTTCATATGCTCTACTAAAGCTGTCACCAGTTCTTGATCAAACTCTTTCAATGGACGATCATTGTGATGAATAATATGAACCTCTGATCCAGCAGCACTAGCAATCACGGCCAATTCGAAAGCAATATACCCTGCACCGATAAAAGCAATTTTTTCAGGTAAGTGTTCTAAAGCTAAAAAATCCGTACTGCTTTGCAGCAAGTCCTGTCCATCAATCGGCAACACGGATGGCCGTTGGCCTGTTGCAATCAAAAATTGATCAGATGCTAAAATTTCGTCATTAACGATGATTTGATGAGCATCAATAAAACTGGCCTGACCTGTATAACGATCAATTTCAGCTGCATCTATGCCATCTTTAGTATTTTGCGGAACACTGTCTGTATAGCTTCGCTTAAAGGACATCAAATCTTCCCAAATGATTTTAGGTGTTTGTTCAAAGCCTTTGCCAACCATTGTCTCGATTCGTTTTTGCGCCTCTACTCCGCTCATCAGCATTTTTTTAGGGTCACAACCACGATTAGGGCAAGTACCGCCCCATAGATCCGATTCAATAATTGCTACTTTTCTTCCCTGCTCCTTGAAACCGTAAGCAGCGGAATTTCCAGCAGGACCGCTGCCAATTACAATCACATCATATTTTTCCATTGTTAGTCCTCCATATTCTCATGCCGCATACCATTTTATTTCACTCAAACTTAAAAGGTGTCGTAATATATTATTAGCCGGCTTCTTGACTTAAATAACGGAACACATCGCTCCGATTAATGATGCCAATTATTTTGCCGTTTTGCTTCATTGCAAAAGCATCATGCTCGGCTAATAGATCAAAGACTTCGCTCAAGCTGGTATTAATAGATAATGCTAATAACTCAGAGGCTGCTGTTTCTGATTTTTGATAAAAGCCACCATTATATAAGACTTCTAATGTGTGTGTATACACTTCATCCGTCGTTTCATCAAAGAATTCTTCCACAAATTGATTGGCTGGATGTTTTTGAATCTCTTCAGGTGTATCACACTGAATTAATTTTCCTTCGTGCATGACCGCGATTCGACTGCCGATCTTCATTGCTTCCTTCATATTATGAGTCACGAAGATTACGGTATTACCTAACTTTTGATGCAATTCTAATACAAGGTCTTGAAGGCTTGCGCGTGAAATTGGATCAAGGGCGCTAAACGGTTCATCCATTAAGACAATGTCCGGCTCTGATGCCAGCGCACGAATGATTCCGATCCGCTGTTGTTGACCGCCTGAGAGCTCGCTTGGCATCCGATCTCTAAATTGATCAGGATCCATATCGACCTCCCTCAATAGTTGGTCAACACGTTTATTGCGTCGTTCCTTATCCCAGCCGAGCATGTCAGGAATGACTTCAATGTTTTCCTTAACGCTCATGGTAGGAAATAAAGCGATCTGCTGTAAAACATAGCCAATCTGCCAGCGTAGCTTCTGAATATTGTAATCTTTGATTCGTTTTTCTTTAAAGTAGAGATTCCCGTCGGTCGGTTCAATCAAACCATTGATCATTTTTAGCGAAGTCGTTTTTCCACTTCCTGAAGGACCGACTAAGACAAAAATTTCTCCTTTTTTCACTTGGAAATTCAAATCCTTTAAGACAACATTGCCTTCGAACTCCTTGCTTACATCTTTAAATTCAATAATTGATTCCATTTATTTCTCCTCCCCAATGATTTTTTCTTTCACCAAGAAGTCATGAGCAACTTTAGCTGGCTGTTCCTTTTTCACATTCACTAGATAGTTCATTTCGATCATTTGATCTTCAGTAATCTTACCTGCCAAACGATTCAAGGCTTTGACAATGTCGGGATGTTTATCAGCAAACTCCTTCTTCATCAATGCAGCACCTTGGTATGGTGGGAAAAGATGAAGATCATCCTCTAAGGTCACCAGATCATATTGCTTGATCTCACTATCCGTTGAGTATGCATCAATCACATCGACGTCACCATTATTGATTGCTTGATAACGCAGTGCAGGTTCCATACTTTGAACCGAACTTAATTTCACGCCATATTTATCTTGAATTCCACGATAACCGTCTTGACGATCAATAAATTCCAAAGTAAAGCCTGCTTTCAGTTGATCTTGTTGTCCCTGCAATTGAGAAATTTTAGTGATTCCACGTTTTTCTGCTTCACTTTTCTTCATCGCTAAAGCATACGTGTTTTCATAATCCATGGGTTTTAATAAACGCATATCAAATTGCGAAGCTAGTAATTTGTTTGCTTCTTTGTACGTCTTTTCTGGTGATAAATTATCTGGCGTGCTTTTAGGAACCTTGACTAAGCTTTCTAAAACGGTACCTGTAAATTCAGGATAAATATCGATTTGATCACTTTTCACCGCGCTAAATAAGAAACTGGTTTTTCCAAAATTAGGCTTTAATTCCACATTGATCGAGGAATCTTCATCCTTGATAACTTCCTTATACATATTGATTAAAATGTCTGGTTCAGAACCTAATTTCCCGGCAATTGTTACGGTCTCGCTGCCAATTGGATTGTTTTGAGCGAAAAAGATTCCGCCAATGCTTAAACAAATAACTCCAAGAGTGATCAGCGTTACTTTCCCGCTTCGATTTTGTAGAAAACGGATCAAGGTACTGAAAATGATGGCTAGTAAAGCGGAGCTGATGGCCCCAATTAACGTCAAGTTTGGATCGTTACGGTCGATTCCCAGCAAAATGAAAGTACCAAGGCCGCCTGCTCCAATCAAGGCTGCCAATGTTGCAGTACCGATGATTAAGACCAAGGCAGTCCGAACTCCGGAAATAATGACTGGCATCGCCATAGGTAATTCAACTCGCATCAATTTTCGCATGCGTGACATTCCGAAAGCATCAGCCGCCTCTTCAATTGATGGATCAATCTCAGCCAATCCAATATAAGTATTTTGAAAAATCGGCAATAATGCATAAACTACTAAGGCGATCAAGGCGGGAACTGTACCAATTCCAACGAAGGGAATCAGCAACCCTAGTAATGCCAATGACGGAATTGTCTGTAAAATACTAGTAATTTGTAAAACGACCTCGGCTAATTTTTTTCGTTGACTCAATAATATCGCCAACGGAATCGCGATCACTATGGCAATCAACAGAGCGCTTAAAGAGATGGCTAAATGCTCAAAGATCGCCGATAGCAGATCGTCTTTTCTTTCACTAAAGGTATTAATTAATTCATTCATAAAATATCCTTTCAAATTTATGACTTGTTCTCATTATAACTTAATCAAAAACGGAGACAAAAAGATTGGCTCGCTCAAAAAGTAGTATAATAATGATTGGAAATTATTCAGGAAATAATAGTTCTGATTAAACGAGAGAGTGCCTAAGATTTGGCACAAGGAATGATGTTTAATAACTGTAACTGAATAATTTGAAAAAGAAAGAAGGAGAAAAATGAAATCAATTGATGAATTAAAACAAATTCAGCGTACAACCCAAGAAAAAACTTATTTTTATCTGAATTCTCACCATTATAATTGGTTTAAAGCAATAGATTTGAATTTATTGAATAGCGATGGCTTCACCAATTATTTTTTACGAATCAAACAAAATGAACCAGAAATTTTTGAGGAATTACAGGAAAAAGTACTGAATGCGACAATTACGAGCTTTAAACAAAATTTGTCTGATTCGGATAGTTTTGTTCTGGTGACCGCCTCCTGGGCAAATGGTTTTGTTCCTGAAAATGCTGAAGCAGCGATGCAGGACCTTGATCGTTATTTGAAACAATACACTATTCAAAAAGACCCCTTGATTGGAATCAATCAAATGAATGCAGATCTAAACCAAGTCTTGATGCAGCATCTTCCAAAAGTTCGGCGACAGGATTTGCGCTTGATTTATCGGCTGCTTTTATTAAAAGAAGCTTCGGAAAAAGACGTTCAGACTGAACTTTCATCATTAAATGATCCTACTAAAATAAGAACTACGGCCGCTCTAAAACTTTTTCGAAGCTTCTAAAGCAAAAAGAAACGACGTGTGACTGGTCGTTTCTTTTTGCTTACTTTTCTGCCGAAGCTATCATCACATGCCACTGTTTCAGCTCATAGTGATAAAGTCCACTCTGAATGACTGGATCCGCGTCTGAAATGGCTTGCGCCTCTGCTAAATTTTCAGCTTCAAACACTATCATGGCTCCATCAATTATCTCCGTCGTCATATCGCCAAATACTCCAGCAGTTAGATAACGTTCCTCCGATAGTTGTTTTAAGTAAGCCGCAGAATCTATCGCTACCTTTTCACTGACTTCATCCTCACCATTTTTAAAGTCAATCCGAACAAATAACGTCTTTCCCGATTTCATTTTATTATCCCCTCGTAATATATATTTTGAAACGATTTTCATCGTTCCAGTCACCCTTTCGGGTTA
>ENA-OXUB01000079-OXUB01000079.1-human-gut-metagenome-genome-assembly--contig:-NODE-79-length-62870-cov-43.056165_pt1 | contig 62870 bp, 68 predicted proteins | sample MGYA00249345_ERZ652652 | MGnify/ENA primary metagenome ERZ652652 (study PRJEB26925, sample SAMN05826496) | human gut metagenome | biome: ENVO:2100002; feature: ENVO:00000062; material: ENVO:00002003... | reverse complement strand
TGTCAAGAATATGATAAAAGCACAACACGCTGCTCCAAATCACATTGTCGATTACTATTACAAATTAAAAAAGCAACCCCTCCCGAAAAAAGAAAAGGTTGCCATCGTAGCTTGTATGAACAAGCTGCTAAAGTGTCTCCATGCCATGATTAGGAATGGGACAAAGTACGATTACTCGTACACGGTCTCAACGGACCATTAATATAGGGTAATTATACCACGATTTTCCCTCCTTTAAAAAAAAAGCAAAGTGAGGGCTATTTGATGTGGGTAAAAATAAATAGAGGCTCTTCTTCGTTTCTCTTGACTAATCGTAGGAAGATGAGGTTGTGACAGAAGTGGTCAGCTTCAAGAAATAAGAAGGAATTTCCGAAAATTGTTTCTCAAATTTTTGTGAAATTTCGGCTTATTTCCGAAGAAGCTACTTCTGGAACACCGTTTATTCGGAAAAAGAAGCTATGACAAGTCTTTTGTCACAGCTCCTTTAAGCTTATTCTCTAACTTGTCCATCGCCATAAATAATGTATTTACTGGAAGTTAATTGCTCCAATCCCATAGGTCCGCGAGCATGTAATTTTTGAGTAGAAATGCCAATCTCCGCACCAAAACCAAATTTGAAACCATCTGTGAAACGAGTCGAGGCATTGATGTAGACGGCTGCCGCATCAACTTCTTTCAAAAATTTTTGTCCGTTCTGATAATTATCCGTCACGATTGCCTCGGAATGCTTGGAATTATAATGATTGATGTGCTCAATGGCTTCTTCGATAGAAGCAACAACTTTGATTGCCAAAATATAATTCAAAAATTCTGTTGACCAATCTGCTTCGGTTGCTAGATCCGCTTGTTTCAAATGCTTTAGCGCCTGCGCATTTCCGCGTAGAGTAACCAGTGATGTTAGTTCTTTTTCTATCAGAGGTAAGAACTCTGCCGCGATTTCCTCGTGAACGAGTAACGTTTCGATCGCATTACAAACAGAGGGACGTTGAACTTTAGCGTTTTTTACAATGTTTAGTGCCATGTCCAATTGTGCGGCAGAATCAACATAAACGTGATTGTTACCAGTTCCCGTTTCGATCACTGGCACCGTCGCGTTGCTTTTCACGCGTTGGATTAAACCTGCACCACCACGGGGAATTAACACATCTAAATAGTCGTTTAGGCGCATCATCTCATTTGCGATATCATGTGAAGTGTCGCTGACAAACTGAATCATAGCGGGATTCAACTGACAGTTGCATAATGTCTTTTGCATAAGCTCCACCAATGCTTGATTTGAATGGAAGGCTTCTTTGCCGCCACGTAAGATAACTGCATTTCCTGATTTGAAACATAAACTAGCCGCATCGGTCGTCACGTTTGGCCGAGACTCAAAGATGATTCCGATCACACCTAAAGGGACGCGTTGTTGACCAATCATCAATTGATCCTCTGTCCGCCACATTTTCTCTACGACACCAATTGGATCAGGCAAGGCTGCTACTTGGCGGATACCTTCAGCCATTTCCTTGATTCTTTCATCGGTTAAACGTAAACGATCAATCATTGGATCAGAAATCCCGTTATCCTTTGCTCGGCATAGATCTTGTTGATTTGCAGTCAAAATAACTGCGGTATTGTTTTCCAAATCTTCAGCCATCTGCAGCAAGCAGTCATCTTTTTGAGTAGTTTCCAGCTGCCCCAATTGTTGCGCAGCGGAGCGGCTCTGCTGCCCTAAGGTATTCATCAAGTTATCCATGTTTTTCCTCCTTAAATAATGTTCCGACATCTACTCCAGCTAAAATATCAAAAATTATTCTGGGAGGTTTCCCATTGGCTAAAACCATGGCACTTTTTGCTTCTAGAATTCGTTGAGCTGCTTTCAATTTGCTGACCATACCGCCAGTGCCAAAGCGGCTGCCTTCACCGCCTGCCTGATTCATCAATGTTTGATTGATGGTCGAAATAGTCGAGTATAAAATCGCTTGTTTATTTGTTGCGGGATTGTCTGAACAAAATCCGTCAATGTCACTTAACATAATCAGCACATCTGCTTCCATTAACTGTGCAACGATTGCGGAAAGCTCATCATTGTCTCCGAACTTTCTCGTATGATCCATTTCGTCTACTGCGACGGTATCATTCTCGTTAATAATCGGAACGATTCCCATTGAAATGAGCTGTTCTAGTGTATTGATTACATTTTTACGACTTTCAGGAAAATCTACTACATCTCGTGTTAGGAGAACTTGAGCGGTTTGTTGACTATACACTAAGAAACGTTGGTTGTAGATATGCATTAATTCTGATTGACCAACGGCTGCAACCGCTTGCTGAACAGGGATCTCCTGCGGCCGTTCGGGGATTCCAAGTTTGTCCATTCCAACGCCAATCGCGCCAGAAGAGACCAGTATTATTTCTTTGCCTTGATTTCGAAGGTCAGTTAATACGAATGCTAATTGATCAATTCCAGCGAAATTGATCTTGCCATTTGGATGGATCAAGGAACTTGTCCCAATCTTCACCACGATCCGATTGACGGATCTTAAAAAATCTCTCATGCTTCCACCTCTTCACTTAGCCACCAGCGAGGAAGATATTGTTTTGCATTTTAGCATATTCTAATCAATATTTCATCAAATGTTTAAAATTTACTGGAAATTTTTTTGGATCATGAAAATTTATTTCAGTTACTAGCTGCTAAGATATTGTTAAAAGGGAAAATTCTTTCTTTTTCAAGGCTAATTAGTAAGATTAGACTAAAAATCTTGTGGATTGATTTGAAGTTTCTTAAAACGGCTTTTCTTTTAGGGTATCTTTTAGTAAAATATACGAGAATGTGTCAGGAAAGGAGCGGTGAAAATGGTATCAACTGGAATTGTAGTATTGATCGCAGTAATCGCTGCACTATTAGGTGCTGTCGGCGGTTTCTTCTTAGCCCGTAAATATATGCAAGACTATTTTAAAAAGAATCCTCCGATCAACGAGGATATGTTACGTCAAATGATGATGTCAATGGGACAAAAGCCTTCAGAAAAGAAAGTTCGTCAAATGATGCAGCAAATGAAAAATCAACAATAATGATGAAAGGACAATCGTCTCAGGATGGTTGCCCTTCTTTTTTGGTAGTTGCACTTTTCGAGTATGATGGCGTTTGAGATGAAATCAATTTGTTAAAGCAGATAAAATTACACGAAGTTTAGTTAGATCGTAAGTGTGATGAGAACCAAACTAATTTTCTCGTCTCTTAAAAAAATAATCCTTATTACTGACTTAACTGCGAATTTGCAAAACTGACAATTAGTAAGCAGATTTGTCGACATAATAAATTTGGGGTTGTAAAGTAAAGGCGTATGGGAGGAATGTCTGAATGTATGATGTAATAGTTATCGGTGCGGGCCCAGCTGGGATGACCGCTGCCTTATATGCTTCACGCTCGAATCTAAAGGTGCTTTTGATTGAACGGGGGGCGCCAGGCGGACAAATGAACAATACCGCTGAAGTAGAAAATTATCCAGGCTTCGAGTCAATCATGGGTCCAGAGCTTGCGATGAAAATGTATGATGGAGTCACAAAATTTGGCACGGAAAATGCCTATGGAATTGTTCAAGATATCGTTGATCATGGTGATTACAAGGAAGTTATCACTGAAGATAAAAGCTATCAAACCAAAACGATCATTATTGCTACAGGGTGTGTCCATCGTAAATTAGGCGTGCCAGGTGAAGAATCTTTTGCAGGACGCGGAGTCTCTTATTGTGCTGTATGTGATGGTGCTTTTTTCCGTAATAAACGCTTGATTGTTGTTGGCGGAGGAGATTCAGCGGTAGAAGAAGCGATTTATTTAACACGTTTTGCTTCTGAAGTCGTGATCGTTCATCGTCGTGATGAATTACGTGCACAAAAGATTATTCAAGATCGTGCCTTTGCAAATGAAAAAATTTCATTTATTTGGGACAGTGTTGTGGATGAAATCGTCGGTAACGAAATGGTCGTAACTGGCGCACAAATACGCAATGTAAAAACTGATGACGTTCATTTAGAACCAGCAGATGGTGCTTTTATTTATGTTGGTTTAGAACCATTGACTGAGCCATTTAAAAATAGTGGTATCACGAATGCTGCAGGCTGGATTGAGACAGATCAAGAAATGAAAACTAAAATTCCAGGTGTTTTTGCAATTGGAGATGCCCGTGAAAAAGATCTACGTCAAATAACGACCGCTGTCGGTGAAGGCGGGATCGCAGGCCAACAAGTCTATAAATATATCGAAGCACAAAATTAATTGATTTTGGAAGAGGAAGGCAAAGTTCATTTACCTTCTTCTTTTTTATCTCCTAGTAGACTTTTCTAACATCACAAGATACAAGTTTGCTTTGCTGAATATAACAGTAATGGTATACTTAAATGGTAAGAAAAATTTTGAAAGAGGTGCGTTTCATGTCTTGGGAACAAGTTTATGAACAATGGATTGATTCAGATAAATTAGATGAAAAAATGCGTAAAGAATTACAAGACTTAGGCAAAGACCCAGAGTTGAAAAAAGATGCGTTTTATAAACAACTAGAATTTGGAACAGCAGGCATGCGAGGTGTCTTAGGTCCTGGTGTCAATCGAATGAATATTTTCACTATTCGTCAAGCAACTGAAGGCTTGGCTCGTTTCATGGATACGCAAGATCCCGAAACGAAACGTCGCGGTGTGGCGATTGCTTATGATTCACGCCACATGTCACCAGAATTTGCAATGGAAGCCGCTAAAACATTAGCAAAGCATGATATTCCTTCCTTTGTATTTGAGAGCTTACGCCCCACACCAGAATTATCGTTTGCCGTTCGTTTTGAAAATGCCTTCACCGGCATTATGATCACGGCATCCCACAATCCAGCTGAATATAATGGCTACAAAGTTTACGGCGAAGATGGTGGACAAATGCCGCCAGAAGATGCAGATGCATTGACAAAATTTGTTCGTGACGTAGAAAATCCATTAGAAGTTGAAGTGCTATCTGATGATGAAGTTGAACACAGCGGTTTAATCAATATTATTGGTGATGAAGTCGATTCAGAGTATTTGAGAGAAATCAAATCGGTGACCATCAATCAAGAACTGATCAATGAAATGGGTAAAGAGTTAAAATTGGTTTACACACCATTACATGGAACAGGGAAAATGCTAGGTGAAAAGGCTCTAAAACAAGCTGGTTTCGAAAAATTTGTTTTAGTTCCTGAACAAGCAATCGCTGATCCAAATTTCTCAACAGTTAAATCACCAAATCCTGAAGAACACTCTGCCTTTGAATATGCGATCAAGCTAGGTGAGCAAGAAGGAGCAGACCTATTAATTGCGACGGACCCTGATGCTGATCGTCTTGGCGCGGCTGTTCGTTTGCCAGATGGACGATATGAAGTGTTGACTGGAAATCAAATCGGGGCTATCATGATTCGTTACATCTTGGAAGCTCATAAGCAAGCAGGAACTTTACCAGACAATGCAGTCGTACTTAAATCAATCGTATCAAGTGAATTAGCAACAACGATCGCAGATGCCTACAATGTAAAAATGGTTGATGTTTTAACCGGCTTTAAATTTATTGCTGAAAAAATCCAACAATATGAAGATGACCATTCACAAACCTTTATGTTTGGTTTTGAAGAAAGCTATGGCTATTTGATTAAATCCTTTGTACGTGACAAAGATGCGATCCAAGCGTTAGTCTTGTTAGCAGAAGTGGCCGCTTACTACAAAAAACAAGGCAAGACGCTATACGATGGCTTGCAAGATATTTTTGAAGAGTATGGCTACTATGCTGAAAAAACTATCTCAGTGACCTTGAGCGGTGCTGAAGGGGCCGAACAGATCAAAACGATCATGGGCAATCTGCGTAACGAAGCACCAAAAGCTTTTGCGGATGTTGCAGTAACAATGACAGAAGATTTCAAAACTTCGAAATCAATTGATGCCAATGGGGATGAAACAGCGATCGACATGCCTGCTTCAGATGTCTTGAAGTATACTTTGGCAGATGAAACATGGATTGCCGTTCGTCCTTCTGGAACAGAACCAAAAATCAAGTTCTACATCGGTGTAAAAGGAGATTCCCATGATGCGGCTGCTGAAAAGATTGCTGCATATGAAGAAGCGATCCGTAAAATCGCCGAATAGAGTAAATGAGGGCTGTAAATGAAGGAACAAGAAGAAGTTCGAGCGGTCAGTCAATTTTTTAAAATTTTGAGTGATCCTACACGATTAAAAATATTAATGTTTCTAAAAGAGGGCGAGCGCAATGTCTCATCTATCAGTGATACGCTGAAGATGGAGCAATCCGCGGTTTCTCATCAACTAAAATTATTGCGTGACAATCGCTTAGTCAAAGCACGTCGTGATGGAAAGGCCATGCTTTATAGTTTAGATGATCAGCATGTCCTGGATGTTTTAGAGCAGACCTTTCGCCACGTTACGCATCAATAAAAAAGAGCTTTTCCAAATTTTTTGGAAAAGCTCTTTTTTTTTACAGAAATTTTGTTATACTGATAGCTAACTATTAGAATACGATGAAATTACTTTTAATATGAATGTAATTTAACGGAGGCGGATTATGGAAAAAGCAGTCAAGGTAGGTCTATTAGGTTTAGGTGTAGTTGGTACCGGTGTCCTAGAAATTTTGGCAGATCACAAAGATAAAATCGAAAAAAGTATTGGCGGCCCCTTGGTTGTAACAAAAGCCTTGATCCGTCCAGAAGAAGATAAATCTGCTTTAGCAGAAAAATATCAATTGGAATTGGTTACTGAATTGGACGCAATTTTAAATGATCCAGAGATCGCTATTGTAGTAGAAGTGATGGGACGGATCGAACCAGCCAAGACCTTTATCAAAAAAGCACTTATGGCTGGTAAAAATGTTGTCACAGCGAATAAGGATTTATTAGCACAGCACGGGACTGAGTTAGTTAATCTGGCGCGTGAGCAGCAGCGAAATTTGTATTATGAAGCTAGCGTTGCTGGTGGTATTCCGATCTTACGAACGATCGCTAACAGCTTAGCAGCAGATGATATTACCGAAGTTCTTGGAATCGTCAATGGAACAACCAATTATATGCTGACTAAGATGGTTCAAGAGCATCGAACATATGATGAGACCTTAAAAGAAGCTCAAGAACTAGGCTTTGCGGAAAGTGATCCAACCAATGATGTGGACGGGATCGATGCCGCATATAAAATGGTTATTCTAAGCAAATTTGCTTTTGGAATGTCGATCACAATGGATCAAGTCAAGATCAAAGGTATTCGCGGATTGGCAGCAGAGGATGTGTCGATTGCCGATCAGCTAGGCTACACAGTGAAATTAATCGGCTCGACCATCAAAAATGACGATACGATTTCGGTGGAGGTTGGTCCGGTCTTAGTGCCGCATGAACATCCGCTGGCTTCAATCCATAATGAAATGAACGCTGTTTTTGTTAAAAGTTCAGGAATTGGCGAATCAATGTACTATGGTCCGGGAGCTGGTGCACGCCCAACGGCTACCAGTATCGTGGCGGATTTGATGACGATCGTTAATAAGATGAAGAAAAATACCGTTGGTCATCGCTTTACTGGCTATACCCAACCAACCAAAATTACTTCACCAGATGAAAACATCAGCAAGTACTTCTTATCGTTGGAAATGCCTGATGAGCCAGGTCAATTTTTGAAGCTGGCTGAGATCATGACTGAGACAAAAGTAGGGTTTGAACAAGTTGTCCAAGAAAAAGGCGACGGTGAAAATGCTCGTGTAGTCTTGATTACACACGAGACATCAGAAACGAAGATGGGAACAATTCAACAGGAAATCAAAGAAAAAACGAGCTATAAATTACTGTCATTGATGAAAGTTATGGGGGAATAAATATGTACGAAGGTCTATTAAAACAATATAAAGAGTATTTGCCAATCACTGATAAGACGCCTCAGATCGCATTGGCTGAAGGAAATACACCACTGATTCCTTTGAAAAATCTATCAAAAGAATTAGGGATTACGCTTTATGGGAAATATGAAGGCCTGAATCCGACAGGTTCTTTTAAAGATCGTGGAATGGTGATGGCTGTGGCTAAAGCTGTGGAAGATGGTGCAAAAGCAATCATTTGTGCTTCAACTGGTAATACAAGTGCCGCAGCCGCAGCTTATGCAACACGTGCAGGCATCAAGGCGTATGTTGTGATTCCAGATGGGAAGATTGCAATGGGAAAATTGGCTCAAGCGATCGCTTATGGAGCAGACATTATTTCGATCCCCGGAAACTTTGATGAAGCCCTAAAAGCAGTTCGTGATATTGCAGAAACAGAAGCAGTTGCTTTAGTGAACTCTGTGAATCCTTATCGTTTAGAGGGTCAAAAAACAGCGGCTTTTGAAATTTGCGAGCAATTGGAAAAAGCGCCAGATGTATTGGCAATTCCTGTTGGGAATGCTGGAAATATTTCTGCCTATTGGAAAGGCTTCAAAGAATGGCATGAGAAAAAAGGAACAGAATTGCCACGGATGCATGGTTTTGAGGCAGAAGGTGCAGCGGCGATTGTTCAGGGGAAAGTCATTGAACAGCCAGAAACAGTAGCAACGGCGATTCGAATCGGTAATCCTGCTAGCTGGAAATTAGCCGAAGAGGCTCGCGATGAATCAAGTGGCTACATCGATTCTGTTACAGATGAAGAAATCTTAAATGCATATCGCAAAGTGGCTTCTCAAGAAGGTGTTTTTGTTGAACCAGGTTCAGCAGCATCATTGGCTGGTGTAATTCAGCATGTGGAAAATGGTCGGATCAAGCCAGGTGAAACCGTCGTAACGGTCTTTACTGGAAATGGGTTAAAAGATCCTGATACAGCGATTAACGAAACAGACATCAAAATCAATAAGATGAGTGATTTGGAGGATATGCGCCGACACTTACGTGAAGGAGTGGCTGCTCTATGAAAATCCGCGTCCCAGCAACCAGCGCCAATTTAGGGCCCGGCTTTGATTCGTGTGGGATCGCGTTGTCTCAATATTTGACGATCGATATCGGTCCGGAAACTAAAAGATGGCAGATCAAGCATCAGTTGGGCAGCAGCATCCCTTCGGATGAAAAAAATCTATTGATTCAAACGGCATTAGATTTGGCACCTAATTTGAAACCGCATGAACTCACGATGACTTCAGACATTCCAATCGCTCGTGGATTAGGCAGCAGCTCTTCTGTTGTCGTAGCGGGAATTGAACTGGCCAATCGTTTAGGAAATCTAGGAATGACGCCACAGCAGAAAGTGACCTACGCAACCAAGATCGAAGGCCATCCTGATAACGTGGCCCCAGCAATCTGTGGAGATTTTGTGGTAGCGAGCTATAATAACAATGAAGTAAATTTTGTGAAGCATACGTTTCCTGATTGCGATGTGATTGCCTTTATCCCGAATCATGAGTTGCTGACCTCAGAAAGTCGCGCGGTTTTACCAAAAGAGTTATCCTATCAGGATGCGGTCAAAGCCAGCTCGATTGGCAACGTAATGATTGCGGCAGTTTTGAATGGTAATTTGCCACTAGCTGGGAAAATGATGGAAAAAGATATCTTACACGAAAGTCATCGCCAGCACCTTGTTCCGCATTTGAAAAAGATTCGTGAATTTTGCAAAGCTTATGGCGGTTATGGCAGCTTTTTAAGTGGCGCAGGTCCGACTGTTTTAGTCTTGACCCCGCCTGAAAATACTGAAAAATTAGTCACGGCCTTGAAAGCCTTCGATCATGAAGCGTTGATTGATGTGCTTTCTGTTGAAAAAGAGGGCGTCCAAATATTTTAATTGCGTAGAAGAGAAGAGTACAACGAATCGGACTTGACAGAGAGCTTCGGTAATTGAGAAGAAGCAGCAGCGATTTGTTAGAAGATGGCCTTGGAGCAATTGTCAGTGAGACACGGGAATGCCCGTTACAGCAGTTCGCAGCAATGCGACTAAAGATCAGTCTTGTGAGAGGCTGATAAATTAAGGTGGTACCACGGCACTCCCGTCCTTTCAGCTATGAAAAGATGGGAGTGTTTTTATATTACGAAAACAATTGAAAATGACAGGTATGAGAAAAATTATGAGCAACAATCGTGTTAAAAAAATGATAGTAGGAGGAACAATCATGGAATTTGAAACAAAATGTTTGCATGCGGGGTATCAGCCGGAAAATGGAGAACCACGGGTATTACCGATCGTTCAAAGTACGACCTATGCTTATGATTCGACAGATGAGATTGGAAAACTATTTGATTTGGAAGCGGCGGGGTATTTTTATACACGTTTGGCAAATCCAACGACTGGTGCAGTAGAAGAAAAAATTGCGGCACTAGAAGGCGGTGTCGGAGCATTGTGTACATCATCCGGCCAAGCAGCCACCTTTTATGCAGTGCTGAACATCTTAGAGGCTGGAGATCATTTGATTTCATCTAGCTATATCTACGGTGGAACCTACAATCTATTTGCTCATACCCTTAGAAAAATGGGAATTGAAGTGACATTTGTCGATCAAGATGCCTCAAAAGAGGAATTGTTGAAAGCGGCGAAACCAAATACGAAAGCCATTTTTGGCGAAACAATCGCTAATCCCGCGGTGAAAGTGTTAGATCAGGAAAAATTTGCAGCAGTAGCAAAAGAGTTGGATATTCCTTTTCTTATCGATAATACGTTTGCGACTCCATACTTTTGTCGACCATTCGAGTTTGGCGCAGATATCGTGATTCATAGTACGACCAAGTATTTAGATGGTCATGCAGTGCAGACAGGCGGTGTCATCGTTGATGGCGGGAAATTTAATTGGAATAATGGCAAATTTCCTCAGCTCTCAGAGCCTGACGAAACGTATCATGGCATCGTTTATACAGAGAAGTTTGGCCAAGCGGCGTATATCACCAAAGCACGTGTGCAATTAATGCGAGATTTAGGGGCTACACCTTCCCCGCAAAATTCATTCTTGCTTAATTTGGGGATGGAGACATTACCGGTTCGGATGGATCGCCATTTTGAAAATGCAGTGACAATAGCGAAATACTTAACTGAACAAAAAGCGATCAAACACGTGTATTATCCTGGCTTAGAAAGTGATGAAAACTACAATTTAGCGCAAAAATATGTGCCAAATGGCCTTTGCGGTGTCATTTCTGTTGAATTCGCAGAAGGAAAAGAACAGGCGGCCAAGTGGTTAGACGCATTGGAACTTGTTTCATTAGAAGTTCACGTGGCGGATATTCGTACGTGTGCGTTGCATCCTGCAACCTCGACGCACCGCCAACTGACTGATGAAGAGCTGCAGCAGGCAGTAATTTCACCAGGGCTAGTTCGTTTATCTTGCGGAATTGAAAATGTGAACGATCTCCTTGCTGATTTGCAACAGGCCTTTGATAAATTGGAGGGATAACTCATGCCGATTCGCTTAGAGCCTGATTTTCCGGCAAAGTCTGTTTTAGAATCTGAAGATATTTTTGCGATTGATAATTCACGTGCGGAGCAACAGGATATTCGACCGCTAAAACTATTGATTTTAAATTTGATGCCGAATAAAATCGACACAGAAATTCATCTGCTGCGTTTGATTAGCCAAAGTCCTTTGCAGATTGATGTAGATTTCTTAAAAGTAGCTAGCCATGAGCATAAGCATACAAGTAAGAATCATTTAGATAAGTTTTATTTGGATTTTTCACAGGTAAAAGAGACTTGTTATGACGGCTTGATCATTACTGGAGCACCAGTGGAGCAGTTGGCCTTTGAGGAAGTCGATTATTGGCCGGGGTTAGTAGAAATCATGGAGTGGAGCCAAACGTCAGTTACTTCTGTTGTTCACATTTGCTGGGGAGCACAAGCAGGCCTGTATTATCATTTTGGAGTTGATAAGGTTCCTTTTGAAAAAAAATTATTTGGTATCTATAAACAAGATATAGAGCATCAATTCCGATTGTTTAGAGGCTTTGATGATCGTTTTTGGATGCCTCAGTCACGATATACGGGAATCAATGAAGAGCAAGTGCGTCAAGCAAAAATCAAAGTGATTGCTAAGGATGAGGAAGAACGGTCCGCGATCTTAATCTCAGAAGATGAGCACGATGTCTTTTTGATGGGACACTTTGAATATGCGACAGATACTTTAGAAAAAGAATATTTGCGTGATCATGAACGGGGAATCAATACGGCGAAGCCAGCGAATTACTATGAAGATGGGAAAATTTACAATTATTGGCGTGCTCAGGCACATTTGTTTTATCATAATTGGCTGAATGACGTTTATCAAATAACACCTTATCGCTTAGAAGAGATTCGTGAATTACAAAAAGAAAGAAAACTGAGATCGATCTGATCTCAGTTTTCTTCTTCCATAAAGTAGTAGCTATGGTCTTCTAAATCCAAAGCGCTCATGATCATCGCTGCCGTTTCCTCGATCGAAAGTGTGGCAACGTTAATAATCTCGCAGCCTAACTTGTGATAAAGCTCATTGGCGAATTTCAGCTCTGCTTGAATCTTTTCGCGATCGGAATAGGCCGTTTCAGGATTCAATCCGTAAGCTCGCATCCGTTCTTTACGGATACCAATCAATACTTCAGGATCGTTGGTCAGTCCAACGATTTTTTTCGGATCGATCTCAAATAGCTGTTTAGGAATATGTGCTTGTGGAATTAACGGTAGGTTAGCAACTTTTAAATTTTTATTAGCCAAATAAAGACTTAGCGGTGTTTTTGAAGTTCTTGAAACGCCAAGTAACACAACATCAGCCTCTAAGAAGCCGCGGGGATCTTTTCCGTCGTCATATTTAACCGCAAACTCCATGGCCTTAATTCGTTTGAAATAATTTTCGTTCAAGTGATGAAGTGCACCACGTTCGCCAGTAGGCTCTAAATGAGCGCGTCGTCCAATTTCGCTCACAACCGGATTCAACAAGTCCATCGTAAAGACGTCTTCGTTGTCACAAAATTCTTTAGCAATTTTAGATAATTTTGGATCAATCAATGTATAGATGATCATGCCGTTTTCGGCCTTAGCATCGTTTAAAGCTTTCATCAATAATTCTTCCGTGTGTACAAAGGTCCGGCGGAAGAGACAGAATTCTACGGTAGGATACTGCGCCATTGAAGCTTGTGCTAGTTTCGATGCAGTTTCTCCCGCAGAATCGGAGATGATGAAAATAGTGACTAACTCGTTTTGTTTTTCGCTATCCATAAAGAAAATCTCCCTTGCAATCAGTAATAATTTATTATACCATACACTTTATTCGGAATCATTACACTTTGAAATGAGGGATAACATGACACAAACGACGTTATTAGAAAAAGCTCTGACGAAGGTCAAAGAAAATGGCTTCAAGTATACTAAAAAACGTGAAACTCTCTTAGACTACCTGATCAAATCCAACCGCTATGTTTCCGCCCGTGAGGTTTACAATCATATGAATGGTCAATTTCCAGGATTGAGCTATGATACTGTGTATCGCAACCTAAGGGAATTTTGTGAGATTGGATTGATTGAAGATACCGAATTGCAGGGAGAGATGAAATTCCGCTTTAGCTGCAGTGAAAATTTTGAACACCATCACCATTTTATTTGTACAGTTTGCGGAGAAACGAAGGAGATTCATATGTGTCCCATGAACTTCTTTAAAGAACAGCTAGATGGCTGCGAAATCGAAGGTCATCGCTTTGAGCTCTTTGGACGCTGTGCAAAATGTCAAAAAGTTAATGGATAAATTAAGAATTAAAATTCTTCAGTACCTTGACTCAAAATAGCCCATTGGATATAATGACTTATGGACGGTCTTGTTTATTGAAAGCATATTTCAATAACAAAAACGGTTACATTTCAAGCCCGGAGGGAGGGAATTTATATGTCAAAAACAGTGGTTCGTAAAAATGAATCTCTTGACGATGCTCTTCGTCGCTTCAAACGTTCCGTTTCAAAAGCAGGGACTCTGCAAGAATCTCGCAAACGTGAATTTTATGAAAAGCCAAGCGTGAAACGTAAGAAAAAATCAGAAGCAGCTAGAAAACGTAAGAAATTCTAGTCTGTCAACGGAGTGATTCTATTGTCACTACTTACTACCTTGAATGAAGACATGAAGCAAGCGATGCGAGCAAAAGATAAAGAGACTTTGCAAGTGATCCGGATGCTTAAAGCTTCGATTCAAAATGAACAGATTAAAAAAGGTCAGGACTTAAATGACGAAGAAGAATTGACTGTCTTATCTCGCGAGATGAAACAGCGTCGAGATTCTCTAACGGAGTTTGAAAAAGCTGATCGCACCGATTTGGCTGATAAGGTCAAAAAGGAAATCGTAATTGTTGAAAAATATTTGCCGGCTCAACTTTCTGAAGATGAGATCCGCGCGATTGTTACAGAAGCAATTGCAACAACAGGAGCGACTTCACCAAAGGAATTTGGGAAAGTAATGGGTGCAGTGATGCCGAAAGTCAAAGGCAAAGCCGATGGCAATCAAGTCAATGCAATCGTCAAAGAGCTTCTGAATAAATAAGCAATAATGAAAGCCGAGAGATTTTTCTCTCGGCTTTTTTGTCAGTCACGCTTTTCGCAGTTTGTTAAAGTACGAGATGAGTAACATGGTCTCGGCTAATTAATAATACGTGAGGTTTAGTTGAATCGTATGCGTGGTGAAAATACGATTATTTTTCCCGAATTTGGAAAAATGACTTCATAGATAGACAGTTAGCTATGAGTTATGCTCTAGTCCGAGCTGCTGTTAAAATTTGTGAGATTAAATAATAAGATTATTGTATGCACAAGATAATCTATAAAATAGACTCGTGATTTCATCTTAATCAAACTCAGGTATAGCTAATATTTAAGCGAAAGCTTAGACAATTTTTCTTTTATTTAGAGTGTGGTATTATAAGAAGGAATGATTTATGAAGGGATGAGCGCTTGTTGAATAGCAACGATTTTGAGTCGTTAGAAATAAAGCTTGATGGAAAAGATGACATCAGTATGCTTTTAGGTACCCACGATAAACATGTTAAATTTTTAGAAGAAAATACAGAGACGACCATCAATACTCGCGGCGAAATGATTCAGATCATTGGACCAAAGGAAGAGGCAAAATTAGTAGGAGATATCATTCGCACCTTGCAGATTTTGATCGATCGCGGGATTAAAGTCGCGACACCAGATGTCATGACCGCATTGCGTTTAGGACGTGAGAATCATCTGGATGAGTTCGTTATGATGTACGAAGAGGAATTATTGAAGGACCGTAATGGGAAACCCATTCGTCCTAAAAATATTGGACAGAGCCGTTATATAGCAGCAATACGTAAATCGGATGTTGTTTTTGGTGTGGGACCAGCAGGGACTGGTAAAACTTATTTAGCAATCGTTATGGCAATTGCTGCACTGAAAAAAGGGGAGGTACAACGAATTATTTTGACCCGCCCGGCAGTAGAAGCCGGCGAAAGTCTAGGATTTTTGCCAGGTGATTTGAAGGAAAAGGTTGACCCTTACTTACGTCCGATGTATGATGCCTTGCATCAAATTTTTGGTATGGAACATACGAACCGCTTATTGGAACGCGGAGTGATTGAGATCGCCCCGCTTGCTTATATGCGTGGTCGGACGTTAGATGATGCCTTTGTCATCTTGGATGAAGCTCAGAACACGACGATTTCGCAAATGAAGATGTTTTTAACGCGCCTTGGGTTTAATTCTAAAATGATCGTCAATGGCGACACTTCTCAGGTGGATCTGCCGAAAGGGCAGGTCAGCGGTTTGATTCATGCCGAAAGAACCTTGAAGGGAATCAAAAAAATCCGCTTTGTGAACTTTGAAGCTGGCGATGTTGTAAGGCATCCTGTAGTTGCAGAAATTATCGAAGCTTATGAACAAGAGAACCTACGACACCAAGAAAAGTAGTCAGGAGGGAATTGGATGTTAAATCGACCCATCAATAACTTGCTGAAAAAGTTAGGTTCAAATTTTATACCAATCATTTTAGGCGCTTTTTCGACTATATTAGTATTAACGATGCTTACGAGCGTCATTCAAAAAAGTGTAGATTATAAAGAAGGTCAAGTGGCTACAGAAAGTATTCGAGCCAATAAAACCATTGAAAATAAAGCTGAAACGGACCAAAAGCGTCAATTGGCCGCTGAAGCAGTCACGCCAGAATATACATATCAAGCTGACTTAGCGCAAACACAGCATGATCGTATCAATCAATTAATCTCATTGATTCAAAAGGCGAATACTGAATTAGATAAAAATTATCAGACGAAGGTTTCACAAGCTAAAGATGGAGAAAAAGTTCCCCAACCGACAGTGGATGAGCGTGTAGCAGCGGTAAAAAAGAATTTTGAAGGTTTAGATCAGGATACAGTTACTTTCTATCAACAGCTGCCAGAAGAATTTTATCAAGTCGTTGTCCAACTAAGTGCTGCTGATTTGACGAAAGTTGGAACAGAAAGTCTGAAACTGTTAGATGAACAAATGACAAAACGCATTCGTCAAAGCGATCTTGCTGAATACAAACAGCAGGCCATTGATAAGATCCAAAGTTTAGGATTGTCAGAAGAATCTAATCAAGCAATGCGTTACTTATTAGAAGCAGGGATTGTTATCAATGATTCCTTAAATCAAAAGCGGACGGATGAATTGAAAGAGCAAGCCAGTGATTCAGTTCAACCTGTAATGATTTATCAAGGTGAAGTCATTGTTCGTGAAGGCAGTCAAATTGATGCAAATGCGATTAATAAGTTGAAACTATTAGGCTTGACTAGCTCCAGTACATCGATTTTCCCATTGATTGCAATGGTTTTATCCGCAATATTACAAGGTGTTTTGTTATGGTTTTATAGCCGTCAGTTTGAAGTTGAGTTTCAACGTGTCCGCTTCATTTTATTCTATAGCGCGACGATGACGATTGGCGTTTTTATCATGAAGATACTGCAATCTTTTCAAGGAGGCACTTCGAATAATCTAGCGTTGTTCTTCCCAGCAGCCTTCATTCCACTGATCCTGACGGTCTTTGTTAATCGACGAGCAGGGGCTTTGTCCGCAGTTTTTCAGACCGTTTTTGCACTGTTTATTTACTACAATGCCATCGGTACGAATATGTTGCCTGTCATTTTAATGACGTACCTTTTCTCAGGTACATTAGCTGTTATGGTAAAACAAAGACGCTTATCTGATCAAGTGAAGCAAGCAATGCTTTGGATCGTGGCCTTTCCAGTTGCCTGGTCGATCATTTTAAGTATCTATCAAGGAATGTCCTTTACTGATTCGCAAACTTGGGGACTGCTGCTAGGTGCTTTTGCTGCCAGCATCTTATCCTTTATTATGGGAATGGGACTTCAACCGTATATCGAAATCTTAGTGACAGATAGCGGTGTAATTACCTTAAATGAATTAAGTAATCCGAACCATCCGTTGTTAAAAGAACTGCTGGAGAAGGCTCCCGGAACCTATCATCACTCAATGATGGTGGCAAACCTGAGCGCTAATGCTGTGGCAGAAATCGGCGGTCGGTCGTTGTTGACGCGAGTAGCCTGCTACTATCACGATATTGGTAAAATTCGTCATGCAAATTTCTTTGTAGAAAATTTACCGACTGGGGCAGAGAATCCGCATAATTTCCTGCTGCCGGAAGATAGCAAACAAATTATTTTCGGTCATGTGATTGAAGGGGCGAAAATTCTGAAGGAATATAAGATGCCGCAAATGGTGATTGATATTTGTAATCAGCATCATGGAACAACCTTGATGAAATTCTTCTATTTTAAAGCCAAGGAGCGCAACCCTGAAGTAACAGAAGCAGACTTCCGTTATCCAGGACCTAGGCCACAGACTCGCGAAGCTGGGGTTGTAAACATCGCGGATAGCTGTGAGGCGGCGGTCAGAGCGATGGATCATCCTTCGATTGATAAGATTACGGAGTTTGTGCATAATCTGATTGAGGAACGAATCAATGATGGTCAGCTAGACGATTCTGGATTGACGTTGAAAGAGATTCGCATCGTTGAAAAATCATTGATTAGCGGTTTAAGCTCAACCTTCCATTCACGCATCAAATATCCGAGAATGCAATCAGAGGCGGAGAAAATGAAAGAAGAGCAAGAGAAAAAAGGGGAAGAGTAATGGATATTACGTTTATTGACGAAACAGAGCAGGTCTCTGAAGAAAAAATTCAAGAAATCGATGGCGTATTACAGTTTGCGGCAGATTATTTAAAATTGCCGAAGGATACGGAAATGTCTGTTACTTTTATGGATAATGCAGCGATCCAAGTCATCAATCGTGATTATCGCGGCAAGGACGCACCGACTGACGTCATCAGCTTTGCGCTGGAAGAAGAAGGTGAAGATGAGATTCCGATCATCATGGACGAGGAAGATCCAATGCCGCGGAATTTAGGCGACATCATGATTTCTACGGAACGTGCCGCAGAACAGGCAGAGGAGTATGGGCATAGCTTTGATCGCGAACTGGGATTTCTAGCTGTACATGGTTTTTTGCATATCAATGGGTACGACCATATGACTCCTGAGGACGAAAAAGAGATGTTTGGTCTGCAGAAAGAGATATTAGATGCCTATGGACTTAAAAGATAAAACAGAGAAAAACAAACATTTTATCACCTCGTTAGAATTTGCGATTCAAGGGATCAAGACAGTCTTTCAAGAGGAACGCAATATGCGTGCTCACGTGGTTTTTGGCCTGATGGCGATTCTGGTAGCATTTTTATTAGGAGTCTCTGTGTTAGAATGGCTTTGGATTTTTTTAGCCGTCTTTCTCGTTTGGATTGTGGAGATTATCAACACGGTTTTTGAGAATGTGGTAGACATGGTAACCGATTGCCATTTTCATCCAATCGGCAAGAAAATCAAAGATATGGCTGCCGGAGCTGTTTTAGTGACGTCAGTGTTTGCGATAATCGTTGGTGTGATTATCTTTTTACCAAAAATTATTGAGCTTTTTCTTTCGGGAAAATGAGTATTTAAGGTTCAGAAAGGAACTTTTACATGTCAGAACATAAATCAGGGTTTGTGGCGATTGTTGGTCGACCAAATGTTGGTAAATCAACATTACTAAATCGCATCGTAGGTCAAAAAATCGCGATTATGAGCGATAAGGCACAAACCACTAGAAATAAAATTCAAGGTGTTTATACAACACCGGAAGCACAAATAGTTTTTATCGATACGCCAGGTATTCATAAACCGAAGCATCGCTTAGGCGATTACATGGTAGAGATGGCCTATAGCGCTTTGCGTGAAGTGGATGCCATCATTTTCATGGTTAGTGCAGATCAAAAACGTGGACGCGGTGATGACTTCATTTTGGAACGATTAAGCAAACAGGAAGTGCCTGTTTACTTGGTCATCAATAAAATTGATACGATCCATCCAGACGAGTTATTGGCGATCATTGATGACTATCGGACAATCATGGAATTTAAAGAAATCATCCCTATTTCGGCGACAGAAGGCAACAATGTCGAGCATTTGCTAGATGTTTTAGTCGATCAAATGGATGAAGGTCCACAATATTTCCCAGACGATCAAATTACTGATCACCCAGAATATTTTATCGTTTCTGAACTGATTCGTGAGAAGGTATTGAGTTTAACGCGTGATGAGGTCCCCCATTCAGTGGCTGTCGTAACAGAGTCAATGAAACGAGATGAGCACGATAAAGTTCATATTCAAGCGACAATTATTGTCGAGCGGACAAGTCAAAAGGGGATTATTATCGGAAAAGGCGGCAAGATGTTGAAAAATATCGGGACGCAAGCTCGTAAAGATATTGAGACGCTTTTAGCTGACAAGGTATACTTAGAGCTTTGGGTTAAAGTCCAAAAGGATTGGCGCGATAAACAAACTTATCTGCAAGACTACGGTTACCGTAAAGACGACTATTAATAAACAAAGCTTCACGATTTCTTCGTGGAGCTTTTGTTAGCTCTGCTTTTCGCAGGATGTTTAGATAGACTTTTGTTAAACTGAGTTAGATGTTATCGAAGAGAGGTGCGTATGGATGGCGCAGGTTGGTGAAACCAAAGGCATCATTTTATTTAGTCGGGATTATAAAGAAAAAGACAAGCTAATCAAGATCTTCACGGAATCGGCTGGGAAGGTCATGTTTTTTGCAAAGGGAATTCATCGTGCGAACAATCCCTTGCAAACAGCGGTTCAGCCTTTTACTGAAGCAGTATTTATCGGGAATTTGAAAACGGATGGCCTTTCTTTCTTAAATAGTGCCAAGGATATCCATCCTATGCGAAGGCTTCAAGAGGATATCTTTTTGAATGCATATGGCTCCTATATCTTAGGTTTAACGGATGCAGCGATTGAAGATCATGTGTATGATCCGGCTTTGTACGGGTTCACTCGAGAAGCATTGCAGCGAATGGATGAAGGTGCAGATGGTGAGACGATTATGAATATTTTTGAAGTTCAAATCATGCAGCGCTTCGGAGTTTCGCTTAATTGGCAGGCTTGTGGAGTGTGCGGAAAGAAGACCGGCGCTTTCGATTTCTCCTCGAAGTACAATGGGATTCTTTGCCAAGATCACTGGCATTTAGATCAGCATCGTTATCATGCTGACCCACGAGCAATCTATTTTATCCGCTTGTTTAACAGTGTAACCTATGAAAATATCAATACGATCAATTTAAAGCCGGAGACAAAAAAAGCGATCCGCCAAACACTGGATCAATTATACGAAGAATATATTGGCCTGCATTTGAAGAGTAAAAAGTTTATTGATCAAATGGGCGAATGGCAAGATGTATTAAAACCGAGCGACGAAAAATAATCTGCAGAACCTATTAGGCGCTGCAGATTATTTTTTTGTTTTTAATTTTTGACAAATGAATTGCCAGATAAGACTGCTAAAAAGAGATAGAGAAAAATAAATAAAGATCATTTGTCCATTTAATTGATTCTGAGAGATCACAGCTGAAGCAAAGGTGCCGACGATCATAAAGTAAAGGAAATACAATAGAAGTTTCAGCTTAGGATTGAAGGCTGTTTTAGCCTCAAGCAAATAGGATGCTATCAAGAATAAGAATAAGGTAACGATGATAATCTTAAACAGAGGCTCAATAGACCAGCCATACTTATACAGATCATATGTCCATAGAGCTAGAAGAGCACCTACGAATATGCAGAGATCAAACAATAGAGAGTTAAATTTTTTTGTTTTAGGATTTCTTTGAACCATCAGAAACCTCCAAATCTTTTTTTTGTTTGGTCGTATCAATAGCTATCAGGAATGAGCCTAATCCACCAAGAAGAGAGAACAAACCAAACAGGATGATCGTTGTGTAATCAACGATACTTTTCTCAATTATGCTCGCAATCAAGAAAGATAGGAAGACCAAAATAAAACAAACCAAGAATTGGAACCTTTTTCTGCTAGTAATCACAGAAGCAAGATAACCAATGAAATATACTTCTAAAATGTATAGCGCATAGAAAGAATTAGAAAATAATGGGGCATGCCTGAGCAGATTGATAATCATTTGGGTAATAATTAGGATAGTGACTGTAAACAACACTGAATATCCAGGCTTTCTTCGCAATAACGCATCGAATTTCCGATAATTTCTTTGAAGCTTCTCCACCATTTTCTTTTCCCTCGCCTTCGAATTTTCTTGTTAAGAAAAGTATATTAGAAAAATTTGCTGAAAAATCAATTGTTTAATTTCTTATTCTGCAAAATGTTCGCTCATTCACAGATTACCATTGCTAATTTATGGCAAAACGATTAATATTGTTAGAAAACACTAAGGATATATCAGATAAACTAAGAATACGTGTCGAGCTGGTATGCGAAATGAAAATCAACTTCATTTTTTATGAACTTGAAAAAATGTTTACATAAATTGACTTAGGATGCCAGTTCAGCTTTTCGTAATGTGCGGCACCCGAACTGAGTACAACAAAGTAGGGAAAATAAAGCTCGAACTGTTTAGCTGAATGGTATACGGTAGGAAAATCAGACTTAATTTTCTGTAAAGAAAATTAAATACATAAAAATGACTTAGGAGTGATAAGTGTGGAAGAATTATGGGAAGTATTAAGACCCGAAGAGCAGATCGAATTGAAATTAAGAAAGTTATATACTCAGCATCATTTTCATCCTTATCACTTAAACAACTTTGAAGAATATGGTGACTATCAGCAAAATTACAATTTTTTGCGAAATTCCTCCATCATTACTTTTACTGGAAATGATGGTCGGACAATGGCATTGAAGCCGGATGTGACGTTGTCAATTGCTAAAAATACACCAGATGGCGAAGCACGAAAGGTTTATTATGTAGAAGATGTCTATCGCCATGATCGTCAGGCAGGCGAGTACCAGAAAATTTATCAGATCGGTCTAGAAATCATTGATGAAATTACTTGGGATGATCAGCTGGAAATGTTAAAGCTTGCTTGGAAAAGTTTGGCACAAGTTGGTGAAGGAACACTAGATCTTTCACATATGGGAATCATCAATGGGATTTGTGATCGTTTTTCAATTGAGGATCGCCAAAAGGTCTTGGATTGCCTGCGAGATAAAAGTTCTCATGGCATGGATGAATTGACAACCAAAGCAGGATTATCAAAAGAAGAAGCGGACAACTTAGCCAAATTAGTTCGTTTATCAGGAGATTTTGAAACAAAATATCAGCGTGCCAAAGTTTTGTTGGCGTCTTATCCTGAAGCGCAGGCTGGATTAGAAGAATTGAAACAATTATACAAAGCATTGCAGAAAGAAGACTTATCAGAGAAAATTCGTCTGCGATTAGATTTTTCGATCATGAATGATGCGGATTATTATAGTGGATTGTTGTTCCAAGGCTTCATTAAAGAAGCGCGGGAAACAATTTTATATGGCGGACGTTACGACCGTTTAATGAGTCGTCAAGGAAAGCGTCAAGGTGCGATTGGCTTTGGATTAAAGCTGAATCATGTCGGGCAAAAACTACCATCGGATAATCAAAGTTCAGAGTACTTGAATGTAGCTCTGCCTAAGGGGCGAATGGGAGATGCGGTGTATGATCTGTTCACCAAGGCCGGAGTGGCAGCTGAAGGTGTCTTTGAAGACAATCGCAAACTAATTTTTTGTGATGAGGTTAATAAATTACGCTTCTTTTTAGTGAAGCCCAGTGACGTAGCAATCTATGTGGAGCACGGAGCAGCGGACATCGGCGTGGTAGGAAAAGATATTCTATTAGAAAACAAAGCAGACGTTATTGAATTTTTGGATTTACATATGGGTGTCTGCCGATTAGCGGTTGCTGCGCATAATGATTTCGAAGAAGATTTTTCACGTCCGTTACGTGTATCAACAAAATATCCGACCATCACTCGTGAGTATTATGAAGGGATTGGGCGGTCTGTAGAATTGATTCATTTACACGGTTCGATCGAATTAGCTCCATTATTAGGGTTATCCGACGTGATTGTCGATATTGTCGAAACAGGCACGACCTTAAAAGAAAATGATTTGAAGGTGATTCAAGACATTGCGCCATCTTCTGCTCGGTTGATCATTAACAACGCGACATGGCGCTTTAAGCAAGAACGAATCCAAAAAGTGATCGAGAAGGTGAGGAAGCAACTATGAGAGTGTATTCAACTCAAACGGATCAATTAGCCGATATCTTAGCACGAAAGTATTCTGAGACTGCGGATGTGTCTGAGGTAGTCAAAAAAATTATAGAACGCGTACAACAAGATGGAGATCAAGCCCTTTATCAATTAATCAAAGAAATCGATCATGTCACTTTGGATACATTAGCAGTCAGTGAAAGCGAGATCGAAGCAGCCTTAAAGGGTGTATCGCCAGAATTATTAAAGGTGATGGAGCAGGCGAAAGAAAATATTCTATCCTTCCATCAAAAACAAGTACGTCAAGGATTTGTTTCAACAGAACCAAATGGTGTTGTGATGGGGCAGCGGATCATTCCTTTAGCACGTGTCGGAGTCTATGTACCTGGTGGAACGGCGGCTTATCCCAGTACCGTCTTGATGGATGTCCTACCGGCTAAGATTGCCGGTGTGAAGAAGATTGTAATGATGACCCCAACAGATAGTGAAGGAAATGTTCCAGCAGCTATCTTAGCGGCTGCTTCTATTGCTGGAGTAGATGAAATTTACAAAGTAGGTGGAGCACATGGTGTAGCGGCACTTGCGTATGGCACAGAGAAGATTCCGAAGGTAGATAAGATTGTGGGACCGGGAAATATTTATGTTGCCACGGCCAAGCGCATGGTTTATGGTGAAGTTGATATTGATATGATCGCCGGACCGAGTGACGTGTTGATCGTTGCTGATCATAGCGCAAATCCTCGCTGGATTGCAGCCGATCTTTTAGCGCAGGCGGAGCATGATACACTAGCACAAGCAATTCTGGTAACGACAGAAGAGACACTGATTGAAAAAGTTCAATCAGAATTAGAGCAGCAATTAGCGGTATTGCCGCGTAAAGAAATCGCTGGAGCAGCTATCGAGAATACAGGGAAAATTATTTTAGTAAAAGATTTGGAAGAAGCGATCTCTATCGCTAACCAAATCGCGCCGGAGCATTTGGAACTATCTGTATCAGAGCCGTTTGCTTTGTTAGGAAGGGTTGAAAATGCCGGAAGCGTCTTTTTAGGTCATCACACTCCAGAGGTTTTAGGGGATTACTTTGCGGGACCGAACCATACTTTACCGACAGAAGGAACAGCTCGGTTTTATTCGCCATTATCGGTGGATGATTTTATAAAGAAGAGCAGCTACCTGTATTATACCGAAGAGGCTATGAAAGAAGCAGCCTCTGCAGTTGAACTATTCGCGGAGACTGAAGATTTAATCGGCCATGCGCGATCCATGAAAGTGAGAAGAGGTGAAGAGGCATGACATTTTTAAATCAAAAATATCAGGATCTCACTCCATATACACCAGGAGAACAAGTAAACGAGGGAGAATTCATTAAATTAAACACAAATGAAAGTCCTTATCCGCCGGCCCCCAGCGTGGAATCAGCAGTTGCTGAGGTGTCACAAAGCTTAAACCGTTACTCAGATATTACCGTCGAAGCTGTAGCAAAACCGTTAGCACAGCATCTAGGTGTGAAGCAGGAGCAGCTTTTCCTTGGTAATGGTAGTGATGAGGTGCTCTCGTATATTTTTCAAGGCTTCACTGAAGAAGGCATCGCTTTTCCAGATGTGACCTATGGTTTTTATCAGGTATATAGCGCTCTTTATAAAGTTGATTCAACCGTTGTTCCGTTGAATAATGATTTCACGCTAGAGCTCAAGGAATACGATGCGTTGGACAGCACAGTGATTTTTGCCAATCCCAATGCGCCAACAGGCATCTATTTGTCACATGCAGAAATCTGCGCCTTTTTAGAGCGTCATCCAGATCGCTTAGTTGTTGTGGATGAGGCGTATATTGATTTTAGCGGAGCTTCAATGGTGACTTTGATTGAAAAATATCAGAATTTATTTGTGGTAGGAACCTTCTCAAAATCCCGTCAATTGGCGGGAGCACGTTTAGGCTTTGGCGTTGGGAATACGGATTTGATAGCAGATATGAATCGCTTACGTTTCAGTTTAAATCCTTACAATATCAATAGCTTAACTCAAGCAGCTGGCGGCGCAGTTTTACAGGAGCAGGAATACGTAGATCAAAAAATTCAAGAAACAATTCAGGTTCGAGAATGGAGCAAGCAGGCGCTGACAAAGCTTGGCTTTGAACAAACAGATAGTCAGGGCAACTTCTTGTTTGCAAAACATCCGCAAATTACTGGAGAAAAATTATTCAAGGCTTTGCGAGAAAAGAAAATTTTAGTGCGCTGGTTTAATCAGCCGCGTACAAAGGATTATTTAAGGATCACTGTGGGAACCCAGGAGCAAATGGAGCAGCTAGTTAAAGTATTATCAACAATACTAGAAGAGGTGGAAGCATGAGAAAAGCAGAAGTGACACGTAATACATCTGAAACAAAGATTCAACTGGCTCTGACGGTTGATGGTACAGGACAACAAACGATCAAAACAGGTGTGGGCTTTTTAGATCATATGTTGGAATTATTTGTTCGCCATGGACGCTTTGATCTGGAACTGGTATGTGATGGTGATATTGAGGTCGATGCTCACCACACGACTGAGGATGTGGCGATCGCGATAGGTCGAGCTTTTTCTGAAAGTCTTGGCGAACGTCGAGGCATCAAACGTTATGGCAGTATGCTATTACCGATGGATGAAGCTTTAGTGATGTCAGCGATTGATATCAGCGGACGTGGGATGGCTGTGGTCGAGCTGGATATTCCCAGCGAAAAAATCGGTTCGCAATTTGATACTGAGTTAGTTGAGGAATTCTTTATCGCTTTTGCCCGAGAACTAGGTGCGACGATTCATCTGCACCAAATTGCTGGTAAGAATAGCCACCACATCGTGGAAGCCTGTTTCAAAGGTTTTGGAAGAGCGTTAGGTGATGCGGTGGCGATCAATCGATTAGCACCAGATGAGATTCCATCAACAAAAGGAACGATCAATTAAGGGGGAAGCCTATGCTAGCAATTATTGATTATGGTGTCGGCAATCTCTTTAGTTTGTCGCGCTCATTGGAGTATTTGGGAGTAGAATGTCAGATTACACGTTCATTAAATGAATTGAAAGCGGCTGATCGAATCATTTTACCGGGGGTTGGAGCATTTGGCGATGCACGAAAAAAACTAGAAGAATTGTCTTTAGTTGAGCCGATTCAGGAGCTGGCAGCTTCTGGCAAGCCATTTCTTGGGATTTGCTTAGGGATGCAGCTCTTATTTGATAAAAGTGAAGAGTTTGGAGAGCATCCTGGTTTAGGCTTGATTCCTGGGCGAATTGTCTCAATGCGTGAAGCACTTGATCAAGCAGATATCGATCTAAAGGTTCCACAGATTGGTTGGAACAAGCTAGATATACGAAATACAGAGTGTCCGTTGGTTAAATCATTGGGTCCTAATGATTTTGTCTATTATGTTCATAGCTACTTTGCAACGGATTGTCAAGAGCATCTGGTCGCCGACAGCGAATACGGACTCTCTATCCCAGGGATCGTACAAAATAAAAATGTCTTCGGTACACAATTCCACCCAGAAAAAAGTGGAGAAGTCGGCTTGAATATTCTAAAAGCATTTACGGAGGTACCGGTATGAAAATTTTCCCAGCAATTGATCTTTTGGATGAGAAAGTTGTGCGCTTATATCAAGGTGATTATCAGCAAAAAGAGGTATTTGGCGATGATCCAGTGGCTTTTGCTCAATCTTTTGAAAAAGCGGGTGCTAAATATCTGCATCTTGTTGATTTGGACGGCGCTAAGGCCGGAAAGCTGCACTATTTTGGGATCGCTAAAAAAATCGTTGAAAACACAAATTTATTTGTAGAAGTTGGTGGAGGAATCCGTGACGAGGAAACTATTGAGCATTGTTTGTCCGCAGGTGTCGACCGTGTGATTCTTGGGACGATCGCTCAAAAAGATCCTGAGTTTACTCAAGCGATGCTGAAAAAGTACGGAAGTAAAATCGCGATCGGTGTCGATGCGAAAGATGAGAAGGTCGCAGTCGAAGGCTGGCTGGAAAAAACGGAGACAGATGCGTTTGAATTTTGTCAGCAACTTGTTGAATGGGGCGCTGAAACGATTATCTTTACTGAAATCTCTCGTGATGGTACTGGTGAGGGAATCAATCTGCCATTATATGAAAAGCTCAATCAGTTGAATATTGAAATTGTGGCTTCTGGCGGTGTCGCATCACTAAAGGATATTGAAGGCTTGAAGCAGTTGGAAATTTCCAGTGCGATTGTCGGAAAATCACTATACAATGGTAGCTTAAAGCTAGAGGATGTTTTAGCAGTCGGTGAGGAGGATGACCAATGATCGCAAAGAGAATTGTGCCATGTTTAGATGTTCGAGATGGGCGTGTGGTTAAAGGTGTGAATTTTGCTGGTTTGCAGGATGTCAATGATCCCGTGACTTTAGCTCGTTTTTACAATGAACAAGGAGCAGATGAGCTGGTTTTTTATGATATTACAGCTTCAGCAGAGGAACGTGGCTTGTTCACTGATATTTTAAAAGGTGTCGCTTCAGAAGTTTTTATCCCTCTAACTGTGGGCGGTGGAATTAATGAGGTATCTGACTTTGAACGGGTCTTGAATTGCGGCGCGGATAAGGTCAGCGTTAATTCAGGCGCGATTCGTCGTCCGCAGCTGATTGAAGAAGGTGCAAAACGCTACGGCAGTCAGTGCGTCGTCTTATCTGTGGATATTCGACGCGTTGGCGATCAATGGCATGTTTTTGCTAAAGGCGGTCGTGAAGATACGGGATTAGAGGCCTTAGACTGGATTCGTCAGGGTGAGCAGTTAGGCGCGGGGGAATTAGTCATCAACAGTATGGATACCGATGGTGTGAAGCAGGGATTTGATTTGGAGTTGTTGCAAGCCGTTAGTGAAATCACAGCATTACCAATCGTGGCTTCTGGTGGTGCCGGAAAAAGTGAAGATTTTATTGAGTTATTTCAGTTGCCAAAAATTGAGGCGGGGCTTGCTGCATCGATTTTCCATTATGGCGAAGTAAAAATTCCAGATTTGAAAAAACAATTGATGGCGGCAGATATTCCTGTCCGGATCGTTTAGGGGGCATATGATGACTGAACTAAAATTTGATGAAAAAGGGTTAATCCCTGTGATCGTGCAAGATGCTGAAACCAATGAGGTATTGACTTTGGCGTATATGAATCAAGAAAGCTATGAATTAACATTAAAGGATCAGCTTATGACCTTTTATTCTCGCAGTCGTAAAGAATTATGGCGTAAAGGCGAGACCAGCGGCAATTATCAGCATTTGGTTTCATTGAAGCTGGATTGCGATCAGGATGCGCTGGTTGCGAAGGTCAAAAAAGATGGTCCGGCTTGTCACACTGGTGCAGAAAGCTGCTTCAATGAAGTATTATACGGTGAAGATACGCAGGCAACGATAGATACGTTGTACGAATTGATTAAAGGACGTAAAGAGATACCACAGGAAGGCAGTTATACGAGTTACCTGTTTGAAAAAGGTATCGAGAAGATTCTGAAAAAAGTTGGAGAAGAATCAACGGAAGTCGTGATCGGCGCCATGAAGGAAGATTATAATGAAACTGTTTTTGAAATCTCTGATTTGGTGTATCATGTTCTTGTATTAATGGTGGAGATGGGAATCGATTTGTCACAAGTACGCCAAGAGCTGGAAAATCGCCATGTTGTTGATAAAAAAGTCAAACAGGAACGGATGCAGTAAAATCCGAAATTTAGGAGGTTCAGCGATGTTCTATTCAAATGCGCACACTCACAGTACGTGGTGCGATGGCAAAGATAGTTTAGAAGATATGGCACAAGCCGCAATTGAATTAGGTTTTACGGATCTGGGATTTACTTGTCACTCACCGGCCCTGTTTGATCCTAGCTGTCTTGGGGTACAGAATGAAGTGACGTATCAAACTGCTTTGCGTAAGCTCAAGAAAACATTAGCGGGAAAGCTAAATATCAGTTTAGGTTTGGAATGGGATTATTACAGTGCCGATCCAATTGATGGTTATGATTATACGGTTGGCTCCGTACATTATTTTCCACCACGTCAAGGGATTTTTCGCAGCGTGGATGAAAGTCCGGAAAGTTTGATGAAAACCTTAAATGAGTGGTATCGAGGTGATCAGATGCAGATGGTGCGTGACTATTATGATACGGTGGTAAGGCATATTGATCAGAATCATTCGGAAATCGTGGGTCATTTTGATTTGATTACGAAATTTAATGAAAAGCAGCCTTGGCTGGATGAAGACAGTGTGGAATATCAGGCGATTGCTTCGAAGGCTCTGAATGATGTGATCGACATTATTCAAACCTATGATGGAATGGTGGAGATCAATACGGGGGCAATTTCTCGGAATTGGCGTACGACGCCTTATCCGAATCCTTTCCTGCTGAAGCTTTTAAAGAAAAGAGACTGTCCGATTATTATCACCAGCGATAGTCATGAAACATCGACCTTGACGTGTCATTTTCCTGAAACGGTTGAATTATTAAAAACGATCGGTTTCACAGAAACGATGCAATTAAAGGATGGGATTTTTCAGTCGATTCCTTTTGACTAGCCATTTTAAGGAATTCATTTTCGATTGGAACTGAATTTGCTAACCAATGTACACAGAAAGATTTGACAAAAGGGGTCTGGTGTCGCTATTATAGAACCAAGTTGAATAGGTGCGAGGATCAAATTTAAAAATTTGTGGAAAACACAGCGAGTCAGGGATAGTGGAAGCCTGAAAGGGAAACAAATTTTGTTGGCGTTTGTGAGCACATTTAGTGAAAGCTGCCAAGCAACTGCTTGGAAGTAGGGTGGAACCGCGTTGATACGTCCCTATGTCGATTATTTCGGCATAGGGACTTTTTTGCGAGTTGCCAGTTGCACTTTTCGCAGTTTATATGGTGAAAGAAGAAAACAATGGTTTTGAACAAATTTGTGATCAAGATTATTAGTGCAATGGTATGCGTACGAAAATAAGCTCATTTTTCCTGTTTTTGGAAAAATGAATTTCCTTCAAATGAGCTAGCCACCCTGCAAGTCAAAAGATAAATAAACTTCAATAATAAACCAGGAGGAAACAAAATGAGCAAATTAACGGTGCAAGAAATGATTTTATCGTTACAAAAGTTTTGGTCAGACAATGGTTGTATGCTGATGCAGGCCTACGATACAGAAAAGGGAGCGGGAACGATGAGTCCCTACACCTTCTTACGGGCGATCGGACCTGAACCATGGCGTGCGGCATATGTAGAGCCTTCACGTCGTCCGGCTGACGGACGTTACGGTGAAAACCCCAACCGTTTGTATCAGCATCACCAATTCCAAGTAGTAATGAAGCCTTCTCCCAAAAATATCCAAGAGTTGTATTTAGACAGCTTGCGTTTATTGGGAATTGACCCGTTAGAGCACGATATCCGTTTTGTAGAAGACAACTGGGAAAATCCTTCAATGGGTTGTGCTGGTGTTGGTTGGGAAGTCTGGCTTGATGGAATGGAAATTACTCAGTTCACGTATTTCCAACAAGTTGGCGGTTTGCAGGTCAACACAGTGACTTCTGAATTGACTTATGGTTTGGAACGTTTGGCTTCTTATATTCAAGAAGTCGACAGTGTGTATGATTTAGAATGGAGCGACGGCGTTAAATACGGCGAAATCTTTAAGCAACCAGAATATGAGCATTCAAAATATTCATTTGAAGAAAGCAATCAAGATATGCTTTTAGAGAATTTTGAAAAATTTGAAAAGGAAGCGAAACGCTGTATTGATGGAAATCTAGTGCACCCAGCCTATGATTACATTTTGAAATGCAGCCATACCTTTAACCTATTGGATGCACGCGGGGCTGTTTCAGTCACTGAACGTGCGGGCTACTTGGCTCGTATCCGTAACATGGCTCGCTCTGTTGCGAAGATATTCGTGGCTGAACGGGAAAAACTAGGCTTCCCATTATTGAATCAGGAGGGCAAATAAGATGGCGAAAAATCTACTATTAGAAATTGGTTTAGAAGAAATGCCAGCCCACGTGGTTTGGTCAAGTATCAAACAACTAGAAGAAAAAGTTTCGAAGTTTTTAGCAGAGAACAGCTTGACCTTCGAATCCATTGAAACCTTTTCAACTCCTCGTCGTTTGGCGATCCGAGTAACCAATATTCCTGATCGTCAAGAAGACGTGCAAGAAGAAGTCAAAGGTCCAGCAAAGAAAATTGCGTTAGATGCGGAAGGAAATTGGAGCAAAGCAGCAGAAGGGTTTGTCCGCGGGCAAGGTCTAACAACTGATGCAATCACTTTCCGTGAAGTCAATGGTGTGGAATATGTCTATGTGACAAAATATATTCACGGAAAAGAAAGTAAAGAAGTTTTGACTGGCTTATTAGATGTTGTGAAGAGCATGAATTTCCCTACCATGATGCATTGGGGCGATACGATGTTTGAATACGTTCGTCCGATTCATTGGATCATCGCATTGTTGGATGAAGAAGTAATTCCATTTGAATTATTGGATGTTCAAACAGGTCGTACAACAGAAGGGCATCGTTTCTTAGGTGATCAAGTTGCATTAGCCAATCCAAGTGAATACGAAGAAAAATTAGAAGAACAATTTGTGATTGCGGATGCTCACAAGCGTCAACAGATGATCGTAAACCAAATTGAAGAAATCGCTGAGAAAAATAAATGGGTGATCAATCTTGATCCTGATTTATTAGAAGAAGTAACGAACTTAGTGGAATATCCAACCGCATTTGTTGGCGATTTCGAAGAGCGTTTCCTATCGGTTCCTGAAGAAGTGCTGGTTACCTCCATGAAGGAACACCAACGTTACTTTGAAATTCGCAACCAAGCAGGAATGCTATTGCCACACTTCATTTCTGTTCGTAACGGAAACAGTGTGAAACTAGATAACGTCATCAAAGGAAATCAAAAAGTCTTGGCTGCACGTTTGGAAGACGGTGAATTTTTCTTTGAAGAAGATAAGAAATTATCGATTGAAGACTGCGTTGAAAAATTGAAGAACGTAACTTTCCACGAAAAAATCGGTAGCATGTATAAAAAAATGCAGCGTGTCGGTTTAATCAGTCAAGTCATTGGAAAGCGAGTCGGCTTGAGCGAGGAAGAATTAACTGATTTGAAGCGGGCGTCAGAAATCTATAAATTCGATTTAGTGACGAACATGGTGAATGAATTCCCAGAATTACAAGGGATCATGGGTGAAAAATATGCCTTGCTGAAAGGGGAAAAACCTGCCGTTGCCACCGCGATTCGTGAGCATTACATGCCGATTTCTTCAGAAGGTGATTTGCCAAAAACAGCGATTGGTGCAGTTTTAGCGATCGCTGACAAGATTGACAGCGTACTAGGCTTCTTCGCTGTAGGAATGATTCCAAGCGGCTCAAATGATCCTTACGCATTGCGTCGTCAAACATACGGAATTGTCCGGATTGTCGAAGCACAAGGCTGGACCTTCCCGTTCACCGATATGCAAGGGGCGATCGTCGACGCTGTCAACGAGGATGTTTTGGATTATGGAATCCATTTCAACCGCGATCAAAAAGAATTCATTGAGTTCTTTAGGGGACGTATCCGTCAACGGCTGCAAATCTACAATGTCCGGCATGATATTATCGATGCGGTATTGGATTCACACCAAGATGATTTAGTCCAAGTTTTCAAGACAGCTCAAATCTTTGATGAGCATTTGACCGATGAGCACTTTAAAGAAGCGATGGAAGCTTTGACACGTGTAATTAACCTAACGAAGAAAATGGAACCAGATGTTATTACCTACAAGGTCGATCCTAAGCTGTTTGAAAATGATACCGAAAAAGAATTGTACGAGGCGGTGAAAGAGGCCGAAGATCAATTCGCAAACCAAAGCATGGCTGAAAACTATCAAACCTTGACGAATTTGCGCCCAGTGATTGAACGGTATTTCAATGAAACCATGATTATGGTAGAAGATGAAAAAGTACGCGATAATCGCTTGAATCAATTAGCGATCATCACTCGTATGACAAATGCGTTAGCAAGTATCGATAAAATTATTACGAAATAATAGAAAGCCTTCGAGTTTGCGCTCGAAGGCTTTTATAGTATCAATTTTAATAATAATGGAATATACGCGAGATATAATAGCACTGAATAACCCAATGAAGAAGCCGCGAACTTCTGATCGGCACCATAGGAACGTGCCAGAATGGGGACAGAGTTTTGAACCGGCATCGCAGCTTGAATGATAAAGGCAGAGAGCATCAAAGGCGGTACACTGATCCATTGTCCTAATAACCATACAATTAACGGAGAGATTACATATCGACCAACGATGACACCAATAATGTCTTTATTTAAAGTCAGATTTTTGATTCCCACATTATAGACGATGATCCCGATGACAAACATTGATAAGGGTGTCGTTAAATTAGCCAGATAGCTTAAAAAGGTTGCAATGGAATCTGGAACAGTAATGTTAACCAAGACTGCACACAACCCAAGTAAAAAACCTAACAGTGCTGGAGAGAAAATCTTTTTCAAAATTGGTATTAGATGAAAATTGACTGTGGCCTGTTCAATTTGAGGATTGTCGCGGGCAATAAAATAAATACCCAAGGTCCAAAAGATCGTTGTATTGACGATGTAATAGAGCAGGACATAAGGAACTGCTTGTTCACCGAAGATTGCCAAATTAATCGGCAATCCAATAAAAATCGTATTTGAGCAAGTGAACATTGTAGAAAAAATTCCTTTACGAGCAGGAGTAATCCGAAAGATGCGACAATAGGCAAAGCTCACAACAAAAGTTAGCAGCATAGAAATTAGTGGAATGATCATCCCACTGACAAGATGCAGAAATTCTGATCGAGAAAAATTTTTCGTGATTGTCAAAAACATATTACAGGGCAGTGCAATCTGTAAGACCAGCTTTGAAAAAGCATCGCCGATTTGATTAGAGAACCACTGCTTGTATGTCAGCACATAGCCGATAAACATTAAAACAAAAATAAAAAGGATATTGATATATGCGGAAACCATTTTTTCACCTCGCATCTACTATACAGAAAAAAGTGGGTGTCATCAATTGTTGATGACACCCGCTTTATCTTTCTATTTCAGCAAGTTTAGAAAATAATTTATTAACAGTAAGCTAGTTGTCGTTATGTTCTTGATAATTCAACAACCCAGATAGATTTTCGATCTGTTCTTCCAAACTATCGCCGACTGTCGTATCTTTGATCAGGATGCGTTTCAGATCTCTGTCGATCACCCGTTTCAAGGAAGTTTCATCAGCCTGCTTGGCTAACAGGCTTTCGACGGATTCAAATGGATCATGAGTAACCAGCTGGAAGCCGTAGGAATTATTAAGTAACGAATAACCAGCGATTCCCGTGGTCTTCTGATACGCTTTAGAAAGTCCGCCGTCAATTACAAAGAGCATTCCTTCACCCTTAATTGGTGATTCGCCATCTTGAACCTTAACTGGTGTATGACCGTTGATAATTCGTGAATTTGGCGAATATAGAGCAAATTCCTCTAGAATCATTTGACAAGTCTCATGGGTATCACGAAATTTATAGTAAGGATTTTTGATTTCCTTATGTGTCTTTTTATCAGCAATAAAATAGCGCTCGAATGTCGTCATGGCACTTTTGCCAAACTGGGGTGAAATCTTGCCGGTCCAGCAATTCCAGATCCAATCAGCAGCTGGACTATCCGTTTGCTGACTTTGACAACCATTACGAATTTGCTCTTCAAAGAAATTTAAAAGGTCTTTGCCGGCATAATCTTTTCCATCGACAGTCAATGGTAGGAAGCTGCCGTCGGCTTTTAGCGGCAGACAACCATGAAAGAGCAGATGTTGATTGTATACAAGATACATTGAGCCCTTATTCAAGAGCAGCTGCATGTGCTCTTGCATTTTGGTCGATTGCTGGAAGGAAGCCAGCAGCATATCCACCACATAATCTTCCTGCTTAGTCAAAGCATGAACATCCTCTTGCAAGGTTTGGAAGCAACTGCCCTGCAGCGGATAGTCCTTTCCTGCTAAATGAACTGTATTTTTATCGAAATCAATCTTTTCAAACAACAACCGATCATCCATTTGAAATTCAGGATGACGTTTGATCAATTGGCCTTCCAATTTAAATTGCAGGATCGACAAGGCTTGATGGACTTTCTCTAAGCTGTCTAAGCTTTCAATCGAATAACTTTCACTGCTGTTTTTTTCCTTCGGTGTGAAAATCGGATTCTTTTCGTAATGCTCCTCTGCATACATGAATAGCGGCCGCAGATTCAGCGCATATGCCTGTTCGATTTCATATAGATAATTATAACGCGCAGCAATTCGCAATAAAGTCATTAAACAAGCGCGAGAGCCCGCGTAAGCCCCCATCCAGAGAATATCATGATTTCCCCACTGAATATCGACAGAAGGATGCTGACACAGCTTATCCATGATCTTATCCGCCTCTGGTCCTCGATCATAGATATCACCAACGACATGGAGATGATCGACTACTAGACGTTGGATGCTCTGACATAGGGCGATAATAAATGTCCGACCTTGTTCTAAATCTAAAAGGTGGGCAAGAATCTGATCGAAGTAGGCTGCCTTGTCAGAGTAATTCGTATCGGTGTACATCAATTCTTCAATGATATAGGCATAACGCTTAGGAAGTGCCTTTCTTACTTTTGAGCGCGTATACTTGGTCGAACAAAAGGCCAGCAGTTCTAATAGCTGACGGATTTTTTTTCGATACCAAGAGCGATCTCGATACGCATAAAACTCTTTATCATCTAATGCTTCACGTGGATAGGCCACTAAAATTGTTAGCTTATCTTTTTCGTGCTCCGTCAGACGATCTCCAAAGAGCAGGCTGATTTTCTCCTTGATGTTGCCGGCACCAGTGCGCAGGATATGATCAAAGGCGGTAAACTCCCCATGAATATCACTGATGTAAAGTTCGGTTCCTTTGGGCAAATGCATGATGGCTTCTAAGTTGATGAGTTCAGTCATGATTGCCTCCTTGGTACTAAATTCTTTTTCCAACATTTGATAATATTTTTCACGGGTTGATAGCATAACGTGCTCCCCTTTTATAAGCGATTATCCAAATGCTCACAAATCAATGTCGCTGATTCTTCAATCGATTTGTTAGTAACATCCAGAGTAAAGGCACCCAGTTCATCATATACACTCAAGGCGTAATCTACTTCTTCTTTGATCCGATTGATATCTGAATAGCGTGAATTTTCAGCTAAGCCTAAGGAGTTCAAACGGCTCATACGGATTTTCTTCTGAACTTCTGGTTCGATCATCAAACCAACAATTTTCTCTTTCGGAACGTGTTTGATTTGTTCAGGTAGAGGAACTTCCGGTATTAAAGGAAGGTTCGCCACCTTCAAACGATTATTCGCTAAATACATGCTTAACGGAGTCTTCGAGGTCCGTGAAATACCCAGCAAAACAAGATCAGCTTCCAAAAAGCCCTTCGCATCTTTTCCATCATCATATTTCACCGCGAATTCGATTGCTGCGACACGGTCGAAATACTCTTGATTCAGTTTATGAACAACGCCGGCTTTTTGCAACGGAGCCACACCAGTTTTTTGATGAACGATATCCATGAATTGGCTCATCAAATTAATGTATTGCAGGCCTGTCCGTTCACCGAAATCTTCGACAATTTTAGTCAAATTTTCGCTGACTAAGGTTGTTACCACAACGGCACTGTCTTTTAAGGCATCGCCTAAAATACTTTTCAATTCTTCTTCATCTTTTGTAAATGGAAAACGATAAGACAAATCAAAATTGACTGTAGGGAACTGAGCTGCTGCGGCATTAACTATTTTCAGCGAAGTCTCGCCGACTGAATCAGAGATCATGTATAATGGTACACTTGTTTTCATTGTTTTCGCTCCTATCGATTGGTTTCAGTTTGTTTTGCTTGCTGCATGATATAATTAAAAATACGTGATTTCGTAATTTTTCCGATCACTTTTTTCGGCTCGTCTTCACTGACTACAGGCAGTGAATCAACTTGATAATCAAGTAAGACTGCGCCAGCTTCTAAGATTGTGTAATCCTTCGTGCATGTTTGCAGATGCGGTGCACGTGTCATAACGACCGCCACTGGTGTATTTTGCAGATTGCTGTTCAATGATGCACGCAATAAATCTTTGCGCGACAATAACCCGACAAGATGCTGTTCTTTGTCGGTCACATAAATCGAGCCAACGTCATACATAAACATATTAGTGATCGCATCATGAATCGAAGTGTCTTGTGGCGTTAGCAGAGGTGACAGCATGATCTCTTCAACTTTGACAGAAAAGATTTTGTCGAACAGAAATTGTTCGATGCCCACACCTGTGTAGGTGTAACCAACTTTTGGGCTTGCTTCCAAAATTCCTGCCATCGTTAAGAAGGAGAGATCTGTACGTAAAGTAGCATGCGAGATTCCTAAGTGATCGGCGATTTTTTCGCCGCTTAGCGGTTGATCGCGTTTGACGATCTCAATAATTTTCTCTTGCCTTTGTGATAGATTCATAGGTCCTCCTAGTAATGCATTCGTTCTTCTGTGAGAAAAAATGAATTGGTTTTTTCTTTTAATTGTCATTGAGAAGATGCTCCAAAAATTCAATGACTTGAATACACACCCTATTATACACGTAATAACTATATAAACAACATGATTGATTAAATAAACACATATTTAAAAAATTCAGAAATAAAAGGGGTATTACTTTCTAAAAAAAGAGTTTAGCAGTATAATTCTTTTTGTTGATATGAAATAACCCGTTAGTCAAGGGGTCAAGACGCCGCGTTCTCAGCGCGGAGGCACGGGTTCAAATCCCGTACGGGTTATACCTAGAGTTGATATCCAGTTGGGTATCAACTCTTTTTTTGTTCATTTTTCTAGTGCATGTGAAAGAATTTGTACTATATACTATAGGTAGTAAAACATAACTAGGCGAGGAGGAACAACATGGAAGCTGCGAGTATAAAACGACTGTTAGAGCAAAAATCCAAAGCAGAATTGGGCTTTTATCCGACACCCTTTTATCGGTTAACTAATTTGTCTAAAAAGCTAGGAGTCAATTTGTTTATCAAGCGAGAAGATTTTTCTGGGCAGAGTCTATTTGGCGGCAACAAAATCAGAAAGCTCGAGTATCTGATCGGAGATGCTAAAGAAAAAGGCGCAGAATATGTTTTTACTTTTGGGGCGACTCAGTCGAATCATGCGATGCAGACGGTTGAAGCTTGTCGCAAAGAGGGCTTGACGCCGATCTTGTATTTGGTTGCTTATGTTGAACCTGATGAGCAGGATCTTCGCAGTAATTTATTGCTGGATCGAATTTTAGGAGCAGAGGTACATGTCATTTTGAAAAATCCCGGTGAGACAGAGGCGGAAATGAGTGCTCGTTCTGTCAAACTAGCACGAGAGCATATGGATAAATTAGCAAAAGAAGGGCATAACTGTTACGAGATTCCCATGGGCGGCGCTAGTTCGATCGGTTCAGTCGGTTTTATCGATGGATTTGTAGAACTTGCAGAGCAAGCCGCAGATACGGGAGTAGAATTTGATTACTTGGTTCATGCAACTGGATCAGGGGGAACGATGGCAGGATTAGTCGCCGGAAAGAAATTATTGAATCATCCCATACGGATTTTCTCTTTTGATGTGATCGGTCATGATTCCAGTTATTTAGACAGTTCAGCGAAATTAGGAAATGAAAGCTTAGCATGGCTAGGAGCAAAGGCTTGCTTAACAGTTGAAGACTTTGAGCATGACAATCAGTATTTTCTTCCTGGCTACGAAATGCCAAGTGAGGCAGGAAATGATGCGATTCGACTATTAGCAAGAGAAGAGGGACTGTTTCTAGACCCTGTTTACTCTGGCAAGGCCTTTGCGGGCATGCTGGATTATATTGAAAAAGGCAAGATTCCGCAAGGTAGCAACGTGATTTTTCTGCATACAGGTGGAGCCACAGCACTATTTGCAGAAAAAGAAATTTTGGGGAATTTATTGGATAAATAATTATTCGATTGGGGGAATAGGAAATGAGTAAAAAGGTGGTTTGGATCTGGTCGACAAATGCCAATCAGGGATTCAGAGGGTTTGCGACTACATTTGGCATGCTAGTCAGACCTTACAAATTTCAAAAAGAAGTTCGAGAAGCTTTAGCACCAGAGTGGGAAGTTGAGTTTATCAGCGATGATATTTCGGAAGATGAAATATCTAAAGGTGATGCTACTATTTGCAGTCGAGCCATGGCTATCTATCTAGACAAAGACAGATATCACAATCTTGTGGTGATCCCTGAGCTGGAGCTTATGCAGTATGATTATTCAGCGATTAAGGAGAGGATCGCTGAGTATCTGTAGAAGTTATTTTCTTTCTATATAAAAATAATTTTATATTGATTATTGAACCATTCATAAAAGTGATGGTTCTTTTTTTTTGTAAAGATATCTTTACTTGTTTGTGAGAAAGGAGTATTCTCTATGTAAAGATATCTTTACAAAGGATCGAGAGGATAAAAATGAACGTTCATAATAAAATCAGAGCAATCCGTGAATCAAAAAAAATTCCTCAAAAGAAAATGGCTGAGGAGTTAAATGTTTCCCGTCAAACAATGACTGCGATTGAAACGATGAAGTACAATCCCAGTTTGGAATTAACACTAAAGATTGCTCAGTATTTTGAAATGCCAGTAGAAGAAATTTTTCAGTTGGAGGAGGAAGAAAAATGAAACTTTTTACAGTAGCCATCATAAATCTCATTGGATTTCCACTATTATTTTTTGGTTTTATCTCCTTTATTCCATTTTGTTTTTCAGTGAAAAATATTGTAACTGGACGTATAACTAATGAACAGAATAAGAAAATGGTTGTTGAAGCATCGTTGGTTAGTATCGGAACTATTTTATTGTTAATTATTATTCATTGGAAATTGCCTGAGTTATTGCCAAAAGATTTGCGACAATTTCTTTTACCAGGGAATCAATATTTTATTGCAATAATCGGTAATATGACTTTGGATATTCACAGTATTCTCTTTTATTCAGCGGTAATAGGATTTGTTTATAAACTTAAAGAAGTTCAGTATGGAATAATATCCAAGGATTTCTTTTTTAGAAAGAAATTCTTACCAGTGATCGCTGCTTCCTTGTTGTGTACTTTTGTGCCGTTTCTTTTTACGTTGATATTTTGATGTAAAAAAAAATACATAATTTGACATACAACAACGCTAATATCTGTAGAAAAGGGAGAGAAAAAAAGTGTTTTATAAAATTTTAATGGGTACGATGATTTTTTCTGGCTTTTACACTTTTGTAGTAATATTTTCACTTATTAGGATGATCATAATATTTCCCGATTTTGATGAATTAGAGAAAAAAATTTTTTATGAAACACTCTCATTTAGTATGGGAGTTATTCTGATTCTACATTTTTTTCAGTTGATAATCTCTATGACTATGCCTCTTGATTTCCGTCCAATTATTTCTTCTGGTGGACATTCGGTAATTAGAGGAATCGATGGGTCGATTGTTCATTTTGACAGTTTTCTTTTTGATTGTGTAGTAATTGCCATCATACACAATAGTAGGAGATTAAGATATGGTTTGATTACAAAGAAAATGTTTCTTCTAAGAAATCTTTTACCTATGCTGGTCAGCACGCTGTCTTTTCTTTTATATTTTCTTTCGAGGTTTCTGTAAACTATCGTATTAATCATCACCTTTTCTTGTCTTCCTATCAGAAAAATAAACTAATCGCATAATTATGATTATAATTACGAGGGGGTTCTTTTCACGCGTTCAAGACAAAATAATCTATTTTTAAGATCATTCTTCAAAATCGGGTGAAATTAATAGTATAATGAAAATAACTTTTTGTAATGTTCGCTTAGGGTTGTCGCAACATTTACACAAATAGTTAAAAATTGTTAAGTTGGAGTGATTAGATGGAAAAGCATTTGAAGAAAGCGAAAACATGGAACATGGTATTGATTATTTTAGGGTTGATTTCGGTGGTATCATCGGTGGTTGGGTTACCCAAATCATTAAATCCGAAGTTGAGTGATTACGAAATGATGGGCTCAATGGCTCAGGAGATGTTCGATTATGCAAATAATCCGCTAATAAAAGGAATCTCGGTGTTGTCTCTAGTAATTTCGATCGTTTTGTTGGTTTTCTATTTCATTGCGAATAAGAAGTTAGCAGATGAGATTATCCCAGCAAAATTTCCATACTATATTAAAATTGGTTGGAGTCTTTTAAGTTCAGCGATTGGTTTCATGATGCAGCCAAAAATACAAATGGAAGGGATGGATTTCTCTTTTATGACGACTGTTATTGGGATAGTCTTCCAGATTGTTTTCCTAATACCGGCAATCTTAGTCATTGTTCATCTATTTAAAGCAGAACCAGAGGAGTAGCAGAATGAGAAAGAAAAAATTGACGAAAAAGCAAAAGATCCGTTGGAGTATTCTAGCCGGAGTGCTTGCGCTAGTGCTATTTATTGGTGCATTTGTTTACTCTCAAACAAAAAATTCAACTGTTAAAGATAACAAATACAAAGCAGTTACACTGAAAAAATCTGATCCCTTGACCTTCAATGGGATTGTGGAAGCAACGCATACACAGGATTATTACTTTGACCAAACGTTAGGCAAGATTTCTGAGATCAATGTTCAGGATGGACAGGAGGTAGAGCAAGGTGCTACGTTGCTGAGCTATACGAATACTGAATATCAGGAACAAGCGGACGAGCAGAGTACGAATCTAGACAAGCTCTATCTCGCTGTTTCAAATGCGCAAGAAAGTCTGGCAATCGCACAGGACAAGCAGGCAAAAGAGCAGCAGAAATTAAACGACGCAACGGCAAACTATAATAACACCAATGAAAATAGTGAAGAAGGAGCCGCCAAAAAAGAGCAATACAAGCAAGAAATGACACAATATGAAAGCAGTGTTGATGCTGCGGCTGATGCCGTTGTTCAAGCGAGACAAGCACTAGAAAGTGCCAATGTTGAGCTGAATTCAGCATCACAAAGCGTAACGAAAATGCAAGGGAAAGTTAGCTCCACCGTTGCTAGTGCGACAAAGGGAACAGCCTACATCAATGAAAAGGGCAAGAATGATCCTTCTGTTCCAGTCGTGAAGGTGGTTAGTAATGAGGTCACGATCGAGGCAAAGGCTTCTGAATATGATTATCCGCAGGTCCATCAAGACGCGTCAGTGACCATAAAACCAATCACAACAAATCAAGAGATCGCCGGAACTATTACGCATGTAAATAAGCTGCCGGATCAAGCAGAAGCGACTAGTCAGGCTGGAACAGCTGGCGGCAGTTCAACTAGCTCAGTCTCTAACTATAGCTTCATCGTAAAGCCAACTGAAGAACTACAGTATGGCTACAATGTTCAAGTGGTTCTTCCGCTGAATGAGATTCGTCTGCCTAAAAAAGCAGTGAAGAAAACAGGCGATACCAAATATGTTTTTGCTTACCGCAACGGAAAAGTTCATGAGGTTACGATTCAAGCAGAGGATAAAGGCGATTATTTCATTTTGAAGGATGGTCTAAAAGATGGCGATCGTATCATTTCAAATCCTGACAAATCATTACGTGACGGTCAGGAATTGGCGGTGGATTAAATGATCGAACTAAAAAATATCAACAAGTATTATCGCAACGATGAGGAGTCGCTGCACGTTTTAAAGGATATCAATCTAAAAGCGGATGCCGGTGAAATGATCGCGATCATGGGACCTTCTGGCTCAGGGAAATCAACCTTGATTAATTTGTTGGGTTTTATTGATACGAAATTTGAGGGTCAGTATTTATTCGAAGAAGAGAATCTAGTCGCTACGACCGATGATCGCTTATCTAAAACCCGCAATCAAATGGTTGGTTTTGTTTTCCAGAATTTTAGTTTGATCGAGAACTATACCGTTTATGAAAATGTGGAGCTGCCATTGCTTTATAATGGTCATGGTTTTCATCAGACTAAGGAAAAAGTGATGTCGGTTTTAGAGAAGGTCGGAATTGCGGATAAGGCTGAAAAGCGCCCTCGCCAACTTTCAGGTGGTCAACAGCAACGGGTGGCGATTGCTCGGGCACTGATTAATCAGCCAAAGTTCATTATTGCAGATGAACCGACCGGCGCGTTGGATACTCATACTTCAAATGAGATAATGGAGCTTTTTAAAGAACTGAATCGTCGCGATCATGCGACAATCTTTCTGGTTACCCACGATCCAGAGGTAGTACCATATTGTACACGCTTAGTTAAAATCAGAGATGGTGCAATCACTGAAGACAAGGCGGTGATCGAAGAATGAAATTTTATGTAAATTGGCGTTCTTCTCTTGGTTCGATCTTTAAGAATAAGAAACGTAGCGCACTGACGATGTTCGGGATCGTGATCGGGATTGCAGCAGTAATTGCTATCCTATCTATCGGTCGCGGCTTTGAGCGAGACACGATCGCCAGTCTAACTGACGATGAATCGGATCAATTGAAGGTTGATATAAATTTTATCCCGGGTAATGACGCGTTGTACTACTCAAATGTCGATATGATTCAAGCTTCTGATTTGAGCATCTTGAGAGATGTCGAGGGCGTAGAATCTGCTGACTATCCAAAAAATGATTTAACCTATATCTACAAGGAAGTTAAGATAAAGGATAAAACAAAGAACTATCGGATCGGCGTTGTCTCGAATAGCGGTGATTCTGTCAGCTATGGTCGTGCCATCAGTGCTTATGATAATCAAACCCAGAATAAAGTTGTGACGATTGACGCCAGCTTAGCCAAAGAGATTTTCGGATCAGCCCGTAGCGCAGTCGGCCGTGGTTTTGAATTGGATAATCAAGTTTTTACGATTGTCGGTGTTTTTCCAGCAGGTGCTGAAGAAACGATGTTTTCAGAAGGAACTACCAAAATTTTATTGCCGCGTCAAACTTACATCCACTTTTTTGGAAATGAGCAGGATACGAGTGCGGTGGTTCTGACCTTAGCCGACGGGAGTCAGCTGAATAAAGTTGCTGATCGTGCCATTAAGAGGCTAGAATCAGCTGGTGCGATGCGCCAGCAAGGCGAATACCATGTTTCTAATATGGCGATGATGACAGATGGTATCAGTGAGGTGTTAAGCAGTATTACACTCTTCATTAGTGCTGTTGCAGGAATTTCGCTGTTCATCGCGGGGGTTGGTGTCATGAATATGATGTACATCTCTGTGTCAGAGCGAACAAAAGAAATCGGGATTCGCCGAGCTTTGGGCGCCACGCGCGGCGCGATCCGACTGCAATTCTTATTAGAAGGAATGACGTTGACTTTAGTTGGGGGGATTATTGGCTATCTATTGGGAATGATCGTTGCTTATGCGATCGGTAATGTGATGGATATTTCAGTGTCTGTTGATCTGTTTACCGTTGCTTTAGCAGTCGGTGTTTCAAGTGGTATCGGGTTAATATTCTCTGTAATGCCGGCCTCAGAAGCAGCTAAGAAAGATTTGATCGATATTTTGAGATAAAAGATGCTTTGATTTTCTCAATTAAGTTACTATTAATGGAAATCGACTCATAAGTGTTCAGCGTCAAGAATAAGAAGGACATTCCGAAATTTACCAAGAAACCCAGTGACATAGGAACTGATGATAAATGGATTTACTCAGTAATTCTCAAATTTTTATGAATTATCGGCTTATTTTTCGCCGCTATTACGTGTGAGCTGCTGTTTATTCGCGAATAGGATCTTACCTAAAAGTCTTTTAGATTTTTGGGGAAGATCCCTTTTTTTCAAAACTAGAAATCTAGCGAACCCTAGACTAGTAGTTTTTCTTTAAGTGCTTCAGTTAATGTAGCAGAAAAGTTAACATCAGCTTTATTGCTCAAATCATTGAAATAGTTTGAAATTATTAGTGTCTTCTTAAGTAATTTATTCTCAAATTTCTTATGGTGAAATGCTAGATCCATTTTAATCAGGATCAACAGATCATCAGATGCTAATGGAATGCTATAGTGAGCAGAGGGAGTATATCATCCTCAGTATCAATGAGTCAACTGGCAAGTAAATCTTTTGCCGTATAGAGAGCTTCATGCATGTCTTGACCGAATGTAGTGACGTTATTTAAGTCTGGAAATATGACGTTAATACTAGAATCTGAAAAATTGAATACAGCGTAATAAATCATCATGTGGATCAAGCTTTTCTAAATTTTGGATGTTGCATCTTATTTAAGTCCGCTTGCTTAAAGATATTGGTTAGCGCTCCGACTGGATTATCCTTATGAACATGAAGTGAAACGAAGAAAAACCATCGCCTTAAGCGATGGTTTTATCTGTATACGTTATTTACGTTGTTGTTTGCCGGCATTTCGACCATTGCCGTTCTTATTGTTTTTATTCTCAGGTTGACTAACTTGTTTTGGTTTAATTGGTTCAGCCTTTTTGATGGGCTTTGTTACTACTTGTTTTGGTGGGTTTTTCTTCAATTCCTCTTGAATTTGTGCTTTGATACGAGGACGCATCAAGACATTGGTGATAAAGGTTTGAATACAACTAAAGACACCACCAACTACCCAATAAAGCGCCACTCCGGCAGGTGATGTGAAGGACATGAAGACAATCATCAATGGTGAAGCAATCATCATACTACGCATTGTCTTCTTCTGTTCCTCAGGCACACCGATTAGTGAAATGTAGCCTTGCAACAAGTAAGCGACCCCTACGAAAACAACGAGGAGATAGCTTGGTTTTGCCAAATCGATTCCGATGAACGTCGAGTGCTGGATACCTTCTGAGAAGCGAGCCGTATAATAGAGTGCTGAGAAAATCGGCATTTGGATCAGTAGAGGCAGACAGCCCATACCGCCCATCATGCTGACATTATTCTCTTTGTAAACAGCTTGCATTTCCCGCTGTGCTTCCATTTGTTCTTCTTGTGTTGTTGCTTGTTTTACCTTTGCTTGAGCCGCGTCGATCTGAGGTTTGATCGATTGCATTTTTTCAGATTGGATCAGAGATTTCTTTGATTGGTTAATCCCTAGTGGCATAATGATTAGGCGAACAATAATCGTCAAAACGATGATTGCCAGACCGTATGACCAATCGAAGCTGGTTACCATCCAATTAAGGAAATTCTCCAATGGGACAACAAGCATTCGATAGACAAGACCAGATGTATCTGGAGTCCCGTCACTATTTTGACGGACACAGCCCGATAATAGTAAAAGAACGCCAAATAGGCCGGAGCCTAAAAGCCAATTTTTAAATTTATTCATTTAATTCTTCCTCTGCTAATAAAAATTTATACAGGAAATACTATACTAGATAACACAGGCCTTTTCAATCAAATTCGAAAAAAGTCAGGGAACCTTGTCCTTTTTTTAATACACCACATTAAACTGCGTGTAGTCCTTAATGGTAGGATCTTCGTATTGTTCAATATGGGAAACTTTGGCAAAAGGATTTTGCGGTACTTTGAGCTTTTCCAAGAATTGATCCAATTGCTCTTTTGTTCCAACTGCTTCAATGGTGACACTGCCGTCATCTTCATTTTTCACTGTACCAGTCAGTCCAATCTCAATTGCCAGTTGATAGGTTGTATAACGAAAGCCGACACCTTGCACGCGTCCAGTCACATTTATATACTTCTTCATAAGAAAGCCTCCTATTAATTTATTTCTTATTCTCTATGATAGCGAGTTTTGCTGGTTGTTACAAGAATTCGCGTGCTATAATGACAAACGAAACGATAAATGAGTGAGGGGAACATGTTGAAAGAAATCCTATCAAGTAAAAATACATTAATCAAAGAAACAAAAAAATTGCAGCAAAAGAAATATCGTCAGCAAACACAAAGCTACCTATTAGAAGGCTTTCACTTAATCCAAGAAGCAAAGGCAGCCGATGTCATCCTGAAGGAAGTGTTTATCAGCCAACGTGGGTTAAAGGAGTGGTCTGAATGGATCGAAGAAAAGCTCACGGATTACTATTTGGTTTCTGATGAGGTCTTAAAAACATTAGCAAGTCAACCAACTCCGCAAGGGATAATTGCAGTTGCTGAGATGCCGCAAGAAGAGAAAGAAGATTATGCTGGTGCGTGGTTATTATTGGACAATGTTCAGGACCCAGGGAATGTTGGTACCATGATTCGGACTGCGGATGCGGCTGGCTTTACTGGTGTCATTTTAGGCAAAGGCAGTGCTGATCTATATAATCCTAAAACGCTTCGCAGCACACAAGGCAGCCTTTATCATTTGTCTGTCAGAGTTGGCGATTTAACAGAAGTAATTCCACAGTTTCAGCAAGCTGGAAGTTTAGTATTAGGAACAGCATTAGACAAAGAAGCGACGGATTATTTAAACGTTGAGAAAATGTCTGATTTTGCTCTTGTGATGGGAAATGAAGGTCAAGGGATGTCGGCAGAATTATTAGCGTTGACCGATCAAAATCTTTACATTCCAATCAAAGGGCAGGCAGAGTCTTTGAATGTTGCGATCGCCGCAGGAGTCCTAATGTTCCATTTACTTAAATAAGTCTTCACATTTTCGTAACTGTTATTAAGGAACCCTTAAACTTTTTTCACAAACTCATGGAAGCCTATTCAATGTTCGTGAGCCGTGATATAATGAGCGACAGAACGAAGAGAAGAAAAGGGGCTTTTTTATCCATGACAGAAAATTGGCGTGACGACGAAGAATACGTTTCTTATATTGAGGATTTACTAGCTACCGATGAAGTACAAAGACTAGCAGATTACACCCAACATATGAATTCAACACGATTGGAGCACTCTATTAGTGTTTCTTACAATAGCTACAAATTAGCAAAACAATTCAATGGCGATGCAAGAGCGACTGCTCGTGCTGGCTTACTACACGATTTGTTTTACTATGACTGGCGGACAACGAAATTCGATGAAGGCTCACATGCCTATATGCATCCACGCATCGCTGTGAAGAATGCAGAAAAAATCACCGAATTGTCTGAACTTGAACGTGATATTATTATTAAGCATATGTGGGGAGCAACAATCACTCCTCCAAAATATAAGGAAAGCTACATCGTAACGATGGTCGATAAATACTGCGCCATTAGAGAAGCCGCTGTTCCTTTAGTAGATAGATTTAATTCCTACAAAGCACGACTAAGAAAAGAATGGAACTAATAAAACAATTTTAGGCACCAAACAAAAACTTGTTTGGTGCCTTTTTTGTCAGTCACGCTTTTTGCAGTTTATTAGTGTTAATGCAGACGTTACTTAGTATAAGATATCTTGATTAAATAGGTTTAGCGTGATGATATGCGTACGAAGATAAACTATTTTTCTTGGTTTTTAGAAAAATATACCTAATTAATGAGCTAGCTGTCAGTCACGCTTTTTGCAGTTTATTAGTGTTAATGCTGATGTTACTTAGTATAAGATATCTTGATTAAATAGGTTTAGCGTGATGATAGGCGTACGAAGATAAATTTATTTTACACGGTTTTGTCAAAGGATTTACTTAGTAAGAGTTAGGCCGCAATCGCCTATATGAAGCTATTATTAAGGTTAGTAAAACAGTTTACTTGTTACAAGAATAGAAAGTGAGGACGAGGCTTATCAAACCAAATATCACCAAACAGTTATTTTTTGCTGTAATAGGAACATTTATTGCAGCAGTCGGTATCCGTTTGATCGTTGTTAGCGGATTAGGAGCAGATGCGATCAGTACTTTAGTCTTAGGCATTTTACAGCATGTGCCATTGAAATTCGGAACGGTTAGCATGCTTTTCAATGGGATAATTTTAGTCATGGTTTTTTTCTATGACCGGAAGATGATCGGAATAGGAAGTATTATCAATAGCTTCGGGATAGGTTTTTGCTTGAATTTATTGGATTGGACAGGGATTTTGCATACAATTCCGGATGGAACGAGCTACTTGGTAATCATCATTGGTTCAATCGTATTTGGTTTCGGCACTGGTATTTATTTGTTAGCGGATTCAGGGTCGGCGGCTTATGAATCCTTGATGATTTTATTGAAGCGAATGCTAAAGAGTTCAGTCAAGGTTGCTCGAATTGTACTAGACGCTATTTTCTTTTTGACTGGGTTCCTTTTAGGCGGACATATTGGCTTAGGGACATTGATTGTTCTTTTATTAATGGGACCATCGTTGGAATTTACTTTGAACCAATTGCCAAAGCTAAAATTTTTCCGTGTGCAGGAAGCAAAATAATTGCTTTGAATTGTTTTTGATAGATCAGATGATTTTTTCCTAGTAACTACAAGGGTTATTTGCTACAATGAATAAGGTTCATTTTATGGTAGATTTGGATCAGAATAACGATCCATCGAGTTTTCATAGTAGAGAATTCGAACATATAAAATAGGAATAGGAGTGCTTATTAATGATTTCAGCAAGCGATTTACGTGCTGGTATGACTTTTGTTCAAGACGGAAAGTTGATCAAAGTATTAGATGCTAGCCACCACAAACCTGGTAAAGGAAATACAGTTATGCGTATGAAATTACGTGACGTGCGTTCTGGTTCAACGTATGATACGACATTCCGTCCAGAAGAGAAATTTGAAAAAGCGATGATCGAAACAAAACCAGTACAATACTTATACAGCCAAGACGATGTAGCGATTTTCATGGATTTAGAAACCTACGAACAATATGAAATTCCTGTAGGCACGATTGAAGAAGAAATGAAATACATTCTTGAAAATATGGAAGTTAAAATTCAATTCTTTGGTGACGAAGTGATTGGTATTACGTTGCCAACATCAGTTGTTCTGAAAGTCGTTGAAACACAACCATCAATCAAAGGAGCGACAGTTACTGGTTCTGGTAAACCTGCGACAATGGAAACAGGTTTAGTCGTGAATGTTCCTGACTTTATTGAAGAAGGCGAAATGCTTGAAATCAATACACAAGAAGGCACGTACCAAAAACGCGCGAATAAATAGTTAAGCAAACACCACGATTTTAAAAGATCGTGGTGTTTTTTCGTTCTCTAGGTACAATCTGAGAATATTTAGATTAAAATCGGAATATAGGACTCCAAAAAAGACTAATTACACCTTCAGAAGAGGGAAATTAGTCTTTTGTATTATCATTTATCACTATGTACAACTTCACATATGCATCCATTTCAAATAAAACATAAAAAGCGGATTTACTTCTATCAGTAAAAAGAAAAATTGGCTTATTTGTTATGCAGAAGAGAACTGTGATAATAGGTATTTTAGAGTTAGACATAGTTTCAAATGTACGAAGGAAATTAATCAGCACTTTTTCTCATATTAAAAAACAAATAGGCGTAAACTCAGCTTATTAGAATAATTATGTTTTTTTGTATAATGGAAAATTATGATATGTGTTTCTTTTTTTTGCTTAAAAAATAAATTAAGTTATTAATCACTTTAAAATTAGTGTAAACTGTAACTAAGGTTGAAAAAGTTATCAAAATTTATAGTGAGGAGAATATAGGATGAAAAAGAAAATATTAAAGGCTATCGTTGTTGGTTTTGCTTTTGTTAGCTTAGTTGCTTGTTCTAAAAATGAATCAGCTAATACTTCTAAAACAGTAGAGAAAGAAGCCTCTTCAGAAACGAGGAAAGTGGTCGAGAAATCTTCTGCATCTTCTTCAGAAGTAATACTTACTGAAGAAACAGCAAGTTCAGAAGAAGGGAACTCTAAGCTTTTTGAATTTATGATCGAAGCGGCACAGTCTCAACTTCCTGCGATGAAAGAGCAATTAGGAGCAGCTTATTCAAACATTGAAATTGCTGCGGGTGAAAATCACACAATTATTTATCGGTATACTCTACCTGAAGATCCAGGCTTTGAAATGGATAGTGCATCATTAAAGCCTGTGATGGTTGAGGCAATGAAACCAATCATGGATTCAATCAAAGGGATGGTTCCTGATGCGAAAATTCAAGTGATCTATTTAAGACCCGATCAAACTGAGGTGGGAAATATCTTGATCACACAAGAAGATACTGATGCCATACAAGGAAATTCTGATCCCGTGTAAAGCACCTAGCAAAATAATAATTAGGTAACTTCGTATAACCCATTTGTTTTGTTTGGAAATTGCGTCATCTAAAACTAGGATGTTTGGAGAATATAGGATGAAAAAATGGATTGTTTTAGTAGTAATGATTGCAGCTTTAGCTGGATGCAGCTCAGGTGGAGCAAAGGAAAACAGTAAATCAGAGAAAATAGCGAATCAGTATACACGACAGAAGTTTCAACTTCAAAAACAGAAACATCTTCTTCAGAAAAGAAAATAGAAATGAAGGATGTTGATTTTCAAGTCGAAGGAACGAATTATAAAATGAAGATTTTAGATAACTGGAAAGTTCTTGAAGATGAAGACTTCTCTTTTAGTGCTGATAACGAAAATACTATTGAAAAAGTAATGGTATCAGGAATGAAAAGGACTGATGTCGATGATTTCGTTGCTTTAAAGAGTGCGATGAAAGAAGAAATGAAACTTGATGATGAAGTCCGAATAAAAGAGGAAACGATTAAAGAAGAGACGTATCAATCACCCTATTATGCTGGTGAATGTTATAGCTTTATAGGAACCGCAGATGGAGCAAATGCAGAATTTCGTTTTTATTTTTTAGAAACGGAGACCGAGTACGTCATTCTAAACTTCATGGGTCGGCCATCATTTATTTCAAAGAATGATGATTTAGTTACTGAAATGGTGAATTCTTTTTGTGGCTGGGAAAATGAAAAAGCGATAGATTTGGATCACAGTTACAATTCAACATTATGAGTGTTTATTGAGCAGTGGACAATCAGTGGCTAGAGAAATGAGAGCGGGTATTAACAGTTTGCAAAGGAGAGCAATATGATAAAGAAATTAGTTGTATTAGGGTTGGTATTGTTGGCAAGCAGCGGTTGTGCACCGACAAATACAGGTACTTCCGAAGAAACACAGGAACAAAAGAAAGTACAGGAAAGTAAAGAACTTCTGAAAGGAGTCGCAACTAAAAATTATGTGACCGAAGTCAGAGCTGAAAATGGTGAACTATTTCATTACACGGTACTAAAGGGATGGGTAGAGCGTGCAGATAAGAATTCAGAACTGCTTGTTACAACTAGTAAAGAAGGCTTGAGTTTGTTCATAGAAGATAAAATAGATTATGTGGATTTTGCAAGCTGTAAAAATACGCTGATCGATACCTATGAATCTATGAGCTATCAATTCGTCGAGCAAGAAAAACCTATTGAGGTTCACGGAATGCCTGGAGTTGAGCTAGTGCTTGAAGGCGATACAGATGGGGTGAAACATAAAGCACTTGTCTATCTTTTAGAGGCGGAACAAAATTTCGTGCAAGTATACACATCTACTAAACCAAGTCGATTTGATGCTAATCGGGCGAAGCTCAAAGAAGCAGCTAGTTCGTTAAAAAGAGCAGAAGATCAGTCAGAAAACTAGAGAAAAGGGATTTTAACACATATATGAGTCAATTTTAAGGTGGAGGACAGACGAAATGATCCAAAATATTCAGGATTTTTTTAAACCTACTTATACCCCAGATGACGTTCTCAAACGGAAAAAAGGGAATCGGACGTTTGGGAAAGATTCTTCTCTTCTACCTGATTTTATTTACTCTGAGTGTACTTATTTGATTAGTTACTTGAAAAGTGGATCCAGTGAAAAATTTTTGAGAGCTACTTTGATTATAGAAGCGAGTGTTAGTAAAAAGGTAGGGTAGGAATGAACGTGTTGAAGATTGTTCGTAAGGTATTTTTCATTGTTATTAATATCGTACTAGGGACCCTTTTTTGGTTGATAATTTCTGAAAATAACTACGGTTTTTTTAAATTTATCTGGCTATTGATCGGCTTGTCCTTTTTTGTTGTTTTGCAAATAACTATCCACGAAGCTGGACATGCGCTGTGTGGTAAATTAACTGGTTATAAAATAATTAGCTTTCGAGTGTTGAGCTTTGCTTGGTCTTGGCAACCAGATGGAAGAGTAGTGTTAAAACGTTATTCTGTTCCTGGAACATGGGGCCAGTGCGTACTTGCGCCACCTCTTTATAATGAAAAGTCTTGGCCTTTTTTATGGGTTCATTTAGGTGGTGTCTTAGCTAACTTGGTCCTGAGTGGACTGGCACTTCTCTTTTTTGATACTACTTGGTTGCTATTGTTTTTTTCTAGTATCGGGTTTGAATTTGCTGTGTTAAATGGGATTCCAGAAGGAGAGAACGACGGAAGAAATATATTGTTAGGGACGCAGCGAGAAGAGTATCGATATTTAATCTATCTAGGACAGAAGGTCGAACAACTAGCAAATCGCGGGATGGTTTTAGCGGAAATGCCAAAAAAATATTTTGAGAAAATTCCGTTAGGCGGCCAACGCACGCATCTCGACGATTACCATGATCTGTTAAGAGTGGAATATTTTTTAGACACGAAACAATGGGAAAAGCTTCGGCAGGAATTGGAAATGCTATGGGATCAGCTGAAGGATGTTTCACCGAACTATCAGTTAATAATCAAGGCTAATTTACTATTCTATCTGTTAATTCTCCAACGAGACGATCCTCGAATAGAAGAAATCTGGCATGATAAAGAGCTTCAAGAAATTCTGAAGAAAAAGTTTATGATGGGTCCACGTTTGAAAGCAGCGTATCTGTATTATTGTGAAGGAAACTTGTCAGAAGCTTTGGTCGCGCTGGATAACTTCGATGATTCTTTGAAGTATTCTCCGACGTTAGGTTATCTAAAAAGAGAATTGAAGTTAAAAAATTGGTTGCGTGAGTTGATGATTGAACAAGATGAGCTATCACTTGAAACAGAGAGAGTCCAAAATGAACAACAGAATTCGGATAAAGGCTTTTGCTAAATCATACTACAGCAGAATCAAAACAATGGAAGTGAATCAATTTCATGAATAGACAAGAGATTACAAATGAGTTATTAAAAATCAATTAGTACTTGGGAAAATGCTTATGGATGGATTTTGAGTTTGCACAAATAAGTGGTGGAAATATTGTTGCAGCTGGAAGAATTGATACAACTTACAATGAGTTCGCTATTTTCGCTATTGATATTGATTTTGGAAGGCCATTTTATATTTCGAGTTTAACGATGTGGCAATTAGATGATTCAAAACCATTCATTGAACTTGTAGAGGGGAATGAAAAACAAACGATTATTGATAAATTTCACGTAGAGCTGGGAAACCATATTTTTAAAATCAATGCGGAGGGTTACGAAACTGCACCGATCATTATTGCAAGTCACAGTGTGAAATGTGAAATAAAGATTGAGCATCTGTAGTTAGAGAAATATTCTATCGAGACTTAGGATTAAATTATGAGCCAAAAAGCTGGATAGATCATGATTCTAAAAGATTAACATTAAGTACAGAAAAAACAACTTCTATTTCGTAAAAAGGAAAATACGCCTAACTAGCCGAGTTAGTTAAGAAGCCTAAACTTTTCACGTTTAAGCTTCTTTTTTATCTAAAAAGAAGGCTATTGTTTGATTTGCGAGGATTTTCTGTTTATGGAAATTAGATCCTACCGTGCTGAATGGCTCAGATTCTCCGCCAATTCTTCTAACGCCTGAATATCACAAATTCGGTAATAGCTTTTCTGCTTTTCCAAAATCTGGGCATCGCGGAAATTGGTGATTGTTCGTAAAAGGTGGCGATAGCTGACGTTTAAGATTGAAGCGCAGGTAGTCAAGCGAAATGAAAATTTTCCTTGCTTCTGATGGGCTAGAATAAATTTCGCCAGTCGTGTTTCTACCGGTTCAATTAATGAGTTTGCGAGGTTGACGCCGGAATTTAACCGATAGCTTAGCAGTTGGCAAGTATTCTGTAAGAAACGAACATCTTGCTGCAGGGTGTTGCGGTATTGATTCAAGGGAATCGAAACACAAATACAATCAGTAACAGCCTTGACACTGCTTTTAGGCAGAAGGCCCCATAATGATGACGCTTCCCCCAGTGGCGTAGCGATTGTGACAAAATCAATGCAAATATTTTGGGTATCAGAGGGGTAGGAATAAACCATCATACTGCCCTCCACCAGAAAATACAGATAATCGGAAGTGGTTCCAGTACGAATCAAATGTTCTTCCTTTTGAAAGGACTGCAAAGAAGCCATTGTTAAAATGTCAGCATCCATATAATTTTGAAGATCGTGTTGCTTCACGTAAGCAGCCAGCAGCTGAGAATCGTGAATTTTCTTCATAAGAAACCACTCCTAAAGCGTTCATTTTTTTTCATTATAGCTTAGAATAGATTGGGGCTCAACACGAACAATTATTCTGTTTGTTTGTAAATTGTATGTAAAAATCGTGTAAAAGATGACGCGTGTCACTTCATTATTTTGATGAACTTGCTATGATTTAGAGGTAATAGAAATTATTTCCAACAGGGGGAGAAAAAATGCAATTCAAACAGTTAGCAAAAGGTTTCATAGGTGTGATGTTACTAACAGCATTGACAGGTTGTGGTAGTTCGGGAAATACCAGCGATAGCTCAAAGGATACCAGCAAGGAAAAATTAGTTGTCCAATTTGTGCCAACTAATAACGATGGCAGCATGGAAGCCAAAGCAAAACCTTTTGCAGACTATTTATCGAAAAAACTAGATCGTGATGTCGAGGTAACCTTAGCAACCGATTATTCAACAATTGTTGAAGCCATGTCTTCAGGACAGGTTGATGTAGGAATTATGCCGCCAGCAGCATATGTACAAGCAAAAGACATGGACGCTGCAGAAGCTATTTTAACGTCTCAGTTAGGCGATTATGATCAAGAGTCTGGTCTGCCGCTAAAAGACAAACTGACTAATACCTTCAAAGGAGAAGTTCTAGTAAAAGCAGACAGCGATATGACAAAGTTAACAGATTTAAAAGGAAAAAATATTGCGACGTTGAGTCCTAATTCTGCCAGCGGTTATATTTATCCAGTAGCGGAGTTAAAGGATGCCGGAGTTGATCCAACAGCGGATGCGAAAATGACCACGGTGAATGATATTCCAAGTGAAATTACTGCTGTTTTAAATGGTCAAATGGATGCAGCATTCGTCTTTGAAGGTGCGCGTAATGTCTTTGCTTCAAAATTCTCTGATAATGACCTGATGAAGGATTTGAAAGTATTGTATTTAACAGAAGGGGATATCCCTAATGATGCAATTGCTGTTCAGCCTGATATGGACAAAGAATTGAAAGCAAAAATCAAAAAAGTTTTCTTAGGCATGAAAGACGATAAAGAAGGAAAAGAAGCGATGGCCTTATGGAGTCACCAAGGCTACGAAAAAGCTGCCGATTCAGCCTATGATACGATTCGAGAATATACTAAAAAAGCTGCAGAATAAAACACGAGCGATTGTCGACCAATGTGTCGGCGATCGCTTAAAAATGGAGAACGAGCATGATTATTTTTGAGAATGTTTCAAAGGTTTATCCCAATGGAGTGGTGGGCCTAAAGGATATCAATTTGACTATTGAAGATGGGGAATTTGTCTCGATCATTGGACTAAGTGGTGCAGGTAAAAGTACGCTATTGCGAGCCATCAATCGATTGGTTCCAATTACAGATGGCAACATTCAAATTAACGGTACATCCATAACTAAGGCCAATAAGCGTGAGCTGCGGCTGATTCGCCGTCAGATTGGATTGATTTCCCAAAGTTTTAATCTGGTGAAGCGCAGTACTGTTCAGAAAAATGTTCTATCGGGCCGACTAGGCTACTATTCCACCTGGAAGAGTATCTTTGGGCTGTTTACGCAGGAAGATTATCAACGAACCAAAGAAGCCTTGGAAACAGTGGGCTTATCTGACAAGTTGCAAACCCGCAGTGATGAACTGAGCGGTGGTCAGCAGCAGCGGGTTTCGATTGCTCGTGCGCTCGTTCAGCAAGCACCGATTATTTTGGCAGATGAACCGGTGGCTTCCTTAGATCCTATCACCACCCAAAAGGTGATGGAAGATTTAAAAAAGATTAATCAAACAATGGCTAAAACCGTGATTGTCAATCTTCATTCGGTACCTTTAGCTCGGGAGTTTTCTACGCGAGTGATTGCTTTAAAAGCTGGACAGGTAGTTTTTGATGGCTCGCCGGATGCTTTGACCGACGAGCAACTGACTCAAATTTACGGCAAAGCCATTTTTGAAGAAAAGGCAGGGGATCGCGATGAAATTGCAAGAGACTGTCCACTTTAAATGGTACAAGCACCTGTTGATTCTGATAGTTTTAGTGCTTTGTTTTCAAGCAAGTGTGGGCCTGACTTCGGCTGATTTTGCGATGGTGTTTGCCAACTCTGGGCAAATGACAGACTTTTTGTCGCGGCTTATTCATCCGGATTTTAGTTATTTGTCGAAGCTGGTCACTCCAATGGTTAAAACGCTGCAAATGTCGTTAGTCGGAACGGTGATTGGTGTGGCTTTTGCGATTCCTATCAGCTTTCTAGCAACGACGGTCGTGACGGAAAACCGCTGGCTATCCACTGTTTTTCGGTTTTTGTTGGGCTTGGTTCGGACAATTCCTAACCTGCTATTAGCCGCTCTTTTTGTCGCTATTTTTGGCATAGGAGAAGCTACTGGGGTGCTGACGATTGCTGTTTTTACCTTTGGAATGATTTCTCAGTTGATGTTTCAAGCAATTGAAACAATTGACTATGGTCCAATCGAAGCGGCGGCTGCAGTAGGAGCTACCAAGTTGCAAATTGCTGTCTGGTCAATTGCTCCTCAAGTGTTGAGTCAATTTGTCAGCTATATGTTTTATGCGTTTGAAGTGAATGTACGGGCTTCAACAGTGCTGGGTTATGTTGGTGCTGGCGGGATTGGCGTTATTTTGAATTCCTCACTGGCTTTATTAAATTATGAACGGGTATCAATAATTATTTTAACGATTTTAGTCACGGTGGCCTTGGTAGATAAACTAAGTGAACGTGTGAGGAGGTCACTGTTATGATGATTCGCGACATGAGTAGACGAACATTGCTCTTTCTTACGGTTGTGGCGCTGCTGGTGATTTGGTCAGCCTTCAGTTTGGATTATTCAGGTTTAAGTACTTTTTCTCTTTCGATGGGAATGGATGTATTTAAAGGACTGGCGCAGCCAGATTGGGCATTTCTTTATGATGGCAGCGGAGAGGATTTAGTAAGTTTGCTGCTGTTGACGATTGGCATTGCTTTTTTAGGAACGATGATTGCGACAATTTTGGCGATTCCGTTAACCTTGCTGAGTGCTGTTAATCTCTGGAAGGCACATCCGTTAGTTACAAAAATTGGGAAGTTCGTCTGCAATGTATTGCGAGCCTTTCCAGAATTAGTTTTTGCGATTATTTTTGTGAAAGTTGTCGGTCCAGGTCCATTTGCTGGAGTGATGGCGATTGGTGTTCATCAAATCGGTATGTTAGGGAAGCTGTTTACCGAGGAAATGGAAGCGATGGATGAACGCTTAACCGAAGAGATGGAAGCGGTCGGAGCTAATTTTTGGCAAACGATTTTCTTTGTTCGAGTGCCTTATTTGTTGCCAATTTACAGCTCATTGGCATTGAATCATTTTGAAATTGCTGTTAGAAGTGCAGCTACACTAGGATTAGTAGGTGCTGGCGGGATCGGGGCACCATTGATTTTTGCGATCCAAACACGGTCATGGAGCAAGGTCAGTATTATTTTAATCGGGGTTGTTATTACCGTATTTATTTTGGACCAAATAACCGGAATTATAAGAAAGAAATTGAGATAGCACATGAATATATTGCATATATCAGACATACATTTTCGCAGAGAATATGAAATGAGCGAGGGCGGCTATAAAGGCATGTTAGCCAAGATGCAAAGTCCGCTTATTCCGTTGGAGAAGTACCTGCATCAGCTGCAACAACGGACAACACTTGATTTGGTAATCATCAGCGGTGATCTGACTGAAGATGGCGAGGTAGAAGATTATCGCTATCTGAAGAACTGGCTGCAGGAAGCTTTAGGCGAAACAGAGATGATTGTCACACTTGGTAACCATGATATTAAGGAGAACTTTTGGGCTGGCTGGTTTGGAGAAAAGGCTTCTGAAAAACCTTACAACCAGGTTGTGATGTATCCAGAATTTACGGTTATCTCCTTTGATAATTCCAGCTATGGCTATGCAGATGGAATTGTAGATGAGCAGCAGCTTCAGTGGCTAGCAGAGATGCTGGAAGAATATAAAGAGCAACCGATTATACTGGTAACCCACCACCATTTACTGCCACAGCAAAGCAATATGCCAAAATGGCCTGGCACAGAACGCTTTTTAGCGTTAATTGAACCATATGATATTCGTTGTATTTTAAACGGACACACGCATCACTTCTTTATGGATGAAATCAATGGTATTCCTTATTTTACTGTGGCTAGTATGTCCTTTGTCGGAGAAAATGTAGGCGACGGCTTGGTCCGCTTTGAAGAACGCTACGGCTATAATCTTTATTGTGTGGAGCAGGGAAGAATCACCCATCAAACGACAGAAAATTTTATTTCAGGGCATGTGTTGAAGACTCTGGACATGCGTTGATAAACTAATAAAAGTACTGAAGAGACCGAACTGCTTTTTGTGCTTCGGTCTTTTTCGTCTAATCAATGAAGGAGCGATACGATTGAAGATAACCTTTCTCGAAACCAGTGACATGCACGGCTATGTTTACCCAACTGATTATGCTGGAAATCACGATCTAGCCCTTGGTGCGGCTAAAGTCGCAACAAAATTAAAGAAATTACGGGAAAAAGCTGAAGGTGTTGTTGTGACGATTGAAAATGGCGACTTTATTCAGGGCTCACCTTTAAGCTATTATATTGCTCAAGGAAAGTATTCTATTGGTACGTTAACCAAAACAATTAATCAAATGAACTATGACGTTCAAGTGATTGGCAATCATGAGTTCAACTATGGCCTGGAGTATTTACAAGCAGCTATCGACAGCTATCAAGCACCTGTTCTGGCAGCGAACATCTTGAATGAAGCAGAAGACCCCTACTTTGGAAAAGCCTATACGATTATTGAAAAAGCAGGATTAAAAATTGCTGTTCTTGGACTGGTTACTCAATATATTCCACATTGGGAAAAGCCCGTCACTCTTAAAGGCATTACATTTGAAAGCATTGTTGAGACTGCTAAAAAATATATACCAATCTTAAGGCAGCAAGCAGATGTCGTAGTAGTCAGTTATCATGGCGGCTTCGAAAGGAACTTAATGACAGGAGAACCAACTGAGGCTCTGACTGGCGAGAATGAAGGCTATCAGTTGCTGCAGGAGGTTTCAGGGATCGATGCGCTGTTTACTGGACATCAGCATCGGGTAATTGCTGACATTGTCAATGGTGTGCCTGTTGTTCAGCCAGGGTATCGTGGAAATCATATTGGAGAAATCCAGCTGACAGTTGAGAAAATAGAAGGAAAAGTAGTAGTGACAGATAGCCAAGCCGGGGTGCATTCTTTAGAAGATGTGGCTGCTGATCCGAAAATTCTTGCAGCCGTTGAAACCGCAGAAACGGATTTAGACGATTGGCTGGACCGAACCTTGGGACGAGTTGAAGGTGACATGGCGATTAACGATCCGATGGAAGCGCGTTTAGTGGAGCATCCCTATGTAGAATTTATTAATCGCGTGCAAATAAAAGCTAGTGAGGCAAAAATTTCTGGAACGGCTCTGTTCAATAACGAAGGAACAGGATTTGGTTCAACGATCACTATGCGGGACGTCATCACCAACTATATCTATCCTAATACACTAGCTGTGATCAAAGTCAGCGGAGCCGACTTGCGTGCGGCATTAGAGCAATCTGCGAGTTATCTGGCGGTTGAAAAAGGGAAGGTTGTTTTCAATCCTGCCTTTATCAAACCTAAGCCGCAATACTACAATTATGATATGTATGAAGGGATCGACTATACTATTGACATGAATCAACCTGTTGGCCAACGAATCACTCACTTGACCTTCCAAAATCAAGCAATCCTGCCAGAGCAAGAACTGGAAATAGTCACCAATCATTACCGAGCAATTGGTGGAGGAAATTATGAGATGTTCGGTGCGGAGAAAATCGTGCGAGAAATTCAGGTAGATATGACAGAATTAATTGCGGATTACTTGAAGCAGCATCCGATAATTCAAGCAAAAACGAACCAGAACTTTCAGGTAGTTTTGTAGATGAATAATTAGACAGGTGTGTATTAAAACTCAGTATTTTGATCTAATACAAAGATTGTTAACAGTCTCAGAATAAATATGGTTTCTATGTTTCAGTATGAGAGTTTAGAATAAAACGGTAGTAGTGTCCATGTTCACTATTACCGTTTTTATTTTTATCAAATCGCGTTCATAAGAACTAATCAATCTGCAATCAGAACGGTTTCGAAATGAAACTCGCTTGGAATATGATTAGCGATCGAAAATTCAAAAATACGACCATCATCCAAATAAGCTACTTGTTCAACACTCATTAAGAAATCTGTATCCGTTAAGTTTAAGTATTTTTTTTCCAATATTGTGGGTCGAACGCCTGCGATGTTGACATGAGCGCTTTTAACTTTCAGTTTCAATGTATCAGAAATGTATTTATAGATAGAAGTTTCTAATTCCTTCATCGTCAATCCGCTGATCACATTTGTAGGCATCCAGGTGTATTCAATGATGGAAGGAATTCCTTCCACTTTTCGCATACGAATAATTTTGTATACCAACGTTTCTTGGTCAATACCAAGTTTATCAGCTAATGATTCATCGGGTATCTCTGTAGTAAAGCCGATAATAACCGATTCTACATTGCCATCATAGACAGAGAAGCTTCCTGTTAATGGAGAGTATTTAGTCATTTTCTTATTATGGAAATCCTTAACGAAGCTCCCTGAACCTCTCCGTCGAACAATGTAGCCCTCTCGCACAAGAACATTGAGCGCTTTTGTGATCGTCAACTCACTCACTTGATATTTTTGTGCTAAGAGCCTTCCTTGCGGTAATTTCTCATTAATTTTATAAACTCCAGACTCGATGTCTTCCTTTATTTGAGCGTAAATCTCAGTATATTTTTTTGTAGTAGTAGACATTATTTTTCTCCTTATTCGTTTTATAGTAATCATTTTTTCCAAAAGAAAAAATGAGTCTGATTCGGAAGCCGTATATCATTCAACTAAAATGCTGTAATACTAATTAGATAATTTTACGAAATACCTTTCTATCTGTAAATCCTGAGAAAGTTGAACTGACATCCTTATTCGTTTTATAGTAATCATTTTTTCCAAAAGAAAAAATGAGTCTGATTGTATGTTTGAAAACCACCTGCTGTGCTGGTGGTTCAAAAGAGCTTCCAGCGT
>ENA-OXUB01000077-OXUB01000077.1-human-gut-metagenome-genome-assembly--contig:-NODE-77-length-63315-cov-28.217657_pt1 | contig 63315 bp, 63 predicted proteins | sample MGYA00249345_ERZ652652 | MGnify/ENA primary metagenome ERZ652652 (study PRJEB26925, sample SAMN05826496) | human gut metagenome | biome: ENVO:2100002; feature: ENVO:00000062; material: ENVO:00002003... | reverse complement strand
AAGGCCTACAGTGGACTTTCACCACCTAGTTAGCGCCCATGCCGGGCGCACCACGGAAAGGCTCATGACATAATATCTTGTCACGAGCCTTTTGAGACACCCAGTTTAACTTCGGGTATTATAACGAGTTTCCGTTTTCGGAAACCACCGCTTTAAAGTGATACATATTTGAACTGAAATCGAATTGGTGGATCGGTTCATAAAAACCAGTATGCATCAGTTCGTCCCCACCAATCATTTCACCAGTCTCAACGTTTTGATATAGTTTTCCGGCATCTAACCCCATCAATTTTAACTGCTGAAATTCGGGTTGGGCCGCTGCCAACAAATTAAACGAGAACGCGACGACCTCCGATTGATCCGGCGCCACAAACTGCCAGGCACACCGGTTTCCATGGTTGGGATCGATTAGGCGGCTAAACTCACCGTATTGAATAACTGGCCGAATCTGTTTATAAAAAGCCACTTCCCTTGATACGTGGGCCCTATCTTTCGCTGACATCTTTGTGAGGTCGAGTTCATATCCCAATACCCCACTCATGGCGACATTCGCCCGGGTTTCTAACGGCGTTGCCCGTCCAGTTTGCTGGTTAGGGGACACCGAAACGTGGGCGGTCATCGAGGAAATTGGATATGCCAACGACGTCCCGTACTGAATCTTCAACCGGGCGATTGCATCTGTGTTGTCACTGGTCCAGGACTGCGGCATGTAGTATAGCAGCCCGGCATCAAACCGACCGCCGCCACCAGAACAGCCTTCCCACAGAATATCCGGGTTCTCCTCTGTCAGTTCTTCCAATAATTGATAGAGTCCCAGAACATAACGGTGAAGCACTTCTCCCTGCTTTTCCGGGGGCAGGCCAACCGAATAAATGTCACTCAAATGGCGGTTCATATCCCATTTAACATAATCAATTTGACAACTGTTAAAAATTGCCTTCATTTGTTCATGAACGTTTTCGCGAACTTCGGCCCGCCCCATATCAAGCACGTACTGGGACCGGGCGGGGCTCGGCTGCCGCCCCGGAACCTTTAACAAGTAATCCGGATGTGCCCGGTATAGGTCAGAATCAAAGGAAATCATTTCAGGTTCAAACCAAATGCCGAACTTCATCCCCTGTTGGTGAATATAATCCGAGAACGGTTTTAACCCGTTTGGAAACTTCTTGGCAAATACTTTCCAGTCTCCAAGCGACGAGTGATCATCATCCCGGTGACCAAACCAACCGTCGTCGAGCACAAACATTTCAATCCCGGTTTTCTTGGCGGCGTCAACGATTTCCCGCAGCTTTGCCTCAGTGAAATCCATAAACGTGGCTTCCCAGTTATTCACCACAATGGGCCGCTGAGCATACTGGTATTTCCCACGGGCAACCCGCTCTCGTAAAAGGTGGTGGTAAGTATGGCTCATGTCATTCAGCCCATTTGCCGAGTAGGCCATAATCACCTCGGGCGTTTGAAAGTCGGCCCCTGGATCAATTTGCCAATCGAACTGGTCGTCGTTTATCCCAATGACGATTCTGATCTGACCGTATTGATCCTTCTCAACCTCTTCCTTGTGATTGCCGGAATAAACCAGACAAAACCCGTAGACGTCTCCCTGAAACTCATCGGTATCTGGATCGCAGACGGCGATGAAGTTATTCATTTGGTGGCTGGTTGTTCCCCGACGACTTTCAAAACTTTTAACCCCGTAGCCAATCGGTTCGCGTTGAATGTGCCGCTCGTTAACGTGGGCCCCCGGCAATGAAATAACGTCTTTGTTGCCGCTTGGCAAGTCAACTTGCATGGACGCGATCTTTTCCAAATGAACCGACTGTTTCCCCCGATTATGCAAATTTGCCGAGCGGGTCACAACATCGCGGTCCTGATAGATCGTATACACCAGGTCGAGTTCCAAGTCACTGAGCTGATCGGCGAGCGTCACAACCAGCGTTTCGGCCTCTTCATCATTCTTCGTGTAGGCTGCCGGCAACCCCTTTAACACCGGCTTACCAGGTTGAATAACGTGGGATTGGTAAGTGAAAAATGCCGAGCGACTGCCGTCAGGTTGCCGAATAACCGTAGCGGGTACCCGATAGTCGCCGTCGCCCTTACTGCTGTATTCCTGCAGCAGAAAATCAAGTGAGTAAGTGCGATCCTGCGAACCGGGAAGGTTCCCTGAGAAACCCCGGTCCCGTTTCGGATTCTTTAACTGGCCGTGATAGGTTTTAATGCGTTTACCAAAGTACAAATGGCTCAGGAAACCACCCGTTTCAATACTGAACAGGTACGAAATATGATGGTTGTGCAGATGGAAAACGTGATTTTTGTCGTCAAATTCAATGAGGTGCTGATTTGATGGCTCGTGGACTGTCATAAGGTCACTCCTCCATAATTGAATCGTTAGTTGCGGGTGCTAATTTGATAATTTCTTCAGTATTAGCCTGAATCATTGTGCCGGCGGCAGTCAACAAGTCGAAGTTCCTGAATTTCTGGCTGTTTGTCACCGTCACAATCACCGTATCATCCAATCCGGCCTTTTTAATGGCGGGGTCCCAAAATTCAAGCAGTTCGGTCCCGGCCTTAACGTGGTCTCCTTTTTCAACGTATGACACAAATCCCGTGCCCCGCATCGAAACCGTCCCAATCCCGATATGAATCAGCATCGCCACGCCGTTATCACCGACAATTCCAACGGCGTGACGGGTCGTGAATACTTGACTAATCGTTGCGTCAAAGGGAGCCAGTACCTTACCATCATTTGGTTTAATAGCAAATCCATTGCCAGCTTGACCAGACGCAAACGTCTTATCGGAAACCTTGGCAAGGGGCAGTAGTTCACCTGAAATCGGTGAGTAGATTGGAATGGCTTGGCCGACCAAATTCTTACTTGGTTCAACTTGAACATTCTTTCCCCAAGTCTTTTCGAGGGTCGCAACAATTTCAGCATGCCGCGCTTCGGTCAGAGTTGATTTGCGCCAAAAGATTGTCAGTGCAATCGCTAGTAAAATCGCTGGAACGGCAAACATCATAATCTTAAACTTTATCTGCCCGGCAGCAGTAATTGATGCGGCGGTTGCGCCAGTTGTCATCCCAGCAAGGACGGCAATTTGGCCGACAGCCCCGTTTGAAATCGCGCCGCCAAGCTTATCTAGCAACGGTCGAACAGATAATGTGAGTGATTCGTCACGGTGACCGAGCTTCCACTGACCGTACTCAACGGAGTCGGAAATGATCATCAGGACAACCAGGAAGATAATCGCTTGGGGAACCTGGAATAACTCTGCCCCAACCAGAACCAATGCGAAGGATTTACCGGCAATCGTAAATACCAAAATTCCGGCCAGCATAATCCCGATACAGGAAGCAAACAAGTTACGTCGATTGAATTTATCAACCAACTTAGGGAAAACCGTGACAGTCACCAAACTCATTAAGATGTTGATGGTTTGGAACACTGAGAACAAAGTTGATTTACCAAGGATAAAGGTGAAGTAATACAGCACCAGGGAATTCAAAATGTTGATCCCAATTGCGTAAACCCCATAGGTCAAGGCAATCCACATTAACTGATCATTCTTAGCCAACGTTGCAAAAATTTGTTTAATACCAACCGTATTTTCCTTATTCTTTCGTAAATCGGATTGAACTTCATGGGTTCCAAAACCAACGATCCACGCGGTGATAATCCCCACAATCGCAACCATCAGACCAAATGCGAACCAGCCTCGGGAGTCCCCGGTACCACCCGTTTTATTCAGCGAGAAGAACAGTACCAACGGCATTACGATGACCCCAACTAGGCCACCACCAAGAGTTGAACCAACTCTGGCAGAGGAAGCCGTTCGCTCACGCTCCTTTGAACTAAATGACAGTGCGGGAATCATTGACCAAAACGCCACATCTTTAAAGGAATAAAAAATATCCATTGTGATATATAAAATAGCAAACACAATCAAGTACAGAATTGGGTGCGTCCGGTTAATCCCCCCAAGATCGGTGAACAGGATCAATAGAATAACGGAGGTGATGGTTCCGCCAACAACCACCCAAGGTTTAAACTGACCAAACCGGGTTTTTGTCCGATCGATCCAGTTACCAATGAACGGATCAATGAACAGTTCGACGATTCGCAGTGCCGTGATGATCGACGTAATGTAAAGAATCATCCGGTCATCCTGAGCCTTGTTTCCCGAATTAAACAGGTGGGTGGTGACAAACATAATAAAATATGTGGACAGCGCCCCGTAGAACATGTCGTTACCAAACGCCCCGCAAGCATAGGACACTCGTGAAGTGATCTTTTTAAGCATGCTTTGTTCAGATTTCACTGAATTTTCCATAATTTTTCCCCTAATCGGTTTAGATTTCAAATTAATACACGTTTACTGTTTATTTATTGGAAATATAAAACGTTTATCAATTTAATGCTCATTCTAGTATGCGCTTACATAATTGTCAAGCGTTTATCAATTTCAACATTTAAATAAAATAATATACGGGCTTGAACCGCTTCATACCAGATATTGAAGCAGTCTTATCCCCTGGAAATTTCCCCAACAAACTAGTTAATTGCAATTATCCAAGTTAGTGGATATTTCAAAACAATTGTATTTGTTTACTTGTTTACCAGTTCCTTGCCAAATAAAAAAAGCCCACTCTGCAGTGAACTTTTTAGGCCCGAAACCCCTGACAACTTAAACTGGCTCATCTAAATTGCCATTCTTAACTTTTTTTCGGTCACATTGACGTTTCGGTAAATTTTTTCAATTGTTTTTTCATAATCCTGATTTGCCACCCCAAAGACCAGCTTGATGTCACTACTCTGCTGGATCACCAACTGAATCTTGATCTGGCTGTTATCAAGCATGTCAAGGATTTTTCCCGCAACAGCTGGGCGCTTACCCAGCTCATCAGAGACAACGGCGACTAACGAAATGTCTTTGGCCAATTCAACACTGTCTAAATCACATTCGTTTCTCAACGCATCCATAATGGCGCCGACCCGATCCTTCACATCCCCGCGCCGGGCAATAAAGCTAAACGCGTCGGTACCGGATGGCAGATAGTCAAAGGCAACGTCGAAACGTTGGATAACCGCAAACACCTGCGACAAAATGTCGAGCCGCTTGCTGAGCTGATACTTATTAATCGTAATGATCACGTAATCCTTCTTACCGGCAATCCCAGTTACCAAATTGGCTGCACTTTCGCGAACATGGCTGACAACCAACGTGCCATCCTCTTCAGGATGGTTGGTGTTCAAAATCGCAATCGGAATCCGCTTTTCGCGAACTGGCTGAACGGCCTCTTCTTGAAAGACGCTGATGCCCATGTAGGATAATTCCTGAAGTTCTTCGTAAGTTAATTCATTAATTTTTCGCGACTGGTCAATGATCCGCGGATCGGCCATTTTAATTCCAGAAACGTCGGTCCAATTTTCGTACAAATCAGCGTCCAGCAGGTTTGCCAGAATTGATCCGGAAATGTCGCTGCCACCACGGGGCATTAAATGCGTTTTCCCATGTTCGTCAACGCCATAGAAACCGGGAACCACAATTCGCGAACCGGGGGCGAGTATGGATAAGAGGTGCTGCTTCGCTGCAGCATAATCAAAATGATGGTGGCTAAAAATCATGAATTGATTGGCATCCACGAACTGGAAGCCAAGAAAATCAGCCATTAGTTTGGCAGTTAAAAATTCACCACGGGAAACCAGGTAGTCGTGACTGGCCTCAACGATCTGCGATTTGATAAGCCGAAGATCATCTTCAATCGCAACGTTGAGGTCCAGTGCGTCCCGGATCCCAATAAATCGATCCGCAATGTGGTTAAATACCGGCAGGAAATCCTGGCCCCGATCTCTTAACTGCTCAATCTGAATCAGCAGGTCAGTGACTTTGATGGGTTCTTCGGCACTTTTACCGGCAGCACTCACGACCACCGCTTTGCGATCAGCGTTAGCCCCGACAATCGCCTTGACCTTTCGAAACTGATCCGCGTCAGCAACTGAACTGCCGCCAAATTTTGCTACTTTCATGCATTCTCACCCTCCTTACCTGGCAGACTTGCCATAAATGCGGTTTCGTCCTTTTCGAGTACTTTTCTCATTAGTCGGTGCATTTCGCCGATTGGAATCTGCTGAACCAGCAGATAATCGCCACGAACACACGGGTTAAACTTCGCAAACAGATGTGAGCAGTCAATTTCTGAACGGACAACGTAATTGCTCCGTGTCAGATCCGAACGATACTTGAGCTTGCTCTTGAACTCACGCTTTAAATGTTCCTTATTTTGGAAAATATCCAAGATATCCTGAATGACCGCGTTCGCAGTCGGGAGTTGCCCAGCTCCTTGCCCCATAAACTTCAGGTTGCCAATTGTTTCGCCGTGAAGCGAAATCAGGTTGTAGTTATCGCAAGTGTTGGCTTCCAGCGTGTTCCCGTGATACAGGGTTGGTTCCACGACGTAGTCAAATTCCTTGCCGTTTTGATGGCTTTTACCCATCAATTTAACGGTGTAGCCCTTCTTGGCAAAATGGGAAATGTCGTCCTCGGTAACGTTACGAATGCCAAAGATCGGCAGGTCCTCGGTCGGCTTTACGAATAAATCATAAGCGATGTCACAGCTGATGCAGAGCTTGTTAGCAACGTCCAGGCCGTCAATGTCGGCACTGGGATCAGCTTCCGCATAACCCAAGGCCTGAGCCTTCAGCAACACATCGTTGAACGTTTCGCCGCTGCGCTTCATCTGATCGAGAATAAAATTGCTGGTTCCGTTGAAAATTCCCTGAATCTTGTTAACATCGTCTACTCGCAGGGCCCGCTCTAAGCCTTGGATCCAAGGAATCCCACCGCCAACACTTGATTCAAAGTAGAACTTCGTATCATTCTCAGCGGCAACCTTGGTAAATTCGTCCATGTAACGCGCAATCACCGCTTTATTAGCGGTGATGACATGCTTCTTATGTTTGAGCGCCTCGAGTATGTACTGATGAGCCGGTTCAATCCCACCGATCACTTCGACGACGATATCAACGTCATCATCGTTTAAAATTTCATTGATGCTGTCAGTCATTTCCGGTAAATTCGGTTTTTTATTTTTTCTGATTAAAATGTGCTTCACATGGAGGTTTTGGGTTAAACGGCTTGCCTTCTTAATAATTTTATAAACACCCGTGCCGACCGTTCCAAACCCTAGTATTGCAATATTCACAGCTGTAACCTCCCATTTCTCTCGTGTGTTCATTAATAATAAACACTTGTTTTTTAACTGAAAACAGATTATCATAATAGTCACAGAAATGCAAGGAGTAAAAGTCGATGAATACAAATTATACGAGTACGAGAGACAATTCAGTTCACCTTTCCGCAAAGCAAGCGATCAAAAAGGGCTTCGCCGATGACAAGGGATTGTTCGTTTACCCTGAACTGGGCCAGAACCAACTGAATCTAAATGAAATTCTAAAATTAAATTATCATGATATTGCCAAAACCGTGCTGGCAAAATTATTGCCGGACTTCTCTAAGGAAGAAATTGACGAGAGCGTCGAGCAGGCATACCGGAATAGCTTTGATTCCGATAAGATTACGCCGGTCGTCGACGTGGATAACTTCCATGTATTGGAATTGTTCCACGGACCAACCAGCGCATTCAAAGACGTTGGCCTTCAACTCTTACCACAACTGATGAAGCACGTGCTGACTGATGATAACAAGGTCATGATCTTAACGGCTACCAGTGGGGACACTGGTAAGGCGGCTCTGGAAGGATTCAAGGATCTGCCAAATATGGGGATCACCGTCTTTTACCCGGATGGCGGCGTCAGCAAGATTCAAAAGCTGCAGATGACCACCACCGGCGGCAATAACACGCGGGTTGCCGCCATCAGGGGAAACTTTGACGACGCGCAAACCAACGTTAAACTCATTTTTAACGACCAACAATTAAAGGACCAGCTTGGCGATAAGGTCAGCCTTTCCAGTGCCAATTCCATTAACATCGGCCGCCTGATTCCCCAAGTCGTTTACTACTTTGATGCCTACAAGCAACTCGTCAATAACGGTGCGATCAAAGCTGGCGATAAAGTTAACTTCACCGTTCCCACCGGAAACTTTGGCGATGTGCTGGCCGGCTACTACGCGAAGCTACTGGGCCTGCCCGTTAATAAATTCGTCGTTGCCTCTAACGAAAACAACGTCCTGGCCAACTTCTTTGAGACCGGCGTGTACGACCGCAACCGCCCATTCTTCCAGACAGTGGCGCCAAGTATGGACATCCAAATTTCAAGTAATTTCGAAAGACTTCTATATTATAAGAGCGGCGAAGACACCGCTTACATCAAACAATTGATGGACGATCTGGAAGACAGCGGCAAGTACCGGGTTTCAAAGGACGTTCTGAAGGCCATTCAGGAAGACTTCTATTGTGGCTACAGTACCGACGACGAAATCGAGGCAGCCATAAGAGACGTTTACAACCAGAATGGTTACCTGATGGATCCCCACACCGCCGCGGGTTACAAGGTGATGCGGGACTATCAAAAATTGGATGACACGCCAATGATTCTGCTCAGTACGGCCAGTCCGTATAAGTTCGTCAAGGCAGTGGCCACTGCGGTTCTTCCAGAGGAAGCGGACTCAGATAATGTTCTTCAGACGATGAAGGATTTGTCAACAAAAACAAAGACGGCCATTCCTGATAATTTAGCAAAAGTATGGGAATTGCCGGTTAGACACGAAACCGTTATTGATAAATTAGATATGGAAAGTTATGTAAAGGCGCAGGTTGAGGAGGTATTCTATGATAAAGATCAAAGTTCCAGCCACTAGTGCAAATGTCGGCGTTGGTTTTGACTGTATGGGTCTCGCGGTATCGTACTACTCAACCGTGAGCTTTGAAGAAAGCGCAACGAAATTAACAATCACCGGCTGCCCGACCGAATTTCAAAATGAAGACAACTTGGTTTACAAGGCATTTGTGAAGGGCTGTGACTACCTCGATAAGCCGGTGCCCAACGTTAAAATTGATATCGAAAGTGATGTTCCGGTTGCCCGCGGGCTTGGCAGCTCCTCAGTCTGTGTCGTTGCCGGCCTTAAAGCCGCAAGCGTTTGGTTCGACAATCAAATCTCAACCGATCAACTACTGGTCCTCGCAACTGAAATGGAAGGCCATCCCGATAACGTCACCCCAGCCATTTTGGGCGGCCTGTGCGTTTCATTTCTCGACGAGCACAACCAGCCCCAGGTTATTAAATATAACGTCAATGACCGGCTGAACTTTGTGGCGCTGATTCCCGATTACGAGGTCAGCACCCATGAAGCCCGCAAGGTATTACCCAAAACGATGAGTTACGCCGACGCCATTCATCAAGTCAGCCGCTGTGCAGTCATGACCAAGGCCCTTGAAGTTGGTGACATGCATCTGATTCACGAGTCCTGCGATGATCGAATGCATGAACCCTACCGAGCAAAATTAATTCCGGATTATGATCGGGCAAAGGCCATTAGCGAAGCATCTCATGGTACGATGTATATTAGTGGCAGTGGTTCCACGATGATGGCAATCACGCCCAACGAAGCATCGGCCGACGCAATCGTCAAAAACGCGCAAGCAGCCTTTCCGAATTGGAAAATTCGGAAAATGGCGGTTGATTTGGCCGGTGTACAGAGTGAGGTAAGCGAACGTGGAAAAGTACTACATCGTTGATAGCTCGATTTTACCGGAATCCTTTGATAAAGTGATTCAGGCGCGGCAATTACTGGAAAGCGGCAAAGTTCGCCAAGTCAGTGAGGCCGTGAAGGTCGTGGGCATCAGCCGGGGAACCTATTATAAATACAAGGATCTGGTATTTTTACCAGAGGAGAACATGATCGACCGAAAGGCGGTCATTTCCCTGATGCTGGAGAATCGTCGCGGCATGCTCACAAAAATCCTGCAGACGGTTTCCGAATCCAGCGCCAGCGTGTTAACGATTAACCAAAACATTCCGATTCATAACATCGCCAGCATTGTGATTTCACTGGATCTCAGCAACTTAACCGGGACGGTGGATGATCTGCTGGAAAACCTCCGCCAGGTGAGCGGTGCAAGTAACGTGCAGCTGGTGTCGATTGAATAACTAACGTTCATTAAATGATATGCAAAGGCACCGAAACAATCCAGATAGTTGGATTGCTTCGGTGCCTTTTAATTTGTGACAGATTAATTTGAAATGTTTATTAAACACAGACGAAATATCGAGAAACTGATTAATGGTATTTTGATGACTTCACCCTATTAGAGAATGTCATTAAATGCTCTAATCATCCCGCGTCTGATTCAGAAAATCCCAATCACTTTTAGACATTAAAACAACACTATTTTCATCCTTACCATCGGGGTCCGTGATCATGACCGGCTTTCGCTGCTCATTCACATACTTAATCAGTTCGGAAAGATGCTGCTGGGCATCACTTGGCGTATATTCTTTCATAGTTTCACCTCAATCGGAAAACAGATTCTTCGAAAATCCTTTATTTGCCAACCACAACCAACGACTTAATTGCCTCGCGCTTCGCCATTGCCTGGTAAGCATCGTCAATCTGGTCAAGACTAAACCGCTTCGTGAAGACCTTTCCGGGGTGAATATCACCATCCAGGACCGCCTTCAACAGAACCGATTTATCGTAGGTTGTGACTGAGGCCGGACCCCCAGCAATTGCCAAATTACTGTAAAATGGGGCGGTCAGATCCGTCTTTGGCGTGTGTGGTAGGCCAACCCGGCCGACAATCGCACCTGGACGGGCAATTTTCATTGCGGTATCAGTCGATAATTCACTGCCGACGCATTCGAGAACCGCGTCAGCGCCAGCGCCATTTGTCAGGGCCATAACCTTGGCAACCGCCTCATCCCCCCGTTCCGGGACAATGTCGGTGGCGCCAAATTCAGTTGCCAACTTCTGGCGGTCTTCATGACGGCTCATGGCAATAATGCGGGTCGCGCCACGTAATTGGGCGGCGATCACACCACACAGCCCAACGGCACCGTCACCGACAACGGCCACCGTATCGCCGGGCTTCACGTTGGCAACCCGGGCAGCGTGGTAGCCGGTTGCCATGACATCAGCTAAGGCTAACAGCGAGTTTAACATCCCATCGCTGTAATCATCCGGCTTACCGGGCACCTTAACTAGTGACCACTCCGCATGCTGGTAGCGAATGTATTCGGCTTGATAGCCAACACTGAAGTTATCGGAATGGCTTTGGCAGCTTCCTTCATAACCAGCACGACAAGCAGCACAGTGACCACACCCGTGCGTAAACGGCGCAATCACAAAGTCCCCGGGCTTCACCGTTGTGATGGCATTACCGACTTCTTCCACCACGCCAATGGCTTCATGGCCGGTATTATCGGAATTGGCTTCCTTATCTTCCAGGCCGCGATAGGCCCACAAATCTGAGCCGCACACGCAGGCCCGAACCACGTGAATGATCACGTCGTCATCGGCTTGGATAGTCGGCTTTTCGATATCTTTAATTTCAACTTTTCCTGGTTTAACAAATAATGTTGATTTCATTTTAAGCGCTCCTTATCCGTTTGGATTAACCTGGTTCACGTTCATTTTATCACTTAAAATGTAACCGCTGGCACCGATTATTTTGATGGCTAGCAAGTTAGTTTGAAAACAAAAAATCTCCCAGCAATTAAGAACTGGGAGATCAAAACTTGTTTAACTCGATTTGTTAATATACACGTATTATACCATTAAACATACATATTGTCAACGTTGCCACAAAACCCAATTCAATTCTGCCACGGTGGCAACCTCATGCCCGAAATTGGCTAACTGAAATTTTATTAACGACGTGGGGCTGCAACAAATCTTTTTGCCGATAAGCGACAAACGCAAGAATTGCGATGACTACCGATTGGAGTGGGATCATAATGGTATTTGGCCAGTTCCCAACGGACACGAACAACGAGAGGTAAGCCATCCCATTGTTCAGCATATGTAACCCAATCGATGTCAGCAGGGTGTTGGTCTTTAAGTAAGCCCAACCGAGAATCAGTCCCATGACGAAGTACACCCCAAACTGCGCGAGGCTGGCAACGGCATGAAGGCCAGCAAAGATCAGGCTGCTGACAATGATCGGCACCCAGAAAAGATCGTCCTTGAAAAGCAGGTTAATCAGTAGCCCCCGAACCAGAAGCTCTTCGACAATTGGCGAAATAATGACCACCATGATGCCAACCGTCAATATTGTGTTGGGATTGATCATACTCTGGATTTCCTGCTGGTTACGCGTCGTTTTAATGATCATTTCAAAAAACCGGCTCGACAGACAAATCGCCGTAAACCCAATCGCAACGGCCCAAATGATGCCGGCCAAAGAAACTGACCCCCGACTCGCCCGTTGTGAACGCGCCATGACGCTCTTATAGATGTGATAGGTAAACCAGATTGATAATGCGCCAAGCAGTGTCGTGGCGACCGCAAGACCAATGACTAAAGAAATTGACCTATGACGGGCAAGACTGCCAATCCCTAGCGGCAGCGCCACCAGTTGATAAACAAGATACGTCACTAATAAATATGAAATTGTTGTAATAATGCCGCCTTTTTTAATAAATCGATTCATACATAGTCTCCTTACTTTTCCAAAAACCGCCGTCTGTCTGTCACAGAATCTTCCTGAGTACTTAACCCGTTGACCACCAGTATTAGTCCAATAAGGACGCCGACGAGATCCAAGTAAAAGTTAAAATGAATGGCTGAAAGATCCGAAACAACGTCAAATAAGTTCGAAATTAGTAAAAATAGCCCCAACCAAAAATTGATTGTCCGGTAAAAGAAATGGTTGAACGCTCGCCGACACACCATGTGATAACCTCCTCGTATTTGATTGACCAGTGAACCCTTCTATTTGCCCACCTATTAAATTAAAAATCCGCCCATCATGAATCAGAAATTTCGTTTATAATGATGAGAGATACCTAATCGACTGGAGGCCTTCGCTTGCAAATTGGAGACAAATTGAGACAGCTACGGAACCAACATGACTTAACCCAGCAGGAACTCGCCGACACGCTCCACCTCTCCCGAAAAACCATTTCCGGGTGGGAAACCGGCCGCAGCTATCCCGATATCAACAGCCTGATCCAGATCAGTGAGCTCTTTCACGTGCCCACCGATGACCTTCTAAAAGATAATCACATGCTCAAGCACTACGCCGAGCAAACCAAGCTGAACAAAAAGGATGTTAAAATTGAGCGGATGGCCTACATCATCAATATCGTGATGTTGATCCTGGGCTATGTCGAGATGTTTCACTTTGGTGGCATGCACTCACCGTTCATCACGCTATTTCTGCTGATCAACATGATCATGTTCATTTCCCACTACTCAAACTGGGAGAGCTTCAAACGAAAAGCCAAATTAGCGGCAACTATCTGCAGTTTTTTCATTTTCTTAGCCCTCAACATCCTGACGATCCCCTTCAACGATCACTTTATCGGTCATTTGGCCAAGAATGATAATATCCAAAATGTCGGTATGGCCACCGGTGAGTTTGTGTTGATTCTGCTCATCACCCTGAGCCTCACGTTGGCTGTCTTTTTCCGCGTGAAGCATCGAAAGGATTGAACGCTAAAAAAATTGGTTCAAACACGGGTAACTAATCAACTCCAGTCAATGGGGTTGATTAAATCATAGGATTCCTACCATGAACTGGCAAGCTATGGTTGGGAGACATGGTGAAAATAGGAATGCAACCGGTGGGTGACATGGTAGAAGTTCAGTCATAATAAGATATTCATACGCTTTTAATGGCGCATAAAGGAAATCGGAAACCACAAGTTACTAAGTGGTTTCCGATTTTTTATAAGTTCATTCGATTAACAAAGAACTTCCCAAGTACCAAATGGGAGGGTATTCATTAAAGTCATGACCCTGAAATGTTATTCGTCAAAAAGCAATCCAGAAGCTCTAAGACTAGCTAACTCGTCTTATGCCTCGGACCAGCACTTCCGTCTGGTGTAGCGTGCTTCAAATCGTTTTCAATATATATACTAATTATTACAAAATATCCAATTATCACAATCATATTAAGCTCAACTGATATTGTCATAAATAAATTAACAACTACGAGAAGCCCCTGACAGAAAATTGATGCATAGTAAAAGATCTTTTGAGATTTTTGCCAATTGGCCTCGGAACTCCGACTACGCTTCGTTCTGTACCCAATAATAGACGAAGGTTTTTTCTCTTTACTAAGAAAATATGACAGCGCTGCAAGTATCAATATCACGAAAATTCCAACTGAAAATTCCAATCCCATTGAACTCACCCCCTAAGCAACTGAATCTACTAATTGCCGTGTCATAATCTGTGTGGAAACCGAGCAAGTACGAATTCCAACAAAAGTGACTGCCTGTAACCAATCCACTTTTTGAATGATATGTTTCACCGTTCGACAAAGTGGACAATCATCATAAAATACAGTCAGCTTGCGCATACGAGTATACCTCCTGGCTAACCTCATAACCGTTTCCAATTTTGCTCAACTAATTTTTTTATAGAGTACGCCTTATCTTAATAAATTAAAAGAAATTTAATCCTTAAAAAATCAAAGATCGGAAATCACCTAGTGATTTGTGATTTCCGATCCTTGATAAGAGGTTACCAAAACTGATCCCTGATTCTGATCAGATTATTGGTAAAGACATTTTTCGATTAGTTTTACAAACTTTATTGGTCAATTTTTGATTTCCAGTAATTATACACAAGAAAGCCATAGATAATGCCGATAACAACGCTATAACTTAAAATATCCACTGAATCTGCACTTTGGTAAATTGGAATTTGTTGAAAATATCTGGCAAACCCCACCTGTACAAACCATGCTATATTTCCTGCTAAATACCCATTTGCCCACGCACGGTGTTGGATGGTTATTAATTTATCTACATAGTTCTTCATAATTACTCCTTTAAACTTTTAACTGAATCCTGACAATTCAAAACACAACAAACAATTGGACTAATCTGCTTATTGGCACAATCCAATGTTAAGGGGAAATTTTAATAATTCCTAGCTTAACAACAAAGACAACGCTCGAGTAACCATGTCTTAATTGTGAAGACCCACTGCGACTTGTAATCTTGAGATAGGGTCATCCAAAATACACTGAAGACTCATATAAGTCGATCGTGATAACCAATAAATTATTAATAATTGCAAAGATGATTCTTTAAAAAGCAACATGCCTATCATCGATATGTATTAAAATAATAATGTTGTAATAATTTTCAAGTAAAGGAGAATGTTCACACATGGATTTTAAAGCCAAATTGAAATTCTATCGCTTGCAACAAAAGTTAACTCAAGAAAGTGTGGCATCTATACTCCATGTATCAAGAAAAACCGTCTCGGGCTGGGAAAATGGCCGCAGTTTTCCAGATATCAACGAAATTGTTGAGTTATGCGATATTTTTAATATTTCAACTGATCAATTATTGCGTGATGAAGGCGTCCTAAGTCACTATGCCCGGGAACAGATCCAGGCAAATACCGGGACCAGACTTCTTAAAGTCGCCTATGTGCTAAACGCATTTTTACTAGTTGTTTGTTTCTTCCATCGATTTGAAATTGGTCATTTCAATGCCCCGTGGATTCCATGGATACTGACCATCAATATCGTCTTCTTGGTGATCCACTATAACTACTGGGAAAAGTTTAAAGTTAAGTCATATCTATCTAAGTTTTTGATTTCTTCAGTTCTTCTGGTAATTCTCAACTCACTTCTAGAATCCCTTAACCGAAATTTCATGATCGACATCCACACAAGTGACTTCTCGTATCTTCTTGGTGCTGCAATCGGTGAAACATTATTAGTCTTTTTTATGACGGCTAGTTTGATCCTGCTACTATTTTTAAATCCTTGGCTGGACCGGCGTTTGCAAATAAACAATCAACAAATCGAAGTTCATCGTACCAAGCAGCTCCTTTAAAAAAGGAATTAGCATTTCCTTTAGATCTGCGTCCCCTCAACAATTATGGTTCCAAAAATACTGTTGATAAATCGGAAACCCGGTTTTCGTTTGGAAAACACTCGCATGATCGTTTCTCTAATTGACAACTTCGAAGATGTACATACGCTATGGATTAAAGACCGCCGTCTCGATTACAAATCCAGACTGTCTTAAAATTCAAGCTTGCCATACCAATCACTTTAGACAATCCTATTAACTGTCAACAGATTTCACGTGAAGCCGCTGACACATTGTATCTTTGAAAACTTTCGGCCGAAGCTTTCAATCTCACACCAGCTTGGTTATCGATCTGATCAGGCAGAAGAAGGGAGGTAGATTATTGACATGACGAGTCACAACGTCGCTATCAATAATCACTTAAAATTGCGCTCAAATTACCGCGGTTGGTTCCCATCAAAGTACAAGGGTCTCATCTCGCACTATGTTTTGTTATTATTTGCGATCTTTGAGATTACCAGGATCATCCAGGCTGAAGAGCTCCTTTCAATTAACATGTTGATTGGTGCTATTGGCCTTGTGCTGATCCTAATAGATGGTTTTATCCGGTATCTACAAATTAAAAGGGGAGATTATCGGGAGGATAAACAATTGTAATTGGTTAACCAGGCTTAACAGACTAAAATTGGCGCCACCATTCTTGCAAGTTTACGCGACAAATTTCAGTTCACATCCTTCAATCAAGCGGAATGCCGATTTGGTGTTCCGCTTTTTCATATCCATTCATCCAGATTAGAAACCAGTTGACAAATTGCCGTCATCCTGTTATTTTTAATGGTGTTAATCTCATTGGATTTTAATAATGTTATCTAAACAAGTTGAATCGGAAAGTAGTTTTCACCCATTGTTCAGAGAGTCGGCGTTTGATGCAAGCCGATCTTTGGGTGGAAACGAAAATGGCCGATGATTGGCTGGTGTGATCGGGTTGCCGACAGCACCAGACGAACTGGTCCTCGTTATCGGACACACCATTTCTTACGAGAGATGGTTGGTGAGGCTTTTTTAGGTAACTGATTAAGTAAACTCAGAATGGTATCGCGATGAAGCGCTTCTGTATTGATTGAATACAGGAGTGCTTTTTTAATACCTAAAATTTTAGAGGAGTGGTTATGATGACAAAATTAGCAATTGTTACTGGTGCGGGACAAGGCATTGGCGAAGGGGTCGCCCATCGACTCGCCAAGGACGGTTTTGCGATTGCCGTCGCTGACATTAACCAGCGTACCGCCAAAAAGGTTGCCAAAGACTTAAAAGATGCTGGTTACAAGGCCAAAGCTTACTACGTTGACGTCGCCCACCGTGACGAGGTCTTTGACTTAGTAAAAACCGCCGTCAATGATCTCGGCGAATTGGCCGCCTTCATCAATAACGCCGGGGTGGCCTTCATCGACACGTTTGTCGATTCCCATCCCAACGACGTTGAACGCCTGCTGGACGTTAACCTGAAGGGCACCTACTGGGGCATTCAAGCAGCCGCTGAACAATTTATCAAGCAGGGTAAGGGTGGCCGTATCGTAAACGCCGCATCCCTTGCCGGCGTGGAAGCTTCCGCCCTGCAAAGTGCCTACTCAGCATCCAAATTTGGCATCCGCGGGTTAACTCAGTCGGCATCTAAAGAACTGGCTAAGTACCAAATCACCGTCAACGCTTACGATCCCGGCATCGTTCGGACCCCGTTGCGTGACGGTATTGATAAGCGGACCGCTGAAATTAAGAAGGTCTCCATTAAGGAACAACAGGCCAGCGCCCTATCAGAAATCTCACTGGGCAGAGAAGCCACCCCGGCAGACGTTGCCGAAGTCGTTTCCTGGTTTGTTTCCAAGCACGCCGGCTACATTACCGGTCAATCCCTGCTGGTTGACGGCGGAATGAGATATCAATAAAAATCTAGTTAAGGAAGTGGCAACATGGCAGAATCGACAAGCCCAATCATTGATCTTCACAACGTGAGCGTCACTTTTCAATCAAATGGGAAGTCGCTGCACGCCGTTGACCAAGTAAATTTACAAATTAAACCGGGAGACATTTACGGCATCATTGGTTACTCTGGTGCCGGTAAAAGCACCCTGGTGCGAACTATCAATCTCCTGCAACAACCAACATCTGGAACGGTTACGGTGAGTGGCAAGGATCTTCAACAGCTCTCCAATCCGCAATTACGAACTGCCCGCAAGAAGATCGGCATGATTTTCCAGCACTTTAACCTTCTGAATTCACGAACCGTCCTCAATAACGTTGAATATCCGCTGTTGAGTCAATCGATCAGTAAGGCCAAGCGCCAAGCTAAAGCTAAAAAATTACTGGAATTGGTCGGCCTCGGTGAATTTGAAAAATCCTATCCCGAACAACTGTCCGGCGGCCAAAAGCAACGGGTCGCAATCGCCCGGGCACTGGCCAACGATCCGGATATCTTGGTCAGCGATGAAGCCACCAGTGCGTTGGACCCCAAGACCACCAATGACATCTTAAAATTACTAAAACAGCTTAACGAGACCCTTGGCCTCACAATTGTCCTCATTACCCATGAGATGCAGGTCATCAAATCCGTTTGTCATCACGTCGCCGTCATGGATCAGGGCAAAATCATTGAGCGCGGTGAAGTTGCCGAGGTCTTTTCCGATCCCAAACAGCCGCTCACCCAAAACTTCGTTGATTCGTCGGCAAACGTGACTGAAGCGCTGGACCAAATCAAATCCGACAGCAGTCTTCAAGACCTGTCCGCCAATGAACGGCTTCTGTTCCTGAAGTTCCGCGGGCGGGCAACCAAGCAATCGTTAATTTCTGATTTGACTGAACTTTATAAACTTAAAGCCAACATTTTGTTTGGCAATATCGAGCGAATTGGGTCAACATCGATCGGCTACCTAATTATCATTCTGTCGGGTGAAACCAAGCAGCTGGCTGACGGCATCAACTTTTTAAATCAAAACGGCGTGCGGGTTCGACTAATCGCAACCGGTAAGAAAGGGGTCAAGCAAGATGTTAAAACAAATATTTCCTAACGTCATTCATATCTGGCCCCAATTTGTTCAATCCATTTGGGACACCATCTACATGACATTTTGGTCCTCACTGATCGCCGGCCTGCTGGGGCTTGGCGTGGGAATTGTCCTCGTCATTACGCAGAGCGGTGGGATTGCCGAAGACCCCTACGTTTACAGTTTGACCGACAAGGTTGTCAATTTTCTGCGGTCAATTCCGTTCATTATCCTACTGGCAGTCATGTTTCCAATTACCAACTTTATCGTTGGCACGACCGTTGGGACAACCGCGTCACTGGTCCCACTAGTTGTCGGAATTTTTCCATTTTATGCGCGGCAGGTTCAAAACGCCCTATTGGAAATCGATCCCCAGGTGATTGAAGCCGCCCGATCGATGGGCTCGAGCATCCCCGAAATCATTTTCAGAATTTATCTACGGGAAGGTCTTCCCGATCTCATTCGGGCGTCCATCGTAACGGTCATCAGTCTGATCGGCCTGACGACCATGGCCGGCGCCATTGGTTCCGGAGGTCTCGGCGACATTGCCATTAGTATCGGTTACGCCAGGTTTGAAAATGACGTGACGGTGGCCGCCATGCTGGTCATTTTGATCATGGTCTTTTTAGTCCAAATCATCGGCGACTGGCTCGCCAGAAAAACGGTTCATCTATAAAGGAGAGATTTCATGAAGAAGGCAAAGGGTTTAATCATCACGATTATCAGTATCGTGGTTATCATTGCAATTATATTTGGCATTCACACCTTAACTAACAGCCACGCCCAGTCTAAGAGCGCAACGATTACCGTTGGGTCACAAGGCTCCGATTACGACATCTGGAATCACATTGCGACCAGCAAACAGGCCAAGCAATTAGGCTTGAAGATTAAGGTTAAGCAGATTACTGACGGCGTTCAATTGAACAACGCCACGGCGCAGGGCAGCGTTGACGTCAACGCCTTTCAGTCCTATTCATATCTGGTTGCCTATAATAAGGAACATAAATCCAGCCAATTAGCTGCGCTTGGCACGACCTACTTAGAACCATTGGGCATCTATTCCGATAAGTACAAGAAGATCAGCCAGATTCCAAACGGCGCCACCATCGCCATCGCCAACAATCCAGCCAATACGGCTCGCGGCTTACTGCTGCTGCAAAGTGCCGGTTTAATTAAACTCAAGAAGAACTTTCCGGCTTTGGGCAATACCAACGATATTGCGGCTAATCCCAAGCATTTGAAATTCAAGGAAATCGACGATACCACTGGGCCCCGGGTCCTGCATAGCCTTGACGCCGTATTAATTTCCAATACGGTCGCCCTGGAAGGTCACCTTAACGTCCTGAAAGATTCAATCTTCCACGAAAAGATTGACACGAACACCCGAAGCAATATCAACATTCTGGCAACCGCCAAGAAGAACAAAGATAACAAGAACTACAAGAAGCTGGTGAAGTTGTATCATGAACCAGCGATTCAGAAGTACATTAAGGATCAGTATGACGGCACAAAGGTCGAAGTTCAAAAGCCGCTGTCGTATTTGAAATAGACTGGGCAAACCCATAATAACCTGGGGATCAATATTCGGAACTCATCCGCATATTGATCCCCAGGTTTTTTACCACCTTTAACGATTAATGATTTTACCGGATCTCATAACGGCTATGAGGGAAGAATCGCAACCACACACGCAAACTTTTCGGTCTGGTTTTCGTTGGCTACCATTCTTAGACTACCAGATCAATAGTTTCACTTGTTCGCCATGTCCTCAGCTCGTATATTGATATTGGAGGAATAGAAAATGACTTTTGGAGACAAGATTCGAGCGGCGCGAGAAGGCCACCACCTTACCCAGGCTGAAGTTGCGGCTCAGTTACATGTTTCACGAAAAACCGTATCCAGCTGGGAAACCGGCCGTAGCTACCCAGATATCGGAATGCTCGTGAAACTCAGCGATACGTATAAGTTGTCGTTAGATCAGTTATTAAGAAGGGATCCCAATATGATTAACCATTACGAAAACCAGAACACTCTCAGTAAACGCAGTGAACTCATTAGTCACATCAGCTACTATTTAAATATCGTGTTATTGTTCATCACCATTATCAACCGCCTGAAACCCATGCCATTTGGAATCCATTACCTTAGCGTCGTTTGGTTCTTGAACGTCATTATTTTAATGGGATTTGTCGATTATCACAATTTCTTTCAGCGGAAGGCCAATCGAATCCTCTTCATCGCCTGTGCCATCGTCATTACCATCGCCGTGTTATTTTTAAACGCGCCAGTTCTTGCCAAGAATCCAGCATACGCTGCCGGTCAGGCATTTGGTAGTTTGACGATCTCCTTTTTCTACGTGATTAGTTTCCTCTTTATCCTGGCAGATCATTCGATCGCGGGAAATAAGCAACGATGATCATCTTCATTATTGGGATACAAAAACCACAATCGAAAAAATTCGATTGTGGTTTTCGTTACATATAATAGCTACCTATATCATAGAAGGACCTTAACGGCCAAATTGCCACCAGTGTTTCTTCTTACGCGGTGCAGCCTGATAACTGGTTCCATCACTGGAAAGCACCTTGTCAGTCTTATAAGAATCAACAACTGAATTCGTCTGCGGCTTTTTCTCAGCTTCAGATTCTGCATGGTCATCGGTTTTGGTTTCGTGATCGTTTGTTGATTGATCGCTAACGGATTCTTCGATTGTTTTAGTTGCCGAATTGCCAAGCCGATTCTGAAGCTGTTTTAACTTATTTTGAACATCTAACTGCAAACGTTGTGATTGATCAAGTAACTGGTGTAATTCACGAATTTGTTTATCCTTTTCTTCAATCTGTTTGCGTTGATCTTCCAGCGTTTCCGCTAATAATGCTGTGGTACTTTTACCATCCTTGGTTCCTGCTTGAGCAGTTGAATCATCTTCAGTCGAGTTTTCGGTACCTGATTCGGAATTCTTGAATTGTTCTTTTAGTGCTTCAACTCCGTCATCCTTAATCAGAATCTTATTACCTTGTTTGATTGTATATGTACTTCGAAACTCGTCGTCCATATGTTTCCGGATTGCAGTTTTGGAAACTGCTAACTGATCAGCAAGCTCTTTGATAGTCAACGACATGATATCGCCCCCTACTAGTTATTTTTTGAACAAATACCCTTCATGATGACACACATATCATTATAGTGATTTAATCATGAATGGGCAAATAAAAATCGCAAACCCACCTGATGAGATTATATCAAATTATCTCGTAAAATTAAATTAGGATTAGATCTTAAATTTGCAACGTAAACTTTTTTGATGTAAACTACACCCAGCGTCGGGCACCAATTATGACTATTTTGCATTAAATTGGTATAATCGTACATAACTAATTATAAAAAGATATTTCAAATAATTCTTTAATTTACGTGCAAAATTTGTTATTCTATAAAAATCGATCTGACGTTTAATTTATCATTTTATCGGCAACTTTACCATATATATTAGGAGTGATTGTTAATGAGTAGTGTGTTCGAAAAGATGTTCCGAAAAGAGGACCCCTTGGTTTATCAGGATAAGGATTCCCATCTTATCCGTAGCTTAACCACCAAAGACTTCCTGGCTCTTGGCGTTGGTACGATTGTTTCAACGTCCATCTTCACGCTGCCAGGCGTTGTTGCTGCCCAACATGCCGGCCCAGCCGTTGCGCTTTCCTTCTTGGCTGCCGCGATTGTTGCCGGGATGGTGGCTTTTGCTTACGCTGAAATGGCCGCCGCAATGCCATTTGCGGGTTCCGCATATTCATGGATCAACGTTGTTTTTGGTGAATTTTGGGGCTGGATTGCCGGCTGGGCATTGCTAGCCGAATACTTCATCGCCGTCGCGTTCGTTGCTTCGGGGCTTTCCGCAAACTTCCAGGGCTTAATTGGGCCACTGGGATTCAAGTTACCGGCATCCCTTTCCACTGCATCGACCGGTTCTAATGGCGGATTGATGGATTTATTTGCGATTATCGTGATCATTTTGGTAACCACGTTGCTGTCACGAGGCGCATCACAAACCGCTCGAGTTGAAAACACCTTGGTTGTTCTTAAAGTGATTGCTATTTTAGTTTTCATCTTCGTTGGTGCTACCGCCATCAAATCAAGTAACTACACCCCGTTTATTCCTAAATATCACCCCAATGCGGACGGATCCGCGTTTGGTGGTTGGCAAGGAATTTACGCCGGGGTTTCCGAAATTTTTCTTGCTTACATTGGTTTTGATTCAATTGCCGCAAACTCTGCGGAAGCTAAGAACCCCCAGAAAACCATGCCCCGAGGTATCCTTGGTTCATTGGTTATCGCTGTGATCCTGTTCGTTTCCGTTGCCCTGGTTCTTGTTGGGATGTTCCGTTACTCGGACTACGCAAACAACGCTGAGCCAGTTGGTTGGGCCCTTCGTCAAAGTGGCCACGCAGTGATTGCAACCGTCGTTCAAGCAGTTGCGGTTGTCGGAATGTTCACCGCCCTCATCGGAATGATGCTGGCTGGTTCGCGTCTGCTTTACTCATTCGGTCGTGACGGCCTGTTGCCAAAAGCATTGGGTAAATTAAGCAACAACTTGCCAAACCGGGCTTTGATCGTCTTAACCATTATTGGGATCGCCCTTGGTGCGTTTTTCCCATTCACATTCCTGGCTCAGCTAATTTCAGCCGGAACCCTGATTGCATTTATGTTCGTTTCCATCGGCATTTACGCTTTACGTCCTCGTGAAGGCAAAGACATCCCAATGCCAAGCTTTAGAATGCCACTTTACCCAGTATTGCCCGCCCTCGGTTTTCTTGGGGCCCTTGGGATTTTCTGGGGTCTTGATATCCAAGCAAAAACCTACGCACTGGGTTGGTTCATATTCGGTATGTTGATTTACTTCGGTTACGGAATGAAACATTCAACTGCCACTCTTGATAAGCAGAAGGAACACAACAACGAGAAATTAGACTAAGAATATTGACGACATAGTTTCCATTTATCACAAACTTTTTCATATTTAAAGGGGATCGGTGATTTTCATGAGCAATTTAGAGAAGGCATCTCGGCTAATTGACGAAGAAAATAATTACTATGCCCGTTCAGCGCGGATTAACTACTATAACTTGGTAATCGACCACGCTCACGACGCCACACTGGTTGACGTTGATGGCAACAAATATATCGACCTGCTGGCCAGCGCATCGGCAATCAACGTGGGCCACACCAACAAGCGCGTTGTGAAGGCAATTAGTGATCAGGCCCAAAAATTAATTCATTACACGCCGGCCTATTTTCATCACGTGCCCGGAATCGATCTGGCCAAGCGACTGGCAGAAATTGCCCCTGGCGATACGCCAAAAATGGTCAGCTTCGGCAACTCCGGTTCGGACGCCAACGATGCAATCATTAAGTTCTCCCGAGCCTACACCGGTCGCCAATACGTCGTTTCCTACATGGGCTCATACCATGGTTCCACCTATGGTTCGCAAACCTTATCGGGAACCAGCTTGAATATGACTCGAAAGATTGGCCCGATGCTGCCAGGCGTGGTTCACGTTCCCTATCCGGATTTGTACCGACGCTACGAAGGCGAAACTGAACACGATGTCGCCGTCAGGTACTTTGACGCTTTTAAAGCACCGTTTGAATCATTTCTGCCAGCTGACGAAACGGCCTGTGTCCTGATTGAAGCCATTCAAGGCGATGGCGGGATCGTTAAAGCGCCTGAAGAATATATGCAGCTGGTTTATAAATTCTGCCATGACCATGGCATCTTGTTTGCGATTGACGAAGTAAATCAGGGGCTTGGCCGGACTGGTAAAATGTGGGGCATTCAGCAGTACAAGGATATCGAACCTGACCTAATGTCAGTTGGAAAATCCCTGGCTTCCGGAATGCCACTGAGTGCCGTTATCGGCAAGAAGGACGTCATGCAGAGTCTCGGCGCCCCCGCCCATCTGTTTACCACTTCAGGGAATCCTGTCTGTTCAGCAGCGTCATTGGCAACCCTTGACGTCATCCGTGACGATCACCTGGTAGAACGTTCAGCAACCGAGGGTGCCTATGCTAAGCAACGCTTCTTGGATATGCAAAAACGCCACCCAATGATTGGTGACGTTCGCATGTGGGGATTAAATGGCGGCATTGAACTGGTGAAGGATCCTCAGACCAAGGAACCCGATAATGACGGTGCCACTAAGGTGATCTACTATGCATTTGCGCACGGGGTCGTCATTATCACCCTACAAGGCAATATACTTCGTTTTCAGCCACCGTTGGTCATTCCAAGAGAACAGCTGGACCAAGCGCTTCAGGTCCTCGACGATGCGTTTACCGCGGTTGAGAACGGTGAGGTTAAGATGCCCAGTGATACTGGGAAGATTGGTTGGTAGCCTAAACCACTATTATAAATTAAGATTGAAACTCAAAACCGGAGTTGGCAGTGAAAATTCACTGTCAACTCCGGTTTTTTAATCCACTCAATTAAGCTTTAGTCTCTAGAAATAAGCGGTCACGAACAAATATGCAGCCAGCCCAAACGCAGCCAGGGAAATCAACGCCCTCAGCACATGAATATTCGCGTGCCGGACAATAATCGGCCCGGTATACCCACCAATTAAGAGCCCCAGACCCAGTGGGATCACCAGCAACCAGTCAATATTGGTTTTGAAAATGAAGATAATCGTCGCGATCAAATTACCAGCGAACGCAATCACATTTTTCATGGCGTTCACCACCACAAAGCGGTCGTCAGTAATCACTGACAAGATAGCAAGGAAGATTACCCCGCCGGCAGCCCCAAAGTAGCCGGTATAAGCCCCGACCAGCACGATTCCAATCCAGCTAATCAGCGTGATCCAAAACCGCTGGGACGAGTTCTGGTGAGCTTCCTTCATCTTGTCAGTCGAAGTGGCCTTCTTCCGACTGGATGCCCAGAGTAAAATCCCAGCAGCCAGGATAAAGAATGGCACCACCTTTTTAAAGGTTGAAGCAGGAGCAATCAACAATAGGAAACTACCACCAATACTACCAATCAGTGATAAAGCTATGTAGAGGGACAACTTTTTCCAGTGGCCTTTCAGCTCCTTCAGCGAAGAAACCGTCGATCCGATTCCGGAAAATATAAGCGCCGTGGTGTTCGTCACGTTGGCAAGCACCGGCGGCAACCCCACCGATAGAAGGGCGGGGTATGAAATTAGTGAAGCCATCCCGGCGGTTGATGCGAGCAACCCGGCACCAAAACCGGCGACTATAAGAAACAAAAATGTGGATATCATCGGCGTACCCGACCCTCTTTCTATAAAGTGATATCTATAATATACTCCTTTTTTGACGTGATTATGAGAGGTTTTTAATAATTTGTTTCGTCAATTTTCAATCACTTATCCAGAATTGCTTTCAATAACTGCAAGAATCATTCAGAAGGCTTGTAATAGCGTTGAGGAATGCGACTGACCAATGTTTACCACGATCTCACCAATAAATAGTGACAAATAAAAACGCAAACTTCATCCCAAAAGTTTGCGTTTTGATAATCGGCTATAAAATTATCTGATTTCGTAAAAACTTCAACGTCGCATATAACCCCAGCGCACAAATCACGTTAATGACAATATCGATCACCGCAATAATCAACACCGGCCACGACGTTGTAAACGACACGACGACCATCCCGAGACTTCCCATGATCGTGCCACCGGCGCTGTATAGTGAGGAAGCTGACCCGTTGTCATTTTCCTGCTGCTTCAAGATCAGATAAGTTGCCGGCGGCCGACTTGCCGAACTGGCGAGGGTTGCTGGCAGTTCTGTGATCGCAAATAAGTACGGGTTGTTGAGGCCAAACAAAATAATCAGGATCCCGCCAACAATTCCCAGGAAGAAGCAGGCGTACAGAATAACCATTCGATCAATGACTTTGGATAGTCGAATGTACAACAGCGGTCCCAGTAACATCCCAATCGCGTTAAAGGCAAAGAAGTAGCTGAACATTTGGCTGCTGAGTCCAAAGTGCACCTGAAAAATGTATGACGAGGATGAAATGAAGCTGAGCGACACAATTGACACGGCAGAAAAGTTTACCAGCATTGCCGAAAAGCCCGGATCTTTCAGCAAAACGCCCAACCGCCCAAGGGACTGAAGAACGTTAACGGTAACTTTGGACGTATCGTGGGTTTCCTTAAAGATAAGTGACCCCAAGACCACGATCAATCCCAGAATCGCCTGGGTGAAGAAGATTCCCCGCCAAGAAATGAACGTTAATAATAGCGAACCAAAAACCGGCGCCAAGGCTGGGGAAATCACCACCATTGACTGCACGATCGCCAAAGTGGTTTCCTGTTTGCGGCCGACGTAAACATCCTTAATAATCGCCGTTGCAATCGTGGTTGCCACGCCACCGCCGATCGCTTGAAGCACCCGAAAAATAATAATTTCAAACGCGGAGTTTGCGATCCCACAGAGGATCCCGGCAATCATGTACAACGTCAATCCGATTAAGAGAATTGGCCGCCGCCCGTACCGGTCACTGAGAGGGCCCCAAATCAGCGTCGCAATACTATAAAATATGAAGAACAGAATTAGTGTCAGGTTCATGGTAAATTCGGAAACGTGAAAGAACGTCGTCATCGTTGGCAGGGCCGGCAAGTACAAATCTGTCGACAGTGGCACAAAGGCGCTTAATAGTGCCAGAAAGATAATGAAGCCCACGTTTCCCATGTGTGGTTGAACCCGCTCGTTAGTCATTTGCCCATCCCCTCATTTCTTAACCGACCGCCATGATGTACCGACTCCAATCGGTTACTAATCACTGTTAATTGTACAACGGAACCCCAATAATTGGTTTCAGAAAGCAATAGCTGAAAATTATCAAGAAAATTACCAATTTCGTTCGGTTTTCGTGTACAATATGGGTAACATAACTCGCTCAGTGAAAGGATGATTTCCATGCCAACCCATCAAAATTCCGTCTATCTCGCATCGCCATTCTTCAGTGATGGCCAGCGTGACCGAATTGCCACGGTCGTGTCACTTCTCAAACAAAACTCCACCATCGACGCGGACCAAATTTTCATTCCTCAAGATCACCAGTTTGAATCCGAACCATTCGGAAGTTTCAAATGGCAGGACGCCGTCTTTGCTTCCGATCTGCGCCAAGTGCACAAGGCGGACGTGGTGGTCGCAATCTTGGACTACCAGTTAGAAGAGGGGCTTACGGAACCAGATTCCGGAACGGTCTTTGAAATCGGGTCGGCGCATGAAGCCAACATTCCGGTCATTATGGTCCAATTTGGCGATAACGGCCAGCTCAACCTCATGCTCGCCCGTAGTTACACCGCCTTCTTTAACGGCAAGGATGATGTTTCGAATTTGAAAGACTACGACTTTAACAATTTAGAAACTCGCTACACGGACAAAAAAGTACTTTAATCAAAAACTGGTTCTGAAACCTGACTTCAACGTCAAATTTCAGAACCAGTTTTCGTTATTTTATAGAAATCCGCCCAATTTAAAGCCGGTTTCCCGTTTCATACGTTTAATCAGTTCATCGGTTTCGGCTTGGCGCTTTTGAATGTAAGCATTGAGACTATCGGCGTCAATATCTAATGACCCGTTATCCAGAGAACCGGTGGCTTTAATGGTTTGCTTTTCGAGGGCTTCTGTGAGCATATCATCGTTAATGTTCACATGATTCTTTTTGATAAGATGCAGGGCATCCTTGAAGTTCATCCTGATCAACTCCTTATTTTGCCCCATTATAACAGGAATCAATTCGCCCGCGTCACAAAACTGGCGGTTCGTTAACAATTTGCTGGGTTACGTCCGTGACGTGGTCCAAATACTTCATGACCATCTGCTTAACCGTTGCCTGAATGGCATTTGCCTGCTGATTGTCGGCACCAAATAAATAGGCCACAATCAATGCATGCTGAGTCTTTTCCGTAATCATCGCCCTGGTTGAATCCGAGGTTGGGCTGCCAAATGGCCCTTGCCGATCCGCTAATACCAACAGGTTTTCAATGTTCACCATGCTTTTGCCAATCCCGGCGTACTGCTGACCGGCTGATCCGGTTGTCAATTGAACATCCCCATCGATATGATCGACATCGTAACTGCCAAACGGGAATTTAAACCGCAGTGACAGATAATTATTCAGATCCACCAACGCGTTAATCTGATAGATCCCCTTTCCCTTAGCCACCCGGCGCCACAAACTATCCGAGGACGGCCGAAAACGAGCGGGATCCTTGCCAGCCTGCTTATAAATCTGTTTGGTTGCCATGATTCGGGGGTCCTGACGAATGGTTTCCAGCGAATCGTTGCTGCTGATCAGGGTATCTAACGGATCGAGCAAGTCCCGCCACATTTCCGGACTGCGCGCCTGGTTGGTGAAGTGAATGTCGGTAACGCCTAAGCTGATCCCATCTGGTAAAGTTTGGTCCATGGTCATTTTCATATTGATATGCCTCCGCTATTTTTTAGAATTTGGACTGAAAACTAGCGATTACTTGGCACATCGCATTCATTTAATGGTGAATAAATCATGGTAACGCCTCCTATCTCTGAATCCCGTGATCAAATAAATTCTGGTACAACGCGAGTTCCGCCGGGGTATCCCGACTGCTCATAAATTGAATGGTTTGCTTTTGGTTTTCGGTTCGCAATAACGACTTGGTCCGTAACTGGTATTCTAAATACCGTTCAATCCCATCATATCCAGTGTAAATTTCGATTTGACCGCCCAGCTTCTCAGCAATGATATCCTTCACAAATGGGTAGTGGGTACATCCCAGCACCAGCGCATCAATCGGCTTGTCCAGGTATGGGGCCAAGAGTTGATCCAGCAAGGCCCTAATCTGTGGCAGGCCCGCCGTTCCCAGTTCAATTCGATCTGCTAACCCCGGACATGGCAGCGAATAAATCGTTGCCTGATCCTTGAATTTAGCGGCCTGGTTCTGATATTTCGGTCGACTGATCGTCAGTGGCGTCGCCATCACTAAAATGTGCTTCTTCCCGGCATCAACTGCCTGCTTCAGCGCCGGTTCAATTCCTAAAATCGGCATGTCCGGATACCGGCTGATTAGCTGAGGTTTGGCAGCGCTAGTGGCGGTGTTGCAGGCAATCACCAAAGCCTTAATTCCCTGCTTTCTCAACTGATTGATTGCCGTCACCGACAACTGATAAACTTGGTCGGCCGGCCGCTCGCCGTATGGTGCGTTTGCGGAATCACCGTAAAAGATAAAGTTTTCCTTTGGTAAGGATTTGGCAAGGGTACGTAACGTGCTGATGCCCCCCACACCTGAGTCAAAGACGCCAATTGGCGCATTTCGATCTTCCAAATAAAAAGCCTCCTGATAATCAATTTTGAATTATCTGATATAAATCGACTCCTTAATAGTAGCACTTTTTAATTTTTCAGCGAAATCCGTCATCAGTACAAGCGTGGGGGACACGAAGCGGTTAGCTTCCGGACCATGATTCAGCTCGGTAATATTCGGATAAAAAAAGCTGGAACAAAATTTTTGATTTTGTCCCGGCCTCGAGCTATGTGTGATGCGGTTGCGCACCGAATGATTTTCTATGTGATGTGAAAAGCCAATTAAAATGACGGTTATGTCAGTTTAATTATTGTTGATTGATGATCCTTCAGAACTTGGAATGGCTTGCTTGGCGAATTTAGAAATGACCCAGCTGCCAATGAGACCAACCAGCATAAACGGCAGGAAATCCAACCCAACGCTGTAGAGAAAGATGTGGTGCGTTGCCCAACCATTGATTGCGGCAATGAACGACTGATTAGCAAATACTGGCGGCAGGTTGTGAATTAAATCTAAGATTGCCGGGATCATGGTTAATGTAATCGTACTCCGGTAGATCAGGGGCCGACGACCGATAAATGGTCGCATAATCCCAAGAATGATCAATGAAATTGCCAGTGGGTAGAGGAAGCTCAGAATTGGTGATGAGTAAAGAATAATTTGGTCAAGCCCGAAGTTGGCAATTGAGAACGATACGATGGTGGCAAAAATCAAGAAGCGGTGATACCCAATTCGTGGGAACCGGCGGCCCCAATCTTGTGAAAGTGAGGTGATTAACCCAATCGAAGTGGTTAGGCAGGCAATCAGGGTGAGGGCGGCTAAGATTGACGCGCCGGCCATGCCGGTATAGTGCTGCATGATCGTGGTGAAGGCCGTCCCGCCGTCAGCGCTCATCTTGGTGTAAGCCAGACTCGAAGCGCCTAGAGCAATCAGGAAGATGTAAATCAACGCTTCAAACCCCATTGTAAGGGCCCCAATAATCGCAACTGACTTGGAACGCTGGCGGTTATCCTTTTGGCCAAATAATTTCAAAGCGGTCACAATCGTAACCCCAAATCCTAAGCCGGCCAAAGCATCCATGGTGTTGTAACCTTGCAAAAAACCGTTGATCAGTGAACCCGTGCCCTGACCGCTTGCGGGAAACAGTGACATACTGCGCATGTCGCCGCCCTTTAAGAAGAAGGCAACGAAGAACAGAAAGGCGAGGAGCAAAACCAGAATTGGATTCAAAATTTTCCCGACGTTACGGGTCAATTTGTTTTGGTTATAGGCCAGGAGTAACGTTGCCCCAAAGAACAGAAATGAGAAGATTAAGAGACTCCATTGCGTCCACGCCTTTGGAATAAACGGCTGAATTCCCATTGAGAAGGTAACCGTGGCCGTCCGTGGTGAGGCAATCAGCAGCCCCAGTGACGAGTGGGTTAAGATCAGAAATACCAGGGCAAAAATCTTGCCGGCTGGCAATGCTAAATCATACATACTGCTACTTTCGGTCATACTGATCGAAAGAATTGACAGCAATGGCAAACAGATGGCTGAAACCAGAAATCCGATGGCAGCTGGCAACCAATTTTGGCCGGCCATCTGTCCTAAGTGAATTGGAAAGATTAAGTTTCCGGCACCAAAGAACATGCCGAACAACAATGAAGCGGTAATAATATATTGCTTACGCGTTAAGTTGAGTCCTTTTTCCATGTTGCAGTTCCTCCTGTATAAAATTAATGAGCGAATAATTGCCTGACAACGAAAAAAGTGGCTGGGACAAAAGTCCCGGTTAACGAAAAAAAGCTTCGGAAATTAATTTTCCGAGGCTTTTTTGTATTTTATGTAGCACAGAGAATTCAACTCTGCTATTCTTAAATCGACAAAAACCCAAGGATAGGAGTGAATTTCTATGTATAGACATTATAACAATAACCAGACCAGTTTAACATTACCATTGGAAATTTCCATTTCAGAAGCCCATATTGTCCGCGCCATCAGTGCTTTTGTGGACACGATTCCATATAAATTAGTTTATGGCGAAGAGTCAGCCTTTGGCCGACCACAATATTCACCGTTAATGATGCTCAAGATGATGTTATTTGCCTACTCACGGAAAGTGTTTTCTGGCCGAAAAATTCAACAAATGGCCGAGGAAAACATTCCGATGAAATGGTTAATCGGTGACCCTGACGTGGTGCCGAGTTACCGGACAATCAATCGTTTTCGGACTGATCCACAAACGACCAAACTAATTGCCCTCATGTATCTGCAGTTCCGCCAATCATTGATTGATAACAATCTGTTAAGTGATGAAGCGATTTTTATTGATGGCACTAAAATCCTCGCCGATGCAAATAAGTATTCATTTGTCTGGCGAAAAAGCACGGAAAAATTTGAAAGTAAGTTGGACCAGAAAACACGAAACTTGTTTAAAGACCTGATTCAAAATAAAGTCAATCTAGCAGTGGCAAGCGAAATGGATCCGACGGATCTTCAGACACTTGAAGCTGAAGTGGCCGCATTGGACACAGAGATTGATAAATTAGATCAGCAAATCAAAACCGAAAAGGTGATCCCCGGTGGGTCACCACGTAAACAACGCCGGCGGAAACTAAAACATCTCCGGCATCTAGTAAGAGATGAATACTTACCTCGTAAACAAAAGTATCGCCAATATCATGAGTGGTTCGGTGATCGGAACAGTTTCTCTAAAACGGATCATGACGCGACTTTTATGCGGATGAAAGAAGATCCGATGCAAAACGGCCAGTTAAAGCCAGGGTACAATCTGCAAATCGCCACCCAATCGCAATTCGTCCTCTATTACCAAGTTAATCAACGGCCCACTGACCAGCGAACTTTCATTCCTTTCTTAAAATCAATGAATTTCACGCAAACCTCCGTCAACTATATCGTTGCCGATGCGGGTTACGGCAGTGAGCCAAACTATCAATTCGTTAAAGAGAAATTGGGTAAGATCCCCTTAATTCCTTACACCATGTATCTGAAGGAACAATCGAAGAAATATCGCACCGATCTGAGTAAAGTGATGAACTGGGAATATCATGCCAAAGACGATTACTATGTGGATAACCACCATATTCGCTTTTCATATCACGGCATGAGCCATCGAACAGATAAAAATGGGTTTACCCGCGACTTTAAAGTTTATCGGGCCGACGATTACGATGACCCCGAAGGTTACTATTGGTCGACCACCCGCATGGGTAACCAACGCAGAATCAACATTAACCCGAATTGGGAATCCCAGAAAGAATATATTCGTGAACAGCTTTCAAGCCCAGAGGGCCAGGCCATTTTCGCTAAGCGAAAGCTTGAAGATGAGCCAGTCTTTGGAAATTTGAAGGCTAATTTGCGTTTCCGTAGATTGTCGGTCCGTGGATTAAGACAAGTAAATAATGAATTAGGAATTATCTTAATGGCAGCAAATATGAATAAATTGGCCAAGATGATGGCCAATTTAACTCATGTTTTTGGTTGGATAGAAAAACTGAGCCGCATCTTCCAGAGAAAGTGGAAAATGCGGCTCAGTTTATTTATCGGCGGGACTTATGTCCCGGCCTCTTGCACGTGTTACCACCTTTATTCCTAATTATCTCACAATAATTAGCTCGAAAAGTACGACTTAGAAGAGACCGGTCAGATCTAAGTGATACTCCATTGCGGTAATGGGCGCATTCCCAGTAACGACTACCATTGAAAATCATCGTTACAACTTGTAGATTACTTTCATCATCAATCCAACTGCTCCATCTCACCAAATCGGAGCTCTCTTCAAGTCGTCATGAAAACTACTCTTCTACGCATCGTTTTTTCGTTTATCTCGTTGTCATTGGTTAAGATTCTATTCACTTAACATGAGAATGTCAAGAATATTTCTTAAAAAGTGTGAAAAAAACTTATTAATTATCACTTCGTGGAAAATCGATTACAAGGCAGGCGCGTCCACTTTTCGCGTTTGCGGCAAGTGATGAATTGCGTGCTTTAACAAAAATGGCGCAATCATCGTCGATAAAATAATCACCAAAATTAAATCCGAGTAATATGCCGGCGAAAGCAAGCCAGACGAGAACCCAATTTGAGCGGTAATCAGCCCCATTTCGCCGCGGCTAATCATGCCACTGCCAATCATGTAGCTACTGTAAATGTCAAAGCCGTTCACCAGTGCCCCGAGCCCACAGCCAAATAATTTGCTGAGGCAGGCCAAAACGGTTAGCACCCCGACAAATAGTAACGAGGAAGCCAAATGGTTAAAGGACATGTTCAACCCAATACTGACAAAGAACATCGGGACAAATATCGCGTAGCCAATGGGTTCCATATGACTCTCAATGGTTTGCCGATAAGGCGTATGGGCAACCGCAATCCCAGCGAAAAACGCCCCAACGGCACCACTCAGGCCAACTGCATCCGCGCACCACGCCATTCCAAGGCAGATGACCATTGACGTGATGGTGACGCTGGAAGCCATTAACAGCCGTTCCCCAATTCGCATCAGGTAAGGGACGATCCATTTAACCATGAGGTAGGTCAGCCCAAAGAAACCAATTTGTTCGATGAAAATTAGCACGATACTGGTAGATGATTGACTCGTTTGGATTCCCTGGGTCCCCATGACGCTGATCATAATCGATAGGAGAATAACCCCAATAATATCATCGGCAACCGCAGCGCCAAGAATCGTTGCCCCTTCCTTGGTATCCAGGGCGTGATAGTCGCGCAAAACCTCAACCGAAATCGACACCGAGGTGGCACTAAACACAACGCCGATAAAAATTGCTTCCAGCACCGAAAATGAAAACATCACACAAGCGGCGCCGATCAGGAGCACCGGAAAAATCACGCCGACAATTGCCACGACGATTGCGGGGCGTAAGTATTTTTTTAAAAGAGCAAGGTTACTTTCCAATCCCCCAATGAACATCAGGATGATCACGCCAATTTGTGAAAATAGATTTAATAAACTATCGAGTTTGATCAAATTAAGAATTGCGGGCCCGACGACAATTCCGACCATAATTTGCCCAATCACGGCGGGAATGCCAATCCGATTACACAGGTGTCCCGCCAAGGTCGTCAAAATAAGTAATAAACAAAGTGCGCCGATAAAGTTCACGTAACCGCCTCCCAACAAACCAAAGATCCCCTGAAATGACATAATTTCAGGGGATCTTTCAGTACTCGTTCAATTAACCAGTTTTCGCCACCCATGAATTACGTTATTTCGAAGCATTATTGCTTTAAAGCGTAATCCGGGAAACGAAGATTGTCAATTTCAGGTTCGGAAACTGGTTATTGAAATTAAAGTGGTTTTCGGAAACTAATCGGTAACTTTCACAGATTTATTCGTATAAACAACGTGGGCATTTTTCCCAAATCCTTCAAGCTTAACGTGGCTAAATTTACCGGTCCGCTTAGAGAATGTCAGAACGGTCTGGTTCTTAGATTTCGCACCATTCACAACCAACGTTCCGTTAAAGTGAGCTGATCCATCAACCGTTGCCCGATCCCCCGCGTTAACGTGAAGGGTGGCATCCTTAGCTTGATGGTAAGTTCCCTTGACCGTAACATGTTTTGCGCTTAGTGTTACGGTACCACCATCCAGTGTCAATGGGCCATTTCCGAATGCATGATCGTTTTGAGCAACCAAAGTACCTGCCTTCACCGTCGTTCCACCGGCATAGGTGTTATCGCCAATCAGGGTTAACTGGCCACTGCCGGCCTTGGTTAAACCACCCTTACCCGAGATCGCGTTCTTCCAAGTATCAGCAGCTTGATAGCCGCCCTTTGAAGCGTCCATTGTCACCGTGGTATTAGTCAAGAATTCTCCGAACCCATTAGCAGCCTTAAAGAGGTTCAAACGACCCCAGCCTTCCGGATCATCGAGCATTGGGTAGCCGGATGGTAATCCGGTTGTGTAAAGAACCTCTCGCCGTTGAGCATCTGATAGGTATGGCAAGCGGGTCTTCAGAAGAACTTCGGCGCCCTTAGGGACAACCATCGGCTTAGTGGTACTGCTGATTGGCTTAAAGCCGTACGTTAGGCGGTACGTGTAGTCCTTTAAATTTTGTTGATAGTTGGCAAACGTGTCCTTGGCAGTTGAATCAGCGGCCTTACTCAAGTCTTTTTGGGCATCTTGATAAGCCTGATCAATCAACTGCTTATTTGCTGGATCATTGAGGGTTGAAGCGGTCATTGCCGTTCCCAGAATCCGGCCTCCCATCACAGCAAATGGGGAGTGACGGCCAGCCAGAACCCGATCATACCCCACTTCAGACGAGCGGGTGATTAATTGTTGATATCGCTGTGGAAAGACGTAGGCAAGCGCTTCGCCAGTTTCAAAAGCGGCTGTCGTGTGCCCACTTGGAAAATCATAGTCGGTCTTAGGGGCAGCGGCCATCACGTTTACCAAATACGGGTTGACCTTGACTTGGCTGCTTAAGCGATAAGGGCGCTCATATTTGATGTAACCCTTCGGCGTCCCCGTGCTGGACCAATCAGAGGCTTCGTTGAGATCAACCAGCTTGACAACGGAACCGAGCTTAGAATTTTCATCAGCCCATTTCATTGAACTATATGGTGAGTTTGCGGGGAGTGGCGCGCTCGGAACCGAATTAAAATCGGTTTGGGCATCAGCATCCTTAATGAACGCGGTTGAATAGGGTCCCAAACCACTAATCAAGTTATAACGAAGGTCCCGGCGATCAGTGAGATAAGACCGGTCAATTTCTGCTTGAGTCGCGTTATTCGTAATTGGGATTGATTTATCCAAATTTTCCTGTAATAATTCAGCATTCTTCTTAGTACCATCGGGCGACCAATAACTTAAGAATGTGTTATCAAAAATCGCAATGGCCGGATTATTATCCGGTGTGGTGTTCGTCTTAACGTTCTCCTTGTAATGATCGACAAAGTAGCCGTAAGACCCCTGAACCGGCGTGATCGCCTTTTTCAACGATTCGCTTGCATCCAGACTCCCTTTTGCGGCTGCGGCATGACTTATTTGTTGGTGGCCACTCAGTGTAACGGTCGCAACTGATAATACAAACGCACACTTCAACACACCTTTAAGCAATGACTTACAACGACTTCCCATTGACAATACCCTCCAAAGTAAAGAATTGATGTTACGAAATGCTTATCAGAATCACAATAATGGCCAGAACAACAAGTGAGATCACCCAACCGATTTTGGGGGTATGTCTCATTTCGTTGAGTACCGTCGACATGATTTCCACCATCCTTCAATAAATGCCTGATAACCATTCATCTTCCATCTATAAGGGTACCCGGATAGTGTAAATTGCGATGCACTAACATGTAAAGAATACGTAAAAATGGTGTCAAAAAGACCGCAAACATATTCGGAAACTAATCGGAAACTAGTTTGCGAACCGGTTTGCGGCAGCCAACAATTCATTTAATTGATTCATTTGTCCCAATTGCGTCTGAATACAGGCGCTTAACCAACTCCGGATTGGCCTTTCCCGGATTTAACTCGACAATCTTTCCACTGGCACTATAGACAATCCATTCAGCCAAGTTCACAATGTGATCCCCTATTCGTTCAAGTAGCCGAATGACCAGGAAGTAACTTGAGCTTGACTGAACCGTTTCTGAATCATGGTTTACAGCCGTTACAATCGCGTTGCGAATTTCCAAATACTGCTTGTCGACATCGACGTCCTTCTTAGATAAATTCCGCGCGGCCAACTCATCATTTTTCGTGTACGCATCCAGCGCTCTTTCCAACATATCACGAATCTGATCGGTCATCGTCGCGATTTCTTTTTCAACACCCGGAATCCGCGCTTGGCCCTTCATTCGAATGGTCTCACGGGAAATGCTGACGGCGTGATCACCAATCCGCTCCAAATCAGAACTGGCTTTTAGAATGCTGATAATTACCCGAAAATCCGTGGCAACCGGCTGCTGGAGGGCAATCAGTTTTAAAGCCTGCTTTTCAAGATCCATTTCCTCACCATTTGTATTGGTGTCGGCATCGATCACTTCCTGGGCCAATTTTTTATCATGCTCAATAAATGCCTGGGTTGAATTATAAATCTGTTCACTAATATTCAAACCCATTTCAACGAATCGTCCGTGGAGCTTCTTTAACTCATCACCGAATAATGCTCTCATTTTGCTTGTTCCTCCTAGCCAAACTTTCCGTTTAGGTAATCGCTGGTTTCTTCTTTTTCCGGGTTCATAAACAATTTTTCGGTCTTATCGTATTCAACCAAATTCCCATTCAGCAGGAAGGCGGTCCGATCAGAAATCCGGGAAGCCTGCTGCATATTATGGGTCACAATGATGACCGTGTACTTATCGTGAATGTTCAAAAGGGTGTCCTCAATTTTTGCACTGGAAATTGGATCCAAAGCACTGGTTGGTTCGTCCAACAGAACCACTTCCGGCTGAACAGCCAACACCCGGGCAACACAGATCCGTTGTTGCTGGCCACCGGAAAATGACAGCGCGTTGTCGTACAAGTTGTCCTTAACTTCATCCCAAATGGCCGCCTGCTTTAAGCTGGTTTCGACCCGTTCGTCCAAAATACTTTTATCATGGACGCCCGCCAGCCGTAAACCATAAGCAACGTTTTCATAAACGCTGAATGGAAACGGATTAGGCTGTTGAAACACCATGCCGACCCGTTTTCGCAGATCAACCACGTCGACCTTGGGGGCATAGATATCTTGATCTTCCAATTTCATGGAACCCGTAATCTTAACCCCCGGAATTAAATCGTTCATCCGGTTCAAGCACCGCAAATACGTTGATTTTCCACAACCAGAGGGCCCGATCAGCGCGGTAATCTCGTGTTCGCCAAAATCAAGATCAATGCCGTGGAGCGCTTCAAAGTCGCCGTAGTATAGGTGAACGTCTTCAGATGTAATAATCTGTTTGGTTGTCGCTTTCGTTGATGTATTTTCCATTATCAGGACCCCTTTAACCGAAGTTTCCGGAAATATAATCTTCAGTGGCTTTAATTTCTGGATTCGTAAAAATGTTTTCCGTCTTATCATATTCAAGTACATGGCCCATGTGGAAGAACGCCGTGTAATCAGCAATTCGTGACGCCTGCTGCATGTTGTGGGTCACGATAATAATCGAGTAACTCTTCCGCAATTGCTTCAGGGTTTCCTCAATTTTAGCCGTTGAAATTGGATCCAACGCGCTTGCCGGCTCATCTAACAAGAGAATGTCGGGCTTCATCGCAACACAGCGGGCGATACAAAGCCGCTGCTGCTGCCCACCGGATAGCGCCAGGGCACTTTTATCGAGGTCGTCCTTGACTTCGTCCCAGAGAGCCGCCGATTTCAAACTGTTTTCAACCCGGTATTCTAATTCCGCCTTGTCCTTAATGCCGTTGCGTTTCAGCGCAAAGGTAATATTTTCCCGAATGGATTTCGCGAATGGATTGGGCCGTTGGAACACCATGCTGATATGCTTGCGAACTTCGTAAACATTAATTTTCTTACTATTAATATCAGTATCCCGATAAATAATTTTTCCCTCAACCGTCGCAATGGCATCGTTCATTCGGTTGAGCGATCGCAGATAGGTTGACTTACCAGAACCAGAAGCGCCAATTAACGCAGTGATCCGGTAACGGGGAAATTCCAGACTGGCATCGGTCATCGCATGATTTTTACCATAGTAAACTTGAAGGTCCTCAGTCGTCAGGGCTTTTTCAGTCGGAATATGAACAATATGTTTTTCGTCAAATGAGTAATCTTGCATGATATCCTCCTACTTCGCCGCCGTCATCCGCTTGTAAACCCAGTTACCCAAGAAACGCGCACCAAGGTTGAACAGCAGAATCACAACAATTAAGACCGCCGAGGCCCCACTGGAAATTTGGAGCGCATCCGGCGTAACGCCTTCAGTATTAACTTTCCAGATATGAACAGCTAAGGTTTCCGCTGGACGCATCGGGTTGAGAAAACTTGCGGGGCTAAATGGGTTCCAGTTACTGTAGCTGACCATTGGGGCACTTTGGCCCGCCGTGTAAATCAAAGCGGCGGCTTCACCGAATACCCGGCCGGCACTCAGAATAATCCCGGTTAAGATCCCTGGCAGCGCGGCGGGAAAAACAATTCCCGTAATGGTTTTCCATCGTGATAATCCCAACGACAACCCGGCTTCCCGTTGCAGATCCGGTACATCTTCAAGAGATTCTTCAATACTCCGGGTAAGCAGGGGCAGGTTAAAGAATGTCAGCGCGATGGCCCCAGCCAGAATTGAGAAGCCAAGGTTGAACTTGATAACAAATAATAAATAGCCAAACAAACCGACAACCACTGACGGTAACGAACTTAATACTTCGATTGCCGTCCGGATAATGTTCGTAAACCAATTGTTGGGGGCGTATTCCGAGAGATAAATCCCAGATCCCAGGGCAATTGGAAAGGAAATTAACAGGGTTAATACCAATAGGTAGAGTGAGTTGAATAGTTGATCCCGAATCCCACCGCCCGATTTAAACGACTCAGCGGCCGATGTCAGAAAGTGAAAGGAGACGTGGGGGACACCGGTAATTAAAATGTATCCCAGAAGAAAGACCAGAATGCCGACAACTGCGACCACAAGCGCGTAGATCACGCCGGTCGCGACATTATTCGCAACTTTTGAATTCATTATTTAAGACTCCCTCGCTTTCCGATAATTCGAACGATAATGTTGAAGACCAATGACATCAATAGGAGGATTAATGCCAGTGACCACAAGGCGTTATTTGGCAGGGTTCCCATGGTCGTGTTACCGATCCCGGTGGTTAATTGACTGGTCAAAGTTGAAGATGGCGTCAACAGGCCATGCGGCATCAAAGTAGCGTTCCCAATGACCATTTGAACAGCTAAGGCTTCACCGAATGCCCGGGCCATCCCGAAGATGATCGCGGTTAAAATCCCTGGGGTTGCGGCTCTAAGAACCACTTTGTGAATGGTTTGCCACCTGGTTGCGCCTAAGGCTAACGATGCGGAACGATAGTACATGGGAACGGAACGAATACTATCGATTGATAATGACGTAATCGTTGGCAGAACCATGACGAACAACACAATCGTTCCGGCCAGGATCCCGAATCCAGTACCGCCAAACGCGTGCCGAATCAATGGGACAATCACTGACAAACCAATGAACCCGTAAACAACTGAGGGAATCCCAACCAGCAATTCAATGACTGGTTGGAGGAACTTTGTCCCCCGGCGCGGCGAGATTTCGGTCATAAACAGCGCCACGCCAATCGCAAACGGGGTAGCGACCAAAGCGGCCAAAACCGTCACGCTAAATGACGTGACAATCATTGGCAGCGCGCCAATTTCAGGATTTCCATGAGAATCTAACATCCCCGGATTCCAGTTGCTTCCCGACAGGAACGCCCATAAACTGACGTGATCCTGGGTGAACGTTGCCAACCCCCGTGTGGTGATAAAGTACAAAATTGAAAGCACCAGCAATCCCACAAACGCGATACAGATGTAACTGATTGTCTTGCCAAAGTAATCCTGATGAGTCGCCTTTGATGGATTTCGTAATTCCTTTTTGATCCCATCCATCTTAAGCTTGTCGTTTGCCTCAGGCTTAATCCCTTCCATAATCATTAACCTCCTAAATGTTTAAACGAACCGTTATTGCTTTAACCGGATGGAGGCTGGGGGCAACTTACAAGTTTGCCGCCAGCCTCCATGTGATTAAACGCTATTTGATTTCTTAAAGATGACTGAATTATTTAGTTATTCGCTGGAACTACTTAGTGGTTACGGCACCGCTGGCATTCTTTTGAACTTTCATGTCATGGATACTGATGTAACCCAGTTTTTGTACTAAGCTGTTTTGAACCTTACCTGAATCCATGTAGTTCAAGAACTTCTTAGTAGCAGCGTTTGGTTGACCCTTGGTGTACATGTGCTCGTATGACCAGATCTTCCATTTGTTATTCTCAACATTTTGATCATCTGGTTTCACACCATTGATCGATGGGGCTTCAATCTTGCTGTTAACGTATGAGAAGGCCAAGTAACTGATAGTTCCTGGGGTGCTTGACACAATCTTTTGAACGGTTCCGTTTGAATCTTGTTCCTGAGTCTTAATGGCCTTTGCGCCTTCAAGAACGGCCCCTTCAAATGTTGCTCGCGTACCACTACCGGAAACCCGGTTCACAACGTTGATCTTGAGGTTTTTACCGCCAACCTGTTTCCAGTTTGTAACTTTGCCGGTAAAGATGTTCTTCAATTGACTCATGGTCAAGTTCTTAACGCCAACGCCCTTGTTAACAACGGGAGTCATACCAACAACGGCAACCTTGTGGTCAACCAATTCCTTGGCTTTAATTCCGGTTTGCTGTTCAGCGAAGATATCCGAGTTACCAATTGTAACGGCACCCTGTTGAACTTGGCTAAGACCAGTACCAGAACCGCCACCTTGAACGGAAATGTTGACCTTGCTATTATCCTTTTGATAATTGCTTGCTGCCTGTTCAACTAATGGCTGAAGTGCGGTGGAGCCGACTGCCGTAATTTTGACATTTGAACTTGATGACGACTTCTTTGATGAACTTGCACTATTTGAGCCACACCCGGCAAGTAATACCCCCATAGCAGACAAAGCTACGATTGCTGAAAAAAAGGATCTTTTTTTCATGATATGATTTCCTCCTAATTGAAACCCGTTTTTTAGTACTCATTTAAGTACAGCCTTAATATATCAACGTCATGTAAATATCGAGTTTCGTTTATGTAAAAGTAACGTAAATATCGCCGATTTTGGTCAAAAGTATGGCATAACTTAATATGTAATCAATTTATCTAAAATGGAGGAATTGCAGATGCCATTGGAAATGCTACTCATTAGTCAAGATTTACAACTCGCCAATCAGCTCGAAAAAACGTTGAATTCCTTTCACATCAAATTGCGGGTCTCATTTGAACCTTTAGAACACCTTTTGCAGCAAATCTCCGGCGTCGTTTGGGATTTAAACAGTATTTCACTCCCCCACAATTCTTCGGAAATCCAAATTATGCGCAGTCAGGTTGCCGGCCCAATCCTACTACTGGCGGACGCCAACCAGCCGATTGACCAGATCTGCAGCTACTTTCTCACCTATCATTTGGATGATTACGTGAGAAAAGCTTCTATAAATGAAATTGCGGCCCGAATTGTTCAAAAGCTCTGGGTTTACCAAAATAAGGACCGCCTGCAGATTAATCGCCAGGGTCAAGCGACGACGAATTTGACAGTCGGGGATTTGAAGATTGATTTGAATAAGTTTCAGGTGGCCAACGGAACCAACCGGTTAAGTCTCAGCCCAATTGAATATAAGTTACTGCTATTTTTCATTAGTCATTCAAATACCGTTCTGAGTCGGGCTCAGATTGCCTCCGCGGTTTGGGGAAACACCAGCGGGGCCACGCTGCGAATTATCGATACCCATATTAGTAATCTCCGAAAAAAGATCGAAAAGAAGCCCAAAAAGCCCCAGATGTTAAGAACCATCCGGGGCTTTGGGTATCTATTCAAATATGAGGGTGAGGATGCTGGGGTTCGCGATCAGCGCCAGCAGCGGTAACCATTCATTCACGATGTAAGGTATCTGCTGAATTTAATTTACCATTTTCATTAACTGACCACTTCGATAACGCGAGTGATCAGTTTTTATTTTCTGAAAATCATGATAAAAAGGGAATTTTCTAAGATGATCTTGATAACGAACGATTATTTTTTTGGATGAACGATAATTGGAAACGCTTTAATAATCGCAATTACCATCATTAGCTAGTATTTGTTGCGCAATGGTTGTAAAATTGACTCTAATGAAATTAAATCATTTTCATAATTTATTCTGAAAATGTCTTGAAAGGAGTCTTATTTATATGGATATTGTCAAAAACGATATCACCACATACCCAGCATACTTTGCTGGTGACTGGCAGACTAGTGAATCTAATAAGACCATTGCAATTCAATCGCCTTGGCGCCACGAAACCATTGGCCGGGTGCAGGCCGTTACCCAATCCGAGGTTGATCAAGTAATTGACGCCGCTAAGAAAGCTCAGAAACCGTGGGCAAAGTTGTCATTAGGCGAACGCGGAGCTTACTTAAATAGGTGGGCTGACGAACTTGATAAGCAAAAGGATGACTTGGCAACCGCCGTCATGGATGAAGTTGGTAAGAATTACAAGGCCGCCAAAGGTGAAGTTATTCGGACCATTAATTTAATCCGTTACACCGTTCAGGAAGCCTTACATATGCACGGCGAAAGTGTCCGTGGCGATGGCTTCCCAGGCGGTTCCAAAAAAAAAATTAGGCATTATCGAACGGGTTCCCCTTGGCGTTGTGCTCGCCATTTCGCCATTTAATTATCCGGTTAACCTGTCGGCTTCCAAGATTGCCCCAGCCTTGATGGCGGGCAACGCGGTCATTTTCAAGCCAGCAACTCAAGGATCAATCAGTAGTATTAAAATGATTCAGGCCCTCGATAAAGCCGGCCTGCCAAAGGGCTTGTTAAGCTTGGTTACTGGTCACGGCTCAGAAATTGGCGATTACCTCACCGAGCATCCCGGCATTAACATGATTAGTTTTACCGGTAGTACCAGAACTGGTAAGCGGCTCTCTCAGAAGTCCATCATGATTCCGCTGGTTCTTGAACTTGGTGGCAAGGATCCGGCAATTGTTTGTTCAGACGCCGATCTGGATGTCACCGTTAAGAATATTATCAGCGGCGCGTTCTCGTACTCCGGTCAACGGTGTACTGCCGTTAAGCGGGTCTTAGTCGATGACAAGATTGCCGACCAATTAGTTGCCAAATTAAAGACAGCCGTTGAAAACCTGAGCGTTGGGTCTCCGGCTGACAACAGCGCCATCGTTCCTTTGATTGACAACAAGGCCGCCGACTTTGTTTCCGGTTTAATTGATGACGCGTTGGGTAAGGGCGCTACGTTAGTAACCGGTAACCACCGCGAGGGTAATTTATTAACGCCAACCTTGTTGGACAATGTTACCCAAGACATGGACGTTGCCTGGATCGAGCCATTCGGTCCGGTTCTGCCAATCATTCGGGTTCATTCATTGGATGAAGCCATCAAGATTGCCAACAAATCCAGCTTTGGTTTGCAGGCCAGTGTATTCACCCAAGATATTGATAAGGCCCTGGAAGCTGCCGGCGCCATTGAAGTTGGGACCGTTCAAGTTAACGGCCGGCCATCAAGAGGCCCTGACAACTTCCCATTCCTGGGTGTCAAAGCCTCCGGAATGGGCACTCAAGGGGTTCACAACAGTATTCTCTCGATGTCACGGGAGAAGTTGACGGTTGTTAACCTGAGACCGTAGTGAAATAACATTTAATCGAAAAAAACGCCTTCTTAGGAGGAACCGGCATGTGATTCATGCTGTTCTTTGAGAAGGCGTTTTTATAATATACTAGATTCACTCAACTCATATCTATTAAACTCACACATAGACGTCCCACGTCGGACTTGCCCAGTGAAAAATTAATAGGTGATTGATTTTAAACATATTTGTGGCATTCCCACCACCATTAAGTGGTTCAAATTGGTATTTTTTTGAAATATCATAAACTGGTTTTTTAGCTTTATGACTCATCCACTTGTCATACTTTGGATGACACTTTATAGCTGAAACTGGGTGGCCCGCGACGACTAAACGAAGGCGGACTGAATTTTTAGCAGAAACTGATAGCGAAATACCAATGGTTAAGAGTATCAGTAGCAAGACACCAATTATTCTTAAATATTTTTGAAAAGATTTCATTGTTTTGACACTTCCATTTGCATAAAGTATCTTACACTTTCAATTCTATGTGAATAAGTTGTCTGAATTACTCATGTAATTTATTTGCAACTAAACCAATAATTTCACCAGTTATAAACTACGTCCTAAGAATAATATTCTTGGCGATCCAAAAAGCAGCACGCTTCTTAACCTTATACTGGGTTACCGGATACGATTCAATAACTCTTAGCCGGATCCTAATGAAGCATCGCAGTCACAGCACTAATTCGCTTTCCAACTACTATTTCATAGTGACTTGGACTAAACTTTGGGAAACTATTCATAGGAATTGTTTTGTAACCCAACTCAATTCTCTTGCTGTTAATCGGTTTGATGAACCACCAAATGATTTTTTGGTCATTCTGGGGATCTTTGCCCGTCATTACATAACTCCCCTTTATTTTAATATAGGAAATGGCCTTGGAGGTAAACGAACCACAGTTAGTATTCCTTGCTGTAAAATTTTCTTTATTCCCAAAAAAGTATTGAGAACCAGTTTGGTTCTTCTTCCTTACTTCCCAATATTTGTACTGTAACCAGTTAGGCACACCCGTATACTGCTTTATAGTATTTGCATAAGCAGAATCAACAAGCAAAAAGCTTAGAATGAATACGAATGACACAAATAATAATAGCGATGATAATTTCATTTTCATCAACATTATATCCCCCAACTTATAGGTTTCTCATTGTTTACAACATCTTTACGTATAAAAATGCAAAAATTACTCCAACAATAATTGTGAGGATCGCGGAAACCACAAATCCATACGATGGGAAAAAAGATGTTAAAACGAAAAAATAAACTACCAAGCCAATTAACACGTATCCAGCTCTAACTCTTGGCATCCACAATGGAATTAGTGTAATCACCATAATCGGAAACCCGATCCATCTGATAATCACATTGATTTTCCAAAATAATGATTTCGGTAAATCGTAGCCCGACCAATCAGAAAACCAATTATCGATGCTAGAAGATAGTCCAATGAAAATCAATAGCAAAGTGATACCTGCCAACATGAATACATTGATATTGTGAATTTTATAAGTAAATAGCCTCATACTCTCTCCCTTCTAATTTAATATCTAATCGAATATTCTTTTTTGGGATGTCCTTTAAATGCATCCATTAAGTGGATTGAAGACCAATGGCGTAATCACTCATCAGCTTTTTTGCTGGCTATATAACCCCCAAACGACAAGACCGACCGTTCTTCATCCAAATCATCAACGCTAGTTATCTTCTGGCAATTGATTAGGATTCTTATCTTTAGATTCATTGGGATTATGCCCCTTCATCAAATAACCACGCCAAACCCAACCGGTATTGTGTTGGCCATCAACTTGGTAATACACCCGCTTTTTAGAACCCTTTTGAAGCACCCAAACATCAACAACGTTCCAAGTTTCATATGGATACTTATTTAAATTTGAATGTTTACTAACTGTCGGTGTCTTCCAAAGGATCGCACTCTTTTTAGGATTCTTAGCATGATAAGGGACCCCCGGATAGGCGTTTCCTTTAATAACCGTCCATCCTGACTTCAGAACAATTCGTTGTTGTGCCGATACGGATATCGTTGTGACGGGAAGCATCAACCCAATCACAAACATGCTCATCATGATTAGCAGAATTCGCTTTTTCATTTGATTCACCTCTCTTAAAACTGATTATAGTGAAAAAAAGATATTAAAGGAAGTTTTGGAGTCCTGAAAACTTTCGTTAGGTAATCTTCTCTAAAAATACAAATTACATACAGAAATCCGTCAGACCAGCGGTTTTGCTAAGAGCAAATCAAAAACCATCCGAAACGGTTCAAACCCGCCTCGAATGGCTTTTAAATATTCACTGATTACGATTCTGCCGCGGCCCCCGCCGTTGAAAATAAATAAACTGGGCCACGAACAATGCCAACACAGCCAACAGAAAAATGAGGGAATTAATCCCAACCGGCCGCGTGCCTAACAGAATAAATCCAAAAGTAATCAAGATCATCTCCAGCATGCGGCCACAAAAACCAAGTAATGTTTTAGTTGATGATTTTCTCATAACTAACGACATCCTTCCAAAATTTTATGAGCTTCCACCTACTTGGATAGTTCATTTTATGTACGACATATAGCGTGAAAGCGCTTCATACAAACTATATTTTATCACTTATCGCACCATTGATTAAGGCTTTTCGTTATTTAGAGGGAAATAAGCACTATATGTCGTATATATATGTATAGAAGAAATAAATTCTAACGATTCATCTAAATCCATAAAGGAGGCAAGCGAATGTCCACCAATGGTCGTATCAAACTCAAGAGACTTGGTGATCAGGAACGCTTTAAATTTTTAGGAACGTTTGAAAAATACGGGTTCAAGTACCAGGATCGCGCAAAGATTCACGCCGTTCCCACCATCCTTCTCATAAACGTCACAACCCCGGATGGCGACCCACTAACTGATCACCTATGGCTCAATCTCACCAAAGGATTTGCCAGTCACAATATTCTCCATTCTGGCGATGTCCTCAGCTTTTACGGCCGCGTGAAAGCCTATACGAAGGGCTATCGTGGCCACCGTCTCAACACGCCACCCCATCTAGAAACTGATTACGCAATCGGTCGGCCAACCAAAGTAACCCTCGTTAAATGTGCGAATCCAGCCGCCCATCAAAAATGGCCTGAAGAAAACTGGCAGATTGTTAATCTGATCTACGAAATGTCCGCATCAGATTATCAGAGTCGTCAGATTCCCAAGCCATATCCGGAACTATGATGAGGTCATTGTGAGTAACCACCGTGAAACCGTCCTGCTTGTTGATCACTAGTTGTCAAACACCATTTTGCAAATTCATCCCCGTAGGTTGCTGCAATCTGCGCCCGCCAATTCGTTGGCATCCGGCTAGTTGTCATGATCGGTTGCAGCCACTGATTAGTCGGCAGCAACTTCAACAGGTGGTGCTTGGTAAATTGAGAAAATAGCAGGTTCTTCCCAAAGAAATCAGCCAGCCGATGTTGAAATCGGGGTTCATTAACCGGTACCAACAAATGATTGGCATTATTCCGATCCCCCAGCATGAGTTGAGTTGCCATAAAATCCGTTTGGAGATCAAAGCGCTGCGCCTTATGGGCATCTGAAATTTCCGGGGGCATGCGAATAAACCAAATCAACTGGTTCCGTTCCAACGTTTTAAGCAACTGAATCGTCGCTAAATCTGCAGGGGTGAGCGTGAAACTGGCGTGATCGATCGCCTCAGGAGTCAGTTGCCGCACCAATAATTGCCCCAACTGGTCAAAGTTATGGGTATCCTCCCACAAAATTTCCAACTGTTGCGCGTGCTGAAGCCAAACCTGATGGGTCGCAATTCGCACCGTTATCCAGGTAAAGGGCGCTTTGGCATTCAGCTTCAGCAGCCAATATGAACTAGCCGTTGATCGCGCGAAATTGCGGGCCACTAAAGTCGCTCCGGCGGGTAAATGCTGGGTTACGGTTTCCTCCAGACGCTGGCGATAGGCAGGCGTTGTTGTATATGAAAAATTGGGAATTGACGGTCGAATTTTAGCCATAGTCATGCTTCCTTTACATCCATCGGTTCATTCTTCAGTGCCAGTCTACCATGATCTCAACGAAAAAGCCGGTCCCTTTTATAATGAGGAACCGACTTTAACAATTTTTTGTTTCACGTGAAACGCTTATCGCTGCAGCGTCTTAATATTCAAGAAATCACGAATTTCATCGCTTGGAATTGACTTGATTGCCGGTCCGCCAATTTGGTGTAAGTAGATTAAATTCAAGTGACCGTTACGATTCTTCTTGTCATTCTTAATCTTATCGAAGACCGCGTCATCATCTAATAACGGGGAAGTCAACGGTAGGCCAACCGCATCAAGGCGATCAATTAATTTATCCGTTACTCCTGCCTGAGTTAACCCCTTCTCTTCAAAAATTCGGGAAATGGCCACCATCCCAATACTGACAGCTTCACCATGACGCAAATCACCATCCGCGAGGGCTTCCACAGCGTGGCCAATTGTGTGACCGAAGTTAAGGACCTGACGCAAGCCGCCTTCCTTTTCATCCGCCATCACAACGTCTGCCTTGTACTGAATCGACAACTCACTCAGTTCCTCGGCGTTTTCAATAATATCTTCTGGAGACTGAATCTTCTTAACCAGATCCCAAAGTTGGCCATCAGTTAAGGCTGATTCCTTCACGATTTCGCCGTAGCCTTCAACCAAATCACGGCGATCTAATGTCTGCAGGGTGTTTGGATCAACGATTACCAGGTCAGGTTGGTGGAAAGCGCCAATGATATTCTTGGTCGTATCCAGATCGACGGCCGTTTTGCCGCCAACCGAACTGTCCACTTGGGCTAACAAGGAAGTGGGAATTTGAATCAGGCTAATGCCGCGCATGTAGGAAGCGGCCACAAAGCCGGCCAAATCGCCGGTAACCCCGCCGCCTAACGCAACGACGCCATCGTCTCGGTTAAATCCGTCAGCCGCCATGTCGCGCGTCAGATCAGCTAATACGGTTAACGATTTTGACGCTTCGCCAGCTGGAAATTGGTAGTTATGAACGGTAAAGCCAACTGCCTCGAGGGAATCGGCTACCTGTTGCTGGTAGAGCGGCGCAACGTTACTGTCTGAAATCAACGCAATTTTTCGCTGCTGCCAGACACTGGAAACCAGCTGACCGGTGCAGTTTAAAATGCCGGTTTCAATTTCAACATTGTAGGAATGATCTGGTAATTTAACTTCAACAATTTTCATAATTCAACCTCACTTTTCTCGTGGACGGGCATATTGAGCGCTTCACGAATGGCGGCAGCTTTCTGAGTCATTTCAAGGTATTCGTTTGGTTTGAGTGCCTGGGCGCCATCGGAGAAGGCGTGGGCCGGGTCGTCGTGAATTTCAACAACCAACCCGCTGGCACCAACGGCTACTCCGGCTAACGCTTCCGGAATCACGAATTCGGTATGACCGGCGGCGTGACTTGGGTCAACGATCACTGGGTAGTGGGTTAACTTCTGCAATACCGGTACAGCACCAAGATCCAGCGTGTTGCGGGTGTACTTGTTATCAAAGGTCCGAATGCCCCGTTCCGTAATGATGATCTGGTGATTGCCACCGGCAGCAATGTACTCGGAGGCGTTTAAGATGTCGTCGATGGTGGCCGACATCCCCCGCTTTAACATCACCGGAATGTTGGTCTTACCAACAGCCTTTAGCAATGAGAAATTCTGCATGTTGCGAGCCCCAATTTGGAAAATATCGGTGTACTGGGCGATCATATCAACGTGATCCTGATCCATGACCTCAGTTAACACATCCAAATCGTATGCGTCAGCGGCAGCTCGCAAGAATTTCAAACCATCTTCACCCAATCCCTGGAAGGAGTATGGCGAGGTCCGGGGCTTAAATGCGCCGCCCCGCAAGACGGTCGCGCCGCCTTCTTTAGCAACGGCGGCCATTTTCATCACGTGTTCTGCGGATTCAACCGAGCACGGGCCGGCCATCATGGTAAAGTTATCGCCACCAATTTGGCTGTGGGCCGTTTCAACAATCGTGTCTTCCGGATGAAAGAGGCGGCTGCCCTGAACGGCTGCCGGTGGGTTATCAATAATTTCGTCCGCTGCGGCCCGTTCCTCAGAGTTAAGGTCGCTTTCATTAATTCCCTGCACGGCCACACGGTTGTTATGAACGAATACGTCGTGGCTGTCGCCAAACCGTCGTTGAAGCTCATCAATAATGTGTGCCTGTCCTGCTTTTACTTTAATAATCATGCTAACATCCTCTTTTCATTATTTTCAAATTATAAAACTGCTATTTTCATAAAATAAAACTCCCGCAGTGTTCAAAACACCGCGGGAGTTTGGTCGTGTTATTTGGAAAGATTCCGATTAAATCGGTCCCGCAGTATTTTGAAAAAATTACTGTGTGACCGTTAATCATGCCGAAAAACTATTGGTCGCACAGGATGCTGTAACGTGCCCGCATCCTGTCCGATACGAACACTACCTGAACCAATAGTAATAAAATCGATTAATTCTGCTAATGCAGCGATTTTCCTTCGTCATGATTAGAATCTCCTTAGAAAAGTTAAATTCTAATTGCTGTAAGCATATAATGATTTATTCGGCTTGTCAACACAAATGATCAAATTCGTAAAATTGTCCCTGTGGTCCGGGATAAAGTTCAGGTTGAAATGGAACTTTGAAAATATGAATTCTTCTATATATGGTGTGGCTTCGGCGATACATGGTGGTAATGTAAAAATCATTTTCGAAAAAAATTAGTATTTTCTGATAAACATTCGGATTTTAAGCTAACCCGAGACTGGATTTACCCCAAAATTTGATAACGAATCATTCTGAAATTCTTGACATTTTATGAGAATTCAACTATTCTGTTAACAATTAAATATTCGTCCTAAATAAACCATTGATGTGGAGATCAAGATTGTTATGCCCGTAAAGAGAGTTGCCGGTGATGAGAATGCAGCCGAACGCAGACAGTTAAATGGACCACAGAGGGTTCTCCTGAAAGCTTGCAAGTATGGAGAAACGTTCAGACATACGTCAGTTGTCGGAAGTGTGTTGGCACTTCGCTAAGGGTGATAAACGGCTGGATCATTGAAAAATGACTGGCTAGTTTGTCAAATTAAGGTGGCACCGCGGAAAATCCGTCCTTAACAAGTCGAGCTTGTTTGGGACGGATTTTTTATGGACTTTTTTGGAGGCTATCATATGACATTTGAACAACTTAAACCATATTTAAACGATTACCCGGCAGTTCCGGTAACCCTACAGTTTCAAGCGACCGCGTTTGACCCGATTGCCGTTACCCAGGCATTCGATAATCCCGATCATCCCTGCTTCCTGCTAACTGGGAAACCCAAGAAAACCGAAGATGGCTATTCATTCATCGGGTTTAACCCGGTCGAATCTTTTACTTATCGCAACGGGGAACTGACAACCACGACGAAAGATGGTCATGTTTCCCGTGAAACAACCGCATTAAAACCGGTCATTGAAGGCATTCTAGCTGCCAATCGCACCCCAAGGCTGCCGGCCATGCCACCATTTCTTGGCGGGCTGGCAGGTTACTTCAGTTACGATTACGCGAAGGATGCCACCACGGCGCAGCTTCCCCAGGTCACCGATCCGATGAACCTAAACGATGCCGATTTGGTTCTGGTCAACCAGGTCATCGCCTATAACCACGCGACGCAAACGGTGACTCTCAGCCAGATTGTGCCAACCACAAAAGTCGCCGAAAAGTATGATGCAGTTATTGCCAAACTCACCGCCTTAAAGGACCACATTCTGACAGTCACCGGCGAACGGCCATTACCATCATTTTCAATGACGCCACTGAAATTACAATTTTCACTTTCAGAGTTTACTGAAAAGGTTGCTGAAACCAAGCAGCACATCCTTGACGGCGATATTTTTCAACTCATCTTATCGAATCCGCAACACGCCAAAATGACCGGTTCACTGTTTGGGGTCGTGCCGACGTTATTTCGTGAAAGTCCATCCCCATACCAATTCTATTTTCGGCATGGTAATTTCGAAACCATCGGCGCGTCCCCTGAGACGCTAATCACCAAACGCGACCGGACCCTGTTCACCTACCCCCTTGCCGGTACCCGCCGGCGCGGCAAAGATCAACGGGAGGACGATCAATTCGCAGAAGAACTCACTCACAGCCCCAAAGAACTTTCCGAACATAATATGCTCATCGATCTGGGCCGAAATGATTTGGGCGCCGTCAGTGAATTTGGTTCCGTTAAGGTGACTGCCTACCGTCATTTACTGAAGTTTGCCAACGTCATGCATATGGGATCAGTCGTTGAAAGCCGGGCCAAAAAAGACGTCTCCGCAATTGACATCATCAACGCCGTTTTGCCCGCTGGCACGCTTTCAGGCGCCCCGAAGATTTCGGCCATGCAGATTATTGGCAAGCTGGAAAACCGCAAACGCGGCGTCTACGGTGGCTGTCTGGGCTACCTGGGATTTGACGGGGACCTGGATCTATGTATCGGCATTCGCCTGGCCTATCGTCAGGACGACAACCTGGTAGTTCATTCTGGTGCGGGGATTGTTGCCGACAGTATCGCCAAGTATGAATATCAGGAATTTAACAATAAAGCCAGCGCGGTCGTTAACGCGTTGAAAGAAACAGCAGCCAAAGGAGATGTCGCTCATGCACTATCTGATTGATAACTATGATAGCTTCACATATAACCTATACCAATTGATCGGTGAAATCAGTTCCGACCCGATTACGGTCATCAAAAACGACGCGATTTCCGTCGCAGAACTGACCAAGCTGAACCCAGAGAGTTTGATTCTGTCACCAGGACCCGGACGGCCGGAAAATGCCGGAAACATGCCTGCCATCCTCGATGCTTTCTTAGGTAAGGTGCCAATCCTCGGGGTTTGTTTGGGCCATCAGGCAATTGCCCAGGCCTATGGCGCAAAAGTCATCCACGCCCCGCAGTTGATGCATGGCAAGCCTTCAGAAGTCAGAGTAACCGCACCCACCTCATTATTTGCCAACTGCCTGGCGGCCTTTCAAGCGGCTCGTTACCACTCCCTGATCGTGGATCCGCAAACGATTCCAGATAGTCTAACGGTGACTGCCGAAACCAGCGACCATGAGATTATGGCAGTGGCTGACGAAAGCCAGCGCGTGTACGGCGTTCAGTTCCACCCAGAATCCATCATGACTGATCCAAAGGTTGGTGCCCAGATTGTGGCAAACTTCCTGAAAGTCGTTGCCAAACAAAAACAGACAGCCAACAGCGCTGTCTGAACTTTCAATCCAGTTTCAAATTTGATTTAAAAATAAACCCACAGTTGGGGCACCGATTAAGCCCATAGTTAATCATCATCGGCCGGTTACACCGGGGACACCGCCCGTGAATCGGCTTTCTGATCTTAAGGGGTTCGGATTTCTTTTCGGGTTGTTTATCAGCCATTTTCAGTTCCTCCGCAGGGGTTAACCCTGAATTTTCTTCAAAAACGCTGCCGGCATGGCGTCGACCAGCCAAACACCACTTTCAGTTGGGTAAAACAAAATGCCAGATTGCGCGGCCCGGCTAGCAGCTACCTCAAAAATAACCGGCTTGGGATCGCGTCGCTGGCCCACCTGAACGGCCATTTTCACGTTGGCAGAGAGGTGAACAAAGTCGCGGTCCATTTTCTTGAGACCTTCCATTTCAATGAATCGGGCGGCCGAGTGCGTCGTGCCGTGGTACAAGACCTCTGGTGGCATTGTCGGTGGGGTGAGCGGTTTAACAGGGATACTGTGCCCATAAAGCGCCCGAATCATTGACCCTTCAATCGCATACCGCTGCTTGTCGCTCTGGGCCATAATTTTGCGGATAATTGCTTCGTTAATTGGCGTGCCAAAGTGCCGATTAAAATGCGTGATCAGGTCTGCCAAATTTACCCGGCCATATTGGTCCAAGTGGATGCCGATTTTGTCAGGGTGATGCCGCAAAACAAATGACAAGCGTTTACTTAATCTTGTTAACTGACGATCCAAACTAGCGATCATCTCCCTTAAATAATCTGCTTACTGTTATTATAAAACCGATTCCACGAATTAAACAGTTAAAAGGACGATCCGGAAAATGAATTCTGGATCGTCCTTCTATTTGACCTAAACAAACCATTACAGGCGCATTATCTGCTTGTCTTTGACGCCCGGTGGCTAAAACCCCAATTAAATCCAGCAAAAAATCTGCAGTTGTTTGGGTGGTGTCGGATTGTCGTGGGTTTAATCAGGGATTTAAAACGGAGGGTCTTAAATGAGGCCGCCCAACGTTAATCCACCGGTCCAGTGGCTTGCCCCGTTGGTTGTGTAGACTTTGATGGTGTAGGTTCCGGAACCAACCCACATTGACCCGCTTAACGTTCCACCGTCGGAACTAATGGTTTTAAGAAGCGTGCCGTCTTTATAAATGCGAATTGAAAACGGATTATCACTATCGGCACCGCTATCAGCGCTTGTGTTGACTTTATAGCTCAATTTATTAAGTAACCCGGTGGCAGTGACGGTGGTATTGTAGCCATCATTGGCTGAGGTTGCTGAGCTACCAGTTTGCCGTGGGGCAACGCTCAATTGATTATTATTTTGATGAGTTGACTGGGCACCGTTCTTTTGATGACGTTGTGCCGTTTGTGGTTGGTCAGGCTTCACATCCGCGTTAGCGACAACCCCCGTGATAAATGTTGGCGCAATTAAAGCAGTTGATGCAGCGACTGTGTACAATGTTTTTTTCAGATTCAAATTAAAACTCCCTTTCAGATGTTTCGATATTTTTGATAATCCCTAGAATTTGGTACCGGTGTTTCAATTTGGCCTCCCTTCATTTGGAATACCGTTAGAATACCGAAGCCGGCTTAAATAAAGCTTAAGGGTCACCAAAAAAATCATATTTATTTTACGATCCGCCATTAAACGTTTACCGGGTCGATTTTATCGGCACAAAAAAATATCCGGCATCTCTGCCGGACAGCGTAATCATTTATATTGGAGGAGATCTTGTTAGGGGGGAGATCTCTATCATGAAGAAAGCTTACTGCATCATCGAACAGCTTGCTTAATCAATATTGTTTGGAGGGGAATATTGATTGTGCTTAGAATACACAGACCAGCTTAAACGAGGCTTAAAATAACGCCTTTTTCGAAAAATGACGGTCCCGATGACCCCAGCCACTTTTCTATTTGCCCTAAACATAGTAAAGTCTTAGGTATAGATATTACGTTAAGGAGTCGACTATTGAAAAAAATATATTTTGTTCGCCACGGTCAAACGTTGCTGAATCAGTTCCGCCGCATGCAGGGCTGGGTTGATTCACCACTGACTGAAAAGGGCGAAAAACAAGCCGCAATAACTGGGGAAAAGTTACAGGACGTTCATTTTGATTTGGCCGTGAGTTCCGATATGATGCGGGCAATCCACACCCTTGACATTATCTTGGCCAAGAATAACCGTTCCGCTAACGTGCCCCGTGAAATCCACAAGGACGTTCGGGAGGTCTACTTCGGCTCGTTTGAAGCCATTGACAGTACGATGACCTGGAACATGATTGGCGGGCCGCTGGGGCACTTTAAACAGGCCGATTTAATCAAGCAGTATGGCCTGCTTAAGGTTCGGGACTTCATGCACGATGCCGATCCGTTTCACTATGCCGAAACGGCGGATCAACTTGAAAAACGCATTAAACGGGCGGTGGCCACCATCCAAAATCAGTTAGCGGATAATCAATCAGCCATCGTTGTTTCACATGGAACATACCTGCGAAACCTTGCCACCATTTACTCTAAAAATGGCGAGGTCCGTGAACAGCCGAAAAATGGCAGTCTGATGATTCTTGATGTGACCCATGAACCTACCGTTGTTTCATATAATCAATAACCCATTACAAAAGCCACCGCGAATCCAGTGAATTCGCGGTGGCTTTTAGTTTAAATGATGATTTTAAAAATTCTAATTAGTTCAACTGGCGATCCCAGAAGTAAAACCCAACGGCAACGATTGGCCCAATTAGCGCATAGATTACGAGTAACCCAACGGCCAAGAAGAAGTTGATTTCCGCAACATCATGACCGTTTGCGTTCGCCTTGGCAACCGATCGCGGGTACAGACCCCGAAACCGCATGAGGTAAATTTGACTAATGAATGATAGGATCAACCAAACTGCGACGAATCCAATTCGTAAGGTGAAACTGCCATCCGGATTTGAACAGTACAGAAAGTAAATGGCGCCGATAATGACGGCCTGAAGGGCAATCCGAATTGAATAAATCGGTTTAAGCATCCCAATTCAACTCCTTTCGTAATCCTCATTTCAATAAAAACGGTAGTCAACCCATGCCCTTGGGGTGCCAAGCATGGATTAACTACCGAATAGGCGGTCAGCTGGGGGTGTCAACAACCGACCAAAGTGAAACTGTCAGAAACCAATTATAAGTTGCTAGGTGACACCCAAGATTCTAGTGATGTGAATTATGCGTTTTGTTCATGGCGCTTTGCAAGATCAGCCTTGATTTGTGGTTCCATCTTCTCGTACTTGAAGTAGAAGCACATGATTGCGGCAACAACCGCGTAGATAATCACTGGCAGGTAGATAAATGTAAAGTGGATTGCGCCCAGTGCGTGCGCGGTCTGGGTCTTGTTAGCAACGAACCCAGCAGCGGCCATGATCTTTGAAGGAATAAATGAACCGAATCCTGAACCAAGTTGGATACAGAAGGCTGAACCAACGGCGGTTAAGAAACCAGGGGCTCGAATCCCGGTCTTCCACTCACCATAATCAACGGTATCGGCTAACCACTTTGGTACGCGGACATAAATGGTGAAGTCCTTTGGCTGCTCCGTTTCCACGGTGATGTGAGCAAAGTGCTGGTCAGGATAGTGCGCGTCCTGGGTAACCTTAACGCCCTGATCCTTTAAGTTCAGGATTGAATCGAAGTACTGGGCCACGTAGATATCATCGTTATCCTGGTAGTAAATCCCGTCTACCAAGGTTGAGTGCCGTTCGGTACCGCTTCCGACACAGCACCAGAAACCGCCGCGATCGTAATGTTTCACTGAGTTGGGCGCAACGCTTAAGTTGTACAGGTATTCAGCAATTGCGCTGTCGTTATTTTGTTGAGCCATGATCGCGTTGATAAACCGGATTTCGTAATCGTTCATCAAAACGGGATCCTTTGTATCAGCAAACAATTCAGAACTCAAGTAGTTCAAATCATGACTGCAGCAGCTTTCGCCATTGAGTTTTGATAAGTGTTTGAAGAACATTTCCGGATAATCATAAAGTTCCGAATCATAATCAGCGGGCGCTGGGTATGCGGAGCGGCCTGAAATGCCCTTTGTAGGTAATTCGTGGCCGGTGTGCATCCAGTCCATATAATTTTCAACGCCTTTTTTATACTGATCATCGCCAGTGACGTGATAGTATTCCAGCATCCCTTCAGCACATACCAACTCGGTGTTTGAATGCATTGAGTAGTAACCCAATTTATCCTCATTATTAATCAGCATGTCACGAAACCACTTACGATCGAACTTCTCAGCTAAGTCAAAGACATCCTGTTCTTTCTTTCCGGTCAGTTCATATAACCGTAGGAGGGTTCGATGCATTGCCCCAAATTCTTGATGGAAAATGTACTGGCCAGATCCTTGGTACCAGCGGGTGTCCAGCATTGTTGGAATCCGTTCCGGTATCAGCTTTGCCATGCGCTTTTCAACGTAACTGGTTAGATTTTTAACGAGTTGCAAGGCTGTTTGATTGCCGGTGTATTGATAAGCATCCATCAGGCCGTCCATCAACTTTTGAATCGCATAGTATGGAACGTAATGGTTACCGTTAAATCGTAATTTTTCAAGATTATCAAACCGCTTTTCAGGTTCTGCGGCCAGATAACCTGGGAATTCAGAAGTTTCACTAAGCTTGTCCTGAACTTCCTTTAAACCGGTTACAATTAGATCCACTCTGTTTTTGAACTCAACTGCTTGAGGATCCTTCTCGTCCGTATTGGTTAATTCAACGAATGTTTTGGAAGCGCCAGATAAGTAATGACCCGTGAAGTGACCTCTAAAGAAGAAGTCAGGTGACTCCCACACAGTCAATGGTGTGGCGCCCTTCGTGTCAAGACCCGCATTTTTCCGGTAATTGTATAGTAATTGATCTGGTGTCAGTGACAGCATCCAATTAATATTGCGCTCAAACTTTTCTTTTAAAGTTGAATTTGGTAAGTATTCAACGTTGTAGTATGATACCGGTTTCATAATATTTAACATCCTTCCTCAATTTCCTGTCGGTCACTTGGTTATCGATGAATTATCTTGCAACCGCTTACGTTTATAAGAATACCGTAAATATAAAATATTAAAATCTACTATCCATCAAAGATTTTATAAAATACCACAGAGATTATTAATATGGACAAAACGGCTGAAATAAGGTATAACCATGGTATCAGGCATGATTTATTAAATTGTCCAAGAATTTATAATATTTTATCAGTCTTTATAAAGTCGTTCAGATAACTTTTTATATTATTTAACAGGCGTCTTATATTAATTTATAAGCGCTTACATTAAAAAAGCCATTTAGGAGGTCAATTCAATGGCAGATCAGTACCTATCAATTTCATGTTTACCCTTGCCAACCTACGTTCAAAGTGGACATGTCATCTTTAATCCGGGCGAACGCCACCCGAATCGGAATAATTTTCAATTTTTTGTGATGATATTTATGGTTCGTGGAAAACTCTATATTGCTGAAGATGATATTAAATACACCGTTGTTCCTGGTGAAATGTTTATTCTGCAGCCAAAGCACCACCACTACTCTTGGAAACCGATGGATGAAACTACCGAATATTACTGGATTCATTTTGCCGTGATTAGCGATTACATCCAATCTAAGGAACCAAAGCAGTTGCGTTCCATTATCCAGGTTCCTTCACTGCACTACTACACACCAGACATGACACTGTTTTTAAAAAAACACACTCCCATCTCGGATACGGACGCGCTGTTGCCAATCATCAAGAAGATCTTTCAAAACAGCGCTGCGCAAAACGCCGTTGGATTCTGGCAGGCTCAGCAGCTCTTTATTGATCTTTTGCAGCAGGTTCAGGTTCAAAGCCCAGCTAAGACGTCGACATCAATTCTGGCCAGTCGAGTGCAACGCTATTTGCGCGACCATTACGATGAGAAGATTACCAATGAAGACCTGGGAAAAATCTTCCACGTGCATCCTAACTCAGTGGCAGTTAGTATGAAGAAAACGTTTGGGATCACGCCAAACCAGTTTTTGACAAAGTACCGGCTGGAAGAAGCGGTGAAACGCTTGCTGATTACGTCTGAACAGATTACGAAAATCGCCGCGGATGTTGGCTACCAAAACGTTTACTATTTCTCAATGAGCTTCAAGAAATACTACGGGGTCTCACCGCTCACCTATCGGAAACACTACAATAATATTGAAAAATAACGCCCATGAAGAAAGTTCTCAGTACGGGACTTCAAATCACAAAAAAACGCTGAATTCACCAGGACCAAAATCCGGCTGAATTCAGCGTTAGTTATTATTAATTTAAAGTTATTCAAATCCCAAATCATTCACGTTATGCCGCTTGGCCTTATCGGTTCCCCATGGGAACGTCTTGGCCACGCCGGTAATCTTCTTCTTTGGCACAAATCCCCAGTATCGGCCATCGTTTGAAACCGATCGATGATCACCTAACACAAAGTAATTGCCTTTAGGGACCTTAACTGAATTGGGATGCTTAGCCCAGCTCTTGGAAAGGGTCTGCAGATCCCAGTTTCCGGTACCGGTTGTCCGTTGATACTTACTAATGAAGCTTTGGTTGATCTTCTTACCGTTCACGTAAACGTTGCCGTCGCTACTGGAAACGGTGTCGCCGGGAAGGCCGATCACCCGCTTAACATAATCGGTATTGGGGGTTGTGGCGCTTGGATCTTCGCCGTGAGCGTCAAAGACAATCACGCTGAGATGTTTAATTTTGGCATGGCGCCAAACAAATAGTCGTTCGTTATTTACTAAATTCGGTTCCATTGAAGGCCCATCCACTCGCGCGACCGTCACAACCGTCGCCTTAATGAGCAGGGCAAGTGCCAGTCCAATTGCGACCGGAATGACAATCCCTAAGAATCCTTTGATAAATTTCATGTACGTGCTCCTTTATGGACTTTCAACACAAAGTCCCAGTGTTTTTAATGGTTCGTGAAAAACGTTGATAGATCGTTGATACAATCGAATTTAATTTTATCATATTTTATCTTCAAGACAACTTTTAAATGCATAATTAACATAACTATAATTAATTTGCGATTATAGCGGTAAACCGGTATCATAATTTGGTGACTTAACGAATTAGAAACGGGTGATTGAATGGCTGCAAACGTCAGTTTAGGCAAACGGGCCTGGCTGGTCTTTATTTTAGGAACAATTAGCGCCACCGGACCGCTGTCTATCGACCTATACCTACCGGCGTTACCGCAAATGACCCAGAGCCTGCATACCCAAGCATCCCTGGTTCAGCTGAGCCTGAGTGCCTGCTTGATCGGCTTGGCGGTGGGCCAGTTAATTTCTGGTCCTCTGAGCGATAAATACGGTCGGAAACTGCCCTTAATGATCGGGTTTATCGCCTTTGCACTGGTTTCGTTATTCATCGCCGCAACCCACTCAGTTTATTTTCTGATTGGCCTGCGGTTTGTTCAGGGATTGGCCGGTGCCAGCGGGCAGGTCCTCTCCCGGGCCATTGCGTCGGACCTCTTCTCTGGCCCACTACTGACGCGATTTTATTCGCTGCTGTCAGCAGTTAACGGCATCTTTCCTGTCGTCTCGCCGGTCATTGGCGGCTACATCATTCAATACGTCGCTTGGCAGGGCGTCTTTATTCTCTTAGCAGTCATTGGCTGCTTGGTGGCCCTTGCAATTTGGTTAGGCGTGAAAGAGACACTCCCGGCGGCTAAACGAATTGCCGGCAACCCGATCAACTCAGTCTGGGAAATGTTGGGGCTGTTGAAGAACGGCAAATTTGTGAAACTGGTGATTGGCAGTGGGTTAATTTATGGTGGGCTTTTCAGCTATATTTCAGCATCGTCATTTGTCTTCCAAAACTACTTTCATATGAGTGTCTCAAGCTTTGGTTTTTTGTACGCGGTTAACGGGATTGGGATTGCCATCGGGTCAGCCGTTCCTGGCATTTTAGCAACCAAAGTCTCTGAAACCCGCCAAATCCACGTCGTGCTCACAACCACTTTACTATCAGCCCTCGCGCTAACGATTAGCTGGTTTGTCTTTAATAACCTCATCACCGCCATCGGTTTGGTGCTTCTCATCGTCCTGCAGTTTGGCATGCTGTTTACCCTGACAACCTCAGTCATCATGAACTTATCGATGAAAAACAGCGGCGGAATTTCTGCATTACTGGGACTTTCTCAAAATGCCATCGGCGGGGTCATGTCGCCACTGGTTGGCATTATGGGATCGCAAACTTATCTGCCAATGGCGGTTTCAATTACTGTCTGCATTGGGATTAGCCTTTGGTTGTTCACGCAAATTAAATCATCACCATCAACTTAATCGAAACGAGTCAAAAAGGGGGTCTAAACTTTCTGGTATTGATGGAAATCATCAATGCCAGTTTTTTTATCCAA
>ENA-OXUB01000076-OXUB01000076.1-human-gut-metagenome-genome-assembly--contig:-NODE-76-length-63353-cov-15.219675_pt1 | contig 63353 bp, 65 predicted proteins | sample MGYA00249345_ERZ652652 | MGnify/ENA primary metagenome ERZ652652 (study PRJEB26925, sample SAMN05826496) | human gut metagenome | biome: ENVO:2100002; feature: ENVO:00000062; material: ENVO:00002003... | reverse complement strand
CTCGTGGGCTCGGAGATGTGTATAAGAGACAGGCATGCTCGCGGGCATCTTCTGCCCGCTCGCCGCGCAGCTCGTGGGTGGGTTCGCCTGGTCGCTGGTGCCGCTGCCGCAGCTCTTTCCGCCGTCGGCGAGCATGGTCATCCCCACGAGCTTCATCCCCGTGCTGCCGAGCGGCGAGCCACTCGCGGCGGACATGGCGCTCGGCGGGACACTCGCGGCGGACGGCATGCTCACACTGGCGGGCCTTGCGGTCTGCGCGCTCGCGTTCGCCGCGCTCACGGCGGCGGGCGCGGCCTGGTTCGCGCGCTCCGAGGAGAGGTGATGGCCATGACACGACTCTCCGACCCGACGCCGCGCATGACTCTCCCGCGGGCCCTGCTCTCCGAGGCCCTGCGCCTGGCGCGCTCCCCGCTCGCAGTGGTGCACCTCGTCTGCGGCCTGGCAGCCGGTCTTGCCTGCGGCGAGTACTTCTCTGTAACCCGATGGGACCCGGCGCTGGGCGCGGACGCCTACGCCCAGTTCCTCGGCGCCCTCATGCCGCTCATGTCCGCCATCGTCTGCGGGCTCGCCGTGGACGAGGAGCGCGCTGCCGGGCGCCTCGCCAACCTCACGGCGGTCCCCTCGCGCGGGCGCGCCGTCGCGGCGAAGCTACTCGCCCTTGCGGCGCTCGGCGCGGGCGCGCTGGCCGTGGCGCTCGGCGTGTTCGGGGCCGCGCTCGCCGTCGCCGGGCGCCTGCCGCTCGGGCCCGCTCCGCTTGCGGCCACCTGGGCGGGCATCGTGCTGGGCAGCCTGCCCCTCTACGCGCTGGGGCTCGGCGTGGCCCTGCGCCTCGGCCGCAACGCCGCCATCGGTGCCGGCGCGGCGGGGGTGCTCCTCGCGTTCTTCTCAGTAGGCGGACTTGCGCACGGCCTCATGACCGGCGAGCTCACCGGTGCCCTGGCGACGCCCCTGAGCTGGGTGCCGCTCGCCTGGCCCGCGCGCCTGGGGTCGCTCGGGGTGGAGGCCTTCATCGACGCCGCACGCGCGGCGGGCCCTCTCCTCACGACTGCGCTCGCTGGCCTCGTGCTCACCCTGGCAGCCGCCGCCGTCCTTATCGCCTGGTTCTGCCGCTTCGAGGACGGGAGGGCAGATGCGTAGGAAGCCGCTCGCCGCCGTGCTCGTCCTCCTCTCCGCAGCGCTCCTCCTGGGCGGGAATGCCCTGCTCGACGCCGGCTGGGGGTTGGGCAGCGCTCGATCGCCGACCGCGTGCTGCCCAACCCTGAGATCGCCATGTGGGCGCCCGCGCCCGCGGCTGCGCGCGGGGCTCTGGACCGCTGAGCGCGGCGCAAGTACAATGCCGACGGGAGTTTCAGGAGGTCGAACATGGCGAGGATACTGGCAGTGGATGATGAACGGGCGATCCTCGACGCGCTCGCGCGCGTCCTCGGCCGCGACGGCCATGAGGTCGTCAAGGCAGCGGACCCGACGGCGGTCCTGGAGATGGACCTCTCGCGCTTCGACCTCGTGCTCTGCGACGTCATGATGCCGGGGCTCGACGGCTTCGAGCTCGTGCGGCAGATCCGCCCGGACTTCGACGGGCCCATCATCTTCCTGACCGCGCGCGTGGCCGAGGAGGACGCCGTGGCCGGCTACGGCCTGGGCGCCGACGACTACGTCCGCAAGCCCTTCGGGGCCGCGGAGCTGCGCGCCAAGGTCGCGGCCCATCTACGCCGTGAGCGCCGGCCGCGCTCGCACGCCCTCTCCTTCGGGGAGGTGCGGATCGACCTCGGGGCGCGCGGCCTCGCCGTGGGCGACGAGGCCGTGCCGCTCACGCCCACCGAGTACGCCATCTGCGAGTACCTCGCCCGCCACCCCGGGCAGGTCATGAGCCGCGCACAGATACGCGAGGCGGTGCTCGGCTGGGAGAGCGACGCCGACGACGCGGCCATATCCATGCAGGTCAGCCGCGCCCGGAGGAAACTCTCCGAGGCCGGCGCCGATCCGATCGCGACCGTCTGGGGGATGGGGTACAAGTGGCAGCTCTGAGGACCGGGGCGCGAGGTCGCGGGGGCATGCCGCTCTCCTTCGTCATCGCGCGCTACTTCGCCTACGCGTTCGCGGCGGTCGCCACGGCGTGGCTCGCCGCGTTCATGGCGCTCTCCGCGGCGATCAACGCGGGCTTCGTCTACGAGGCAAGCTGGGGGCCGGCCAATGCGCGCGAGGTCGCGGAGGGCCTGGCACGCGACGGCGTCTGCGGGCAGCAGGACGTGCCGACGGCGTACCGCTACCTCATCCTGAATAAGGACGGATACGTGCTGATGACAGACCTCGAGGGCACGCGGCTCGAGGACGCGACGGAAATGGCCCGTGCGGTACTCGCCGCGGATCCGGGCACAGTGGAGATCGAGGGCGGAGGCTCGGGCCTCACCTACGCCGCGTTCCCGCTCAAGGGCGGCGGGGCCTGCGCACTCGTCAGCGAGTACCTGCCGCAGTGGGTCTCGCGCGACCTCGCCGGCCTGCTTCCCAACCCGCAGAACCTCATGCTCGTCGGCGCCGCTGCGGGAAGCGCGCTCGCGCTCGCGCTCGTGGCGCGCCGTGCGAGCCGCGTGATCTCGCGCAAGATGGCGCCGCTCGCAGAGGCGGCGGGGCGCGTCGGCGCGGGGGAGCTCGACTTCGCGGTCGGCAGCACCAACGTGCGCGAGGTGAACGACGTCCTCGCCGCGATGGATGCCATGCGGACTTCCCTCGCCGAGTCGCTCGAGGCCCGCTGGGCCGCGGAGCGGGGGCAGCGCGAGCAGGTGGCGTCGCTCGCCCACGACCTCAAGACGCCGCTCACCGTGCTGCGCGCCAACGCCGACTTCGTGGCAGAGGAGCTGGAAGACGAGAAAGACGCCGACCTCGCGGCCGCCGCGCGCGACATAGCCGGCAGTGTCGAAAGGCTCGACGGCTACGTGCGCCTGCTCATCGAGGCCTCGCGCGGGTCCGGCGGGGCGGAGAGGGCCCCCATGCGGCCGGCCGAGCTCTGCGAACAGGTCCTCGCCGAGGCCGCCCAGATCGCCCGGGCGCGAGGCGTGACGCTCGACGCGACCACGGGCCCTGCTGTCGCGGGCGCGCCCGAGGCCCCGCTCGACCGAACCGCCCTGGCGCGAGCCGCCGCGAACCTTGTGGTCAACGCCGCCGAGCACGCGCGCTCGCGCGTGGCGGTCTCCTGCGACGTCGCGGGCGGACACCTCGTCATCGAGGTGTCCGACGACGGACCGGGCTTCTCTCCCGCCGCCCTCGAACGCGGCTGTGAGCGCCTCTTCACAGACGACTCCTCCCGCTCCTCGCGCGACGGAGGCCACCACTATGGACTCGGCCTCCACGCCGCCTCCGAGGCCGCGAGCGCCCACGGGGGCTCCGTCTCGCTCGCCAACAGCCCCTCGGGCGGCGCGGTGGCCACCATCGCGGTCCCCCTGTGCGGGGCCTGACGACTCAGGCCCCGCACACCGGCGTGCCTCGCAACCAAACGCTTCCCGGATAATAATGCCCGTTGCGGGGATCGCCCTGGCTTGTCGCCGCCCATGTGCATGAGCATGTCGGCGATGCGAGTCGCCATCTCGTCCGCCGCTGCACGGATGTTGGCGACCCAGGACGCAAGGCCGGCCTGATCGGATGCCTCCGCCTCAAGCACGTCGCAGTTCGCGGTCACCGCCATGAGCGGGGTGACAAGGTCGTGCGAGGCGGTGCAAACGAACGCGCGCTCCCGCGCCTCGGCCTCCGCCACCGGTCGCATGGCGCGTCCCGTTGCCGACCACACCACGGCGAGCGCCGCGAGGAAGATCGCGATGCAGGAGGCGAGGCACCCCAGCCCGAGGCCGCATAGTCATCGCCATATCGAACGGCGTAAGTGTTGAGCACCGACTCAATGGCTTCATTTTGATCCTCACGGGTAAAGGCCGTAAGGTCGACCATTGAAGTAAAGTTGACGGAAGGAAAGACAACGTCATAAGCAGCAATATAGCGGAATAGCGGGTATTTGTAATAATCCCTTATCGCCTCAAATTCCAAAGAATCAAACAAGTCAACCGAGCTTAGAAGCGAGCATAATCCAATATGGAGTCTTTCGAGCTGTCCGGTGTCGACTGTGTCCGACGCAAGCCAATCCGATAGGTAGATGGCTACAGAGTCCCCATCCGTCGCCTGGAGGAAAGAGAGCAAAACGGATTCTTCACTTCGGAAAAAACAATACTTGGGTTATCGTTAAATTTCGAAAAAACTGCATGAATATTGTAGGCGGCCTCGCTACGCAAGGGACCGGCGTCTTTTAGATCAACAGCGTAGATATCAACGTTAGCAGATGGCTCTTCGTAATCGACGCAATAAAAACGGCAAGTTTCGCGCACTTATCAATCAGGCTCAATGCGAGCCTGTCCTCGTCGGTGAGAAGCTTATCCTCGGGTAGAAGTGAATACACGAGCCTGTTGGGCGAACAGGCGGTTATATCAGCTTCTGTATCCTCGTCTAGATACCCCACTAGCGGAGGCGCGCGCATCGTGCCGTTCGTCTGTCCCCTTGTCGCGCAACCGACTCTTTCAGTAGGCTGCGTCCCAACGGATGGGTACCATTTATCCGGGTGCACCTGGAGCAACGGGTTGAAAAGCCCGCGCAAGGTCGCTCGCAGAACACGCAACACCAAACACGACAGAAGAGGCGAACGACAGAAGAGGCGAACGACAGATGCCGGACCCCGGACGACAGCACCGCGGAAGAGAAGCATTCCAACCACAACCGAACGAACATCGCTCCTAGGCAGGCGCCCGCATGGGCGCCTTTTACTTTTCAGGGACTTAGCTCGCAGCTAAGGCACGCGACTCATGACCGTTTCGTGAAGGCCCGACCACCTCGACCCACCTCGACCCGTCTCCACTCCCGCCGTGCGCACTAATCGCCATCAGGCGGTTCAATCATCGCGCAGACGAAAAGGCACACGGTGTCGTGCGGTGTCCTCGCGCGGTGCCGCACGGGAAGATTGGAGGAACCATGGCACGCGCAGCCGAATGCGCCGCGCCCGAGGGCAACCGGGGCTGCGACGAATGGATGACGGTGATCGAGATGCAGGAGTACATGAGGGCGAGCCGAAACAAGGCATACGACCTCATCTGGTCGGGAAAGATCGACTCGTACAGGCTCGGCAAGAAGCTCCTGGTTTCGAGGGCGTCCGTGGACGCCTACATCGAGTCGAGAAGCGGCAGGAAATGACGGCGGCGACCGCCCCGGGAGCCGCCCCCGGCCGGGCACGCGAGGGAGCCTCGAGACGAAAGGAGCTCGAGGACGACCATGACCAAGAGCACTAGCAGGAGCCAGGTGAGGCTCATCGCATCGACCAGCGCGATATTCGGCGCCGACGAAGCGTGCGCGATGCTGTGCATAAGCCGCGACGCCATGTACCGGCTCGCCCCCCTTGCACTTACCGTCAGAGCATGCTATAAGGTTATTGGTGGCTTATTAAGCTACCTCCAAGTGCCGGGGGAGTCCCCCGGCTATTTTTTTATCCATTCCATTAGGAGTCCCCATTGGTCAAGGAGCTCAGCATCTTCGTCGACGAGCGAGGAATCCACCACGAGTCTACCTTTGTTCCTTAGCTATGAATGTTTCAACCCTGGTATCAAGGATCTGGTCGGGGCGAAGATTGTGCTGGTCGATTAGCATCTCGCATTCCGCCAATCGACCTCTCTCATTAAGCGTTCCATGACTTAGGATCGCAATCAATTGACCAATCGATTTTACAAGTCCGTTAAGCTTATTAAGCGTAAGCACTAATGCTGATTCTGCACTTGCATTCTTGTATGCCAAATTATTTGGATGAACAGATATTGCAAAACATTTCATTTTTGGATACTGAGCTCGTAGCCACTCTTTTGCGACCTGAAGCTGTCCATGCTCTTGTTTCGTGAGCGGATTATCCGAAAGTTTTTCGTTTTTTGCTTCAAAGGCAAAAGCAATATCCTCTTCTTCAAAAACCCAGGCAACGTCGGGTCCGTCACCGTTATCGTCGTAACGTTTCGAGCTGGCACCAAGGTATTTCCCCAGCAGCTCAAGTTTTGATTCGAATTCTTTTGAATCGCATTGCTCCGATAAGGATTTCAAGTCTGTGTCGAATTTCGTCGACACATCGCCGCTTTTTCGAGTTTGGTGCGAAATGAATTCAATTATCTTTCTTGCTTGCAAGCTAACGTCAGAGTCTGAGCTAGAGAACATGGGCTTAGCAAGTGAACGGTTGAGCCCGTTTGCGCGAGTCTGTAGCCCTCTGGAAGTCTCTACATCGTCATCCGAATAGGCAATTTGAGCTGCCAGGCGGAGGACAAGTCCCTTTACTGAATTGTCTATATTTTCGCTATTCGTAAATTGTTTTAGGAGCTCGACAGCTCGACCACTCCTGCCTTTGCGCCATTCGTTTAGCGCTTTTCTTTCACAGAGAGCAAAATCTTCGAGCATGCTGTCGTCAACAAATTCAAAATCGTTGACCTTATCTGCCACATAGCTTGACAAATAGGCTGCAAAATCAGGGTCGTCATTGACTCCCTGATCGATAACCTCAACGAAGTCTTTTGCTGACTTTACTTCGTTCATAATGCCTTGCCCGCATTCGATTTGGGCTCTTGTTGTAGGGGTCAAGAACACAGCATGGCGGTTGTCATTAACCCACTCGCAAAGATCGAATCCAATCAAAGCAACGACACAGTAATCACCCGAACCCCTTGTACCTCTGCCCATTGCTTGCTCAATGTTTTGGGCGATTGAGCGGGCATAGACTTTGCTACGGACTAGGATTTTCGACATCAATTTATGGTGATCGGACATCCCCTTGGGGATGCCTGAGACGACAAGCATACGGCATGCATCGCCTGGCAAGTCAATACCGTTGTATCGATTTGCAAATACAATTGGTGTGTCCAGCTTGCTTACCTTCAGGTCGTTTACAGCCTGAACAACCTCGCTTCCTTTTACAGTGGGGATTCCCAATTGTTCCCATTGCTCTGCAGTTGCAAAGCTCGGTTCGAGGACTACGACGCCCTTTTTGTCTTTCGCAAGGGCAATCATTTTCTCGACGAGCGCGGTTCGAAGCTCTTCTTTTGCCCCAATCTCGAGAACCATCCTCCGCCCTACACCAGCAAGTGTTTTGGGGGAGATGACGTTGATGTCATCTTTCTTGCATCCAAACGATCTAACGATTGCACTTTCGTCAGCAAACGTTGCAGACATGTACACTCTTCTAGGTGCTTCTTCGAATGTCGGAAACTTCTCCACAAGGGGAAGAATTGGAGTAATTGAGAATCTGTCACGACTCAGCGTTGCAAGACAGTACTTGAGATCGTCTTTGATGAGATCCCAGCCAAAGCTTATAGAGTTTGCCGTAAGCGTGCCTTTTTTATTTGACGCTGCGAAATCAGAAATGCTTCGGGCGACCTTCTGTCGATGCTTTTCCCACGCCCAGAATGGGACCTCCAGCACCTCTTCGCCAGCTGTGCGAGTCCCAGAAACGAAATCGTCGAAAGTTGACACTTTATCGATATCATCAAAGCTTGAGCGAAAGAGCGTCGCAACTTCTTGATATAAGCCAGGCGCATCCGATGCATTTATCTCCACCGTGAATGCGCTTCGAACCGAGTCAAAGGAAGAGTGCGCATCATCTATGATGATTACTGAAACTTCCTCGGCTTCGGGTCCTCCTTCCAAGCCGAAGGAGGACTTGCCGTTAAAGAGGGCTTGATAATGGGCAACGAGAATCGTTGAGCCATTTCTGAAATCCGCAGTAAGCGATCCCCTTCCGTTATATTCGGAAGCGGCTATTCCAAGTGTCCTTGCTTGTTCGCACACTTGATGGACAAGCTGTTTGTTGTCGACAAGGTACAATGCTCCACGTTTTAGCTCTCGTGCACTAGAGAGGGCAATCAGCAGGCCTATAAGGGTTTTGCCGCCTCCCGTATTAAGCTTGATAACGGTGTCTTTCGTTTTTCTGTTAGCAAACCATGCATCAAGTACCTCAGCCTGGCTGCTATGTAAATCATCAAAGGATTGGGGTTTCGGCAGCCTATCGAAAATCTCATCAGGCTTTATGCGCAGCGTAGGGTTCTGCGATGCTGCCATCTTTTTAAAATCAACCATTTGATAGTCCTTAGCTATGCTGTTCGACGTTGCAAATCAGATGTTGCCTGTTTTGACCATTTCATCGCTTCGAAGCTGCAGTTCGATTCTGCCTTGAGGTTTTCAGTTTGTTCCAGGACCTTCTCAGATACCTCTTCGTCCCGCTCCTGCGGATAACCGTTCTTATAAAGCAGAACGGTTAGGTCCATGTTGAGCTGGTTTTTTAATGTTATCACGCGTTGACCAGTCAGCGTATTGAGCCTTGTCGTCGACAGGGTCCTTGGCAGCCTTGGCGAGAACAAGGTACTTCTCCTCCTCGTAGGGGAAGCCATGCTCGTTGCGCACCTTCACGAGGATGTCGCAGAAGGCCTTCTCCTCGAATGTAATGCCGAGCTTCTCGAACGACTTCTCGTCTTCGTCCAGCTCCTTCATATTGTAGCGCGCCTTGCCGCCTCGGTCGCCGCTCTCGTCCACGAATATGCTGAGCTCTCTCGCCATGGGCTCCTTATCGAGGCAGATAAAAAATTGCCGGGGGACTTCCCCCGGCACTTGGAGGTAGCTGAGACAGCCACCATTTACTGTATATCAAGTTCATTCTGGTTTTTCAAGGACAGAAAGATCGAGCCCCCAATGGTATGTAGGCATATGATGCATTCAGAGGCCACTGTGCCTGGGCCGTTTGGGATTTGGCGATTAGCCCCAGTTGACGCATGCAAAGCCGCGGTCAGCGACTCCTCCAGACTCGGCGGTCATCCTGATCAGGTCAAGAGGGCTCGACTTGCCACATCTGCGCACTCCCGGGATCACCTTGATGGGGTCGGTGTCACAAAAGAGCATCGCCTCCTCGAGGTATCTAACGGGCGTTTCGACCCATCGCCTTTCAAGAGCCGCTCCTAAAACTCAAATCTCATTTCACTTTTGGGAGTATCAAAACTCCGCGCTACAGGAGGCCCAAGAACAAATCTCGAGACGAATTGCCTAAAGGGATAACGCTCCTGCCGAGAGACAGGGCAGCTTGCTCGATCGACGTGGACCGGCGATTGCTAAACCCCAAAAGCCGAAGCGATCGGCGTCACTCGCTTCGCTAAATCAACTTTATGGGATAATGGATCACGGTCTTGAGCTTCTCCAGCGCGCACTTGCGCGGGTCGGAGAGGCAAATCTCGTGATGGAGGCGGGATTCGGAGAAGTCGGGCGCATATCCCTGTTCCACCGCAAATGAGCGCATGGCGCTTATGGTCGCCGGTTCGTCGTCGTAAGGCCCGACGTGCATGCATTGAACGCAAAGACCTTCGTCGACCCTCAGCAGCTCGACCGCCGAGAAGTCCAGCTTCTTCTTGGCGGCGGCTTCCGAGACGGCCCAGTCGAAGTCCTCGCGAGTGACGAAATCGGGCAGACGGATGCACGAGATGAAGTTGAAGTCATCCTTCCGCGCGTAATCGATCCCGCCATCGGTGTGGTCTTGCCACCAGAAGCCCTCGAGCGGAGGCACGACGAAGTCGAAATAGCCTTCGATCTCTCGCGGGCCCTTTTTCGACATCTTGATGGTATAGGCGACGCCGTAGGGCATCGGCAACGCGTTCTGCTACGCGCCGCCTTCGGCATGGGGATCGCCCTTGCCCCGCACGGCAACGTAGCTCATAGACGGAACGATCAGGATGCTCGGCTTGTCAGGCGGTTTGCCCGTGATGTTGTAGCGCACCGTAGACACTGATGGAGATGGCTGCGCGCGGGCACGAGCGCGCCGCCGCACCTCATGGCCTGTTTCTCGGGTATTTGGGGCGCGCGGCGTTCAAAAATGCGGAGCGGTTCCGCATGGCTCGGGACTGAGCCGAGGTGCCCTACTTCTCGCCCTCCAGCAGCCCCACGATGCGGTCGATGTCGACGGCGAAGCAGGGCCTCCCCTCGCGCTCGTAGCGGTCGAGGTATGCCTGGCACTCGGAGACAATGCGCTTGGTGTTGCCGTCGATGATGCGCTGGAGCGTCTCGTAGTAGGCCGAGCCCTCGGTCCTGAAGCGGCGCTGGTAGGCCTTGGTTATGGGGAACATCTTGATGTAGTGGATGCCGTGGCGGCAGCCGGGGCGCGTCGTGGGGCGGGGTGGCAACGCAAAGTACTGGTCTTTGGGCACGTTGGGGGCGATGTTGGAACGCAGCGGCACGGCGAAGTCTCTGCGCTTCCCGCGGAAACGCAGCCTCACCACCACGATGCAGGGGCGATTGTGCTTAAGCATGAGCTCGCGGTCGCCCTCGACGAGGTCGAAGAAGTCCTGGGAGATGGATACGATCTTCATCGGTTACGCCCCCTTCATACGAAGCGGGGCCCGCATCGCTGCAGGCCCCTACAGGTGGGCGATATTCTACGCCTTGCGGCACCCCGTCGCCCACGGAGGCTAAACGTACACGTAAGCCGTACTCTGAAAGCCGCGGCTTCCGGCAAGTAGTTTATACCACGAAAGGTCGCTTTCAATGCGCCTAGCTCGCAAAATAACACTCGCTGGGCCGTCACCCCTGGCAGTTACCCTCCAATCTTCATTGGAGTCAGCAGGTCAATTCATATAGTTATGGGGGTTTATCCTAAAGTAAATCAAATTTATACCCCCATAACTAAAGAATTTCCTATTCCCACTCGATGGTCGCGGGCGGCTTGGACGTGATGTCGTAGCACACGCGGTTGGCGCCGGGGACCTCAGCAACGATGCGGCCGGAGATGCGGGCCAGGACGTCGTAAGGCAGTTTGGCCCAGTCGGCGGTCATGGCATCGCTGGACTCGACGGCACGCAGGATGATCGGGCGCTGGTAGGTGCGCTCGTCACCCATAACGCCGACGGACTTGATGTCGGGCAGAACCGCAAAATACTGCCAGCAGCTGTGCTCGGAGTTACGCTCGCCGGTCTGCTCATACAGGCGCTGGTTGTAGGCGTCGAGCTCCTCGCGCACGATAGCGTCGGCGTTCTTGAGGATCTCGAGCTTCTCCTTGTCGACCGCGCCGATGATGCGGATGGCCAGACCCGGACCCGGGAAAGGCTGACGGAACACGATGTGACCCGGCAGGCCCAGCGCCAGACCAAGTGCACGGACCTCGTCCTTAAAGAAGTGATCGAGCGGCTCAATAAGGTCGAAGTGCACGCCCTCGGGGAACGGGATCAGGTTGTGATGGCTCTTGATGGTGGCCGTCTTGCCGCCCGTCTTGCGAGCGCCGGACTCGATGATGTCGGGGTAGATGGTGCCCTGAGCCAGGTACTTGACCGGCTTGCCATCGGTCTCGAGCTGCTGAGCAACCGCGAAGAACTCTTTCCAGAACTGCGTACCGATGATGCGGCGCTTCTCCTCGGGCTCGGTCACGCCGGCCAGAAGCTCGGCATAGCGGTCCTCGGCGTGGACGTGGATAAAGTCGACGTCAAACTGCTTGGTGAAGACCTCCTCCACCTGCTCGGGCTCGCCCTTGCGCAGCAGGCCGTGGTTGATGAACACGCAGGTCATCTGCTTGCCTACGGCGCGGGCGCCCAGCGCAGCCACGACGGAGGAGTCAACGCCGCCGGACAGGGCCAGAATCACGCGGTCGTCGCCGACCTTCTCGCGGAACTCGGCCGTCATGGTCTCGACCAGGTTGTCCATGCTCCAGTTGGGCTCCAGGCCGCAGATCTCAAACAGGAAGTTGCTCAGCAGCTGCTGACCGTACTCGGAGTGCTTGACCTCGGGATGGAACTGCGTGGTGTAGATCTTGCGCTCAACGCACTCCATGGCGGCAACCGGGCACACGTCGGTGCTGGCGGTAACGGTAAAGCCCTCGGGCACCTCGGACACGGCGTCGCGGTGGCTCATCCACACGGTCTGCTCCATGGGCGTGGAGTTAAAGAGCTTTGCGCCAGCCGTGCGCGTGATGGTGGCGCGGCCGTACTCGCCCACCTCGGAGTGGCCGACCTTGCCGCCGAGCGTCACAGCCGTGATCTGATGGCCGTAGCAAAAGCCCAGGACGGGAAGACCCAGATCAAAGATGGCAGGATCGATAGACGGAGCGTCCTCGGCATACACGGAAGCCGGGCCGCCGGAAAGGATGAGCGCAGAGGCGTTCATCTCGCGAATCTCGTCGGCCGAGATGTCACAGGGGACAATCTCGGAATACACGTTGAGGTCGCGGACGCGACGGGCAATGAGCTGACCGTACTGCGCACCAAAGTCGAGTACGAGGACCTTTGCGGAAGCCTTTTGATCCATGGTTTCCCCCTCTTGTTGGCGGGGAGCCGGTGCCCACCCGCATGAATGAACGAAAATAACTTCCATAGTGTACACGTTATATGGGGTTTCTCGTCCCTCGCAGCCATCAGCGCACGGCAAACGCACGACCAGGGCCCCTATTTGACGGCAATTGAAGTGTTACCAAACGTTACAGATGATGTAATACGTTTGAACATTGGACGCCCTGTGCCACAATACTGCCGAACGACTCCGCCTCTGCGGCGGCAAATACGATAGGAATACCAGCATGAAGCGCATCCTTCTCATCGCCACGGGCGGCACCATCGCATCGACCGAGGACGGCAACGGCCTCTCCCCCGCCCTGACCGGTGAGGAGCTCGCCCAGAGCGTCCCCGAGATCTCGGGCCTCTGCGAGCTCGACGTCGTGCAGCCCATGAACATCGACAGCACCAATATGCGCCCCAGTGACTGGATGCGTATCCGCGACGTCATCGTCGAGGGCTATGCCGACCACGACGGCTTCGTGATTCTGCACGGCACCGACACCATGAGCTACACCGCGGCGGCGCTTTCCTATCTGATTCAGGACAGCCCCAAGCCCATCGTGCTCACCGGTTCGCAAAAGCCCATGGGCAACCCTTTTACCGACGCCAAGCTCAATCTGTACCAGAGTCTGCTCTATGCGCTCGACGAGCATTCGCACGACGTCTCGATCGTGTTTGGCGGCGTCGCCATTGCCGGCACGCGCGCCCGCAAGCAGCGCACCATGAGCTTTAACGCGTTCATTAGCGTCAACTATCCGCCCATTGCCTACATCCGCAACGACCGCATCGTGCGCAACGGGCTCCACGGCACTCATCAGGGCGAAAACCCGGTGCGTTTCTACGACAGCATCGACCCGCGCGTGTTTGTCCTTAAGCTTACGCCCGGCGTGAACCCGGGTATCCTGGACGCCCTAGCCGATAGCTACGATGCTGTAATTCTTGAGACCTTTGGCATTGGCGGTATTCCCGAGTTTGGCGAGTCCGGCGAGTCATTCCAGGAGGCGATTTTCCGCTGGGTCGATTCGGGCCGCACCGTCGTTATGACCACGCAGGTCCCCGAAGAGGGCCTCGATCTGGGCGTTTATGAGGTCGGCCGTGCCTACGCCGATCATCCGGGTATTTTGCGCGGCGACGACATGACCACCGAGACGCTCGTGGCCAAGACCATGTGGGCACTCGGCCAGTCACGTGATGCGGACGAGATTCAGCGCCTGTTCTACAGCCAAGTCAACCACGACCGTATCCCGATGGCGTAATCCCTAAGGCAGTTCCGCTTATCGCAGCCCCAAACGACAGGTGGTCCCCCTCGGGCCGTGCAAAAAACGGAGTATTCTGCAGTTTCTCCGCCGGAGGCATAGAATCAGCCGATTGTTAGACGAACTTTTAGTACGAAGGAGCCGTCTAGTAAATATTTATTCCACATTTTTATTAAGCGTGTGGATTAACTACTGTCAAAAAGGCAAAGCCAGCCGCTCGAGCTACCATCTACGGCTGAACAAGTGCTGAATACTCGCGATTTTGCACATCGCAACCAGGGGGACCCGCCCAAAGAGCGTCAAATACAGCGGGGGAACGCCCTATTCGATACCCTCGAGAAGCTCTGACACCGTCATGCCGAGTGCGGGCGCGATCTTAAATAGAACCTTGAGCGTGAAATTTGCCGTCCCATCTTCGATTCGGTCGAGGTAGGGTCGGCTGATTCCTGTCGCCACGCAAAAATCAACCTTGGAGATACCAAGGTCCCTGCGTGTCTCTTCGACCCGCCTGCCAAGAATCTGTTTCGCACGTTCGTCCATGCAGCCGAGTTTGAAATGGAGCCGAACATAAACGTAAACTATAGTTTACGTTTTGACGAATACACAGGAGTTTTCTATGACGGGCTCTTCGGTCCGCATGTACCGAGCCACGCTTCGCACAAACAGCGCACCGCCCAAGCTCGTCGTCGTTGAAGCTGAATGCCTTTCGCCCGATGAGCGCACAGCATTTGCATTGCTATCAAGTCGCGTCGCCGCCGTTCTGGTCCCTTGCCCGACGCAAGGTGAACTTGCCATCCAATGCCAAACGCACAGCTGCTCGCTCAATCAGGCTGCCGTAATCGCAACCAGTCAACGCGGCCTGCCGCTCCTTCTAGAAGCCGGTATCGCACTCGCCCTTCGTGGCGCCGGATACGAAAACGAGGCCGCCGCCGACATGGTCTTTAAACCACGATCGAGCGGCGGCCTCGCAGCAGCCATTGAATATGCGTGCAGGCTCGTTGCCTAAAAGGACAAGCTAGAAACCAAAGCCAAAGCCCGTTCCGGTAATCGCCGAGTACATAAAGTAAACGTTGACCACGTTGAGGAACACACCCGTGATGCAACCGTTGCGCAGGTAACGCTCGCATACGATGCGCGCCATGGCGGCGGAATCATCATTGTTTTTAGCCTGGCGTCCTGCCGTAAAGTACGTCGCCACGCTCAGCAGCAGGTTGAGCACCGGCAGTGCCAGCAGCTCGTAGCTCTTACCCCAGCGCGTCACCTCGCCGGCTGCGTTAAACTTTGTTGCCACCTCGGGGCCAATGTTGGGGATAACACACGCTGCAACCACCAGCGGAATCACCGCAAGTACGAGCAGCGCAATACCCATGTAGCCAGCTTTTTTGCCATATTTAAACATGCGCGTCGTCCTTACACGTTAAAGCGGAAATGCACGACGTCGCCATCGGCCATGACATAGTCCTTGCCCTCAATACGCAGCTTGCCGGCGGCCTTGGCGCCCTGCTCACCGCCGAGCTCGATGTAGTCGTCATAGCCAATGACCTCGGCCTTAATAAAGCCGCGCTCAAAGTCGGTGTGGATGACACCGGCGGCCTGCGGGGCGGTCGCGCCCTGACGCACCGTCCAGGCCTTGACCTCCATCTCGCCGGCCGTAAAGAACGACTGCAGGCCGAGCAGCTTGTAGGCAGCCTGAGCGAGCACGTCCAGGCCGGGCTGCTCCAGGCCCAGGCTCTCCAGGTAGTCGGCAGCGTCCTCGGGATCGAGCTCGGAAAGCTCGGCCTCGATCTTGGCGCAGATCGGCAGCGGCTTGACGCCATCGATGGGCGCCAGATCGTCGTTGAGCATGTCCTCGTCCACGTTGGCCACATACAGGATGGGCTTCATAGTGAGCAGGAACAGGCCCTTGGCGGCAGCACGCTCCTCGTCGGTCATCTCCATGGATGCGGCGCGCTTGCCCTCGTTGAGCCAGGCAAGCAGGCGCTTAGCGACCTCGAACTTGGGCATGAGCTCCTTGTCGCGCTTGGCCTCCTTCTCGAGCTTGGGCAGCTGTTTCTCGAGCGTTCCCATATCGGCCAGGATGAGCTCGGTCATGATGGTGTCGGCATCGCCGGCAGGATCGACGAACTCGCCCGTGCGGCCCACCTCACGCATGACGTTGGGGTCCTTAAAGTAACGCACGACCTCGCAGATGGCATCGGTCTCGCGGATGTTTGCCAAGAACTGATTGCCCAGGCCCTCGCCCTCGTTGGCACCCTTCACCAGGCCCGCGATGTCGACAAACTCGACCGTCGCCGGCACAATGCGACCCGGGTTGACGATGTCGGCGAGCTTTTGCAGGCGGCTATCGGGCACATCGACGATACCCACGTTGGGGTCGATCGTGGCAAAAGGGTAGTTGGCGGCAAGGCCGGTCTTTTTGGTAAGCGCGGTGAACAGCGTCGACTTGCCCACGTTGGGCAGGCCCACGATACCGATGGAAAGGGACACGACAGCTCCTTTTGATACAGGTACTTCAAACTGCATAAGTATAGCGCCGCCGCAGCATCCGGGCGAATCCGGACGCCACGACGGCGCAAATGAAGCAGAGATGCGTGAGGGTTCGAGACAGTAGTCCTTACTTAAGCTCGGGCCAGAAATCCTTGTTGGCCTCGATGAGCTCGTCCAGGATCTGCTTAGCAACACTCGCCGAAGGAATGGTCTTGGAGAGCGTGAGTGCCTGCCAGAGCTTCTGGTAGCTGCCCTCGACCCAAGCCTGGACAACGAGCTTCTCGACGGAAACCTGCTGCTCCATCAGGCCCTTCTGGAACTGCGGGATCGGGCCCTGGCAAATCTTCTCAAAGCCGTTGGAACCGACGATGCAAGGCACCTCGACCATGGCCGTCGGGTCGAAGTTGGGCACAGCGCCATCGTTGGGGACGATCAGCAGGAAGCGCTCGAGCGTGTTCTCGGCCAGTGCGCAGGCAAGGTCGACGATGTAGTTGGCATGTACATCCGGCTCAAAGCCGCCGTCCTTGGCAGTACCCTTGGCAATGATATCGCGGCAAGCACCAAAGACCTTCTTCTCGCGGCCGTCCATAACCTCATTGGCGCGAGTGTAGTTGGGGTCAGACGTCTCGACAACATAGTCCGGGTACAGGTAATACTTGAGGTAGGTATTGGGAATCGTCTCGGGATCGACAGCATAGACATCCTTGGCCTTGCCGAAGGTGTGAATCCAGCTCTCCTCGACATGCTGCTCCTTACCGGCCTCGTGCTCGATGCCGTCCAGGTAGCCGTTCTTAGCCATGTGCTCCTTAATCTGCGGCATGAGGTCGTTGCCCTCCTTGTCGTAGATTTTGCTCCACCAACCAAAGTGGTTGAGGCCGTAGTAGCTATACTGCAGCTCGCGACGATCCTTGATGCCGCACATACGGCTCATCTTATCCATAAGGTCGATCGGCATGTCGCAGATGTTGATGATGCGGCTGTTGGGGCGCAGCACGCGGCAGGCCTCGGCAACAATAGCTGCGGGGTTGGAGTAGTTGAGCATCCAGGCGTTGGGGCTGTACTTCTCCATGTAGTCGAGGATCTCGATGACACCACCGATGGAGCGCATGCCGTAGGCGATACCGCCGGCACCACAGGTCTCTTGGCCAACGCAGCCGTACTTGAGAGGAATCTTCTCGTCGAGCTCACGCATGGCGTACAGGCCGACGCGGATGTGAGCAAGGACGAAATCGGTCCCGGTGAATGCGGTCTCGGGGTCGGTGGTGTAGCTAAACTCAACCTCGGGGGCGTTCTCGTGGAAGTAGATCTCGCAGGCCTTGGCCACGGTCTCCTGGCGCTCGGCGTTGTTATCGTAGAAGGTCACCTTGTTGACCGGAAAGCGGTCGCGCTCCTCAAGCAGCATCAGAGCGATGCCCGGGGTGAAGGTAGAGCCACCGCCGGCAATGGTCACGGCATAGTTTTTCTTGGACATGATGTCCTCCTCATTCTGGCCGCTTGCTCAATCCATCCCCGCACGCGGCCTGTACGGTTTGGAATTGTTACCTAGAAGTGGAGTTTTTATCTCTGGAATCGGCCTTGCGGTGCATACCGGCTCTGCAAGGCCGATTGTTTCGATGGACGATGGTTTACAGAAGACTCTCGAACTTCAGAAGACTCTCGAACTTCTCGCGAACCTGCGGGACGGTAAGGCCGATGATGACCTGGATTGACTGACCTTGGACCACCAAGCCATGCGTACCGATCGCCTTGAAGGAAGCCTCGGGTGCAACGACGCCCTTGTCCTTGACGTTAACGCGCAGACGGGTAGCGCAGTTCGTTACATCGATGATGTTATCCGCGCCACCGAGCAGATCGAGGATGTTCTCGGCAAGCACCAAGCGCTCATCATCTTTACTCTGGGCGACCGATTTGCCAGCAGCACCGCCCTGCTTTTGCTTGTAGTCAGCCTTGGACTTGAGCTCGACCTCAACATCGTCATCCTCGCGACCGGGGGTCTTAAAGTCGAACTTGACGATCAGGAAACGGAAGACCACGACCCAAAGAGCGGTAAAGCACAGACCGACAAGGATGGAGATGGCGTACTGCAGACCGTGTGCGGCCCAAAGGGGCAGCCAGTCCCACGAGAGCATCGAGATGATGCCGCCGTCGAAGATGCCCACGACGCCAAGGAGGTTTTGAGCCATGCAGCCGAGCGCTCCGAGCACGCAGTGGACGACGAACAGGCCGGGCGCGATGAACAGGAAGGTGAAGTCAAGCGGCTCGGTGATACCGCAAAGCATAGCGGTAAGGGTGACCGGGATCAGCAGAGCCTTGACGCGCTGCTTGCGCTCGGGTTTGGCGGTCATATAAAACGCAATGGCGACGCCAAGCGAGCCGAAGACCTTAGTCCAACCAGGGCAGGTATAGGCAGCCCAGGGTGCGGCATCCTTAAGAGCAATGCTCGGATCGGCAGCCAGTTGGGGCAGGATGTTGGCCCAAGCAGCAAAGATGCCGCCGTTGACCGCCGCGTTGTCGTAATAGAACGGCGTATAGATAAAGTGGTGCAGGCCTGTAGGGATCAGCACGCGCTCGAAGAAAGCAAAGACACCCACGCCAAACGTACCGGCGGAAAGGATGAATCCCTGGAAGGCAGAGATAGCAGCCTGAACATGCGGCCACACCAGGCAGGCGATAAGAGCGACCGGAACCATAACGAAGAAACCGATCATATAGATGAACACGGAACCCGAGAACACGCCCAACCACTCGGGGAGCTCGGTGTCGAAGAACTTATTATGCAGCATCGTGGCGATACCAGAGATAATGAGCGCGCCCATGATGCCCATATCAAGCGTTTTGATGCTTGCGATAGTGGCAAGACCAGTACCGCTGCCCGCCTCGACGGAGTAGTCGACCCCAAAGACAGGGCCCCACTGCCCCAAGATTGTGCTAACAAAGTAGTTGAAGGTAAGGTAGATGGCCAAAGCCTCCATGCAGCAGCGAGCGTTCTGCTTGTTCGCGAGCGAGATTGGCAACGCTACGCAAAACAGCAACGGCATCTGGTTAAAGAGCGTCCAACCACCCTGGAGCAGCACATTCCAGCAATCAAACCAAAGATGGCCCGCAGTGGCCATTTCGCCAAAGATCGCCTCGGTGGTAAACAACGTACCCAGGCCGACGACGATTCCGGAAAATGCGAAAAGAATTGCAGGCGTGTACATTGCACCGCCGAAACGTTGTATCTTTTGCATCATGACGGGGAATCCCCCTCTCTTCATTCGGAGCGACTGCGGTTTTGGCTTCACTCGAGACCGCAGACGCGCCGTTTGCGTGTACCTCGTGCAATAGGACGGGTGGGCCCGCTTCCCTGACTTCTTGCGCTTCTATTTTTATCATATCACTTATCTAGACAAGTTAATACGGTTTCTATGTTCGGTCAGCGGTCGATTATTGGCCGTAAACGGTATAAGTCCAGTATTTTGCCTGCTAAATCTGACATAGCTGATGGCCGCAAATTATATTTCTTTTCAACTTGTCTAGATGTGCTTGTCTATACCTGTAGACATGCCTATACTTCAGTACAATATTCACCGCCACGTTAAGGAGTCACCATGAAAAGCGCGGTCTTCTATGGAAAGCACGACCTCAGAGTCGAGGAATCGGCAAAGCCGGTCGTGGGCAAGCGCGACGTTCTGATCAACGTCAAAGCTTGCGGCGTCTGCGGTACCGACGTTCATATCTACGAAGGCGACAAGGGTGCAGCCGACGTTACCCCGCCCACGATCCTTGGTCATGAGTTTGCGGGCGTTGTCGAGGCCGTGGGCAGCGACGTCGCTGGCTTTAAACCGGGCGATCGCGTGTGCATCGACCCAAACCATCCCTGCGGCTGCTGCGAACCCTGCCGCGACGGAATCAACCACTACTGCGAGCATATGACCGGTTACGGCACCACCGTTAACGGCGGCTTTGCCGAGTACTGCTCCGTCGATATGCAGCAAGTCTACAAGTTGGGCGATCACACCAGCTTTGAGCAGGGTGCTATGACCGAGCCCGTCGCCTGCTGCCTGCACGGCATCGATATGTGCAACATCAAGCCCGGCAGCACAGTTGTCGTTATCGGCGGCGGCATGATCGGTCTGCTCATGATGCAGCTTGCTAAAAACGCCGGCGCCACCAAGGTTGTCTTGCTCGAGCCTGTCGAAGGCAAGCGCGAGGTTGCGCTCAAACTCGGCGCCGACCTGGCAATTGATTCCATCCACGAGGACGTCCCGGCCCGCCTGAAGCAGGAGGGCGTCGGCAACGTCGATGTCGTTATCGAGTGTGTTGGCAAGCCCGTCACCATCGAGCAGGCCATCCAGATCGCCGGCCATAAGGCTACGGTCATGATGTTCGGCCTCACCAAGCCCGATGAGACAATCACCGTCAAGCCCTTCGAGGTCTTCCAGAAGGAGCTTGTGCTTACCTCGTCCTACATCAACCCTTATACGCAGCGTCGCGCGCTCGAGCTCATCGACTCTGGCAGGCTCGACGTATCCTCGATGGTCGCCAAGGTGGCTTCCCTCGACGAACTCGGCGCCATCCTGTCAGACCCAGCTCTGCGTGCCATGGGTAAATATATAATCGACCCCAGCAAGTAAATCGATCGACACCTGCGCGAGCGGTCCTCATCCACCGCTCGCGCACTCAGCTCTAGGAGACCGTCGTGGCGCGAGCCATCTTCCAAACTATTTATGACAACGTGAAGCAGTCGATTGACGACGGCACATACGCCTATCAGAGTTATCTGCCTTCGGAGACTGAGCTCACGCAGCTGTTTGACTGTTCGCGCATGACGGTCCGTCGCGCCATCTCGATGCTTGCGGCAGATGGTTACGTGCTCCCCCAGCAAGGCAAAGGCATGCGCGTCATTCGCAACATCAGTGACGAGACGAATCGTGGTGGCGGCGGACTCGAGACCTTTAAGGAAATCGCAGCCAGCCGAGGCTTTGAGCTCAAAACGGTTACCACTGTCTTTGAGCTCCTCGTTTGCAACAAGGCGCTCTCCAAGATTACCGGGTTTCCTGAAGGCTGTGAGCTCACACGCGCCAAACGCATCCGTTATGCAGACGGACGGGCCGTGTGCTCCGACGACTCCTATTACCTAAGCTCACAGGTACCGGGGCTGACACCCGAGATTGTCAACGACTCGATCTATCGTTACCTCGAAGAAGACCTTGGCATTAAGATTGCCACGGGCAAACGCGATGTAACGATTGAGCATCCCACGCCCGAGGATGCACGCGTGCTCGATCTCGACGACTTTAACGCACTCGCCGTTGTACGCGGGCAGACCTACAACGCCGACGGTATCCTTATGGAATACACCGAGACAAAGCAGGTTCCCAGCTTCTTTTTACTCCACGAAACGGTCACACGCCGCAATAACGGCAGCGAGACCCATCAGAGCAGTATGAGCTAACCATCTATTAGTTGCGGTGGAATAGTTCCTAGAATGGCCAGCTTAAGGGCAAAACAGGAACTATTCCACCGCAACTTTTTTGGCCGGCGGGGCAGCACCTGTCCCACCGGCCATCATTTACGCTCTTTAAGCTAGTCCGCGAGCTTTTCTACCTGGTCGAGCATCTTGTCGAGCTTGGCCTTTGCTTCGGCCTTGACCTTCTCAGCTTCTTCGTGAGCCTTCGCCTTCTGGGCGGCCTTTTCCTCGGCTTCGGGATCGACGACGACCAGATTGGACGCGTCGTGCTCAACAAGCTTGAGCGCATGCTCGGGACAAACCTTGACACAGGCGCCGCAGCCTAAACAATACGTGGACTCCAACGCAAAGCGGCCGCTTCCCACCAAATCGCAGGCGAACGTGGGGCATACATTGACGCACTCGCCGCACGACGTGCACTTGTCAAAATCGCACTCCGGCGTGCTCACCTGCATATTCTGGGCAAGCTCGGGATGGTTCTGCAGTGTCGAGAGCACCAGCTGCCGCCCATGGGTGAGCGAACGGCGACGCTTGGTCGTCGTGGTGCCGCACATGGTGTTGAGCGTACGCTCCAGCTGGGTAATCTGATGGCGATGGGCCTTGAGCTTTTGCGTCACCGAAGCCAGCGCCGCCGTCGCCGGATTGAGCTTGGTCACCGTCAGGCCCGTGGTGCGGGCAATTTTTTCCATGTACTCTTTGCGCTCGTACTCGCGGCGCTTATGGCATTTGAGGCTCTTGGGGTCGACCTCCAAGCCCATACCCGTGCCGGACCACTCCTCGGCCTTCGCAATCGCCTCGCCCAGAATGACCTCACCGCCGGTGTTGCGGCATTTATCGCACACGCCCAACGGCAGGTACACACTCACGTTGGGATAGTCTGCCAGTACCGAGAACCAGGTCTCGGCCGTAATATCGCCCACGCAGGCAACGACGACCTCGTTTTCGCGCGGCATGCGCTTGAGGGCGCGCGTGCAGGTGACGTAGGCGGTCTCGTGGCTCGTAGCCGCCGAGACAATGTCGTCGTAGACGTTTTTGGGTGCAAGGCGCGGCGAGATGATCGCCTCGGTCGGACAGGCAGCGGCGCACAGGCCGCACTTGCGACAGGAGTCGAGGATCTCGATGGCGTCTTCCTCGACCTCGATAGCGTTGACCGGGCACACGTCCATGCACGCGGTGCAGCCGCTCTTTTCGTTTTTGCAGGTCAGGCACGGAATGGTGTTGCCGCGCGGACGCTCCTTGTAGTCGGCAGGATTCCACTGCGGCGCCGACGGATCGAGTGCATCGGTCACACCGCCAAGCGGGTTTTTAAGAAAGTCGAAACCCTTGCTGATCTCGATAATGTCATCAAACAGATCGTGTTCCTGCGCCATGCGCGGCCCCTCCCTGAGCAGTGCAAACAAGCAAAAGATAATGATACGCCATCGGCCCACGCCTTGGGCAAATTACACGCGGAGCATCTTTGCGGCAAATAGCCCATGGCCTATCGCCACCTCGATTGCACAAGGTCAATCAAGTGCCAAGCTATGCCTCGCACATGAGCTGCACGAGTTTTTGTTTGGTCACCTTGGCCTGCTCGTTGGCCATATTGCGCTCGTTTCTAAAGACCGCATTTGCAACACCCTGCAAATCGGCATCGGAAATCGCGCTGCACGGACCGTCCATCGAAGCCGCCGTGGGGCATACGCACAACGGCAACTCGCCATAAAACGCAACGGCCTTGGCGATATCGAGCATCTTGCCGTCGCCAATACCCACCACCATGTCGCAATACTCAGCCTGGGCTTCCTTTGCCATTTCGACAACGGCCTCTTCCGTACACGGACCGTCATAAATCTTAAAGAACGGCTCGCTTAGATCTTCGTCCAGAAATCCATCGACGATCTGCCTGCACAGCCGATCCTCGGTGCCCTGGTCAAACAAGACATAGGCAGCGCAGCCCAACCATGACAAATACTTGCCTTGACGCGAAAGTTCGCCCGGCCCCTGAACATACCGGCCGGGACCTCCATAAACCATGGGAAGCGCCATACGAGAATCCGCCCTTTCATCAACAACAATTGGTGCAAAGTAACCTAACCCCTTTGCACCATAGCAAAAAGGGGCAAAGCCGTCTGTCGGCTTTGCCCCTTCCTTACCTTAGTTTACTCATCCATAAGGTAGTAGTGACCCAGTGCGTCGGCACCCAGGATGGCGTTGGCGACCATCTCAGGCGTCACCTCAAACGGCATGTTGCACATGGTGTCATCGGGCGCGCACGCGGCCTCGGCAACAATCATGGCCTTCTCGCGCGTAAGCTCAGCAACGCCAAGTTCCTTCATCGTGACCGGCAGGCCCAGCTCAATGCAGAAGCCCAAGACTTCCTCGAGCTTCTCGGTCGGGGCATCCTCGAGTACCAGCTGGACGATGGTGCCAAAGGCGACCTTCTCGCCGTGATACATGCCGTGGCACTCGGGCAGCATCGTCAGGCCATTGTGGATGGCATGAGCAGCAGCAAGGCCCGAGCTCTCAAAGCCAATGCCCGAAAGCAGCGTATTGGCCTCGATGATACGCTCGACGGCAGGCGTCAGCGCACCCTTCTCCAGCGCGACCTTGGCCTTGACGCCATCGGCCATAAGCGTCTCGTAGCAGAGCTTGGCAAGTGCCAGACCAGCCATGCCGCCCTTGCCGCCAGCGCAGGTGCCGCCGTCGGCATCGTGCGTCGCCTGGGCCTCAAAGTAGGTTGCGAGCGCATCGCCCATACCGGAAACCGTCAGGCGCACCGGGCTCACCGCGATAACCGTCGTATCCATCAGGACGATATTGGGGTTTGCCTTAAGGAAGAGGTACTTGTCGAACTGACCGTCATCGGTATAGAGCACCGAAAGCGCCGAACACGGTGCATCGGTCGAGGCGATGGTGGGGCAAATGATAACCGGGAACTCCAGGTAATAGGCGACGGCCTTCGCGGTGTCGAGGATCTTGCCGCCACCGACGCCGACGATGATGTCGCAACCGTTGTCACGAGCGAGCGCAACCAGGCGATCGACCTCGCCCTTGGAGCACTCACCGTTAAAGTCCTCAAACAGCAGCTCGGCCTTAGCCTCGGCAAAGCCGCCCTCGATCTTGGCGCCGACGCGCTTCTTGCCCGAAGGCGTCACGATAACGAGGGCCTTAGCGCCGAGCGGCTCGACATAGGAGCCAAGCTTGGCCAGCTCGTCCGGGCCCTGGATGTACTTGCTGGGGCTATTGAAGATAGCAGCCATTTTTATCCCATTCTCTAATAAGTAAAAAGAAAGGGGCTCCGTACGGATACGTGCGGAGCCCCTCGTTACGATAACAAGAGTCGATTAGAAATCGATGTCGGTGTCGTAGTAGCAGGCCTTGAGGATCTTCTCGAAGTCGGCAGCCTTGGTCTCACGCGGGTTCTCGGGCGTGCAGGCGTCGGTCTCGGCGTTCGCGGCGATCTCGGGCAGCTTGGCGAGGAACTCCTCCTCGGAAACCATCTGCGGATTCTCGGCGTCGACCTTCACGCCACCATTCGCGTAATCCTTGATGGACTGCGGAATGTTGAGCTGGTCGTTGAGGTCGCGGATCTTCTGGACGAGCGCAGCGATGAGCTCCTCGTTGGTCTCGCCGGGAAGGTGCAGGATCTCCTTGGCCACGTAAGCGTAACGCTCGGCAGCACGCGGGTCCTTGGAGTTCCACTGGATGACCTTGCCCAGGTACATGGCGTTAGCAGCACCGTGGATGATGTGGCCGTTCTCGAAGGCAGCACCGGTCTTGTGAGCCATGGAGTGAACGATGCCGAGCAGGCCCGAAGAGAAGGCGATACCGGCGATGCACTGAGCCTCGTGCATGTGCTGACGGGCCTCATGGTCGCCAGCATAGGACTTGGGCAGCCACTCGACGATCTCGCGGATGCCGTGCAGAGCGTTGGCGTCGGTGAACATAGAGGCGCAGGTGGAAACGTAGGCCTCCATGCAGTGGGTCAGAGCATCCATGCCGGTGTGAGCGCACAGCTTGGCGGGCATGGTGTAGGTGAGCTCGGGGTCGACGATGGCGACATCAGGGGTGATGTTGAAGTCGGCCAGCGGGTACTTGATGCCCTTGGCGTAGTCGGTAATGACGGAGAACGCGGTGACCTCGGTAGCGGTGCCGGAGGTAGAGGAGATGGCGCAGAAATGAGCCTTCTGACGCAGCTCGGGGAAGCTGAACGGCTGGATGATGTTGTCGAAGGACTCCTCGGGATACTCGTAGAAGACCCACATGGCCTTAGCAGCATCGATGGGCGAACCGCCGCCGATAGCAACGATCCAGTCGGGCTCGAAGTCGCGCATAGCGGCTGCGCCCTTCATGACGGTCTCGATGGAGGGATCGGACTCGACGCCCTCGAAAAGCTTGACCTCCATGCCGGCCTCTTTGAGGTCGGCCTCGACGTCCTGCAAGAACCCGCCGCGGCGCATAGAGCTGCCGCCAGAAACGATGATGGCCTTCTTGCCCTTGAGGTTCTTCACCTCGTGGCGAGCGCCCTCACCAAAGTACAGATCGCGAGGATTGGTAAAACGTCCCATACTGTGCCTCCTAAACAAGCCCCTCTTAGACTTGCGTATATAACGGAGCACCCGATTGGCTCCGTTAGGACCGTTCGCGCGTTGCCGGCGATGACAATGCGCGATGTCTAAACGTCTCAACGCTCAGACAAACACTATTTTACCGTTCTGGTTGGTCAGTTATTCACCTAAAGCCGCCAATGATGAAACGTTTTTTCTATCCTTGGAACCTCTTGCGTTGCGGTTATTGTCCCAAGCTGGGCAAACGTTTTATCAAGGTTGACTACATACCCCGAGCAGGACTGCGCCCCTCCAAAATATGCACCGTTCGCCGCCAAAAATCGACCGTTTGCGGCACCGTGATACCACTCGGTCGTCCAAGGTGCCGACATTTGTGCGACATCCGTCTTCGTGGTGCAAAGGTACAAGTCCAAGTGCGGCACCCCCGGTGTGCCACATGCGGGTAAACTAGAACCTTATATAGAAACATTTGAACCCTAACCGCAGCAAAGGAGGCCCCATGGCATTCGATCCCATTCAAGAGGATTGCCATCGCCTCGTTCTTGAGGCCTTGCGCCGCGACAATATCCCGCTCACCGACGGTGCCGCCGTCGAGCGCCTGATGGAGCAATTCACCCGCAACCCCGCTCCGCTCATCGTGCACGATCGCGACCGCGCCGGACATCTCATTGCCAAGGTGGTCGAAGCCGTCGACTACCGCATTCCCTTTATCCCCGACGATACCCAGGCCGAGCAGGAAGAGGCCGCTGCCGAGAACATGCTTCGCGAGGCCGCCGCACTCGATCCGACCAACTGGGACGCCCAGCGCATGCTGACGGCCCTCACCGCCGACTCCAACGAAGAATACGTGCAGTATCTGGTGTCCAAGTGCGATGAGGTCGAGCACGACCTAGCGCTCAAAATCGCCTCGGCGCAGGACCCCTACGAGCGCGAGGCCGCAGGCGACCTTACGCGCCGCCCCTATCTGCGCTGGCTTGCCGCCTTGGCATCGCGCGCCCTCATTAGCGGCCGCTATCGCATGTCGCTCGAAGCCGCGAACCGCAGCTTGGACTTTGCGCCCAACGACCCCGCCGGCGTCCGCCACACCGCGATGCTCGCCATGGCAAAGCTCGAATACCCCGCCGAGGAGCTCAAACGCTTTCGCTCTGCCCACTCCGTCCCCTATCTCGCCAACACGCCGCTGCGCCGCCGCCCCAAAGATGCGGAGCGTGACTTGGACCCGTGGACGCTCATCGCGCTGATGAGCGCTGCCTGGCGCGAGCTGGACTACGAGGGCGCCGAGCACTACTTGCGCATCCTTGCGCGCTCGTGTCCGCACGCAGCCGAGGCACTCTACTTCCAAACCGAGTTTCCCGATGGCGTCTATGCCCGCGTCAACGTGGGTGTGGGCTCCACCGACGAGCTTGTCCTTGCACTTTCCGAGGCGACGCCGGTACTGCAGGAGGGCCTGGGCGCCCCCGACAACGCCAGCTTTGCCGCCTGGGTCGCCACCAACGACATCGTACGCTCCCAGATCGACGAACGAATCCTGCGCGCGGCCGAGCAGGGGCTTCCATTTAAGGGAGGGGACCTCTAATGGATCCGAGCGTCTACATCCCCGCCTACCTGGAGCGCACCTATCTGGCGTCGCACCCCGAGCTCACCGATGCAGCACGCGAGCTTGTCCATAACGACATTAGCGCGAATCCCCAAAAGTATGCGCAGTCCGAGCATGCCCAGGCGCTGCTGTCCTACGCCGGTGTTCATCGCCACCTGCTCGACGAGCTCCATCGCATCGAGGACATGGGCAGCGACGAGGAGTTCGAGCAGACGCGCAATCGCCTGTTCGACGACATGCGCGATGAGCTGCTCAAGATCGTCCGCGTCGATGCGTATGTCCTCGATGCCCAGCTGCTCGCCATCATCCTGGCCGACACGCCCGTTGACGCCTGCCTGGGTGACCTGATGAAGCTCGAGGCGACCACGGCCGATTACCTGCAGCAAAGCGTGCCCGGGTTCGACATGGAAGCCCCGCACTACTGGGCCAATAATGTTTTGGCCGACGGTGTCACCGCAGCAGACCTTACCATGAGCGAGCCGGCTCTTATCGGGTGGCTTCACACACTCGAGGCCATCTCGCAGCTGTGTATGGCAAGCGCTCGTTACCGCGCTGCCGCCAACTACGCCCGCCGCGTCCTTAAGGCAGAAGGCTATCCCACCCGAGCTGCCGGCACCGTGTTGCTCGCCCTCGCTCGCTTGGAAGACGAGGACGGCTTTTTTGCCCTGGCCCACCAGCTCGAGGAGCAGATGGGGGCCGATACCCTCGAGAACTCCCCCTGGTACCTGCTCGCCCGCACGATCTTGCTGTTCAAAACGAACAAGATGCGCCCGGCGACACGCGCGCTGCGTGAGTTCGCTAACCGCTGTGAGGGCGGCGCGTTCTTCTTGCTGAACCCCATGTACCAGACGCCGTACCTTCCCTGCCGACCCGAGCCGCGCGACCCCTGGGATCTCTCGCACCAGGCGGTTTGGGAAGCCGACGGCATCATCTCGGATACCCCCGACTTTGCCCCCTGGGCCAATGCCTGCGAAGGCGTTTCGCAGCTTGCCCAGGAGTTTGCGCGCCGCTACGGCTTTTAACGGCGCAAACGCCACGACCATGTCATTCACGTTAGGAACGGCTTCATGAATCTCCGCTCATCTCTTGCCTGCACCTCGAGCGATATCGCCCGCTGGGGGCTGCGCTCCGTCCTTAAGCGCCAGGGCGGCGTACTCCCCGGCCGCATCGCCATGAAGATCGACCCCGAGCTGCTGAGCGACCTCGCCGGCCTTGTCGACCGCAGCGTGGTGATCACCGGTACTAATGGCAAGACCACCACCTCCAACCTCATCGCCGACGCCGTTGCCGCCAGCGGCGCCACCGTGGTGTGCAACCGCGCCGGCAACAACATGGAGCCGGGCGTGGTGGGCGCACTGCTCGAGGCCCGCGGCGGCCTTAAGCACACTGCCAGCGGCAAGCGCGTGGGCGTTTTTGAGTGCGATGAGCTCTACACCGTGCGCGTCCTGCCCAAGCTCAAGCCGACGTACTTCGTGCTGCTCAACCTGTTCCGCGACCAGCTAGACCGCTACGGCGAGATCGACCATACCCAAGACGTCATTGCCCATGCGTTGGAGCTCTCTCCGGCAACAACGCTCATCTACAACGCAGACGACCCGCTGTGTGCCGCGATCGCCGCACGCGTTCCCAATGCAAGCATCGCCTTTGGCATCGACGGCGCCACCAACACCGAGTCCGACCGTATTAGCGACTCGCGCTTTTGCTCACAGTGCAACGCGCCGCTGGAGTATGACTACGTGCAATACGGCCAGCTCGGCGCCTACCATTGCCCCTCGTGCGGCTGGGCCCGCCCTGCGCTTGTCCGTCGCGTGACGGGCGTGGAGCTCGGCTGCGACGGCTACGGCTTTGACCTGGTCTTTGGATCTGCGCCCGACGCGGCTGCCGTACGCATCGCCACACGCTACAACGGTCTGTATATGGTCTATAACGTTGCCGCTGCATTCTTTGCCGCACATGAGTTGGGCGTGGACCCGGCGCATCTGCAGCCCACGCTCGATGCCTACGTCCCCGCCGGCGGACGTATGGGCCGCTGGGAAATCGACGGCCGCACCGTCGAGGCCAACCTGGCTAAGAATCCCGTGGGCTTCGATCGCCAGATCCAGTCCATTAAGACGGCGGGCGGCAGGCTCTGTGCTTTCTTCCTCAACGACAACGACGCCGACGGACACGATGTATCGTGGATCTACGACGTCGACTTTGAGCGCATCGCCGACACGCCGGGTCTTGTCGCCTTTGCCGGAGGCACGCGCGCGCACGACATGCAGGTGCGCCTCAAGTACGCCGGCATCGATGCCGCGATTATCTCGGACGTCGCGCAGGCAATTGGCGCCGTGGCAGACGAGGCCGCCGATGACACCTTCTACGCCGTCGCCAACTACACGGCCTTCCCGCCGCTGGTCAAGGAGCTCGACGGGCTGAAAGGTTCCACCGCCGACGCTGTTGCCGGGCGCGCCGTAGCCCGTGCCGACGGCAGCGCTCTTCCTGTCGGCGTCGCGCCAGTCGAGCTTTCGCGCCCGCTGCGCATCGTCTACCTGTATCCCGATGCCCTTAACCTCTACGGCGACGGCGGCAATGTCATCGCCCTCGAGCGCCGCTGCGCCTGGCGCGGCATTCCCGTGCGCGTGGACGAGGTCCGCATGGGCGAGGCGCTCGATCTCACCGATGCCGATATCGTCATGATGGGCGGCGGCTCCGACCGCGACCAACTGGCCGTGGCACACGAGCTGCTCGCTCAAAAAGACAAGGTTGCGGCCTATGTTGAGGACAGCGGCTCGCTGCTCGCCATCTGTGGCAGCTATCAGCTGCTCGGCCGTTCGTACTACATGGGCGAGGATCGCATCGAGGGTCTGGGGGTCATTGCCGCCGAAACCGTACGCGGCTCCGACCGCCTGATCGGCAACGTAGCCGTCAAAACCGATCTGGCAGCTGAGCCCTTTGTGGGATTCGAGAACCACGGTGGCCGCACGCTTTTGGACGCCGAGGCCACGCCGCTCGGAACGTCTGTCGTCACAGGCACCGGCAACAACGGCGACGACGGCTTTGAGGGCCTCATCTACAAGGGCGTCATCGGCACGTACCTGCATGGCCCGGCGCTGCCCAAGAACCCCGAGCTCGCCGACTGGTTGATCGCCCATGCCCTCGAGCGCCGTGGCGATGCACAGGCCGCCGCCCTGCTGCCGCTCAAGCCCCTCGACGACACCTACGAGCACGCCGCCCACGACGCCGCCATGAAGCTCCTCCCCTAGCACCTCACCACCACAAAGGGGACAGGCACCTTTGTGGTGGTTTTTCAGTTTGCCAACGATATACGCGCCGGCAAAAAAGTCTGCTATACTCTTTCCCGCTGTCCCCATCGTCTAGCGGCCAAGGACGCCACCCTTTCAAGGTGGATATCGCGGGTTCGAATCCCGCTGGGGGCACCATTTGAGATGTGAAGCCCGTTACCAATTCGGTAGCGGGCTTTTTGTTACCGATATGCCGGGATTCGAACCCGACAGGGTGCGAATCCCGGCATCATCGCAAGGCCTGTGGGCAAAAAATAGCAAATATGAGTACTGTTACCATTTTAGTAACAGCAATTTCATGCCTTCAGAAGACGATTTAGACGTCAGGCGTCCTACGGCGGAAGAATTGCAGACGTTTATCGGCTAAGTACTTGGACATATGTTGCGTAACACTTCATATTTTGCAAATAAATAATGCTACAGGACTTGTGACAGTACTCATATTTGACGTTTTTTGCCCACAACCCTTTATACCTAGGCATATCGGCGGTAAAACGGACCTCGAAGCGCCCTTCGCAAACAAAAACCGGGGCCCGCATGATGCGGACCCCGGCTCAATACCGTGACGATATGTCAGTTACGCTCTACACGTAGAACAGGATGTCGTCATAGGTCGGGACCGGCCAGTAGTCGGCGGCCACGATCTCCTCCATGGCATCCACGGCGGCGCGCAGCGTATCCATAGCGGGAACGACCTCGTGCGCGTACACGTTGGCCTGCTCCTGACCATCGAGGGCCTCGGCCTTCTGATGCACGGCGTCGAGCGCCTTGATGGAGTCGTTGATGGTGGTGATGCCGTTGCAGAGCTTGTTGAGCGTGTTCTGCTCACACTGCATGGCGGCCTCGGCACCGGCGGCACGAATAGTCTCAAGGCCCTTAGCGACCTTGGTGGCATAGGCGGTAATGACCGGGCGATAGGTACGACGCGCCTCGCGAACCATCGTGGTAGCCTCGATGTTCATGAGCTTGTTGTACTTCTCGAGCTTGCAGTCGTAGCGGCACTGGGCCTCGGCCTTGGTCAGGACACCCGTCTCCTCAAAGAGCGCGATAGCCTTATCGGAAACAAAGGCGGGCAGGGCATCGGCCGTGGTCTTGTTGTTGGCAAGGCCGCGCTTCTCGGCCTCAACGGGCCACTCATCGGAGTAGCCATCGCCGGAGAAGAGGATGCGCTGGTGGTCGGTCAGGACCTTCTTGCAGTACTCGAGCGCAGCGTCCTGGAACTCATCCTCGGGCGTACCCTCAAGCGCGTCGGCGAAGGACTTGAGCGACTTGGCCACGGCGGCATCGAGCACCAGGTTGGAGTCGGAAACGTTCTGCTCGGAGCCGCAGGCACGGAACTCGAACTTGTTGCCGGTGAAGGCGAACGGGGAGGTGCGGTTGCGGTCGGTGTTGTCCTGCATCAGCTTGGGCAGGGTATCGGCGCCCAGGTCGAGCACGCCGCGCGTGGCATGGACGGAAGCCTTGCCATCGATGATCTTCTCGACGACCTCGGTAAGCTGGTCGCCCAGGAAGATGGACATAATCGCCGGAGGAGCCTCGTTAGCGCCCAGACGATGGTCGTTGCCGGCCGAGGCAACGGAGGCACGCAGGAGCTCCTGATAGTTATCGACGGCCTCGATCACCGCGGTGAGGAAGACGATGAACTGCAGGTTGTCGAGCGGAGTGTCGCCCGGATCGAGCAGGTTTTCGGACTCGGTGCCAAGCGACCAGTTGTTGTGCTTGCCCGAACCATTGATGCCCTCAAAGGGCTTCTCGTGCAGCAGGCAGACCAAGTCGTGGCGGGAGGCGATGAGCTTCATCTTCTCCATCATGACCAGATTCTGGTCGATGGCCTCGTTGACCTCGCCATAAACGGGAGCAAGCTCATGCTGGCAGGGAGCGACCTCGTTGTGCTTGGTCTTGGCGGGAATGCCAAGCGCCCACAGTTCATCGTCCAGGTCCTTCATATAGGCCGAGACGGTGGGGCGGATAGCGCCAAAGTAGTGCTCCTCGAGCTCCTGGCCCTTGCAGGGAGCAGCACCAAAGAGGGTGCGGCCGGTGATGACCAGGTCCTTGCGCTTGCGGTAAGCGTCCTTTTTGATCAGGAAGTACTCCTGCTCGTCGCCCACGGAAGGAACGACCTTCTTGGGGGTCTTGCCAAACAGCGCCAAAACGCGCTTGGACTCACGCGAGAGCGCGGTCATGGAGCGCAGCAGCGGGGTCTTCTTGTCCAGGGCCTCGCCCGTGTAGGAGCAGAAAGCCGTGGGGATGCACAGGACATCGTCCTTGATAAAGGCGGGGCTAGTGGGGTCCCAAGCGGTGTAGCCACGGGCCTCGAAGGTAGCACGCAGGCCGCCGTTGGGGAAGCTCGAGGCGTCCGGCTCGCCCTGGATGAGGTTCTTGCCCGTAAACTTGGTAATGGCGGTGCCGTCGTGGTTGGGCTCCAGGAAGCTGTCGTGCTTCTCGGAAGTAATGCCCGAAAGCGGCTGGAACCAGTGTGCGTAGTGCGTCGCGCCCTTGGAGATGGCCCAGACCTTCATGGCATGGGCAACGGCGTTGGCCACATCCAGGTCGAGCGGCTCACCGCCCTCGAGGGTTGCAGCAAGGCGCTTCCAAATGTCCTTGGGGAGGTAGTCCTTCATGACTTCCTCAGAGAACACCATGGTCCCGAAGCGGTCAGTAAGTTCGGCCATACGGAACTCCCTTCGTATCGGCACCGCGTGAGAAGCGGTGTTGATTACTAACGAACGAGTCATAGCTTAGACTCGCCGTGTTTCCGCGACATTACCGTTATGTTGCTGTCGCGAAACCAATCAATGAGGTTACCCTATCGAGACGGCGTTGCCACCCTCAACAGCCAATCAACTGTATAAATTGCAGACCTCTTCCCATGGTTTAAGGGTAGTCAATGTAGGATGGGGCTCTATTAACTGGTATTTTGCATCAGATACCAGTCTTTATAGTCCGTGCCTAGATTAGCCGCTCTGTTATAGAGAAAGCCGATAGCAAGGCATCTTTGATTGGTATCCTCAAATAGCGAGTGAAACTCCACCGTGACACAGCGGTGCTGTAGAATCCTTACAACACATCGCACTATTACGTATCTAGAGGAGCACGATATGCGCGTCGACGAGGTTTTTAAGCAGGCAGCATCCCAGGACACCGCGCCCATTTCGTTTGAGATGTTCCCGCCCAAGGGCGAGCTGACCCTCGACACGGCTCGCGAAGTGGCAGGCAATCTGTGCAAGCTTTCGCCGAGCTTTGTCTCGGTCACCTGCTCGGCTGGCGGCTCGGGCAACGGCGCCACCACCGCCCCCATCGCGCATATGATTACGAGCGAATTCGATACACCCTCGGTGGCACACCTTACCTGCGTGGACCGCTCACATGCCGATATCGCCGCCAAGATCGACGAGTATCGCACCGCCGGCGTGGAAAACATCCTGGCCCTGCGTGGCGATCTCCCTGCCGGCGCAACCGAGGACGACAAGCCCGCCTCCGACTACGCCTACGCCCGCGACCTCATCCCCGAGCTCGTCGACGCCGGCTTTTGCGTGGGCGCCGCAGCCTACCCCGAGGGCCACATTGCCTGTGAGGATCTCAACCTCTCGGTCGAACACCTCAAGCAAAAACAGGACGCTGGCGCGAGCTTCTTTGTGACGCAGCTCTTCTTTGATAACGAGTGCTTCTACCGTTTTCGCGATCTTGCCGACAAGGCCGGCATCACCGTGCCCATTACCGCGGGCATCATGCCGTTTATGGGCAAGTCGCAGATCAGCCGCATGGTCTTTATGTGCGGCGCGTCGCTGCCCTCCCCCGTCATCAAGATTCTCGCCAAGTACGAGAATGACCCCGAGAGCCTACAGGCAGCTGGTGTAGATTATGCAGCCCGCCAGCTTTGCGACCTCAAGGAGCACGGCGCCGACGGCCTGCACCTGTACACTATGAACCGTCCTGCGATCGCCGCGACCATTATGGAGCGCCTGGGGTAATGGAAAAACCGCACATCGATACAACCGCTATCGAAGTGCCGGCCGACCTTGCGTCGCCGGCGCTTTACCGTGTCGATGCTGCGCACCATCCCCGTGTCGACCGTGCCGAGATGCTGCGGTATCTGGGTTACGGCGGCCAGCAGATTGAGCCCGAACTGTCACGACGTATTGAGCTTGTCGTTGAACGTCTGGAACTGGACATTGAGCCCCGTGGCGTGCGCCGCGTATTTGCCATCGATGCCACGGGCGTCGACGAACAGGGCGAGCCTTGCATCCGCCTGGTCGGCACCAACGTTGAGCTGCGCGGTCGCGATATCTATCGTCATCTTAAGGACGCCCGCTTTGCCGCACTCATGGCATGCACCCTCGGCATGGACGCCGAGCGTCGCCTGCGCACCACGGGAGCCCAACATCCCCTGGAGGGCGCCGTGCTCGACGCCGCGTGCTCCGCTTACGTGGAAGCCGCCGTAGAGCAAATGGACCAGCAGGTCAAGACGGACGCCGCCGTTCATGGGCTCGCCGGCAACTGGCGCTTTAGTCCCGGCTACGGCGACTGCCCGCTCTCGGCCCAGCGCTCGATCGTCAATGCGCTCAACGCCACGCGGCTCATCGGCCTGACCGTCACCCCCACCAGCCTACTCATGCCCACCAAAAGCGTGACCGCGGTGATCGGTCTGTTCGAAGGCGAAGTCCACGACGCCCAGAGCCGCCCCACCTGCAATATCTGCCGCATGCGCGAGCACTGCCGCTTCCGCGCCGCCCACACCACCTGCTATTCCAGCCATTAGGAGCCCTCGATGTTTACTCCGCTTATCACTCATGATTTGGACGGCGCCGCGCTGGCGGCACCCGTTGATGCCGCACGTCGCAACGGTGCCACGTACAAGACGCGCACGATCGACGATCTGCGCATTAAGGACGGTCGCCTGCGTGCGGCCATCGAGGGCACGGGGCACCTGCTGTTCGACGGCGGCATGGGCACCATGTTGCAGGCCGCCGGCATGAAGGCGGGCGCCCTGCCCGAGCTGCTCAACTTTGAGGAACCCCAGGTCATTACCGACATTCAGCGCCAGTACGTCGAGGCCGGCTGCGACGTGATTACCGCCAATACCTTTGGCGCCAATACCCACAAGCTCGACGGCGCCGCCACCGTGGCAGACGTCTTTGCCGCGGCCGTCGCCTGTGCCCGCGAGGCCGGCGCCCGCTACGTCGCCGGTGACATCGGCCCCATCGGCGCGCTGCTTCGTCCCTTGGGTGCCCTCAGCTTCGACGAGGCCTATGACCTCTTTGCCGAGGAGGTGCGCGCTGGCGTCGACGCGGGTGTGGACCTCTTTATTATCGAGACCATGACCGATCTTGCCGAGATCAAGGCCGCCGTCCTCGCCTGCCGCGAGAACTCCGACCTGCCCGTCTTTGCCACCATGACCTTTGAGGAAGACGGTCGCACCTTCCTGGGAACGAGTCCCGAGGTGGCCGCCATCACGCTTGACGCCATCGGCGCCGACGTTTTGGGCATCAACTGCAGCCAAGGACCGGCCGAGCTCCGAGGACTCGCCGCACGTATGCTCACCGTTACCGACAAGCCTGTTATGGTGCAGGCCAACGCAGGACTGCCCCACGTGGACGACGACGGCAATACCGTCTTTGATATCCAGGCCCCCGAATACGCCGAAGCCGTCGCCGGCATGATCGCCGACGGCGTGAGCGTCGTGGGCGGCTGCTGCGGCACCACGCCGGCGCACATGGCGGCCTTGCGCACGCTTATCGATAACCACACGCCCAGCCCGCGCCGCCGCAAGCCCAGCATGTCGGTCACGAGCGCCCAAACGGTCGTGGACCTTCCCTGCGACGGCCACAAGATCGCCGTCATCGGCGAGCGCATCAACCCCACCGGCAAAAAGCGCCTGCAGCAGGCCCTGCGCGACGGCGATCTGGACTACGTCGTGAGCCAGGGCATCAGCCAGCAGGAACAGGGCGCCGATATCCTGGACGTCAACGTCGGCTTGCCCGAGATCGACGAGGTCAAGATCATCCAACAGGCGACCGAACAGCTCCAGGGCTCCACGCTGCTGCCGCTGCAGATCGACTCCACCGACCCCGCAGCCGTCGAGGCCGCCGTGCGCCGCTACGCCGGCAAGCCCATCATCAACTCGGTCAATGGCAAGCAGCAGATCATGGATGAGATCTTTCCGCTGGTCGCCCACTACGGCACCAACGTTGTCGGCCTTACGCTCGACGAAGACGGCATCCCCGATACCGCCGAGGCTCGCTTCGCCATCGCCGAGCACATCGTGGCCGAGGCTGCCCGTTACGGCATCGGACCGGACCGCATCCTCATCGACTGCCTGGTCATGACCGCCTCGACCAACCAGCGCCAGGCCGAGCAGATCCTGCGCGCCATGTCCCTGTGCAAGGAGCGCCTGGGCGTCAAATGTGCGCTCGGCGTGTCGAACATCAGCTTTGGCCTGCCTGCCCGCCCGCTGCTGGGTTCGGTCTTTTTGGCCGCCGCCTTCGGCGCGGGCCTCGACGCCCCCATCATGAACCCGGGCTCCAAGCGCTTTATGGATACTGTCTACAGCTATCGCGTCCTGAGCGTTGAGGACGAGGGCTCGACCGGATACATCGAGCGCTATGCCGGCTGGACCGATCCGTACAAGATCGCCGCAAACCCGGCAGCAGCTCAGGCCGCATCGAGTGATGCCGCGCCTGCCGCGGGCACCGCCGGCACCGACGGCAACGACGACCCGATTCGTCGCATGGTCGTCTCGGGCCGCAAAGGCGAGATCGCTGCCGAGACCGAGCGCCTGCTGGCAGACCACGACGCCATGGACCTCATCAACAACCACTTTATCCCCGCCCTCGACGAGGTTGGCGTCCTCTTTGACCAGGGCAAGTTCTTCTTGCCGCAGCTCATGGCCTCGGCCGAGGCCGCACGCGTGGGCTTCGACACCATCAAACGCCTGATGCCCGCCGGCGAGATTGCCGACAAGGGCAAGATCTGCGTGGCCACCGTCAAGGGCGACATCCACGATATTGGCAAGAACATCGTCAAAATGCTGCTCGACAACTACGGCTACACCGTCTTTGACCTGGGCCGCGACGTCGATCCGCAGGAGGTACTCAAGACCGTGCAGGAGCGTGACATCAAGCTCGTCGGCCTCTCGGCGCTTATGACTACCACGGTCGTCGCCATGGAGGAGACCATCAAGCTGCTTCATGCCGAGGTGCCGGGCGTCAAGATCATCGTAGGCGGCGCCGTACTCACCCCCGAATACGCCAAGCAGATTGGCGCGGACTACTACGCCAAGGACGCCGCCGAAAGCGCTCGCATCGCCGAAGAGGTCTTTGGGCAGTAACACAACGGAAACAACCGAGCACCAAAACGTGCCGCATGCGCCACTTGGCACGTGCGGCACGTTAGAATAGATAAGACTATGCTCGTTTTGGCAGATAGGAGCGCAAGGATGGCGATCACGCCCGCAGAAATCGCGGAAACCCGCGGCATGGTTGAGGAGCAGAACCTCGACATCAGGACCATCACCATGGGTGTTTCGCTCATGGGTTGCGGTGACGAGAACCTCGACCGCATGTGCACGAAGATCTACGACCACGTGACGCACACGGCTGAGCATCTGGTCGAGACCGCCGAGAACCTCGAGCGCGAGTACGGTATCCCCATCGTCAACAAGCGCGTTTCCGTCACCCCGGTGGCGCAGATCGCCGCATGCTGCAAGGATGAGGACCTCACCCCCATCGCGCATGCCCTCGACCGCGCGGCCGAGACGCTCGGCATCGATTACCTGGGCGGCTTCTCCGCACTCGTCCAGAAGGGCATCGGTGACGCCGACCGCCGCGTCATCCAGTCCATCCCCCAGGCGCTCGCCACCACGAGCCGCGTCTGCTCCAGCGTCAACGTCGCCAGCCTGCGCGCCGGTATCAACATGGACGCCGTGCTCATGGCCGCCCAGACCATCATCGATGCCGCCAAACTCACGGCCGACCAGGATTCCGTCGGCGCTTCCAAGTTTGTCTGCTTTGCCAACATGGTCGAGGACTCCCCGTTTATGGCGGGCGCCGTCCACGGCGGTGGCGAGGCCGACGCCGTCATCAACGTAGGCGTCTCGGGCCCCGGCGTTATGGCCGCAGCCCTGGAGACGCTGCCCGACTCCGCATCGATGATGGAAGTCGCCGAAAAGATTAAGCAGACCGCCTTTAAGATCACCCGCGCCGGCGAGCTCATGAGCCGCGAGGCCGCCCATCGTCTGGGTGTCGAGAAGGGCATTGTCGACCTGTCGCTGGCTCCCACGCCTGCCATCGGTGACTCCGTTGCCCGCATCCTCGAGATCATCGGCGTGGGCACCTGCGGTGGCCCCGGCACGACCTGCGCGCTCGCCATGCTCAACGATGCCGTCAAGAAGGGCGGCGTCATGGCCAGCTCCAGCGTGGGCGGTCTCTCCGGTGCCTTTATCCCCGTGTCCGAGGATGCCGGCATGATTGCCGCCGTCGAAGCCGGCGCGCTTTCGCTCGAGAAGCTCGAGGCCATGACCTGTGTGTGCTCCGTCGGCCTGGACATGATCGCCATCCCCGGTGACACCCCGGTCGAGACCATCGCCGGCATCATCGCCGACGAGATGGCCATCGGCGTCATCAACAACAAGACCACGGCCGTCCGCGTGATTCCCGCCATTGGCAAGGGCGTGGGCGACTGCGTCGAGTACGGCGGCCTGTTCGGCCGTGCGCCCATCATGCCGGTGAACCCCAACGCCGGCACCGTGCTTGCCCACCGTGGTGGACGCTTCCCGGCGCCGCTGAACTCGCTGAAGAACTAGCTGAGGGGTTCGGGCGAGGAGTCCCGAGGAGGGCAAATATATAAGGTCGCCTGCTCGGACAGTCCTGACTCGCACGGAGAGCACATTAAGTGCTCTCCGGCTCGTGCGGAACTCGCGATCGACCTTATATATTTGCCCTCCCCGGGACTCCCGCACAACGGGACCTCAGTTGGGTTCTATCCCGGTTGCAGTTGCTTCGCTCCTGCACCACTTGGCTGGTGCGGCGGTTTGGCGTTGGAACGGTTCTTTCTGATATATGCTGGTTGCGGCTCTTCTTTTGGGAGGAGTCGCTTTTTTGTTGCTAGGAGGTTGGCCCGTGGTTGATGGGGATGCTCACTCTGAGCTCCTTTCTGCTGATTGGAATCAGGAATGGATGCAAATGCAGGCAGCTCGGCATCGGGCTGATGATTCTTTTGAATGGGATAAGCGGGCTCGGCATTTTCGGCCGCTTGAGACTGCTCCGTATGCCCGGGACTTTATGAAGCTGTTGGCGTTAAAGCCTGGTGAATCGGTGCTTGATATGGGGTGTGGGGCTGGGTCGATTGCTATTCCGCTTGCTCAGGCTGGGCATTCCGTGATTGCTGCCGACTTCTCTCCTGCCATGTTGGGCACGCTTGATGCCGGCATTGAGTATTACGGGCTCGAAGATCTTATTACGCCGCTTGAGCTTGCTTGGGATGATGATTGGGATTTGGTTGGACCGGTCGCGAAAGCGGTGGATGTTGCCTTTGCCAGTCGCTCTGTCACCACGACCAACCTAAAAGGCGCGCTTGCTAAGCTTGATCGTACGGCTCGTCGGCGTTGTGCCGTCACGATGGTCGCCAACTCCAGCCCGCGCTATGACCTGCACTTAATGAACGCCATCGGTGCCTCGGTTACCTGCAGTAATGGTTTTGTGTATGCCTTTAACATCCTTATTCAGATGGGTGCGTTGCCGCAGGTTACGTACTTTGAATCGCCTCGTCGCGATACTTTCGATAGCCTTGAGGCGGGCGTAGCAGATTTTTCCCGTATGCTCGAGCATGGCAACGAGGATAAGATCGACCGCCTGCGCGACTACATCGCCCAGCACATGATTGAGAATCCCCGTGCCGGCGAGCCGGGCTCCAAGGGCGTGCCGCAGGGACGCTACATGCTCGACCACGTCCGCAAGGTCCGTTGGGCGTTTATTGCATGGGAGCCGGTCTCTGCGCCCAGCTCATAGCCTGTTCGCAGCCCGCACTGCCCACTCACTCGGCATCCGCATTCTTTTTGAACTGGGCAAACGCGCTCCACACCGCACCGTTCCTGCGCTATCGTGGGACAGCTCACGTAAATTAAGGCCCCGTCGCGGGGCGCCCCATACATAGAAAGCGAGAACCCATGGCACTGACAGGAGCACAGGTCAAGCAGCTTCGCAGCATGGCCCATCACCTCAACCCCGCCATCATCATCGGTAAGTCCGATGTCAACGAGGGCACCGTCGAGCAGACGGTCGCCTACCTGGAGAAGCACGAGCTCGTTAAGTGCTCCGTGCTCGATGGCTCCAGCCTTTCCGCCCGCGAGGCCGCCGAGGAGCTCGCCGAGCGTTGCCACGCCGAGGTCGTCCAGGTCATCGGCCGCAAGTTCTCACTGTATCGCGAGTCCTCGCGCAAGGACATCGAGAAGATCAAGCTCGTCTAAGAGCCAAAGATCCGGCGATCCAACACATAGCAAGCTTACGGGTGCCCAAGTACTTCGGGCGCCCGTTTTTTATCGCTCGACCAGCACGCGATTGAGCCGCCCCTCCACCAAGCGCTCGTATAGACGCCGCGTCTCGGGCTCGGGCACGCCATTGACCTGCTCCCTCAGATGGTGCATATGCCCGCTGTACAGCTCGACGATATCGCGCCGCCGCCCCGCCGCACTGTAGACGTGCATGGCGCAGCGCACCATATCCTCACGCGCCGTTTCCTGTCGAAGCCCCGACTCCGCCAGCCAAATCGCCGACTGCAGATCGTTTTCTTCTAGAGCGGCATTTGCTCCCTTAATCATGCAATCGATGTACTTTGACTGCATAATGCGCCGCATGCGCAAAAAGTAGGTGGGATTACAGCCATTGGGAACATACAGCGGTCCGGCATAAAGCTGCTCAATCTTAAGGCACAGCTCAACTAAATGGGGCCCGCGCGCACCCGTGCGATTTCCCAAAACCTCGCGGCTTATCTGGTCAAACAGCCGTACATCGGTCTTGACGTAGTCGCCGTTGAGCCCAATGCATTCATTTTGGATGAGCACGCACGACTTGCCATCCGGCGTCGGTCCCAAAGCCGACCGCAAGCGCGATATCGTCGAGTACAGGTTGTTGCGGGCGCTATTAAACTCGGCATGGGGCCACAGCTCCATGGCCAGCGTCTCACGATCGACGAGCGCATCCATGCCCAGCGCAAGCCGCTCGGCAAGCGTCGCCGCCTTCTTGCGGCGCCACATTTTGTCCGTGATGGGAAACCCATCGCGCTCGGCGCGAAACGCACCAAACATGCGAATCTCGATATGGTCGATGGTATCAACGGCTTCAACCTCGCCGGCCTGGAACAGGCGCTCGCCCTCTCCTTCCAAATCGTCGCGCAGCGAGTACCGCGACAGCTCGCGCACGGGAAGCTTCTTGCGTATCCTGCCCGCCGGCTCGCCCAGACAATGCATGGCAAGGCGCGCAAAGAGCCGATACGATGGCTCTAGAATCCCCGCACGATTCATGGACATCCAGGCCGCAAGATCGCTGTCTCGGCCCGCACAGGCCAAATGCAGCGCCACCATCCAGGCCTCCGCTCCACCAACCTGCGTCTGGCTTATATCGAGCAACTCCGCTTCCTCGCGCACCGAAACCATCGAGGTGTTACGCAGATATGCCGCGCGCTCCAGCAGCAATGCGTTATCGCGCATGTACGCAATCGACTCCTCGGCAAGTTTGAGCACTTGGACCGCACGGAACTTTGCATTAACCGGCCGTCCCTCTGCCAGCGACTGCCAGCCTTCTAGCAACAGCCCAAACAGCTGAATCTGGTTGTCGCGCATGCGCACGGCAAAACGATCGAGCTCGTTGAACGCCGCGTCGTCGGTTACCGGCAAACCGGAAAGGAGCCGCCGTGCCGCCAACACCATGCGCACCCAGATAGCCATCGCCTTAAGCCCACGTACGTCGAGCGCCTCCCGCACCACCGTCATCTCGTCGTCGCGCTCGTCGGTTCCCGCAAACGACCCGTCAAAGAGCTCCACCAGCATGCTATCGGCCCGTATAACAATCCCCGCGATGTCGAGCTCGCAGTCGTAGGCCTTGCTCGTTTTGAGCTGTTGTAGAACGCCGCCGTCATTTCCCCGCTCGGTCAGACAGCGTTTGACCTCGATATGCGCAGACAACATATCGAGTGCGGTATGGGACGTCTCTATTTCTGGCACGGCCAGGTTCGTAGGAAGCCCAAGCCCGTTGTCCCCATAGCAAACAGCCGTCAGCGTCTGGGCCACCCTCCATGAAACAGGGTCTATTTCGCAGGCCGCCCGTTCGCCCCCGCGTTCGACGACCGATGCCATATAGCGAGCGAGCTTTGTATTGGACACGCTGACCGCTGCCAGATATACGCCAAGCGCTTCGGCAGGCGTTGGCTCTGGAGCCGGATCGTCGGCATCGATCGTGCCCAGCGCCGCTCGGCAGATATCGGCCCCGTGCCCCGTCAGAGCCAGATCGACCCCATACTGCCCAGCAAGTTCAAGGACCGCCTCACGGTCCAAAAAGGCATCCGCCAGGCCCATCGCCGCATCGCATCGGCCCGCCTTAAGCAAAATCCGGGCCGCCCTCGGAACAAGTTCGGGGCGAACCTCGGCCACCAACTTACGCAAACGCAAGCGTCCGTTATCCTCCGTGCCCAGACACGTAAAACTCCGATCGGCGGGATCCAAGCCAAAGATCGGGTAGTCGCGTACAAAGTAGGACTGGTCGACCATCGACAGCCTCATCCCACAAGCCTCGAGTTCTGCGATATTGCCCTCGCCCATCAAAACCATGAGGCATGCCACGCAAAACAGCGCATTATTGTCGAGCGAAGCCAGATCGACAAGTGCCGCGCCATATACGTTGACAATCTCGTTTTCGAGCAGACCGGCTACGTCGCCTTGGCCATACAGACCCGTCTGCAATGCCGAGACGAGCTCGGGCACGCCCTGCGTGAGCTGATAAAAGTCGAGCGATGTGCTGATCGAAAACGCCGATGCCCACGCCGAATACTCATAGGCATGCACCTTGAGCATCTGCGCATTGATCTTAACCGAATCGCCCAGCCCATGAATCAGCTGACGATTTGAAGGACGGCAGGAAATAAAGACCCCTACCCCCATAGCGCGCAGGCCGCGAATCCTGTCGATGAGGTCTTCGGTATCGTGCTGATCGAGGTTTGGCACATTATCAATCGCGATAAGGGAGTGCGGTTTGTCTTTGAGTTCTTCGGTAACCACCTCGAGCTGCATAAACACCTCGCGCCCGGTGGCGCGATCGGCCTCGATAATCCGCACGGGGCCTCGCGTCGGGTCGCATTTAACCTCATGGGTGTACTGCAGCAGCACCGAGGTCTTCCCAAACCCGTCGGGCGCATAAAGAACCACGATGCCGGCCTTTCGGCCCTTGGCGATAAGCTCATTCATCAAGCGTTCGCGTCGCACCATATAGCCTCCGCCTAACGGCATCAGCTCGAGGTCGTCTATACCGCTCAAATCGTTTACCATGCCCGCTCCTCAACTCGACCGTATGGACACTGTAGCCGCAAGACCATACAAGCCGCGCTATGAATAGAGCGACCTTGTGTTTTAGGTTGTCTTTTGGTACGCAAGCGGCAAGTTTTTGTACAGCGAGGGCCGATTGTTATTAATCCCCCGACTAATCGGTCTTTAAGCAGGTAAATGAGCTTGTCAGCTTGTCCCATCTAAGCGGCAGTGTAACGCAGATGAACAAGGTTAAGCCATGTCATTCAACTCGCCTAGCACCCGCTACCGTCTACGACCTTCTAGTGGCATTTTTGCATAGAATCTGGTATAGAATGAATCAAGCTGTTGGACATCCGGCATTCGTCAAGCTTGCGGCAAGTTTTTGGTCAAGTGGGCAAAAAGGGATAGCAAAAAGGCCCCCGCAAAGCGGAGGCCTCAGGCAAGGCTATGTCGAGCTGCAGGATTCGCGCTACTCGCAGAGCGAAAGGGCGGCCTCGTCGGCAACGACAACGCAGTTGGTGTGCAGCTGCAGGATCGAAGCCGGGCACTCGGGCGTAACCGGACCATAGCACATGTCATGCACGGCCTGAGCCTTGGCCTCGCCGTTGGCGACGACCAGGATCATGCGGGCATACATGATGGTCTGGGTACCCATGGTGTAGGCCTGACGGGGAACATCGTCGATGCTGTCGAACAGGCGGCTGTTGGCCTGAATGGTGCTCTCGGTGAGGTCGACGCAGTGCGTACCCTTGGAGAAGTGGTCATCGGGCTCGTTGAAGCCGATGTGGCCGTTGTTGCCAATACCGAGCAGCTGCAGATCCGGGTAACCGGCCTCGGCGACGATCTTGTCGTACTCAGAGCAGGCAGCGGCGGCATCGGGGTTGGAACCGTCGGGCACATGCGTGTTGTTCAGGTCGATGTTGATGTGATCGAAGAAGTTCTCACGCATGAAGTAGTGATAGCTCTGGGGATCGTCGTGCGAAAGGCCGCGATACTCGTCCAGGTTATAGGTGCTGACCTCGGCAAAGTCGACGTCGCCCTTCTCGTACCAAGCAGCGAGCTGCTTGTAGGCACCGATCGGGGTGGAGCCGGTGGCAAGGCCCAGCACACAGTCGGGCTTGAGGATAACCTGCGCCGAGATGATATTGGCGGCCTTGCGGCTCATATCCTCGTAGTCTTTAGCTTTAATGATCTTCATTACGCGTCCTTTCTCGTACAAGAGAGGCAAGGCTCCCTTACAAGCACTTGCCCGCGGCCCGCGTCGGCCGCAACCAACGTGTGCGGCCACCAGGGCGAGGTCGCGTAATGTATGTGTCTCGTGTCTAACCGCGTCGAGGCCCCTGCCCGTCCACGGTGACCCAAAGCCTTTTAGCTTCGGACAAATCCCATCTTGCCACTGAGGGCGTCCTCTTTCAAGGGCGCCCTCCGTAAACGTGTTTGAATTGTAGACTAATGGCCACGTGCACTTGCTAGCGCTCGCGAGCAACGATGAGCTGGTCCATCTCTTCGACATGCACGCCAACGGAGCCCTTGATGCTCGAGAACTCAACGGAGTTGCACACCAAGATGGGAACCGTCACATCGTAGCCCTCGGCAGCAATTGCCTCGCGATCGAACTCAATGAGCACATCGCCCTTATGGACGATGTCACCCACTTGCGCATGTACGGTAAAGTGCTTGCCCTCGAGCTGAACAGTGTCCAAACCAACGTGGATGAGCACGTCCAAGCCATCGACCGTGTTAAGCGCAACAGCGTGTCCCGTGGGAAAAATGGCCTCGACCTTGGCATCAGCCGGTGCAATCACACGCGTTCCGGTGGGCCGAATCGCCACGCCCTGGCCCAAAAGGCCGGTGGCAAACGTCTGGTCGTTTACCTCGGAAAGCGGAATGACATCGCCCGAGATGGGAGCATCCAGCGTAAGGACTCGACCACGCATACCAAAAGACCTTAGGACTTTAGTGAACATGCTCCCCCTCGGACATACCAATCAATCAAAATAACCTTAACAGTTTACCACTTGGCAACGGTTTTTGACCATTAGGGAAGTTCGCGCTTGACAACCTCGACGATGTCGTCGACAACGCGCTGGGTCAGCTCGTGCGTCTCGGCCTCGGCCATCACGCGGACCAGCGGCTCGGTACCGCTCGGGCGCACCAGAATGCGGCCGCGGCCGTCAAGCTCCTTCTCGGCAGCAGCGACGGCATCCCAGATGGGCTGGCAATCGTCCAGACCAGCCTTGTTGTCGGAATGCACGTTGACGAGCACCTGCGGGTACTTCTTCATGATGCCGGAAAGATCGGTGAGGGTACGACCGGTGCGCTTGAGCACGGCCAGCAGCTGCAGAGCCGTCACCAGGCCGTCACCGGTGGTGTTGTGCTCCAGGAAGATGATGTGGCCGGACTGTTCGCCGCCGATGACGGCGCCGTCCGCGAGCATACGCTCAAGAACATAACGGTCGCCCACGGCGGTCTGAACCATCTCGAAGCCCTGCTCCTTCATAGCGATGGAGAAGCCCAGGTTGCACATGACGGTCGAGACGATCTTGGAGTTGGCGAGCTTGCCGCGAGCGGCAAGGTCAGAGCCGCAGATAGCCAGGATGTAGTCACCGTCGATCTCATTGCCCTCGCTGTCCACGAACAGCACGCGATCGGCGTCGCCGTCGTGGGCCAGCCCGATGTCAGCATGGGTGCGCAGCACGAGCTCGCGCAGGGGCTCGAGGTGCGTAGAGCCGCACTCGACATTGATGTCGGTACCGCAGTAATCGGTGTTGATGGCATGGACCGTGGCACCCAGGCGCTGCAGCGCGGCGGGCGTGGTCTGGCAGGAAGCACCGTGACCGCAGTCGACGGCAACGACCAGGCCGTCGAGCCTAAGACCGTCAAGCGTATCGATGGCGTGGTCGACGTATGCCTTGCGAGCGTCCTTCATCTTGATGATGTGGCCCACGCCGGCGCCAGTCGGCAGCGTGTCGGCAGCCATGGCTTCCTCGGACATGACCCAGGCGCTGATCTCTTCCTCGACAGCATCGGGAAGCTTCATGCCCTTGCGGCTAAAGAACTTGATGCCGTTGAACTCCGGCGGATTGTGCGAAGCGGAGATGACGATGCCGCCATCGAGCTCGTTTTGAACAGTGAGCAGCGCCACGGCGGGCGTGGGGATAACGCCGCAGCAATGAGGACGGCCGCCCTCGGCCATAATGCCGGCGGTCAGAGCGCTCTCGAGCATGGTGCCCGAAAGGCGCGTGTCACGGCCGATGCAGATATCCGGACCAAGGAACTTGGTCGCCGCGCGGCCCAGGCGAAACGCGAGGTCGCACGAAAGATCGGCATTGGCGACGCCACGGACGCCGTCGGTACCGAAGATGTTCTGGGGCATAGGATCGCTCCTTCCCTAGCAGGCGATATGCAACCGCCCACCCTAGTCGAAAAAGAAAAGCGGGACCCGCCGAGGAATCGGCAGGCCCCGCTTGTACATTGTATCTCGAAAGGAGATAAAACCTTAGCGCTTGGAGAACTGGGGAGCGCGGCGGGCCTTCTTGAGGCCGTACTTCTTGCGCTCGACCACGCGAGCATCGCGCGTAAGGAAACCGGCCTTCTTGAGGTCAGCACGGTAGTCGCCAGCGTTCAGAAGAGCGCGAGCGATGCCCAGGCGCAGAGCGCCGGACTGACCGGAGATGCCGCCGCCATCGCACAGAGCGATAACGTCGAACTGACCGGCGGTGTCGGTCACCTTGAAGGGAGCAAGGGCGTTCTCAACGAGCTGATGACGGCCGAAATACTGCTCGGCGTCACGCTTGTTGATGGTCACCTTGCCGGTGCCGGGGACGAGACGGACGCGGGCGACGGCGTTCTTACGACGGCCGGTACCCTGGTAGACAACGGTGTTCTCAGCCATCTTTAAGCCTCCAGCTCAATCTTCGTGGGGTTCTGGGCAGCATGCGGATGCTCGGTGCCAGCGTAGACCTTAAGCTTGGTCATCTGGGCACGGCCGAGGGTGGTCTTGGGCAGCATACCGCGAACGGCGCGCTCGATGACCTTCTCCGGGTGCTTCTCCATAGCCTGGCGGAAGCTCTCAGCCTTGAGGCCGCCGTTGTAGCCGCTGTGGCGATAATAGGTCTTCGTGTCGGCCTTGTTACCGGTAAGCTGGACCTTATCGGCGTTGATGACGACAACGAAGTCGCCGCAGTCGCTGTTGGGCGTGAACTGGGGCTTGTTCTTACCGCGCAGGATCATTGCGATCTGGGTGGCAAGACGGCCCAGGACAGCACCATCGGCGTCGACGAGAACCCAGTTGCGCTGGACCTCGCCCTGCTTGGCGTAGTGAGTCGATTTCGAAATCACTTAGACTCCTCCATGTACAGTACGTGTTGTTACAGAGATTCACGGGGCTCTGCAAGTAACCCGTCCATATTACCCCGCTCGCCGTACGAGTCAACAGGTATTTTGGCTCCGACCAGAGTTTCTGCACATGTCATCCACGAGCCGTGAATTTCCAGCTCTTTAGCTGTTGTCATTTTTTGAGGGTTCGCCGTCGTTAGCGCTCAACGAACTCTTGGATTTCCGCGAGCAGGCGCTTTGCCTCCTGACGGCCCTGGATATACAGGTCGAGGAGCTTTGCCGAATCGTGCTCAACGTGGCCGACCTCGACCGGCTTTTGCGGAGCGATGACCAACGCACGCCCCTCGCGCTCATACTTCCACAGGTGCATGCGCTGAATGTTGTAGCGGTCGTGGCGCGTCTCGATTCCCTCGAGCAGATAGGGGTAGTCGGCATAGCGGGCGCGCGCGGCAGGCATAAACTCGTAAGGCTTTTTCTCATACGAACGATCCTGCGTGACGATGACGACTGCACGGTCGAAGCCCGCCTCCTCCAGCACGTGCTCGATGGGGATCGAATCGGCTACGCCACCGTCGACGTATTTGTGCCCGTCAATCTCGACCGGCGGCGTCACCAGCGGCAGCGACGTCGATGCGCGCACGGCGTCGAGGTCGAGCACGGCGCTTTTGACCGGGAGGTACGTGGCGGTTCCAAAGAGCATGTCCGTAGCGACGGCGTACATCTCGATGGGGCTCGCGTCGAACGTCTCGTTGTCAAAGGGATCCAGGCGGTCCTGGACATCGTTGAAGATAAAGTCGTAACCCACAATGGAGCCCGTGGACGCAAACGATGCGGCGCCCATGAAGCGGCTGTCATTGCAGAAAGCCAGGTTGATGCGGTTGGCACGGCCGATCTGGTGCGACTTGTAATTCACGCCGTTGAGGGCGCCGGCCGATACACCGTAGACAGCCGGAATCTCGACGCCGGCCTCCATGAGAACGTCGAGCACGCCCGCGGTAAACTGCCCGCGAAAACTACCACCCTCCAAGACGAGCGCGACCTTGCCGGCGTTCTTTGCCTTATCTTCTGCAGTCATATTGACCTCCTGCGATTGCGTTTTGGCTTTCTTCTACCCAGTTTTGGGATGGCGTGAGCGCGGGTTTTGGAGTTGAGGGGGCGGGGTGGTCGGCGGGAAAGCACGTCCCGTTCTCAGAGCAAATTCCGGGTCGCATTTTCCGCTGAGCCCGTCATCAGGAAAATGAATCCCATTTCGAGCTTAGATTCCGGGATGCGCTTTCCGCTTGACGTGTCATCCGGAAACTACGTCCCAGTCTGAGCGCGGATTCCGGGATGGACTTTCCGTCTGGGCCGCCATTGGGAAAGCGCGTCCCACCCTGCGTCACTGAGGCGTTTTCTTTACGCTCGCGCCCTGCGCAGAGTTCGATTCTCCGCGGTACGGACTAGAAATAAAAAGGCAGGTAGATATAAATATCTACCTGCCTGTTACTTATGGTGGAGCTGGCGTTCATTCGGTCGAACACCTCGCCACCTGGACCTATAGCGCCAGGCAGCGACGGATTATCGCCCAAGCCGGCAGAATCGTCAAACGTGAACGCCACGCGCAGGCCGTCGTCATCGTCGGGGCCGCCCAGCACCACGCGCGCCACGAACGTGCGCAGAAGCTGCGCGTCGTCCACCTCGGCGGCGGCCATGCCCTCAAGCCAGAACAGCGCGCGGTCGTAGTCAAGGCGGGCGGCCTCAAGGGCCTCGGCCGTGCGCAGCTCGTCCTTGAGGAGCGCCTGCCGCCGCTTCAGCGCGTCTATGCGCTCCTTGCCGCCCGGCGGCGCGATGCCCGACTCGATGGCCGCCCATATGTTGGAGAACGCCGTCTCGATCTTGGCCAGCTCGCCCTTTATGGTCTCGCTCAAGGGCTTCTCGTCGGCGCGCTCCTCCTCGGCGTCGGCCAGCATGCGAGCGATGCGCTCGCGGCTGTCGGCGCTGCCCAGGGCCTCGCGCACGGCGTCGGCCACGCGCTTCTCCACGACATCGCGGCGCACGGTGCGCCCGCAGCTGCGGCAGCGGTAGTAGTGATAGGGCCTGCCCGACTTGCCCGTGCCGCTGGTGCCGGTCATCAGCCCGCCGTCGCGCCCGTCGTAGAGCTTGCCCGTGAGCGGGAAGTCCCACGCTTCGGTCTTGGCGCGGGGCCTGTGCGAGTCCTCAAGCATCCGTATCACCCTCTCCTCGTCATCCATGGGAACGATGGCGGGCATGCCGCCGGGCACGACCACGCCCGCGTAGCGGTACTCCCCGCCGTTCTCCCGCCGCATCAGTATGCGGCGCACCGTCTGGAAGCGCCACTTGCCGCCGCGCTTGGTGCGGTACGGCTCCCAGGCGCGCACCACGTCGGCCACCGACTTGCCCGACAAGACCATGCGCACGCCCAGGCGGATGGCGGCGGCCTCCTCCTCGTTGACCACGTAGCGCCCGTCCACTATGTCCCAGCCGTAGCGCACGCAGCCGTTGGCCATGCACCGCTCGGCGTTCTTCTGTATGCCGTCGCGTATGCGCTCGCCGTCGAGCGCGCTCTCGTACTCCGCCAGCACCTCCAGCATGCCCAGCTGCAGCACGCCCGCCGAGCCGTCCGAAATCTCCTCGCCCGCGTACAGTATCTCGACGCGGCAGCGGCGCAGCATGATGCGCGCCATGGCCATCTCGTCGCGGTTGCGCATGATTCGGGTAACTTTATATATGACCACGAAATCGAACAGCCCTCGCTTGGCGTCGGCCATCATGCGCTGGAACTCGGCGCGGTCGGTGTTGGTGCCCGTCTGCGCGAAGTCGCAGTACGTGGCCACCACGCGCAGGTCGTTCTCGGCGCAGTAGGCGCGGGACTTCTCCACCTGTATCTCTATGGACTCGCCGCGCTGGTTGTGGCTCGAGAAGCGGGCGTATATCGCCGCGCGCCCGCCCACGGCTACTCCATCTCGTCGGCGGCCTGGAACCACACCACCGTGCCGATCACGCGCACGGGGCCGTCGTCCATGCCGAAAATCATGTCCTCGTAGTCCTCGAAGCTGTCCGCCGACAGCATCAGCTTGGTGCTGCCCTTGTACCAGCGGCGCATGACCGCGCGGTAGTCCTCGGTCTCCACCACGGCGATGGACCCGTTGGCGGGCTGGCGGTCGGGGTCGACCAGCACGTGGCTGCCCTCGGGTATGACGCGGTTCATGCAGTCGCCCTCGACCTCCAGGGCGAACGCGCGCGGATGCCCGGCGCACACCGAGGCGGGCACCTCAACGCGGTGCGCTATCTCCTCCTCGTCGGCGAGCGCGCCGGCATGCACGCGCCCGAGCGTGAGCAGCGGCACGGTGGCGCTGCTGGCCACCACGGGCATGGCGCCGGAAGGCAAAACAACGCCATCTGTTCCCTCGTCAATAACCTCGCCTTTACTGATATTGAAATAATCCGCAATGCGCTGAACTGCGCCCATGCGAGGCACTGCTCGCCCGTTTTCCCACTGAGATACGGCCATAGCGGAGACGGCGGCAACTTTGCCGAACTCCTCCTGCGTCATGTCGTGCTGCGTCCTAATCCTTCGGATGTTCTCGGCTATGCTCACGTGTCCTCCTTCCGCTGCGACCGTTAAAATCTTTTTACAGAATATGACAAATCTTCTTTACAGTCACTATATGTTTGGTTATAGTCTTAGGCATACCAAGCAAGGAGGTGATTCGATGGAATTGGTTGATGCGCGCAAGAAGGCACGGTACTCACAGGAGGCCGTGGCTGGCCTTCTCGGCATCTCGCGGCCCACGTACGCAAAGATGGAAAGCAACCCCGATAGCGTGACTATCGAGGACGCCAAAAAACTGGCAAAACTTTTCGGCGTGCGTGTGGCTGATATTTTTTTCGGCAGCAACGATAGTTAAACCTATAGATAGGAGAGAAACCATGACCACCAAGAGCCACCAGCCCGAGTTCGTCGCCGAGATCATCGGCAAAACGCTCGACCACCTCATCGACGACCGCAAGCGCGTGGCCGTCGACTTCGAGCTGGCCGAGAACGGCTGCATGGAGGAGACGCACGGCAGCCTCAAGCGCCGCATCACGGCCATGTGGGGCTTCCAGACGAGCGGCATCGAGCTTCTGGAGGCGAGCACGACCTGGTTCGAGCTCGGCGGCATGCAGTTCAACGTCTACAGCTCCGTGCAGTTCAGCGTGAACGGCAAGGGCTGGAGCACCGACTTCAAGACCATCGCGCGCGACACCGCGTACGACGAGAAGGAGTAGGCCATGCTGAACGAGGTGACCGTACGGGGGGGGTCTCCGCCCTCAACGTGAAGAGCGGCAAGTGCGTGCTGCAGTTTGAGCTGGACCCGAAGTTCCGCGACTCCATCCCCAAGCTGGTGGAGTTCACGGGGCAGATGCTCAACATCCACGTGTACGACGACCAGGAGGTGATGTTCGTGGATAGGGACACCGGTGAGGTCGCCTACGAGGACGCCCCGCTGCTTCTGCCGGGCGTCGCGGGCGAATGACCCCGATACAGCGCGCCATGTGCGACGAGTGCGCCGCCATGATGCGCGAGTTCTACAAGGACCCAGAGAACGAGAGGAAGTTCCAGGAATGGAAAAGATCAAGGAAAAGAGGGTGCGCGTCGCAGCCGGCAAGCGAAAGACGCGCACCGCAACGGTTCACTTCCGAACCGAGACCAGTGTAACACCCGAGCAGCGCCGCGAGAGGCTGCAGGCCGTTTTCGCCGCCCTGTTCGTCTGCGCGTGCATCGCCGCCACATGGGCGCTGGAGGCAACAGTATGGCCGAGGTAGACGCCAAGGCCCAGGCCCTCGTGGCCAAGGCGTGCGGCTGGGTTGCCTCGAACCCCGATACATGGGCGAAGCTGCGCCGCATCTGCTACCGCCTGATGCTGGAGGGCCACGTCATCCAGCGCGACAACGTGTACACCCTGGCGTGCCAGAACGGCATGACCGTGAGCGAGGCCAGCGAGTTCAAGCGCGACCACAACCTGTGGAGCGTGCTGTCCCGCTACATGGTGCTGCAGCGCCCCTCCATGCTGGCCGCCGTGAGCTTCCGCCGCACGCCGGTGGACTCCGTGGACCTGGTGGGCACGTGGGAGGCCATCGTGGGCCCAGCCGTTTTCGCCGCCTCCACGCTAACCGAGGCGCAGGGCATCTACGACAGGGGCGCGCAATGAGGTGCACCGTCACGGTCGAGGGCCGAATGCCGAGCCTGAACGACTACATCAGCGCCGAGCGCGCCAACCGCTACAAGGCGGCGGCCATGAAGAAGCGCGAGACGGCGCGCGTGAGGGCGGCGGCCATGCAGCAGCGCGCGCCGCGCTTCGAGCGCCGGGTGACCGTGCGCACCACGTTCTACGAGCCCGACATGCGCCGCGACGCCGACAACGTGGGCTTCGCGCGCAAGTTCGTGCTCGACGGCCTGGTGGCGGCGGGCGTAATCAAGGACGACTCCCGCAAGTACGTGGAGCAGTGCCCCGACAGGGTGCTCACCGACAGGGCGCGCCCCCGCGTGGTCGTGGAGGTGAGCGACGAGTGACCCGCCGAGACAAGGGCAGGCCACACAGGGCGTGGCGCAAGGCCGACCTCGACCGCATAGCCGAGCTGGCGGGAAAGGTGCCCGCCCGCGAGATTCGCCGCGAGCTGCGGCTGTCCAAGAACCAGTTGGATAACGCGCGGCGCGTGATCAACGCCAGCGGCGGCCACGTGTCCCTGCGCTGCTACCGCCACCGCCTGGAGCTGTGCCCGTCGTGCGGGTGCCGCAGGGCGACCCTCGGCAAGGACGGCATCTGCGAACCGTGCAGACGCCAGCAGCAGCTTGAGGCCATAGAGGCCCGCATAGCCGAGCTGCTGCCGAGGCTGACCGCAGAGGAGCGCCGCACCTACGAGCGCACCGAGTGCGGCCGAGAGAGCCGCGCCGACCCTATGCCGCAGGCCCCGGACACCTCGGGCATGAGCCGCTACGCCGCCGACAAGGCGGCAGAGGCGCACGACGAGGCCATGGAGCGGTGGCTGTGCCGTTACCTGTACCGCAGGGTCAAGGCGGCGCAGAAGCGCAAGGAGCGCATAGAGAAAAAAGTTCCGAAATCCTGAAAAGTTTTTATCACTTTTAGTTTTCCCAGTTAGGAGACCCAAATGCTCACGGAAATCATCAGCAAGACCGTCGCGGACAAGACGGTGGACAGCATCCTGAAGCGCATCGAGCGCGCCGTCCCCGTGCCCGAGCCGGGCGACGGCGGCTTCGACGCCGCCATGCGCCAGGCGTTCAACATGGGGGCCGCCTGCATGGCCGCGCAAATCAAGAACGGCCCCGTGCCCACCAAGCGCATCGCGCTCATGGGCGAGGTGGCCCGCGTGGCGTGCCGCGCCCGCCTGGTGGGCATGGAGTGCCGCGTGGTCGTAGACGAGGGGGCCCGCGCATGCAATCGCTAGAGGAGGTCGCGATCTGCGACGTGTACCCCTACGAGCGCGCCGACGGCGAGCCGATGAACCCGCGCGACTTCACCACCAGGGAGAGCGCCGAGCACATCGCGGGCCTGGCCGCGCAGTTCAAGGCCAACCGCCTCAACCCCGGCCAGCCCGTCATGAAGCCCATCCTGTACAAGGAGGGCGGCATCTACTGGATCATCGACGGCGAGTGCCGCGTGCGCGCCATGAGGGCCATCGGCACCGAGCGTTTCCTCGCCGAGGTCTACGACGACCTGGACGACGCCGAGCTGGCGCGCGTGGAGGCCGCCAAGGCCATGGTGGAGACCGACGCCAAGCTGGGGCTGACCGCCGAGGAGAAGTCGCGCGGCGTGCAGACCATGCTGGCGCTCGACATTCCCGACGAGGAGGTGGCCGTGGCCGCCCGCACCGACGCGGGCACCGTGGCCAAGGCGCGCCGCGCCGCCCGCAGGGTGCAGGACGCCGCCTACGACATGACGCTCGACCGCCTGGCGGCCATCGCCGAGTTCGAGGGCGACGACGAGGCCGTGGCCGAGCTGCGCGACTGCAAGCAGTCCGAATGGCAGCGCGTGTACGCGGGCCTGAAGGCCGAGACCGAGCAGAGGCGCAACCGCGCCGAGGTGGTGGCGGTGCTTGCCGACGCGGGCGTCGAGTTCGTCGACGAATGCCCCGAGGGCTTCGCCGCATGCCGCACGTTTTCCGACTACCGCCCCGACCTGGCGGCGCTGGACGCCTACGTGGCCGACAACGCGGGCGCGGGGCTTCTGGCCGAGGAGACGTCGTTCGGCGTGACCCTGCTGGCGCCGGTGGCCGAGGGGGCCGACGAGGCCGCACAGGCCGCAGCCCAGCGCAAGGCCGACTTCCAGGCCGCCTACGAGGACGGCGCGAAGGCCCGCCGCGAGTGGCTTGCCGCCCACGCGGGCGACCTCAAGTCGATGCGCCGCACGGCTCTGGCGCTGACCGCGTTCGCCATGGAGGCCGAGGCCGTGGAATCGTTCGAGGAGCTGCTGGGCCGACCCATCGACCGCACGCCCACCGAGCTGGCCGTGGCCATGGGCTGGTGGGCAGCGTGGAACATGAGCGGCCGGACGGCCTGGAGCCTCATGGAAGGCGGCAGCTCCGTGCACCTCAACCGAGCGACGGTCGAGAACGTGACCATCATCTACGAGGCCATGAAGGCCGACGGCTACGAGCCGAACGCGGCCGAGACGGAAACCTACGAGGCGTGCATGGCGCGCCTGGGAAGCGAGGAGTAAATGAGCGAAGCAGTTGAGGCCGAGATCATCGAGCCCGAGGAGGCGTCAGAGCTGACCGTGGCGTACTCCCCCGCCGTGATCGAGGCCAACTTCGACGCCCTGGAGGCGCACGTGCGCAGGCTGGTGGCCGACTACGAGGGCGCGACCTACGACATGGGCAAGGACGAGAACGTGAAGGCCGCCAAGCGCGACCGCGCCTACCTCAACGGCATCGCCAAGGAGATAGACGAGCGCCGCAAGGCCGTGAGCCGCGAGTACACGAAGCCCCTGGCCGCGTTCGAGGACAGGTGCAAGGCCGTGGCGGGCATCGCGAAGCAGGCAGCCGACGGCATCAAGGCGCAGCTGGACGAGGCCGAGGAGGAGCGCCAGCTGCGCGCGTACGCCAAGCTGCGGGAGCACTACGAGGAGTTCGCCGGGCTGCTGGCCCCCGTCGTGCCCTATGAGCGTTTCCACGAGAAGCAGTGGACCAACAAGACCTTCGGCGAGGTGAAGGCATTCAAGGCCCTGGAGGCCAAGGTAGAGCGCCTGGCCCAGGACTGGGAAACCCTCAAGGCGCAGTTCCAGGGCGAGCCGTTCTACGACGAGGCCGAGCGCGAGCTGTTCGCCACCCTGGACCTGGGCGCGGCCATAACGGCGGCGCACAAGGCCGAGGAGGAGCGCCGGCGCATCGCCGAGCTGAAGGCGGCCATGGAGCCGGAACCCGTGGAAGAGCCCGAACCCGAACCCGAAGCGGTGCCCGAGCCCGCGGAATGCCAGCCCGCAGAGTTCCCGCAGCCGCTTGAGCAGATGCCCGAGCCGCAGCCCGCGCCCATGCCCGCCCCGGTGCCGCCAGCGCCGCCCGCACCGGCACCCGTGGCCATGGCGGGCGACCCGTGGACGGTCGTGGTGCCGTGCGCCACGCGCGAGCAGATGCAGGGCGTCGCGGCGGCCCTCAAGGCGCAGGGCGTCGTGGGCACCATCATGCACGGCACGGTGGGCCAGGTTTACGAGCGAATGAACGGAGGCTACTAGCATGACCCAGGAACAGCAGTCCATCGACCTCATGGCGGCCGTTGCCCGCGTGCAGCGCGCCGTGGTGGTGCCCAAGGCCAAGTACAACGCTTTCGGCAAGTTCAGCTACCGCAGCTACGAGGACATAGTGGCCGCGCTGAAGGAGCCGTGCGCCAAGGAGGGCCTGGCGTTCTTCATGACCGACGAGCTGGTGCAGATAGGCGACCGCTACTACGTGAAGTCCACGGCGTGCGTGTTCCCCGCCGAGGGCGGCGAGGGCCTGCTGCAGGTGAGCGCCTACGCCCGCGAGGACGAGCACAAGAAGGGCTCGGACGACGCGCAGGTGACCGGCATGGCGTCGAGCTACGCACGCAAGTACGCGCTGTGCGGCGCGTTCGCCATCGACGGGCAGAGCGATCCCGACGCCATGGAGGAGCAGCCCGCGCCCGAGGAGAAGCAGCCGCCCGCAGACGGCCCCTTCACGGCCCACTGCCGCAGCTGCGGGGCGCGCTACCAGTTCGCCAGCATGCCGCAGTACATGGAGTTCGTGGCCAACAGCCCGTGCTGCCCGCGCCCCGACTGGCAGGTGGAGTAGATGCAGGCGCTCACCGAGGAGCTGGACGAGCTGACCGACAGGCTGGAGGCCGAGCTGAAGACCTGCAAGGAGTCGGGCTGCCAGTACGCCGAGAACGAGGCCGAGTACCGCAAGGCCCTGCGCATCGCCATCCTGAACGAGCGCCAGAAGGGCACGCCCGTCACCATCATCGGCGACGTGTGCCGGGGCCAGGAGCAGATAGCGGAGGCCAAGCGCCGCCGCGACTGCTCCGAGGCCATCTACAAGGCCTCGCAGGAGGCCATCAACGTAATCAAGCTGCGTATCCGCATGGTAGACGCGCAGATCACCCGCATCTGGAACAGCGGGGACGTAACCCAAGGAGGGTATCTATGAGCATCAACCGCGTGTGCATATCCGGCAACCTGACCCGCGACCCCGTGCTGCGCTCCACGTCTGGCGGCATGTCCGTGCTGTCCATGGGCGTGGCCGTCAACGACCGCCGCAAGAACCAGCAGACCGGGCAGTGGGAGGACTACCCGAACTTCGTGGACTGCACGCTGTTCGGCACCCGCGGCGAGAAGCTGGCGCAGTACCTCGCCAAAGGCAGCAAGGTGGCCATCGAGGGCAAGCTGCGCTACCGCAGCTGGAACGACCAGCAGACCGGCCAGAAGCGCAGCGCGCTGGAGGTCGTGGTGGACGAGCTGGAGTTCATGAGCGGCCAGCAACAGCAGCAGGGCTACGCGCCGCAGCAGTACGCGCCCCAGGCGGCCCCGCAAGCGCCGCAGGCCCGCACGTACGGCCAGGGACGCCCCGCCCCGGCACCTGCGCCGCAGCAGCCCGCCTACGCGCCGCAGCCGGCCACTCAGCAGGCGTACGCGCCACAGCAGCCCGCGCCGCAGCAGCAGGCCATGCCCGATCTATACGACGAGGATATCCCGTTTTAGGGAAGGCGACGGCGACACTATGGGCATGGTTATACACGACGACTTCTGGGCGGCCGCGCAGGCCATGCCCGAGAAGCAGCGCGCGCCGTTCATCTACGCCATCGTCGAGTACCGGTTCACGGGCAAGGAGCCGCAGGGCAGCCCCGCGTGGCTGCCTACCTTCCTGGTGCTCAAGGGCAGGCTCGACATGGGCGACGAGAAGAGCGAGCGCGCAAGGAAGGCGGCCAACGCCCGCTGGGGCAACAGGCCGGGGAAGGAAGACGCGGTGGACGATGCGGCGGCACGGGCGCAAGCCGATGCGCAAGCACATGCGGGAGCATATGCGGATACAGATGCAGTCGCACATGCGCAAGCAGATGCGGATGCACATGCAGGCGCATCGAGTTGCGGCAATGCAGAGGTTGAGGTTGAGGTTGAGTATATAGATAACCCCTTAATCCCCTTTGACGAAATCGTGCATGCGCTCAACGAGGCAGCCGGCACCCGCTACCGCTCAAGCAGCGTCAAGACCCGCAGGCTGATACACGCCCGCTGGGCCGAGGGCTACCGCCTCCCCGACTTCCTGGCCGTCATCGACACGATGGCAGCCGAGTGGGCGGACGACCCGAAAATGGCCAAGTACCTGCGGCCCTCCACGCTGTTCTCGCCGAAGTTCGAGGACTACGTGAACCGCAGCCCGAGGACCAGGAAGGAGGCCGACGGCTATGCCGAGTACGACTGAGTGCCCCCACTGCGGGGCGCAGCTGGAGGTCCGCTACGTGGTGCTGGCTGGCCGCCGCACCTTCTGCGGCTGGAAGCCGTGCGGCTGCCCGGGTGCCGTGGCGGAGCGCGACGAGCGTTCGCGCCTTGAGGCCAGGGCCAAGGCCGAGGAGGCCGCAGCCAAACGCCGCCGGGCCTACGAGCGGGCCGGAATCAAGCCCCGCTTCATGACAGCCGCCTCCCCCATGGCCGAGGGCATTGCCGCGAAGGTTGAGCAAGGGCGCGGGGCGTACATCTGCGGCCCCGTGGGAACCGGCAAGACCCACCTGGCGAGCGCCGTGGCGCGGCTCCTGGTGGACGGCGGCACCAGCGTGAGGGTGACCGACATGCTGGGCGTGCTGGCCGCCATCAAGGGCACCTACGGCGGCGACGGCACCGAGGACGGCGTGCTGTCCAGGCTCTCCCGCGTGGGGTGCCTGGTGCTGGACGACCTGGGCAAGGAGTCCCCCACCGACTGGACGCTGGGGCAGGTGTTCCGCGTCGTGAACGACAGGTACGAGAACATGAGGCCCGTGGTCGTGACCACGCAGTACGGCAAGAGCGACCTCATACGCCGCCTGGCCAAGAACGGCGACGAGGAGACGGCGGTGGCCATCGTGAGCCGCCTGTCGGAGATGTGCGACAAGTACGAGCTGCAAGGCAAGGACAGGAGGCTATCGAATGGCAAACGTTGACACGCTGCCCGAGATCCTGCGCCCCCTCATGGAGGGGCCGAGCATCGAGACGCCCAGGTGCGCCGTGTGCGGCGCGCCGTGACCGCTCAACCGCCACCACATCGTGAGGCGCGGGGCGGGCAAGCTGTTCCGCGACGGGCGCGAGGTTCCCAAGCCCACGGTGATGCTGTGCGGCAGCGGCAACGGCAGCGGCTGCCACGGGCTGGCGCACGCCAACCGGCTGCACTTCCGCTGGGTCAGGGCCGAGCAGAGGTTTAACCGCCCCGCCCCGCCGGGCTCGGGGCACTGGGAGTACCTGCTGCTGCCGGAACCGACCAAGTACGCGGATGCCCTGGCCATGGATGGCTGGGGGCGGCTGCCGAGGGGCAGGCGGTGCATGTGAGCGGGTACGAGCCTTCAAGCGGGTGGAACCTCCCGCCCGGGTGCTTCGAGTCCGACCCCAGGGCACCGTGGAACCGGCCCGACCCGTGGGAGGGCCGCGCGTGCCGGGAGTGCCGCTTCTGCGGCCGCGTGCAGGGCGCTGGCGGCGAGGCCGTGTGCGCCCGCGACGCCATGACGGGCGGCGGCCCCGACGTGGAGGCGGTAGACGAGACAAGCGAGGCATGCGAGTGCTTCGAGTTCGAATAGGAGACGATACGATGAAGAAGATCTACGCGGTGGCCACGGAGAGCGACGTGGTGCTGGCGTTCGAGAGCAGATCGGACGCAGACGAGTACGCAGGCGAGCACGACGGCATGGCGGTGCTGCCGGTGCCGTGCGTGGGGGCCTACGAGTACCCCAGCGGGAAGTCGGCCACCGACTGGGACCGAATCGCCGACGCTCTGCCGAAGGGAGGCGAGCAGGCATGAGGCTGTACATGTGCGCATGCGAACGCTGCGGCAAGGAGGTGCCGGCGACCCTGGCGGGTTACGCCAAGATGGTGCTGAGGAACAGCGCGCGAATCGACGGCAAGGCAAGGGCCTTGTGCCCGGAGTGCGCCGAGAGCCTGCGGGCGTGGTCCCCGCAGGCGCGGTGAAGCCGGAAGGAAGGGAGTAGCCATGGGAATCATCTGCGATACCTGCGGGCGCGATATCGACGCCCTGGGGCAGGACAACATGGGCGTAGACGCGCCGCTGTGCGAGGACTGCTGGGGCGAGCAGCAAAGCCATACGGTAGCAGTGCCGCGCCGCGAGGCTCGCAACCTGAGGTTCGAGAACGCCCGACTGCGCGAAAAGCTGGACGCCGGAACCGAAGAGACGGCCGTGCAGAACCTGCGCAAGGGCATCGAGACGGCCTACGAGGCGAGCCGCGAGCGCGCCCTGGCGCTCACGAAACTGGACGAGTGCGAGCTGTGGCTGGGGCGCTGCGAGCTGAGGGTGACAGCGTCACCGACGCTCAAGGGCGCGGCCCAGGACGCCGCCATGCCTTGCCTCAAGGCCGAAGAGGCGCACGGTTTCGCGATGCCCGACGTGAACGTGGAGGTGAAGGCCGAGGTAACGGCCGAGGAGTTTGCCAAGAGCCTGCGCGAGTCCATGAAGCCGGCCATGCGGATGGCGGTGGAGTAGCCATGGAGCAGCAGACCGAGAAGCCGAAGCGCCGACCTAGTATCGAGGTGCGCTGCCCGAAGTGCGGCATGCGCGAGATCTGGCACCACCTGCCCAAGGGCGGCGACCGCTGCCGCTGGTGCGGTCACCTGTTCGAGGACTTCACCTACCGCAAGGTCGGGCCGGGCGCGAAGGAGGGGGCGCGATGACGAACTGGGAGCGCCTTTTCGGCACGCCCGAGCGGGCCATCCACACGGAGACGGAGTTCCACTCGTGGCCCTTCTTCATCGCCGTGTATGAGACGAGCCGCATGAGCAGCTGCACTACCAGCAAGCGGCTGCTGGCCAGCTTCTGCGAGGAGGCCGACTACCTGGAATGGCTCAAGGCCGAGTACGACGACGGCACCGTCGAGTGGGAGGAGCGATGAACCGCCCGGGATGCAACTGGGGGTGCCTGCTGTTCATAGCGGCGGCAATCGCCATAGACGCGGCGGCCATCTACGCCATAAGGGCGCTGGCGCTCGGGCTCATGGCCATGGCCGTGGCGGCGTGCGGATAGGGGCAACCGAATACGGAAACAGGCAGAGGGCCGTCCTTCGGGGCGGCCTTTTCCGTGCCCGGCGACACGCTTGCGACCATATGGGCCGAGAGATAGGAGACGCATGGCGAGAGGCGAGACATACGAGGAGTTCACGGCAAAGTTCGAGCCGAAGAGGACGACGGACGACTGCTACACCCCGCCCGAGGTGTACGACTGCGTGCTGCGGTGGGCGCACCGGGAGCACGGGTTCGACCTGGCGAAGGTGGCGCGCCCGTTCTATCCGGGCGGCGACTACGAGCGCGAGGAGTACCCGCAGGGCTGCACGGTGGTGGACAACCCGCCGTTCTCCATCCTGAGCAAGATCGTCAAGCACTACCAGGAGCGCGGCGTGGGCTTCTTCCTGTTCGCCCCCACCCTGACGTGCATGGGCATCCGCAACTGCTGCAAGGTCGTGACGGGCGTCGGCGTGACGTACGCCAACGGTGCGAGCGTCAACACGTCGTTCGTGACCAACCTCGACCCCGCCCAGGCTCGCAGCGCGCCCGACCTGCGCTCCGAGCTGGATGCCGCGATAGAGCGCCTGCGCCGCGAGAAGGCCAAGGCGCTGCCGAAGTACGAGTACCCGGACGAGGTGCTGACCGCGCCCATGCTGGCGCGCTACTCCAAGTACGGCATCGACTTCCGCGTGGGGCCGCAGGAGTGCAGCTTCACGAGGGCGCTCGACGCGCAGCGCGTGCAGAACAAGGCGATATACGGCAGCGGCTACCTCATATCAGAGCGTGCAGCCGCAGAGCGTGCAGCCGCAGAGCGTGCAGCCGCAGAGCGTGC